>Ga0075464_10000559_pt1 | contig 16476 bp, 14 predicted proteins | sample DEB19_08_DNA_5_FD_75068 | JGI IMG/M metagenome (GOLD analysis project Ga0075464, IMG submission 75068) | Aqueous microbial communities from the Delaware River and Bay under freshwater to marine salinity gradient to study organic matter... | ecosystem: Environmental > Aquatic > Marine > Coastal ...
ACAACCAAATAATACTAGTTATATAAAACAGTTTTCATCCGCAACATCAGGATTTGTTAATTGGATTTACAAAACTATTAGTGGTATAAAATATATTACACCCGCAACAAATAACAGTGTATATTTACCAAAAGATTTAATTGTAGTAGGTTCAATAAATAGTCCTTCAGACTTATCATTAAAAGAAAATATAAATGAGTTAACTGATGATTTTTGTAATAATATTTTAAATGTAAAACCAAAAAAATACAATTTTACAAATGATGAAAACAAAAAAGAAAGATATGGAATAATAGCGCAAGAACTAGAAGAATATTTTCCCGAATTAATAACAAATACAGGAATTGAAGATGCGGATAATACAGTAAAATTAATAAAATCAGTAAATTATTTAGAATTAATACCAATAATGATTGTTAAAATGAAAAATATGCAAAATGAAATTGACGAATTAAAAAAAAAAATTTATTAATCAAAGAGATTAAATATTATATTAATATAAATGAATAATTTGTACTCCTTGGTTTATAAGGCTTTAATATATGTAAGTGTAATTTTGTTTTTAATTTCATTTGGAACAAGTGGAAATACAACAATTAGCGCATTAATATCCGGTTATTCAGCTCTTGCGCTTGGTATATTAATGATATTAATTATGTTATTAAATAATGTTATGAATACAATTCAAGGAAAGGCAACATTTGAAATTATAACAACCATTTTAATGGCTTCTGGTCCATTTTTATTAATGCTTGCTGTAATCGGACTAATATTGTATTTAATTATAAAATATAGTGAAATAATTGGAGATGGTCACGTGTCAAATGGATACTACACATTTAGCAATATATCAATAATTTTATTTTTATTACAGATATATTTATTGTATTCTAATATGGATACAGAAAAATTTAAAATAACTGGCAAATTATCGAGTATAACTAGCAGTTTAATTTATTTATTAGGTGTAATTTCTAGTATGTGTGCTTTAATTTTATATACAATATTAAAGTATTTTACCACAGACGGATAATTTTAGATACTGTTAATTATAATATAAAAGAATACTTATGTATTATAATATAAATGGATTTTGTCTATGTATTTTTAGATATAAATAATTGGGAAGATATAATTATCTTCTTGTCAAAAGAAGATGCTATAAGTGAATCAAAAAAATACCCAAATGCAAGAGTTGAAATTTTTAAAATAGACCAAGAAGTTGGCTACACACCTACTTATAATTTTTATAAAAATGGTGAGCTTATTGCAAATTATAAATAGATGTAAAAAATGACTTTTTAAAGGTTGATTTTTGTAAACTTATATGTTAATCCATAGTGTGTGTGTGTTTCCCAAATACCAGATATTTTTAAAATAAATGAATTATTAGTTTTAGAAAAATAATCAGAAAAAAATTTTATATTACCATTAATAAGTTGTTCATAAATTTTAAATTGAGGTATTTTAGTATTTATTTCTATTTTTTTTAATAAATTTTCTTCAATTACTTTTATTTTTTCAATAAGTTCTTTATGATTAGTTACACTAAAAGTGCATTTATTTTTATTATAATACTTTTCTGATACAATATCATTTAATTGTATTAATAAATAAATACCATTTAATGTAACATTATTTGTAGAATACAAAATTCTAATAAAATTGCCTTCATTCATAATAGTATTTTTAATTGGTTCACAAAAAAAAATACTATTTTCATTATATTGGTCTATTCTTTTAATGATATTCATTAAACCTACTATATAATTAAAATTTGTTTTTAAGTATATACCTTTTTATACTTTTTCTTATGAAATTGTTAATAAGTATAATAAGTAATAAAATTAAATAAAGAATATGTTAATAACTATATAATAATGAAATTTTATGAAGTTCATTTTGAAGAATATATAAATGCAATTCAAAAACAAAATTTACATCCAAAATTAGAAAAAATTTATAAAAAATTCCCAAATTCACTACATGAATTAAAAAATATAATAATTTATGGTCCTGGTGGTGTTGGAAAATATACTCAAATGTTAAACTTGATAAAAAAATATAGTCCTACTGAATTAAAGTACGAGAAAAAAATCAGCGTAAACTACAATAAACAGCAATATTTTTTTAAGATAAGCGATATTCATTATGAAATAGATATGTCTCTCTTAGGTTGTAATTCAAAATTACTTTGGCACGAAATATATACACAAATTGTTGATATAATATCAGCAAAAATAGATAAGTCAGGAATAATAGTTTGTAAGTATTTTCATGAAATTCATAGTGAATTATTAGAAAACTTTTATAGTTATATGCAGCAAAATAATGCGATATCAATAGATATTAAGTTTATAATCATTACAGAGGAGTTAAGCTTTATTTCAGATAATATTTTAAATTGTTGTGAAATTATTAATATTGGAAGACCAACAAAAAGTAATTACAATAAATGTTTAAAAAATAAATTACCAACTAAATTTAATTTAGAAAATATAACAAACATAAAAACCTTAAACTTATTTAATGAAGAATTGATGTTACCATACAAGATGATATGTAATAAAATAATTGATAATATGACTAAAATTAACGAGTTAAAGTTTTTAAAGTTTCGCGATATATTATATGATATTTTTATTTATAATTTGGATATAACAGACTGCGTTTGGTATATTCTCTCTACACACGTAAAAGAGAAAAGGATTAAGAAGGAACATTTGTCAGATGTATTAATAAAAACATACAGTTTCTTTCAGTATTATAATAATAATTATAGACCTATTTATCATTTAGAAAAGTATTTATTTTATTTGACAAAAATAATACATAATTATTAGAAAATAAAAAATATCTCTTCGTATTATATAATGAATATTTTAATTTTATGTCATCATTATGAAAAGCATAAATTATTAACGCTTGTTAATGGAAAAACTGAAAATGATTATATACCTCTTACTCTTGAAAATATTAATAATATTTCTTCATTAACAAATGGTGCTATAGAAAAAATATCTTTTTTAGATACTGACCCAAATTTATATTTAGAACCAGAACCAGACCCAAATCTAGGTATTATTCAATATAAAGAAGCAGATGAACTTCCAGATAACTCATTTGATGCTATTTATACAATATTTTGTTCGCCTTTTTTAAATATTAATCAAGATTATGGTTCAAAACTAAAAGAATCAGGAAAAGTAATAGATGTGAAAATAGAGAATCATAAGACTCCTCCTAACAATTACCCATATGATGACAATTTCTTTCCATTTTTTGTGAAACCCTTAAGTCTATTCCATGAAGAAAATTTTGGTAAAACAGTTCACAAGGTATCTTTTTATGACAAAAGCAATCCAACAAAAGAAGTAAGGTATCTTTATGTTGATAGAAATTTAGTTCCTCTAATAGATGAGTCTGGACAAATAATTTTTCCCAGTAAAAAATTAAAAACAAAGTTAAAAAAGAAAAAAGGAGAATATAAAAAAGTGCCTCTTAGATATGTTCCAAAAAGTTTATCTAAAAAAGATAAGAAAAAACAGATTAGTATGTTAAAAAAATCGCAAAAAATGTATAAAAATAAAAAATATTATACAAGAAAACCATTAGCTTCTTATAAAAATAAAACATCAAACCACATAATAAACGCACAAAAAATATACAAGATAAACAAAATATCACCAAATAAAGAATTAGCAAAAGCAACTGGGTGTTCTATATCCGCATTAAAAAAAATTGTAGAAAAAGGTCAAGGTGCGTATTATTCTTCAGGTTCAAGACCAAATCAAACAGGACAATCATGGGGTTTAGCACGATTAGCAAGTTCAATAACAGCTGGTAAAGCAGCAGCGGTTGATTATGACATATTAGATAAAGGTTGCGACCATAAAAAAAAGGCATTTATGTTAGCAAACAAATCAAGAAAAAAATATAAATTTGGACATTCAAAAACAAAAAAAACAAATATTTAAATTTATTAAATAAAATTTTATATTCGATGATATCTGATAATATTAAAAGAACGATTGAAAAAATTAGTATTAGCAACAAACTTATTTATTGGATTAACTACAGTAAAATTGGATTGAGATACTAAAGCAAAATTAGAATAACTATTAGGAATACCTCTGCGATAAAAATTGGCACTTGTTCTTACTTTACCCATTATATATTTACAATAGAAATTAATAAAAAGAATATTTAAATACTTAAAGTTTATGATATAAAATATAAATATTATTATGAGTTTAATGAATTATAAAACAGCATTAGAGATTTTAGAAATAGATATGTCTGAAAAAAAATATAGTGATATTAATTTAGAATACTTAAAAAAACAATATCATAAACTTGCCTTACAAAATCATCCAGATAAAAATGGTAATACAAAAGAATCAAAAGAAAAATTTCAAGTAATTAATGAAGCTTATGAATATTTAAAGAGAGAAATAAATTTTAACGAACAAGGGTTTAACGAACAAGCGGAAAAATCTAATTCAACTGTATATATTGATATTTTACAATCATTTTTATCGGAAATTTTTGCTGGAAAATATAATGATAAATTTTATGAAATAATAAAAAAAATTATTGTTAAAAAGATTCCAAATAAATTATTCAAAGAATTAAATAAAGAAATGGCTCTTGACATTTATAATTTTCTCTCTAAATACAAAAATATACTTCATATTAACCAAGAGATTTTAGATAATTTAATGGAAATTGTTCAAGAAAAGTATGAGGATGTTATGGAATATTATAAATTAAATCCTAGTATAGATGATTTATTTGAAAACAATGTGTATAAATTATATGTTAATGAACAATTATTTTTGGTTCCATTATGGCATAACGAATTATATTTTGAAAGTTCTGAAGTAAATAATTTTAAAGAGATAGTGGTTTCTTGTGAACCTGAGTTATCTAAAAATATAAAAATTGATGAAAATAATAATTTAGTTGTAAAAATAGAATTTAATTTAAATGATTTACTTAATTTAATATTAAATGATGGCAAAATATTTTTTAACATAGGTAAAAAAGAGTTAAGTATACCAGTAAATAAATTATATATGAGACTAAACCAATATTATAGAATAAAAAATGAAGGACTTAGTAAAATAAATGAAAATGATATTTATGACGTGTCAACTAAATCAGATATAATTGTAAATATTACTCTAACATAAGTATTTGAATTTTAATTTATATTAAAAAAAATATAAATTAAATTATTTTAAAAATCTACAACTACATATTAAACTATTTCTAACTAACTACTATTTTTGATATTTTTAAGCATCAGTCTTCTTCTTGACAACTCGCTTCACAACCTTCTTGGGCTCTTCCACAGCAGAAACATCCTCAACCACAGCAGGAGTAGCAACTTCTTGAACAACATGAACAGCAGCAGGAGGATTAAATACAGTAACAGGCTCGTGTTCATCTTCGCCATCACTATCCTCTACAATAGTGCTCGCAACAGTATCATCGATATCGTCCTCGACAACTTGCTGATTCTTAAGCTTTTCCTTATCTTGAGTCTTTAACTTAAGAAAGCATTGTCCCTGAAGAGTTGGCTTGGGCTTTTGAACAACAGCCTGAACAAGCTTCCAACTAGCGCTAAACTTACCATTTACAAACCAAATTCCTGCGAATTGAATTAAAGTCATAATATTTGAACCCTTCTTCAAATAATCAAGAGGACTAACGCTAGTATCAGAACCAGGAAATAACTTATCACCATCCTCGCTGTAAATTTCAGTCTTAAAAACATTTTCCCATTGTGGAAGCTTAATACGAAGAGTAGGAGGTCTAGAATAATCATAATCTCCAGATGCCTTATCCTTTGAATACTTTAACATTGGAGTCCAAAGAGCATCAACAACTTCAGCACTCTTGTGAACCTTTCCAAACCATTCCTTAGAATAAACAAGAGCATCAGCCTTAATTTTATCTTCTAGCGCCTTAATATTTTTTAAGAAAGCAGTTGTGTCTTCATTTTCGTATTCCTTTCCAGGAAATTGAAGAGACAATGTAAATTTTCCATCTCCGACACCAGATGCTTGGTCTACATATTCAGAAGCACCCCACGTCAGCATAAGTGGAGTAGATAATGTAAGACCAGTCTTAGTTCTTTTATTCAAAATATTAACACTCTTAGCTCCTTGAGGCGTTGCCTTAGGAGTAGTATACATAATATCAGTAACATTAAATAGAGTTCCGTCGATGATTCGTTCAGCCATTTTATTGTAGTATAATTTATATAACACAGATATCTTTAAATCAATTTTTTTTTTAATAATAAATCAAAAAACAATATGAGTAATGTTTTTTTGTTACCATATACGATGTCAAATATTTAATTGAAATATTTATTTTCAATATTAATATTAATATTAATTTTAAACATTTGATTCTTTTTCTTCATTTACTTCATTTATTTCATTATTAGATGAAGATTGATTATGTGTTATTTCAAACTTGTTTTCTCTTTCTTCTAATTCTACATCTCGTATAATTTTAAAACAACCCATAGAACATTCTTTACATTTTGTTTTGTAAGCCATAGATGCTAATTTTATTATCATTCCGCTAGCTGTAGAAACAAAAGCGACCCAAAACACCTCAGATAACATTTATATAATATAATATAATAATTTAAATTATAATTTAAAATAACTCAAAGGGATATTTATATACATATATTATATAATATGGATAACCATCATATACCAAGTAAAAATATTGTTAAAATTATTAAACCGGTTGATTACTTAAGTAGTATTTCAAAAAATTATGAAGATAAAATTACTTTTCCATACAAACTTGAAAAAATAGATAAAAATAGTATAAGTATTCCAACAATATGTAATTATATTGATATAACAAAATATAACTATACTATTCAACAATTAAGAACATTTGCTAATCATTATAAATTAAAAACTGGAGGAAATAAAAAAGAATTAATTACAAGAATTTTTGTATTTTTACAATTATCATATTACGTGACAAAAATTCAAAAAGTTTTTAGAGGAAATTTACAAAGAAAATACAATAATTTACATGGTCCAGCTTTTAAAAATAGAAAAATATGTACAAATAACACAGATTTTATTACTATGGACGATTTAAATGATTTAAGTTTGAATCAATTTTTTAGCTACAAGGATGTAGATGGATTCATTTATGGTTTTGATTTAGCTTCTATTTTTAGTTTAATTTATATGAAAAATAATTCAAAAAAACCTAGTCAAAATCCATATAATAGAAATAATATACCAATAGAAGTTTTAATGAATATTAAAATATTAATAAAAATAGGAAAAATTTTAAAAAAAGATATATACTTAGAAATTCAAGATGAACCAACAAATTTGTCAAACGAAAAAGTTATTGAATTAAGAGCATTATCTTTGTTTCAAAATATAAATGCTTTAGGAAATTATAGTAATTCAGAATGGTTTTTATCTTTGTCTAGAAATAATTTAATAAAATTTGTAAGAGAACTTAGTGATATTTGGAATTATAGAGCTCAATTATCTTTAGAAGTAAAAACTAAAATTTGTCCTCCTCATGGTCTTCCATTTAGAAATTTAAATATGTCTTATATTCAGACAGAAATAGATATGAATAATGTAAAAAAAAATATTTTAGAAGTTTTAGAAAAATTTGTAAATAGTGGAATAGATTCGGATAGTAAATCTTTAGGAGCTTATTATGTTCTTGCGGCGCTTACTTTAGTAAATGTGGAAGCCTCTACATCTTTACCTTGGTTATTTCAATCAGTATCTCATTTTTAATAATTAATGTAATAAACTATTAATACCATATTATGCTAAGAATATATATTATTTGCGTTAAATCACTTAAAAAGTATTTATTTAGATATAGTATAATAAGATGGCACCAAAACAAACCAAAACTCCCAAGTCTACTGATTCCGCTTCCGCTCCTGTTTCTGCTCCTGTTGTTGAGATTGTATCTACTCCTGTTGTCGTTGAGACTGCTTCTGAGAAGGCTCCCAAGGTTAAGAAGGTTAAGGCTCCCAAGGTTGAATCTCCTCCTGTAACTGAGAAGGTAGTTACTCCTGTCCAAGTTGTTTCGGACGAGTCTTCCGCAACTTTAGTTGTTGATGTTGAGGCTTCTGTTGCTGAGCAATCCGTTGAGTTTATTGCTAAGCTCCAACAACTTGGTGTGTTGATTTCTTCTTTGAAGGCTGAGTATCGAACCCTTGAGAAGAAGTGGACTCGTGAGCTCAAGACCGCTCAAAAGCAAAGTTCCAAGAGAAAGAGAAAGGCTGGAAATCGTGCTCCCTCTGGCTTTGTGAAGCCCACTCGTATCAGTGATGAGCTAGCAAAGTTCCTTGAGAAGCCTTCCGGTTCTGAGATGGCTCGCACTGAGGTTACTCGTGATATTAACAAATACATCCGAACCAACAATCTTCAAGATAAGGAGAATGGTCGTAAGATTAACCCTGATTCTAAGCTTGCTACTCTTTTGAAGCTTAAGAAGACGGATGAACTTACCTACTTTAATCTTCAAAGATACATGAGCCCTCATTTTGCTAAGGCATCAAAGGATGTGGCTGTTGTTTCTGCTTAAACTTTTACATAAATAATAAATCAAAAAAATAAAAATATTAGGTCTTTATAGACCGAATATTTTATAGTCAAAATATAATTAAAATACTTATTATATAATATAATGTATTAAAAAGATATTTTATTATATAATATAATACAATATGTTTAATAGTATAATTAATTTTTTTAAATCTAATAAACAAAAATCACCTGTATTTGATGAAAGATATAGGGCAGGATATAAAAAATTATGGATAAATAGTTTAAAAAAATACCCATAATTTTATAATTAAAATACTTATTATATAATATAATGAGTGCTGCGTTTTCTAATTTTAAGGTTTTAAAAATTCAAAAATTAAATAGTATTTATAACTTAAATCTACGTAATTTAACTATTTATTATAATAATACTTTAAATAATATTAAGCGTTCGCAAAATACAAATGGTAATAAAAATAAAGCAATTAAAGCTTTATTTAATGAAGTTAATAATAAACATAATTTATTAAAAATACAATTGAATAATGATATTTTATTTTTTAATAATTTAGTAATGCCAGAAATAAAAAATAAAAAAAATAATTCTGCTTTATTAATTGGTATTAACTATACTGGAACACAATATGAATTACGTGGTTGTATTAATGATACTAATTCAATTAATTCATTTATTTCTGATTATAATTTTCAAAAAATTAGTATTTTAACAGATAATAATGTAAAAAAACCTAATCATAATAATATTTTGGATGAATTTAAAAGTCTTTTAATTAATTCTCAAGCTGGAGATGTTTTATTATTATTTTATAGTGGTCATGGTTCATATGTTTTGGATAAAAATAATAATGAAAAAACAGGAAATGACCAAGTGATTATTCCTTGTGATTTGAATGAAATACTTGATGATGAATTAAAAGATATTATTCAAACTAATTTAAAGAAAGATGTTACATTAATTGCTTTATTTGATTGCTGTTTTAGTGGTTCAATTTTAGACCTTAAATATCAATATATGGATAGTTTAGATAAAAATAATTTTACTGAAAATGAAAATGAAACTGAAACAATTGGTAATGTTATTATGATTAGTGGTTGTAGTGATGAACAAACTAGTAATGACTCAATTATAAATAATAAAAACCAAGGAGCTATGACGTGGGCATTTTTAGAGGCTTTTAAATCTCAAAAAAATATTACGTGGAGGCAATTATTAATAAATATGCGTGCTTTATTACAAAAATCTAAGTTTGACCAAACACCTCAATTAGCATCTGGTTCTTTTTTTAATATTGATTCACCTGTATTTATTTAAAAATATTATACATATATTATTATATAATAGATATGTATAATGAAATTATATATAATTACAAATAACGAAGAAAAAATATTATTATTTAATGAAAAAAACGATACTATAATAACAACTGATTTTGGTATAGATTTAATTAAAGAATTAGAATTTAGAGAATTTCAACTAAGTTTAATAGTTGAATTTGAAGTAAAAAATGAAAGAAACACAGATTACTCGTACATTAATCCATATACCGGAAAACTTTTAATGACTAACAACACAAGTACACATTCTATAGGTAAATCTCAAATGAGATGGGAAGAGAGAAATAAAAAATGGATACTAATAAATTGGTCTAATTCTGATTCAATACTAGATAATATTAAGTTTAAACCAATAACATTTGATTTAAGAATTATTTGGTCTAATAATGCATTATTAACTATATGTAAACAACCAAATATTTACAGGGAATTAAACAGTAAAAAATATTTTATAGACTCTGCCATTTTTTTACATGATTCAATTAAAACGTTTAACAGAGAATCACAATTAATTATAGATGATGAAATAAAAAAAATACAAGAAGCAGAAAAAAAAATAAATTTAAAAACTGATAATATTCTTATTACTTGTGGTTCACAAGCAGCAGGAAAAAGTAGTTATTTTAATTATATAAATGGACAAGATGATGAAACATTTATTAATTATGAAAATATAAATTATTATAATGTTGATTCTGATAGATATATTTCTTATTTTTCTATTAATACTTTTTTAAATAACATACCAATTATGTATACTAATAATTTATTTACTTGTATAAATTCTTATAAAGAAATAATACCTAACATTTTTCAATCTGAAAAATACACCGGTAAGGATCCTCATAAACATATTGAATGGACACTTGAACAATGGTGTCTTACTAATCAATTTAATTTTGTAAAACAAGGAACATCATTATGGTTAAAACATATTATGGAAAATACTAATTATAAAAAATTTAACAAATTAATTTTATTTTTTTGGATTAGTAAAGTTCAAATGTCAGATAGACTAAATAGAAGATTAACTAATCTAAGAAATATAAGATATTTTTATGATACAGTTATAGCGATTAATAGCTATGACTCAGATTGGTCTAATTCTGCTAAAGCTATAATGATAGAGCATTTTAGAAATATTTTTAATGATGATAAAAAATATAGTTTTTGTATTATTTTTAGTGATGAAAATAAAGACAAAGGTATTAGAGAATCAACATGTTTTACAATTAAAGATAACAAATTTATTGTTAATAAACAAGGTATTATAAATATTGTTTTTTTTATGAAACTTTTACTATATTTAACTGAACACAATTTATCAGAATTATCAAAAAAAGAATTGATAGATGGAACCATAAATTTAGAGATATCACATAATTTACTTAAACAATCAGAACAATTACAAAAAATGTTGGAATTAATACCTTCATCAGCAACAGACTTACATTCAATACAAAAAGAAGTTAATGAATTAGCTGATTTACAACCTATGAAAGCAGTTATACCTCCAGAAGTTGAAGAATCAATTCATTTAACAAAAGACACATTACCTCCAATAGAAAAAGAAGTTAATGAATCACTTAATTTACCATCTACAGATATAGTTGTGCCAGAAATTAATGAAGTGAAAGAAACAGTATTCCCTCCAATACAAAAATTAGGTGGAAAAATGAAAACACGTAAAAGAAAAACATATAAAAGAAAAACACGTAAAAGAAAAACACATAAAAGAAAAACACATAAAAGAAAAACACATAAAAGAAAATAAACTATTTTATATTAATTTTTATATTTGTGTTATTTCATAATCTATATTTTTTATTTCTGTATCATTATCATGTATTAAAGATTCTAAAACATTATCAAATGATAGTTTTATACAATAGTTATCACAATCTCCATCACCATATGAAAGTAAAAGTTGTTTATTACTAGCTCCATCATTATAATTACTGTATTGATATGTAGTTAATCCCATAGGAAAATTGATAAATGATGTATTAAAACCATTAGTTATAACAAATGGATTAGAAAAATTTTCAAGTGATAAATCATTTTTATTAATTTTATAAAAAAACATTGAATATATAAATATTGGATGTAAATTTCTATATATAATCATTGATTTTGGTTGTAATATATCATAGTTTATTATTTCTAAAAGAATTAATACTCTCCTTATATAAGGTAAATAAAAATATGAAGGTAATTTACCTTCATCCTTCCAAAAATTATCTTCAAAATCATTAATTTTACAACAATTTTTACCTGTTCCACCATTACCTTCTTTGCTATTAATCAAATTTTTTAATATTTCTAAAATTCTTATACCAAAAGTAAATAAGTTATCCGGATAATCACCAAAATCATCATAATATTCAAATATAGTCTCAGCTTGTTTTAAAGTTATTGAATCATAACTAATATTTATTAAATGAGTTTTAACATATTCTTCAATTTTATAATTCATATATTTAAAAATATCTAATTTTAAATGCCCAACAGCAATTAATGAATCATCTAACTCTAAAAATGGTGTTGTCCCGGAAATTTTAAAATTAGTATAATTTTCAAAATATTTTTCCATTCTATAAAATATATTTGAACGAAAAGGATAAACAACCCAATTCCAAGATGTATCGCCATTTTCTTCTAGTTGTTTACCATTCATAATTTCATCAAAATTACTAGTATCAACAGCAGAATCAAATGGTTTAAAATAAAATATTATTCCATCTTTTGATGTCATTTTGTATTGTACTATTACACATTTTTCTTTACAAAAAGTTCTTCTTTCATCATATGTATTAAAATAATGCAGTATATAGTTTTTTTCAGTGTTTATGTCCCATGATATACAATTTGCTAATGATTCTTGATTACAAAATTCAGTTTTATTAAAAATATCAGATGATTTAACTGTTTGATGAGGAAATGAAAACCCAAATATATTTCCATCTCTAATAATTTGAACACGAGATAATGTTTGTTTCCATCCACATTTACCTATTTCATCATCTAGTGTTAATATACCGTTATCTTCGGGACTATTACTATGAGGCAAAATAAAATTATTTCTAATATTTTTTTTTGGAATTACATTAAACATATTAATTTGTGTAAAACCCCAATCTGGATTTGTACCTTTTGTATAATCAGTATTTACAATTCCATAATTGTTATTATTACCTGAAGTATAAATACTAGTATTAGTTGGTGTTTTTAATTCAATTAACCTTTTTAATTTAACAGAGGCTATGTTAGGATTAGAAACAGTTCCATTTAAATTTCTATTTCCTGTAATATAAAAAGTATTTATGATAAGATTTTTACCATCTTTATTATACATTACAGTATTATTAATATTAACAATGCGACCATCAATCGGTGAAAAATTATTATCATTTGATATAATTTGTCCATAAATAATAGTCATTTCATTATTAATACTTTTTAATATTGAAAGCACAGATATCTCTCGAGCAGTTATTTTTTCTGAACTTTTCCAATGTCCATCTGGACCATACCATTTATTAAAAATGTTTCCAGGACTACGTACAAATAATTCTAAATTATCAGGATAATTATTAGGAAAAAAATTTGAAAATGATACATAATTTGAATATTGATTATATATTTCAGGTATTTCATCATTAGTTATAATAGACATAATACCATCTTCAACTTTACAAAAACAATTAACTCTTGATACACAAGCATAATAAGCAGAAACAAAGTTTTCATCATTAGTTCCTGTATTTAATTGTTCTATTAGTGATATACTAGAATTATAAACAGAAAATGTTTTAAAATTATTATTTAAATTAGGCAACAAAACTTTTAATAATTCAATTATTGGTTCACTTAAATTAAGAGGTGCTGATATATTTATCCTTCCACCCTTTTGTTTACTTTTATAATTATCATTTGAAATATCATTTGGTTTGTTAATTTTTATATTAATTGGTTCAAATTTATTATTAATATTATTAAAAAGTGTATTATTATTCGTGTTTTCTTTTTTTAATTTATTAATATATTTTTGTGTTTCAAGAAAACTTATAGTTTTGTTTTTTTTTATAATATTATTATTATTTTTAATATTATTATTATTTTTTGTATTAAATAATTTAAAAAATTTTTTATTAATTGTTACTCCTTTTTTAATTTTATATGATTTACGTGTTTTATTATTATTTAAACTTAAATTGCTTTTTTTGCTATATATTTTATTATTCATTTATTATAATAAATGAATATTTTATTATTTTATTCATTTATTATAATAAATGAATAATTTATTTTTTATTATTTAACTTGATAAATCATTATCTTTGTATAGCCAAAATTCAATATTTAAAGTATCAGTATCATTGTTATTTGTGCTTACTAGTTGATTAAACTTGGCTTCCCTAAAAGCAGCCAAGTGACAAGCACAATCTCCTTCACCATATGATAACCAAATATCTCTTTCAGAACGTTCATCCACTTTGTTTGTAGTTAATCCTACAGGAAAATTTAAAAATGATGTATCAGTATCTTTAATTAACATAAATGGATGAGAAAATGATTCTAATGCTAAAGTACGTTTATTAAATTTATAAAAAAACATAAAATATTGTACCATTGGATGCAAATTTCTTATACACGTCCACCAATCACCGTCTTGTTGTATAAAACCAGAAAATAAACAATATTGTCTCGCAAGATTATTTTTATCATCTAACATAGACCAATTTCGCCAAGGTTTTTTATATGTTTTATGTACCTGGTGTATATACTTTGAATCACCTCTTATTCCATGAGTTGGATTATCAAAAATATTTACTCTTGCCCATTCAATTAAATCAAACACAACATTGCTTAGATGATCTCTTCTACCTTGTAATCTACCTACTTGTTCACCTTGAAGATATCGTTTAGCATTTGCAAAAAAATCTGCTTCACTAACTCCAAAAATATTACCATTTTCATTATTTAACTTAACACATTCTTTAAGTTTTTTGTCTAAATGTTCAAACATATCAAATTTAATGTGTCCAACGCCAATCAATGAATCTTCAATTTCAATAAATGGAGTTGTACAAGAAACATCCAATCCTAAACTCTCTTCCATACGATGAAATATATCAGAATTTGGTGATACAACTAAGTTCCAGTCCCTAACATTCCATTTAGAATCTAGTTGTTTACCATTTAAAATTCTATTAGTATCTCTAGATTCTATAGTAGCATTAAATCTCTTAAAATAAAATACCATTCCAGCTTCATTGACATTATCTTCATCTCCATCAATATTTCCGGCTAAAGAATAATTTAATAAAACACATTTAACCGGACAAAAATGTCTGTTTTGATCTTCATATTGATAATTATGTAATACCCAATTTTTTTCTGTGCGTGGTTGCCAAGTAACACAATTAGCAAATCCTTCTGAAGTGCTATGTTCTATATTTTGAAAAGGATTTCTTGCACCAGCATTTGATTGATTAGAAAATGAACACGTAGGAACCAGAGTTTGTCCATTATTTTCTATAATAATTTGAACTCTAGTAAGTCCTTGTTTCCAACCTAAATTTGCTGGTTCTGGTGTTTGTTGTCTTCCTAATGCTTTTGTCTGTTCCCATTCATAATGTATAGTATCTGCTTGACTTTGTGATATCATTATTCCATTATTAAAATTATCAGGGTCTTCGTTAGGATTAATTATAGTATATTTATATTTATCATCTAATATTACACCTCCTGACTCTGGATGATGATTATTGCCTGTTGAACTTCCAGTTACATAAAATGAATTAACAGATGTATTAGCATCAATATTTACTTCAGTATAAATATTAGTTATTCGTGCATCAATTGGAGCATAGTCTCCCGCACTAGGATTATGTAAAAATCTTGAATAAACTGGACTAAGATTATGACCTTGTCTGCTAAATATAGTTAACATAGTTAAATCAGAATAATTACATTCTTGTGTCGCGTTCCAAAATCCAAAAGGTGTAATCCATTTATTAAATAAATTTCCAGGAAATCTTAAATAACTATCTGCTCTGTCAGGATTAGCTCCACCAGCATATCTAATCCTATTATTTGTTTCCATTTCTCTAATGTATCGGTTTACTGTATCCATTGTAAGACCATATTGTTCTCTAGAATTTTTCCAAAATATGCATCTTGTTGTACATACATAAAGCGATACATTACCAAAAGTTTTTAACCATGTAATACTAGGATTAAATATAGATAATGTTGTTATATTAACATTAGGGGCTATTCTGCGGAATTCATTTTTTAGGTTATCAGTAAGGTCATTTATCCAATTTACTTTTGTACCAGGCGCACCTCCCAAAAATTTTGATTTTTCATTATTATTTTTTACTATTGGATTTTTACTATCAATAAATTTAACATTACTATTATTTTGAATCTTCAAATTTTGTAAAACATTTTCATTGTATAGATTATCATCAGTATCTTTACCTTTTTTACCACCTTTTTTATTTTTTTTTAAATATTTAAATTTATTAAATAT
>Ga0075464_10000561_pt1 | contig 16440 bp, 22 predicted proteins | sample DEB19_08_DNA_5_FD_75068 | JGI IMG/M metagenome (GOLD analysis project Ga0075464, IMG submission 75068) | Aqueous microbial communities from the Delaware River and Bay under freshwater to marine salinity gradient to study organic matter... | ecosystem: Environmental > Aquatic > Marine > Coastal ...
ATCAAGGGAAGCACCATTAAGGGAAGCACCATCAAGGGAAGCACCATTAAGGGAAGCACCATCAAGGGAAGCACCATTAAGGGAAGCTTTCTCTTTAACAGCTTTTTCAACTGCATCTTTTATAGTTGCATTTTCCGCTTCGTAAGTAAATAGCAAATCGCCAAAAACACTTTTAATTTCTATTTTAGTCATCTTATTTTAAATTATTGATTATATTATTAATTTTAATTGCATAATAAGTTTGTTCGCTTTGCATAGCTTTATGATAAAGTAATTGTAAGTCTATTTTAGCTACTCTTATTTTCTTCTCGAGTTCGTTTACATATTCTTTGGCTTCGTTGCTCTGGTCGTCTTGAGACAGCCAAAAGTTATCTGATGCACTTGGCTCAAAGTCGTATTCCTCTGTTGGATCATTTTTATATTTTGTCATTTTTATAAGTTTTACAAATTACATCTATTGCTTTTAATATTTCTGGCATTGCTTTTAAAGGTAAAAATCTGTGAAATCGTTTTAATTCCATTTTATCCTTCCATTTGTAGGGTCGTCCTACAGGGTTTGTTTTCATACTCTTGTAATTTGGATTAATAAATAAGTTAATACTATCCCTGCAAAAATCAATTGAGGGCGTTTGTGTTGTAGAAAGTGTTTCATAGTTTTAGGTTTAATTACAGTATTCAAATTCTTTTATTTCACTTGGCAAATTATCGTAAATTGTATAACCAAATTTATTAGCATAATTTTTAGCTTTTCTAATTGTATCAAATCCTTTTATAGAATAAATTTCTTTTGAATTAAAAAAGTTTAAAAAAACTGTGTTTGATAATGTTGTGATTGTAGCTTTCATAATATTTGTTTTTGTGTTTCGCTTTATTGCTGGTACAAATATAAAGCAATTAATTTAATGCACAACAATTCTACGTAATTTAAAATCATTCTAAATAAAAATATTACACAATTACGTAATATCTTAAATTATTACACTTTTTGGTAATAAAAAAACCACCCTAAAAGAGTGGTTTAATTAATCATTAAGGGATTCGAACCCTTATATATTGCAGTACTTGCAACATGTTACCCTAGCCGCTATTCATTTACGGTTACACCAAACGATTAACTTAATTTGTGAGCAAACATTTTAATAATCGTTGTAGGTTTGATAAACTTACAAACTAAACGTAAAAAGAAACCCGCATTCGTTGTGGATGGACTACTTGCGTAATCTGTAGCAACTGCATCTAAAGCATTTTTGATTGGTTCTGGAATATTATTCATAGTTAAAATATAAAATGGTTAATTGTTTTTTGTGTTTCATAATAATTCATTGTTGTAAAGCTGCTTAAAGTGTTCTTAAAATTTGTTTTTACCCAATCAGATGGCGGACTAAACGCCCCAAAATTTTGATATTCAAAAGCCGTGCTACTTGTATGGTCAAATAAAAGTTGATGACTATCGCCCTTACTAAATTCTATTTTGTAATTGTGCAATTTGTATTCATCAATATAGTTTTTTATTTTCTCGATTTGGATTGCATCAAGTTTTGGTTTAAATCCAAACTTTAAACTTTTTTCGTCCTTGCCATGTGTCAAAATAAAGCATCGATTATTAATTATGTAATGGTCTATAAATTTTCTTTGGTTAATTACCTCGATATTATTTGGATATTTCAACTCGATATAAGTCTTAAAAGCTGAATTAATAATATAGCCAAAACTACCTGCGTGGTTATCGTTACAAATATTTACAAACTTAATAAAATTGTAATGCTGCAATAAAGCATCTACTAAACGGATTTTAAAAAGCAAAGCAACATCAAACGCTTTTTGATTATCCATATTTTGCGGTAATTTATGACCGCCCCTTGTAGTTTCTGCATCCCAACCGTCTAAAAAATCTGCTAAATCATTTAGGAATAAAGTATTTGATTTTTTATTTTTGATTATTTCGTTTACAAATATTTCAAGGCGTTTAAATATTTGGTCTTCATTCCATAAACCATCGTATAAACTATAACCATCTTTGTTGACATCCATACCAATGTGAGTATCGGTAAAAACCGCCCTATCAAATTTAGATATATTTTTAGATTTGTTTTTTATAAAAATAGGCTCGATTTTATCCTTAAAAATACTTAAAAAATCAATTTCCTTTTCAACGTCTGCAATCTTTATAGGCTCTGTAATAACCCATTGTTGGTTGGTTGCTACATTTGTACTAACTCGTTTGATTTGATGGTTAGAGGGTATTTCTATTAACTCCTTTGAAGTTAATTTTTCAACTTTTGTAATTACCTCTCCATCTTTATTTAAAGTTCTTTTGACTTCTTTAAATTCCGATTCGTGTAAATTTCGGAGTTTTAAAAGTTCGTGCTCTTCTTGACTATTTAAGTAATATTTTGGATTACTGCCCCATTTATCTTTATTTTTAATTTCTAAACCTAGTGCAATTACCTCAAATGGTTTTAACCTATAGCCTGGTTTTTTCATTTATTCGATTGTAAGGTAAACTTTACCGTTATTCAAACCCGTTTTTAATTTTTGTAAAAATTTAGCTAATGCCATTTTTGAATTACCAATAAAATCAATACTTCTAGTTTGTCCCAATAAGATACACCCCTCAGTATCTTTTGCGGAGTTACCGGCATGGATGCGAACACCCTCGTAATTTTTAACATTTAATAATAATGGTAGTACTACTTTAAATCGGTTAGACATTGTCATTACTATTTCATAAGTTCCTTTTGGTATTGCTGTTTTCCCGTATATTTTCGACTCTCTTTCAACGTCCTCAAGTGTATAACACTCGAATTTTCCATCAATTGAAAGCTCTCCGATTGTGGAGTTACTTGTTTTATGAAGTCTTTTTAGTAGTATTTTCATTTTCTAAATTTTTTATGAATAAAAGTTGCAAATAATTTTCCGAAATACCCCACAATTCCACCAATAAAACCAAATAAAATAACCTTAAAAAGTTGCCGTGCGTCTTGAATTAATGGATTTTCTGCAATGTAGGAAAAAATACTCAATACTGCGCCCGAAAATATCGATAAAAAACTATGATTATGGCTATTCATTACTTTGCTTTTTAGAATTTCCAAAGTAATAACCAATAACCGAACCCATTAAACCAACCACAGCGATTTTAACATCGTTTTCTGGAGCTGTCCAGCCTAAAATGTATAAACCAACGGCTATAATTATTAAAGCTATTACGCCTTGTATATTAGTTTTTTGTATCATATCCTAAAAATCCGTGCTTTGGGTTATTAACTATTATTTCATTCTCTTTAAAATCAATTTCTTGTTCACTCATAACATCGTAATGATATCCATCAGCAAATATAGGCTTAATTTCTTCGGTAGGTTGATTAATAACAATTTTACCAAGTTCAACAATTGCTTGTATTCCCTCTCCGAAAGATAAGATTTCTTGTTTATCAATTGTTTGTTTTACATAAACTCCTTTGTCTAGTAAATCAGATATTGCAGTTTCTTTGTTTGTGTATTTTAATTTATAAATTTTCATAATATTATTGAGTTAATGCGATACATTCTGCATCAGTTAAATATGTTTTGTAAAGTTGAACTTGCTTGACTTTTGCTAAAAGAATAGAACCACCTGCTCCACTATCAAAGCCAAATCTGCTTAGATTAATTGGCAATGCTTGTGATGTTATAGTTCCTCTATTAGCTCCATTTACCCAAAGACTAATATCATTTACTCGGTATCTCACAGCTATTTTTGCAAATTGAGTTTCATCTGTAAATGTATAAGAAATACCTATAGGAAAAAATACTCCATTAACTGTTCCAAATATTGAAACTGCATTTGAAGTTGTTGAATAAAATAAAAACAATCTATTATTAGAAGTTCCATCTGAAATAGCAATTGTTCTTTGAGTTAAATCATTAAACAAAGCAGCACTTTCAATAAACATAACTCCCTCTGTTTGTCCTATTAAATCGCTTATTCCACTTTTACTACTTACATCTTGGTTTCTTGTTAATGCTGTAGTAGTAGTAGGGATGTAAGAGGTTGGATATACTCCTGTTTCAAGTTGCCCTTTTGTAACGCTTCCTGTAACGGTTAAAATCAAACCCCCAGTAGTTGGTGTAAAAGTTAAAGAAACTCTATTATTTACGCCTGTTCCAACTAAAGTGCCAATATAAGTACCACTAAATACAATTGTTCCTGTTCCATAAAATGAAACCGTACAAGCCAATCCTGTAGTTGCTATCGTCTGAGTAACTACTACGGCACTATTCAATAGTCTATTAGTCCTCTGTGGCTCTAACAATAAACTCGGACAACCTCCAACACTATCATAGTTTAATCTTGGAATAGTAGTTAAAACATTTTCCACATTTCCTAAAGAATTTATCTGAGTTGCCGAAGTATCTCGAGTAAAAGTTAAATCTCCGTTGCCATTACTCGGAATAATTGAATAGACTTTATTTGATTTTATAGCGTTTGGTGTCATAACCAAAGATGCTTTTGTAAGTAAACTCATTATATGTTATTTAAAGCGGTTAATGTAGATGTTTGACAAGATTCTGCGAAGTAAGTTCCTGAGTCGGTTGCTACTCTAATTTTGAAAGCGTTTATTAATACGGTCACTAAATTTCCAATTATATTAGTTTCTCCGCTATAACTTGTAAATTGAGCAGAACCCCAACCAATTGAGTTATTAACTGCCCCTTGCCCCCACCCTATTGTATTATTTACCGAACCATCCCCCCAACCTATTGAATTTGCCATATTTTTTTTATTATATTACTACTTTTGCGTTTCCTGCTGTATGGTATAAATTACCAACTTTTAAACCAGCAGCTAATGCGGCTGCGTTGTTTGCATATTCTTGAATTATTAACAACGGTATTACTACTACAGGAATAGGTATTAATGTACGTACAGGTGTAGCTCCTCCAAATTGAAAATGATAACTTGGATTGCTTCCGCCACTTATTCTATTTGCATAGTATTTTAAAACTATTGTATCAGTTGAACTAAAAATTCCATCATTCCAAATCCCACTTGCGCTAAATTCCGTATAACCCGTGTTAATAACGGGTAGCGTTGCACTTGAAGTAGCTACTAATGTTTCAACTCCTGCACTTGTTCTTTTAAACGCTTTAAAATAAAATTCAGCCGTTCCACTTCCGCTTATTTTAGTTATGTTTCCAATTGTTGTAATATTAAACACTCCAGGATTACCGACTATAATATTAGCACTTGTAATTAAACCAGCTATAAATTGGTTAGTAGTTGTAATTGCACCCGTTGGTATATCTACAGCAGTCGTATTATAATTTGGATCGGTTATAGAATTTACTAATTTATAATAACCATTTATTCCGCTTGCTACATTTGTTGAATAAAGTATTAAATTACTTGGCAAATCTTCCAAAGTAATAAAATGTGAAATTCCATTATCTCCATCATTAACAAGTTGACTTGTTTTGGTTAAATCAATTCCTGTAACTTCTTTAATTTCGTTGTTAATGTGAATTTTTAATTTGTTATCGTTTAAATACATTGCGCCATTCTCGATATTAATATCGTTTTCATTTTCGATTATATCGGTTTGCACTCGATAAGTTGTATCTTTAAATGTTGCCATTGTTATTTAATTTTAATGGTTTATTTTTTTCTAACTTAATTAAAAATTTCTTTAACTTTTTTTCATTTTCAGCATGATGAATTAACTGCATTTTTCTAATTATAATACCCATCCTGTGAAACTTGCATCATGATCTGGGAACATATCCCCATTAGAATTTGTGTTATACTCGGGAAAACTCGATTGGTTATAACTCATATAATCGATAAATCTTGTAGTATAATGATTTGCAACGCTTCTTTCTTTCTCAACTAAATAATCAATTTCTAATTTATCTACACTTGTAGCGTTTTCAGAGGTATGTTTAAAAACTCCTTTGTTTGCTATTGTATAAGCGCTGAAAGGTAAAAACTCTACCATTGCCCAATGTATTAGCATCGGTTTAATATAGTCGCTTAAAAGGTCTTTATACGTTTGCGTTAAATTATTTGCGACAATCCCATCGTTAAACTTTTTAAATAATTTTGTTCCTAAATAGGTCTGTATGTGAATATCCTGAGCTATCGAAATAAATTGAATAAAGCGATCCGTATCCAAATTGCCATTTAATGCAGTAAATTTAACTATGTCATCTCGTGTTATAAAAAGTGCTTTTGCCATTATTTCATATCGTGAGGTGCTATATAACCTCTTTTATCGTTAGTAGGTGCAATTTCTCCCGCTTTTCTTACGTCTGCTGGTGTTGATTTGGTAGCTGCTGTATTTTTTCCAGTTCCAATTTTTCTATACATTTCTCTAGTCCAAAAATGTTTACATGTTCCATTTGGAAAATTATCTGAAAGTAAACCGCCACCTTTCCAAAGAAAAATATCATAAGGTTGGTTTGGATTTGGACGCATACCAAAACCAGGATTAACATTCATTTGCGACATTGCTTCAATATCTTCCTTGCGATATAATTTATTTGCACCCATCATTTTTTTACAAAATTCTCTTTCTGGCGTAGCATTACCACTATATCTATAACGTGCTATAAATTTTTCAGTATCTTGTTCGGATGGGCTTTTAGTTCTTGCAGTTCCTGTACTTGCATTTGCAAACTCATAAACCTTACTTAATAGCGATTTTTTTGGGTTGTTTAAAGCGTATAATTCAGCGTCTAAGCGAATTTCTTCCTCGTAATTTACTTTTCTACTATCTACTAACTCCCATTCGTTTAAATCGATTTCCTCTCCGAAGTTTGAAATGTCAATTTCTTGGCTACTTAATTGAGTAGGTGTTTCAATTGCTTTTGTTAGTTCGCCTTCTGCGTCTAATGGTTGTAATTGATTAAATTTTAAATCTAAAGCAATTTCATTAAAAGCTAAAACTTTATCCAATCCGTCGCATATCGTTTCTTGAAATGGCTTAATAACCATATTTTCAAAAAGGATATAAGAGTTTCTTAATTCATCCGCATTTGCTGAAAATCCTGTTGAGGTTGCAATTCCAAATAGCAAAGGACTTGTTACATTGTGCGAAAGCATTATTTTTGCTAAACATTCATCTGACAAATATTTGTAATGTTCTGGAGCATCATTTAAAGGAATATCGTCAACGGTAGTCTTTTTAGTTTCGTCACTATTAAAAGCTACAATTACTTTTTTACCTTTTGAACCTGTTAAAGTCGCTTTTACTTTATTTTGTATAATTGTTTGTTGCTCCTCAGTTGGAACGCCATTATTAAAATTTACAATTTTAGTTCCTGAAAATCCGTTTTGAACTTCGTTAATTAAATAAGAACTAACTTCCTGCTCTAAAGTTGCATATTCTAACCCCCCAATGTAGTCAATATTCGAATAATATTTTTGACCTATTGTATAATTGCCCACCCGCAAAACCTCTAATTTTTCGGACTTACTTCCGTAGCCAAATAAAGGGATTCTTTTAGGTGGGAATTTCTTAGTATCTTGCCAGTTATCGGAGTAGTAAATTGCATTTATAACACCATCTTTATCACATTTTTCAGAACGTACTAAATTAGTCGGTAAATGTTCAACTCTTACAATTTTACTTTTTTGTTCGTTGTAGATTAATTGCAAATTGTACTCTCCTAATAATTTCAAATCTTTTGCTATTTTCTTAATTGTATCTTTAGAAAATAACATTTTCATTTGTGCGTACTCGTTAGGTTTACGATTTGCATCGTTTGCCGTTAAACCTTTTCCATAAATTAATTTACTAATATTATTAATTACTGCATTGTTTGTAGTAGAACCATTATAACGGTCTATTAAAAATTGATAATAATTATTTTCCTCTCCAAAATCTACCCATTCCTCGCGTTTATTTTCCGTAATTTTAGGTGCTTGGTAGTCTGCTAATTGTATAAAGTGTATATTACTCATAAATTATAAATTCGTTGCTTGTATGGTTCGCTACATAGTCGCCATTGTTAATAGTGTAATCCTGTATTGGTTGATTTGTGCACATAATTTTATCACGATATAAAGGAACTCCCTCAGCATCGAAACAATTTAATCGGTAAGTATGTCCATCAATTAAAAAGCTAAATGTTCTACTCGATAAAAATTTAACATAATATTTTTCAGTTACTAAAACGGGTTTGGTTATAGTAGTTGAAGTATTGGTTAATTCGTCAATAAATACCATCGTAGCAATTTCTTTGCTTCGTGGCATAAACTTGAAATTTTGTGTATAGGTATAATCTTTTAAAACTATCATACTTATATAACGTAAAAGATGCGTTTTTGTTTCTATAAAAAAAAGCCTACTTTAATAGTAGGCTTTTAAAACAATATGAAAACAATTATTAAGAAGCAGAAACAATTGTAAATCCTGCAGTTACTAAACTTGTTCCAATAAAATTAGCAGCCGTTTTTTCCATTCCTTTCAATTCTAAAGTGTAACCCGAAGCGTCACCCATATTTACTCCAGAAGTAATAGTTCCGGAAGTTAATTCCATTCCATGCTCTAAACCGCAAAGGAATAAATTACCATTGTTCATTTCTACAATTACAACTGGTCTTCCAAACGCAAGTAATTTTATTTCCTTGTGCATTGTAGCAGTTAATTTCTTTAAACTTAATTTTAAACTTTGCTCAAAGAAAGTAGTTCCATTTTCTCTTGAAGAGGTTATAGTTTGGTCTAAACTATTTGTTCCTTTCAATTCATATTTAAACGCTGTAGGAGTTCCTGCTACAGCATCAATTACATCAGTATTAGTTACATTATAAGTAACTCCTGTCATATCTCCCCAATTCACAAAATAACAAGCCTTTAAACCTGCTACATTGTCTTTACATGGTTCCAAATATCCTAAACTTAAATCACAAGCCATATTTTTATTTTTTAAATTAGTTATAAAAAAAGGTGGTGTTTATTGCACCACCTTTAATCTTTTTATTTTCAGCTATTAGTTAGCTGAGTTTGTAATTCCGTAAGTTACGATATCCTCGATTGCTGCGTATTGAACACCAGCAGCCATTCTCATCACAATTCTTACGTTATTAGATCCGTCTGTTTCTGACATATCTATAACTTTTACTTCTTGCAAATCTGAATTTAAAGAAAGTCCAAAAAACAAGTTAGATTTTGTAGTTGCTAATGCTTGTGTAGCAGTTAACCCATTTGCAACAAAAAGCTTAACTCCGTCAAAAGTTAAACTTCCGTTGTTAAACCATTGTGTTCCCATTGCATTTGTACCATTTGCACCCAAACCACTTGCACCAAATCCACCTAATGCACGAACGTAAGCTCTTGCAGTTGCTTGAGAGATATATAAATACAAATCCTCTTTTCCGTAAAGTGTTGCAGGAATAGCATCAACGATTTTTCCTAATTCTGTAATAACAGTTGCAGCAGCAGTAATGTTAGTTGAAGTAGCAGCAATTTCTTGCGCAGTTGGTAAACCAGCATCTAAAGCAATTTTAGTTACAAATCCATCAAATTGTCCACTTGTAGCAGTAGCACCATTCCAGATAGCAACTTCATTTTGTGCAGCAACTTTAGAAGCTACATACCCAATTAAGTATTCTTGAAAAGATGGAGGCAAAGTATCAAAAGATGAATAACCTTGCTCAATTCCTTGCCAAGTTGTATGGAAAGTTTTTTTGCATAATTCTAAATTTACCTGCAAATCTTTTACAGTTAAAACTCTTTCAGTTAAAGTAACTGTAGAAGTTGAAGTAAAGTCACAAGTCGCGTCTTTTAATAAACCATCAGTAGCAATTTTCTGTAAAACTTGTTTGTATTTTACATTTGGTAATACTTCAACACCACCGTTTTCGATAGTTGGAGAAGAAAGTAATGCAGCCGCCACATATTTTGAAGCGAATTCACCTGCATAGGTTGTTGTTAATGAAAGCGTTGTAGCCATTTTTTAAATATTTATTAGTTAGTTTTTAAATAATTTTGAGAAAACTACATCTTCTGTAGTTCTTTCACGTTTTGATGCAATTTGAAAAGAGTTTTTTTCAACTACATTTTCAGGGTTATGCGTAATAATTGAAGCAGCGGGAACATTACTTGCTAATTCAACTTTTAATGCTTCAATTTCAGCTTTTAATGCAGCATTAATTGTTGCAAAATTTTCAACCTCAGCAAAGAAAGTTTCTTTAGATACAGTTTCAACAACTTTTTTAGCTGTAGCTTCTGCCATAACTGGTTCGGTTGCTTCTGTTTTAGGTGCTGCTTCTTCTGCTGCTTCTGGAGCAATAGATTTGATAATACCTTCCGTTTCAACTACCAATACATCCCCATTTGCCAAAGTATATTCTCCAACAGGCATTGGTATTGCACCCTCTGGTGTAACAATTCCAATAGAATAATCTGGAGCGAACTCCTCTGCTTCAACGGTGGTAACTCCATCCATTAAAGTTTGTTGAGCCAACTTAACTTCCATTGAAAGTAGTTGCTTAACATTGTTTAGTACATTTTTGTAAGTCATATTTAATTAATTGTTAGTAATTACTCGTGTTGTATTCGTGTTAACCACGTTTGAAATTGATTGTTCAACTAGTGATCCAATCCCTTGAGCTAATGTTTCTCCCGTGCAACATTCTTTTTTATATTTGCCATCTTTACAAAGGCATCCTCTTTTGCCACCTACGGGGCTTGTTTTACTTTTAGTTGCCATTTAATAAGTCTTTTAGTTGTTGAATTAACTCTTTATTTTTAGAACTCATTTCTGCCTTATCTGCAAAATACCCCTCTATTGAAAATCCTTTAATTTCTCCTGCTTTTACTTTGCTCCAAATCTCGTCATTATTGCATTTCATCGAAATCATCCAAGTACCTTTTGGTAAACTAAAACCATACTCTTTTGATTTGTCCATTTCGGGATTATCAATTATCCAACTTTCAACAACCGACATATCTTTAATCGCTTTGTCATGCATTAGAGTTGCATTGTTTTGGTTTCCGTTTATTAAGAATAATTCAGATGCTTGTTTGATTGTTTCGGATGAAAAATAAACGTAAAATTCATCTTTGCCATTCTTGCGAAATATTTGTTTATTTGGAATTAAAGCCGCACCCATTAAAATACGTTTATCGTTATCGACTTCCGTAAATTCAATTTTTATGTGCTCTTTTAATGCAATCCAATCGGATTCAATAGCGGGTTTGTCGACTACGCTAATTGCATCGACTCCATCCGTTTCTTTATTCAATACTAATTCAAATATTTGCATACTCATATAACGTTATTTATTTTGTTTTGTTTCTAAATCGTGTTTAAAGTATTGATAATTAACCTAATGTAGCGTTAGAAACTATATTTCTATTTAACCCTTGAGCCGTTGTAACGTCTCCAGCAGTCACATAAGTTTTTAAAACAGGCGCTCCTTGTTGTTGCATAACTCCAGCAATTTGATTAACACCGCTATTACCTACTACATTGAAACTTGGTGCAGCGGGTGCAGAAGCTCCAGCACTTGGAGCACTGCCACCTCCAGCGCTAACAGAACCACCTCCGGATAATAATTGTTTTGCTTTTGATATATTAGAAGCTACAGACATAGCAGTAGTAGCATAAGAAATAACTCTTGCAATTGTACCAATACCAGGTACTAATGGAAATGCTAATTGAGCAGCAACACCCTCTGCATTTGCTAAAGTTGAAGCTTTAGATAATGCGACTGCTGAGTCAATTCCAATTTGAGTTAATGCAATAGTTTTAGATAGCACTTGACCTGCTTTTGTTTTTGCTAATCCTGTAGATTCTAACCCAGAAATAATATCAGTTAAATTTTGTTTAGATAAAGCAATAGCTGTATCTTTATTTTTTTGAAATTCTTCTTCTTTTTTAGCATCATCAGCTATTTTTTTTAATCTATCAGCAGCATCTTTTTCTTCTTTCGCTACTTTATCAGCAGTTGTTTTTTCTGCAGCTAATTTATTTTTATCGTCTAATTCTTGATTTAATGTTACATATTTTTCATTATACAAAGCCATTAAATTAGCTTTCTCGTTTGCAGTTTTTGCTATTTTTTGTATTTCAGATAAATCTCTTTGAGCTTGTAGGTCTAACTTTTCCTCGTCAGTTTTTGCGTTTAGATTTTGTAAATCGTCATTATATTTTTTTTCTAAATCTTGTATTGCTTTTTTATGGTCTGCAATATTTTTAGCTCTGTCCTCTAATTCTTTTTTCTTTGCATCAGATAATTCTTTGTCTTTTGCTTTTTGTGCATCTATTGCTTCTTTTTGGTCTGAGGTTTCTTGTCTTAATAACATTTTTTTCTGTTTATTAAGCTTGATTCCAGTCATTGCATTTTCGGTTTCAGCTTCGTTTAATGCAATAGTAGCATCCCGAATTTCTCCTTTCATTTTCTTTTCAGCTTCTCCGCCCATAGCCGCAGCCCTATCTTTTAATATCCTTAAATCTTCTGCGGCTATTCTTGTTTTTTCTTTGCTAGATGCTTTTTCAGCTTTTGTAACTTCTTCTAATGCTTTCTTTTTTTCGTTTATTGAAGCGGTTTCATCCGTTAAGATTTCCCTAGATTGTACTAATAATTTATTAGTTTCAGATTGTACAACTGCTTGTATTTTTCTAGCTTTATCATTAGCTTGTTGTTGCTTTTCAAGATTATAAATTATTTTAGCAGTAGTTCCATCAACTGCGTTTCCTAATTGTTTATAAGAATTTGTAGCTTCTTGATTTGCTTTTTTCATTGATTCAGCCGCACCCTTAAAATCTAAAGTAATAAATTTATAGGCTGCTGTTGCTACGTCTATTAACGCCCTTGCCAAACCAAAAACAGCATCTTTAACTTGAGCACCTACAGCAGAAACTGATGCAAAAACTGCTTTTAATTCTTTACCTCCTGCGACTGAACTTTGAAACGCTTCATATAAAAATTTTAAAGTAACAACTATAGCTGCTAAAATAGCACCAATTGGATTTGCTACCATTTCCCACATTTTCAAAATCAATCCATTTGAGCCTTTTATAGCTGCACCAAATGCAGGATTTAAACCACTAACAGCATTGCCTACTGCATCAATTCCTCCTTGCAATTTCCCAAGTCCGTCAGATTTACCTCCTAATTCAGTAGTAGCATTTGTTGCACCTTTTAAACTATTAGTTAATTGATTTGTAGATTTAGTAGTAGCTTCTAAATTATGGTCTACTTTAATATGAATTACCTTAGTGTCCATTTTATTTGTCGTTTAAGTTGGTTTTTAAATTTTTTAAAACTTGAAATCATTTCATTTTTACCCTTTGCAATTTCTATATTTTCAGAAATTCCGTAATGTTCGTGTAGCTGTAGTAGTTGTATAATATTTTTAAGCATTTTGTATGATGTTTATAAATTGTGAATTTCTAGGATTTGTATATTGGATTTCAATTTCTTTAAATGCAACGTCTTTTGTAGTGTTAGCTGCAATTGGAATTAAAAAAGTGCCGTCGCTTGTTACGTCTGCGTATAAAGTGCCACCATAAATAACGTCGTATTTTTCAGCGTTCAATTTTAAAATAGTAATTTCTAAATCTTGCGCTGTATTATCGATATTAAAAACAGATTTTAACGCAAACTTTCCACTTCCAATATTAGCTACTTCTCTAAAATCAGAAATCAATTCCAAATCTGCTTCTCCCGTTGTTAAATCCGTTGTGAAAGAATTAATGATATATTTTTTATCCTTGTAAATTAGTTTGTCGTTTAGTTTTATATCGGACAGCATTGTAATTGGCATAATTGCCTTAAGTTTAATAATTCGGCAGCGGATGTCATAAAGTGCCGAAATATAGTTTTGATACCACAAAGAGAATAATGAATTATTTGTATAACCATTCATTTGCCAATTGCTCTGCTCGTTCCCAAAGTTCAAACTTGCAATATCATTATTAATAAATAGTTCGTTTGAAAATCTTTGATAATCGAAAACACCATCATAGGTTGTTCCGTTAAAAAACTTAATATTATTAATTATAGGCGTTGTTAAACCATTCTTATACATAAGTATTGGTTTGGGTTTATAGGGCTTTAAATCCTTGTCTATTAACGTTGCGGTGATAAAGTTTTCATCAATAGTTTTCTCCCACATTACATCTTCAAAGGGTGATTTAATTTCATAAGTTGCACTTTCATTTGAAAGGTTGTCCTCGTAAAGTAAATCCCCATAATCAAAACCACGATTAAAAGTATTTCTAAAAGCGTTATTTAAAATGCTTTCAGATTTTTCGTGTGCAAAACTTAATTTTTTATAAAGTTTAGTTCGATCGAAATCTACGCTATCATTTATTACATATTTATTTATGTCGATATATTTTCCGTAGCTGTAGAAAAATTCCAAAGGTTCTAAATTAAAAGAAGTTTCTGAAGTTGCAGTAATTGTAAGATTAAATAGCTTAATAATTCCGTTAAAGAAATCTACTACTTTTATGTCTGGCATTAAACTAGCTAAATCAATACTTAAAGATGTACTTAATGAACCCGTATAATTTCCAGTGTGAAATTGATTTAAATTTAAATTATAATAACGAATATATAAATTAGTTGTAAAATTTATTGGAGCTATTGAGTCTATTTCAATATAACCATTAAATCCAATTCCATCATTATTATTTGCTATAACTATTCCAGTACTCCAATCAAATGGATTTACAATTTGATTACCAATTAAGTTATCATAAATATTTATAATTGTACCGTTTAAATTTTTAACTATAATACGATATAAAATATTTACATCACTTACATTTATACCTAATTTTAATTGTAAATTCCACGCTGAAGAACCGCCAAGAAATCCAAAAGTATTAGGAAAATTAATAGTATTATTTGTAGTATTTATTTGAGTAAAAATTTCTCCAGTTCCATGTACAAAAGGCACTTTAATTCTTTCAGAATAAACTCTTTGCTGTTCACTATTCTTACAATATAAATACAATTCACTCCAATACGAAGTATCAAACAAAGTACTTGTAAAACTTATATCATATCTATTACCGATAAACTCAAATATTTTGCTTACAGGAATAGCAGGAAATAAATCGGAATATACTACCGAAGTATCAGGACTTGTTCCAATAGTTACATCGTAAGCTCCACCATTCCCGTAGGTATATTGGTGTTGGTTTCCTACTATTGGATAATAAACACCATCGTTTGTAGTGCCATCAATTCTGTTTTTAATATCCGTAGCCGTATAATTATGATTAAGCGAACTATAATCTAATATAGATAATTTTTCCTCTTTAAATAAGTCTTTAATCTGTTTTACTTTTCCATAAAATGTAATTGAATAGCTTTCTAAACGATTATTTTTTTCGTTTGCTTTCTCAATTTGTATCTTACCACTTTTAAATGGAATAGAATTTAACTCAATTATTGCATCGTATCTTATACGCTGGTCAAATCCGTCATTAACTCCGCTTTCATTCCAATAATTAAAAATAATATTATTGTTTTTGGATGCAGGAATAGTAAAACTTTGAGTATAATCTGTAAATACTTTTGATAAATCGTTAATATTTTGAACGCTCGAAGTAAGAGAAATTTTTTCATCCTTGAATAAATCAATTCTTTTTAACTCGTCACCTAATTTTATGTAAATTTCTACGCTTACCATTATACAACGTTATTTATTAATTGTGATGCGACTTCAAACTCAAATTCGTAGTTAATTACTTTCTCATTAAGATTTGTTTTTAAAAGTTGTGAGCTTGTTTTTAAAGTAACTGCTTTTGTAACCGTTGCTCCCTCTTCGGTGTAAGTCAATAGTAGATTTTCAGAAAGCAAAATATCTTTTATATTTTCGTTTTCGCTTTCGTTAACCCATCCCGAATTACATTTAATCATTTTGCTTCCATTTTTATTGAAAACTCTTTTTTGCCCTAAAGAAGCATTATAAAATGGATAAGTAGTAAAAGTATTAGTATTGTATTCCGTTCCCTTAGCCTCGATATTTTGTATTGAATTTTTAAAGAAAGTCATTGATTGCAAACCGCCATATCTATTTACATAATCTAATTTAATCGGAGTGTATTTTGGTTCACAAAGATTAACTAAACGAATCTGAAAAACCTTTTCAATATCCTCTCCCATTTTAAATATTTGAAAGTAATTTTTTACATTATAATGAATAGAGCTATTTGAAAGTGGTAACCTTTTAAATAAATAACTTCCATTGTTCGCTATTGTTTCTGTATCTGAAAATACACCATCTGAAATAACACATCGATAATCACTACCAAAATTGTTAAAATCAAAAATAAAGTCTAACGTAGGAAAATCTAAACCCCTTGTGTAATTTATATCGTAAGTAACTTCTTTTACTAATGGTATGAAATCCCTTGTTTCAATATTATTTGGATTTAAATAATCGGAATAACCATTTGTAGAACTATAGTTTAATGTTTCTAATTGGGTGTAAG
>Ga0075464_10000562_pt1 | contig 16396 bp, 19 predicted proteins | sample DEB19_08_DNA_5_FD_75068 | JGI IMG/M metagenome (GOLD analysis project Ga0075464, IMG submission 75068) | Aqueous microbial communities from the Delaware River and Bay under freshwater to marine salinity gradient to study organic matter... | ecosystem: Environmental > Aquatic > Marine > Coastal ...
GATCTCTCCCGGCACCTGCAACGACCACATCGTGTACGGGGTGAAGTTGGAGATCGTCCCGGTCCACGTCCCGGTCTGGAGGTGGAAGCAGTACGTCCGCGACGAGGGGGCAGACGCGCTCTCGCCGTTGATTGCGCCGGCCGTTGCGGCGGTGTTGAGACCGCGGGCGCAGACGACGACGTGGTTCGACACGACACCGATCGAGACCGTCGAGGTTCCCGCGACGTACCCGGCCATGAGCGCCCGCCACTCGCGCTCGATGCGTCCGGCCGTCAGGTTGGTGATCGTGCCGCCGCGATAGGCGAAGATCCCCTCGGTGCCAGCCCAATAGCAGCTGCCGTTCACCGATACTGCGGAGCGGATGTCGATGCACCCGGAACCCTCCGAGAGCGCCTGCACATCGAACGTCGGCCAACCCCCGAACATCCCGTACACCGAGTCGCGCTTCAGCACGAGCATCGGACCGGGGGAGGCGAGGATCGCAACTACCGGGTCGCCGTCGTATGGGCCGGGGATGTCATACGACGAGAGCGTGAAGTCAGATACGTCAGTGAACCCGGTGACCGTTGTGTTCGACCAGCCGCATCGCTCTACCGGGTCGAACGGCTCGGTGGCGCCAGGGGGAAGGCCCATGTTCCAGCCCGGGGGTGCGACGTACACGCGGTTGGGGTACTGCTTCACGCCGGTCCCGAACAGGGTGCTCTTGTGAACTGCGGCGTCCTTGAACGGGAGCCGACGCATGATCCGGAACGCTGCGTTGGTCTGCGTGTCCAGTTCCGCTGACACGTTCATGACACCCGTGGATGTCGTCACGCTGGTCAGGGAACCGATGCGGTGCGCTCCACCGGCGGTGTTGTTCAAGACGAGAAGTGCGTCCTCCATCATCTTCTCGTTGAACATCGCCGAGGCGGAATAAACCTGATTGAGCTGCGCCTCTGCTGCGGTCCACACCGATGAGGTGTTGGCGACGGAGGATGTCCGCGATACCGAACCCGTCTGATGGATCGGGACTCCAGGCCATGCTGTTGCGACGGGTGAGACCGTGAAGCCCGCCGTGGTCACCGCACTATCGGCGCCGATCGAGTAGTTGCGGAGGGAGTCGATCGGGACGTAGTTCTTGATCGTTGAGGATCCGGCCTTATCGGCGAGGATGCGCACGCAGTAGGTCGGGTTCTGCGACACGCCAGCAGCCCCGGGGAAGTTTGCGATGATGAACGCGCCCTTCTCCAGCGCGTTGTAGTTCGGCTGGATCTGTCCGCCAGTCGCGTCGCCCTCGATCACGGTCTTGCCGTTGACCATCTTCCAGTTGCCGGTGACCGTGATCTTCGGCACGTTCGACCCGGCCCACCGAAGGAGCGGAGTCACGCCGTCCTGTGCGCACCACAAGACTTCGCCGTTGTAGATGCACCGCGGCAGGTACTTGATCTCTGTGGTCGATGCGTAAGAGAGCAGCGTGTTAGCCGCCGAGTTGCCGACGTGCTGGCTGATCTTGACCGCGGTGGATGCGTCGTACCACGAGCCAGCAGTTCGCACGACGTTGGGGAGCGCGAACGACGCACGGGCGACTCCGTGGATCTTCTGGCTCGATGTCGTCGGCGACGTCGTTCCGTCGTATGACCATCCCCAACGCTGCTGCGCGATCGCGTTCGGGTAGATCAGATCCTTCGCCCATGCCGACTCGTTCGCGGCGAGCGCATAGGCAGGGGTGTCAGTCCGATAGCCGCCAGTGAACGGGCGTGCGATCGAGAGGATGCGCACTAAGCGTCCATCCAACTCGGCGACGAGAGTGCCAGGGCGGGAGTCTTGGCGGTAGCGAGCGCGGTGCGGCAATCACGGAAGGCCACCTGGTAGAGCGCCGTGTAGCGGTCTGCTTCGCCGGCCGCTTCCGAGCCGCCCTCTTGGCGCAGAAGCACCGATGCGGCGTAGGGAACGAGCAGCCTCGTGCGCCACTCCAGAGGCATGAGCGGGACATCGGCATCAAGGGTCAGTTCGGACTGATAGGCGCGGTAGAAGCAGCCCATCGTGTAGTTCGCGTCGGGGACGGGGTAGAAGCGGACACGGCGATCCCATGACGCCCAATACGCGGGGCAGCCGTCGCCCTCATCGTCCTGCGTTGAGTCCGACACGCCTTCAAGCGCCTGCCACGACATCGACTGGAGCGTGTACCCGATGTTTCTGCCGCTGTCCATCGTGATGCTGAACAGGTCAGAGACCGTCGTGCCGAGCGCGATACCGATGGAGTCCACGGTGTATGTGTCGGATCCGGCGGTGAGGGTGAACTGGCCTTCCTTCTCCAGCCAGTTCCACGGGTCTCCGGTGAATGACACCGCCTGGAGTGCTTCGTTGATCGCGGCCTTCGCGTCAGTGACATCCTGCGCGTAGGTGCTGTCACGGCGTGATGCGCGGATCGCCTTCCCATAAAGGTCGGCGAAGTCGCCGCTAGCCATTGGCGGGGACGTCGGTAGGGACGCTCACCGGGGCCGGGCGGTGGAGGTCGTGCCTCCGGGCCGCGTGGACGAACTGCTCGGCAGCGTCCATCTGCTTCTCGATTTCTGCGTAGTGCTTCGCCTGCTCGTTCAAGTACCACATGGTGTTCTGCGTGCGACGCCAGCGGTCGAGGTCTGCGACCCGGAACGCATCTGACGCCTGCTGCTCTGTGAGCACCCGAGCGTCCGGCTCACCCGTCAAGGGCTCGCCGGTCTCGGTGTCCTTCAGCCTGCGGGCGATCGTCCACAGATACCCGTCACCCGTGGGGTCGGGGTTGACGATCTTGCGCGCGAGGCCCAGCTGACCCGAGGTTTCTTCCCGGGCCAGCCGTGCCTCTGCGTCGTACTCCTCCACCCGCGTTGCGATGTTGTGAAGGTCGCCCGTCACAAACCGCCAGTCAGGGTGAACCAACTCGTTGATGGGGGAGCCGAGTTCCATCTAGTACCCGAACGCCACGAACTTGCACACAACCGTGGAGAGGTCGGTTGCCGCAGCAACCTCCGCTGCGACTCCAGCGGTCTCCGTGAAGTTCGGCTGTGCTGCTGTGGACGTCACCGGCGTGGCACCGACAGGTGCCGCGACAGACGGAGCGCCGATAGCGGCCGGAACCGCTGCTCCCCCGGTGGGGTAGAACGCCTTGATCTTTGAGTTCGTGTGGTCGTACTCAAACATCAGGCCCGCGTTCGGGGCTGCCACGAGGCAACTGACCGCGGTGGAGAAGCCCAGGTCGGTACTGACCAGCGGCTCTCCGTTCGTCGGGTATGACGAGTCGAAGGTGATCGTGCCCACCTTGACCTTGATGTAGCGACCAACGGTGTCGGTCTTGTCAATGACGATGGAGAGAGCCATGACTAGTAAGCCGATCCAACCTCGGTGATGTCCCCGAGCAGCGCGTGGTCACGCGGGCGGGTAGTCATGAGTCCGAGGAAGCCGTCGAGGTACGCGACCACGGCGGCCGAGTGGCCCTGACCCGAGGAAGCGTTCTGGAGGAAGAAGTCGCTGCCTCCGAGGTTGACGAAGTTCAGCAGGTCGCCGGGCTTGCTGTGCATGGGCCGGACGAACTTGATGCTGTCCTTCTTCAGCAGGTACACCGAGTTGCGGGGCACACGGGCACCCCGGTAGAGCGGCACACCCAGCATTTCCAGCGGACGGCCGAAGCCGATGTCCGGAGTCCCGTCCACCGTGTAGCGGAGGCCGGGGGTCATGATCTGGTGGTAAGCGGTCCACGCGCCCGGGGAAGCGAAGGCTGCGTAGTCCGAACCGGGGTGGCGACCCGCACGGCGGGCAACCTTGTTCATGACACCGTGGATCAGTTCCTCGGTGAGCGTGCGAGCCGTACCGCTGTTGGTGGCGAGGATTGACTTCCAGTAACCCTTACCAGCGGCGGTGCGGTCAATACCCATGTAGGTGTTGGAGTCCGACACGGCAGACTTGATGCCCGAGAACTCCAGGCTGCGGAAGGCACCGCCGGTTGCCCAGTCACCCGAACGGACCACGACGCCGGCCGAAGTGGCGGAGGTCATGGTGGCCGAGCAGGTCAGGACGTTGGTGGTCTCGTTGATGTCCGAGACCGTGAAGCCGGTGACCTGCTGTGCGCCGGTGGTGCCGTGCACGACGTCGTAACGAGCGCGTGCTGCGTCGTCAACCCAGATGTAACGGTCGCGGTCAATCTGCGCCGTTGCGAGGGCGTCGAGCGTGATCGTGCTGCCCGAGGACGAAGCGACGTTGGCGAGAACGCCGGTACCGTCGCCCCATGCCTGACGCTCGATGTCCGAGGACATCGCTTCCTTCGCGGCGGTCATCTTCTCCGCCATGATCGGAACTGCGGCAGCCTCGGCCGAGTCGAGCAGCGCCATTTCCTCCATCGTGAAGGAGAGCGCGTGCGAGAGGTGGGCGAGGGAGAGCGTGGCCTCGTCGTAAGCGGTGTCACCCGGGGTCGGGTAGTTGCCGCCCTGCGTGATCGTGCCCTGCCCAAGCGAGTCACCGACTCGCAGCTTCAGGTATGAGCGACGACCCTGGACATCAACAGTCACGTTCGGGTCGGTGTACGAGCCGAGCCACCCGACGAGGGTGCCCGGCTCCTGGAGAAGTTCGTTGTTCAGCCCGGGGAGCCAAACATCCTTCGCAAATGCAGAGGAAGTGCTGTAAAGAGCCATGCGGTGAAACTCCTAGTGAGAACGGGGATCAGGATGAAACTCCTGCTATCCGCACCGTCCTCCCGGGGACTAAGCCCACCCGCCGGAGCAAACCGCCGTGCAGCCGTCACTCTAGCACGGCTGCACGGCACATAGCACATTTCTTAGCGTCGCGTCTGCGACTCCATGAACGCACGTGCGTCCGAGAGTGAGCGCGGGGGCTGATCGGGGGAGGCCGCGAGGCCGCCCTGCGATGCGAAGTTCTGCGGAACCTGCCCCTGCTGCTGTCCCATTGACGAGATCGCGTTACGCCGCCACTCGTCAAAGTCGCGGTAAGCCTGCTCGACCGCCTGGTTGATCTGCGTCCCGTTCTGCGCGTACTCCGCAGCGCGGGGAGCGAGGAAGGTCATGTCCGACTCGGTGAGACCGTGCTGCGTGCGGATGCCGTCAAGCCCGCGGCCGAACTCGTCAATCTGCTGACGCTCGGCCTGCTCGCGCTGCATGGTCTCTTGGAACTGCGACAGGGTGTTGTTCATGTCCTGCTGCCACGCCTGACGCAACTGATACGGGTCAATGCCCGGCTGCGGCTGCGCGTAGTCCTGCTCCGGAGCGTACTGCTCCTGATACGCGGGCTGCTCGGGAGCGAACTGCGCGAAGGGATCCTGACGCTGCTGGTGCGCCTGCTGGATGATCTCCTGCGCCTCGCCCCATGACATCCCCTCGGGGAGTTCATTCCCCTGGAGCATCCGCTCCAGCATGTAGCCACGGGTGTCACGGTTGCCGAGTGCCTGCCAGCCCTCGTAGGCCTGACGGGCCTCGTAAGGGTTGACTTCCTGCGGGTTCCATCCTGCCTGCTGCCACGGCTCCCACGGGGACGGCGACAGCGATGCCTCCGACTCGGGAGTGGGATCGTCGCCGCCGGGAGGCGGGGGAAGTGCGTCGGTGCTCATGCGGGCCCCTTGATGTCGTCGGTTGTGCCCTCGTCCTCGTACTCGTACTGCGGCTCGTCCGCGAGGACGGGAGGCTCGACGTCAGGCATGTCCACCTTCTCGTAAATGATCATGCCTGCCTTAGCCAAGTTCTCCCTCACCTCCTGCGCGTAGAGCATCCCGCGGTCAGAGACCGCCAGGATTGCCTCGATCTCCCGGGAGAACCCGGTGCCGAAGCCTGTTGGTGCGATGTCTGAAAGGTCACTCATTGGTTAGTTCGCTCCTGCCACTGGCATTGGTGCGTTCGCTCCGGGTGCCTGCCCCGGCTGCTTGGGTGGTGAGGGCTGTCCCTTCGGTGCTGCCTTTGAGCCAGCGCCTCCGGCACCGGCCGGCGGCTGCTGTGACCCCATCGAGGTCAACTTACCGGCGAGTGCCTTCTTGTGATCCTCCGCGTGCTCACGTGCGGCCTGACGGACCATCGGGTGCACGGCGTCGAAGCCGTCCGACAGTCGCCAGTCGTCCAGCATCCGCAGGTGCGCGGTGTGGTCGTCGTAGTCCTCGACCGTCGGGACGTTGATCCCCGCGGTACGAAGGAGGTCGAGGACCAGGGGTGGGTGGATGCCGCGGGCAAGGGCGTCCTGCATTGGGTTGATGGAGCCGTTCTTCGCGGCCAACTGGAGGCCTTCCATGAACTGCGCCTTCAGCCCGCTGAAGTCCGTCCACACCTGATCCTTGATCGGCAGCGTTGCGAGGGCCGCAAGGGCGTGGTTCTCACGCTTCTGTCGGCTGCGCTGTGCGGTCTCGGCGTTGATGAACTCGTCGTAGGAACCCTCCATGAAGCGGGCAACGTGCGGGCGGATGTCCGCTCCGACCACCGGGGCCAACTGCATGAGGGTCTGGAACTGAAGCGCCCGGCTCTGCGGGAGGATGGATGCGGTGATCCGCACGTTGTCCGCGCCGCGGATCTGTGAGCCGGTGAAGGCACGCAGTTCCTCGGAGTCGTCCACACCGGCAGACGAGATCAGGCGCGGCATGACGTAGTTCTTCGCCACGAGTTCCAGCGAGCGGGAGAGTCCCCACTCGATCGCGGTTGCGACCTGCGCGGCGGTCCCGGAGAGCTGCGTTTCACTGTTCTGCGCGAGGGTCTGGATACCGACCGCTGACTCGACGCCCTGCCCGGGCGAGAAACCGCGGATCGCATCGGACTGATTGGCGATCTCTGCCATTTGCGACACGCACCACTGAAGGTGCTGCGTGAGCACCGCGACAGGCTCCGACGAGATCGGCATGAAGTGGGGATCACCGATCGGGTGAACCTCGATGATGCCCTTGTCGTTGAAGATTTCCTGATTGCGGAGCGCACCGATCGGCACGATCATCGGTGGCCGGGCGACCCTCTCCAGCCACTCGTGCACCAGCGACAGGATGCGGTTGAACCGCTGCTGGATCGGAGCGAGTTCGTCCACCGTCCCCCGGCAGCGCATGAAGTGGCCGCCGTCGGGCTTCGGGTTGAACGGGCGGTAGGGGAGGCAGTAGTCGTCGTAGGGCTCCATCGTGAGCGGTGAGCCTGGTGCCCTGTCGAGCCAACGGATGTGCGCACCCTTCGGCCAGTCCCCGCCGGGCTTGATGTAGGCCTCGTGCACGAGGAACTCGTCGCGGCCCGCAACCGTGCGGTCGGAGGTGCCGGCCTGATCTTCGACGTTCAGCGGAACGGCGACGTCGGGGCGCTGGCCCTGCGAGGGTGAGCGGTTGGTCCGCTCGACGGACAACTTGATGATGTCCTCGACCTTCGCGCCAGCCTGATCCTCGATCATCGAGCGCGGAAAAACTCGAGACTCGACAACCCACCGACAGTCGCTCCAACGCTCGGCCGACGGGTCAACCGAGATCGCGCCGGGGCGCACGACGCGCCAGCAGACGTCACCGAGTTTCATCGCCCGGTACGACCACAGGGACTCGCCATTGGGGTCCGCCCCCGACAAGGCCTCGTAGTGCTCCACCGAGTCCACGGGCTTGCCGCTGGTGGTGTCGAACGGGATGTGGCTGACGTCGCCGCAGTTGGGGTCGTAATACACGTGCAGGAACGAGATCCCGTCAATCTCGCCGTTGAGCACCATTTCGCGGATCGAGCCGCCGACATTCCAGCCAGACTCGTCCCACTTGGCCGCAACCAACTTCGTCGCCTGTCGTGCGGCGTCAATCGTGCCCTGCTCGCGGCCGCGAGGGACCACCTCATACGGCGGGCGCTGCGCGGTGAGCAGCGACACACGGCCGTCAGTCATTTGGCGCAGACGGTTGAACGTGTCGCGCTTTCGACCCTTCGGGTTGTCAACCATCATCGAGAGGCGGGCCGATGAAGCCTGCGCGCCGGGACGAGGCGTTGACCACTGCTCACCGCGGTACATGTAGCGGTTGGTCTGCCAGCGGGACCGCTCCTGCTTTGCGATCGAGCGTCCTTCACCGACCATCTTCGCCAGCGCACCGGCAGCGGTCCCCTTCCCGGTGTAGTAGCCCCTCGGGGGTGATGGCGTAAGTGCCTTCTCGTTGGTCGACATAGTGAGCTAGACGTTCCTTCCAGATGCTGGGCTCGCGGTGCCCGCAGTGCCGCGGCTCCCGCCTGTGAGAGTTCCTGTGGTGCTCCGTCCCGCTGCGGCGCCGGCGGTGCCCGCGCTGCCGCGAGTGCCGCCGGTCAAGGAGCCTGTGGTGTTGCGACCAGAGGCCGCGCTCGCCACGCCGCCAAGAGAGCGTGGCGGGATGCGGATGAAGATATCCGATATGGCGATGATCGCCGCAGCGGCGCGCTTGGCGCTTGAGTGGGCGTCCGCGGAAAGACTGGCTACGGCGTCAACGCTTGCGGACGGACGCCGCGTGGTGTTGCGGAGCGTTGCCTGGAGGTCGCTTGTCGCAGTGATCGTGTCGGTGAGGCGGTCTGTAGCGCGGCGAAGTACCGCGTAGAGGTCGCTCTGTACAGCAATGACCGGCATCGGGCGCACGGGCGCCTTGTCGGTGGCCGCTGCCGTAAGCGACGAGAACACGTTGATCTCGGCGGCGGGCTTGACCGCAGCTTTGTCAAGAGCAGTCGCGGTGAGGTCCGCCTGCGCGGGGACGGTGGCCGAGACGCTGCGCGGGCCGCCGCTGGCGGTGAGAAGGAGGAGGAGGGTCACTTAGGCCTCTGCCAAGAACGTCACGCCAGCAAGAGAAAAGGACACGTTGCTGCCCGCTGCCGGTTGCACTTGACCATTGGTCAGAATGTCCAAACGGCCAATGGCGTTTGGGTTGCACAACGCCGCATAGATTTGCTGGTACGCAGGCCGAAACCCAGCAGGCAGAGTGAACGCACTCGTCCCGATGGTCCCGTTCATGATTAGCCCATCAAGGTGGACCACTCCCAAGTCGTCCTTGATGTACCGCGCCGGGGAGAACGTGCTGCCGTACGACACCCAACTGTTCGTGTACGTCGCGTTGGTCCAGCCAGTTGTTGTCGTGGACTTCTGTTGCAACACCTTGACCCACGCGCTGCCCGAGTAGACGTACACGAGATTGGTGTCAGTCTCGTAAATCTGCTGCCCAGCAAACGGACTCGCGGGCCGGGTGCTAGAGGTGCAGATGATCGTGCCGGTGGTGGCGGCGGGCCACTGGGTCGCGGTGACGACCTTGGATACGCGAAGGAAGGCGGGATGCGAATGTGCCGAGTTTGCCCCGATGAAACCTCCCGTTACGCTATTGAACGCGGTGACCGCAAACGTATGAACCCCGGAGGAAGGCGTAAGTCTTACAACACTGTGAGCGGGTGCCTGACAGGTAGATGATCCGTTGCTGTTCTGCATGAAGAACAGCCTGTTCCCAACTGTTCCGTCGTAGACAAGGTTTGCACCGACGGTGGCACCAGTGGAGGAAGCGACCGTTATGGCGGGTGAGAAGAACTCGACGAGGATAGGACTTCCATCACAAACAACTGTCAGTGTGCCGATGACTGACGTTCCGCTTGCCTCGGTAGTTGAGCCGATAGGAACCGAGGATGTGATCTGCGAGTACCCCAACTCCACAAGCCCGCCGCTTGCGGTGATGACCTGAGTATCTGTAAGTACTGTCATCGTCTACCCGTACACATAGACTTTGACGTACCCAGTCCCGCCAGACCCGCCAGCACCACCGGCAGTTGTGCCGCCGCCACCACCTGCGCCACCACCTGCGCCGTACCAAGAGGAAATAAGTGAACCTGCCCCGGATGCGTTGCTCCCCCAACCTCCGGTGCCACCAGTACCAGTCGTCCCGGCACCGCCGCCTCCACCGTCACCACTTGTTCCGCTTGTTCCGGCTGCTCCACCACCGCCAGTTCCGATAATGCCCGAGGTAAGCACCTGATTAGGAAACACGAGGTAGTCGCCGCCTGCGTTACCGGCACCTGATGTGGCGTTGCCACCAGCGCCGCCGCCGCCGCCGCCAAGCCAGTTCTTATAGCCAGCGCCCGACCCAAATCCCGCAGTCGAAGATCCTCCGTGACCGGGGCCGCGAAGACTCGCCAGCCTGACGGCAGTCGTTGTTCCGCCCGTGTCTTGCGATGCGCGCATTGGGGAAATCCCAACCACTGGCGGCGACGAGCCACCTACTCCGTTAGTCGGGGCTGTCGGTGCGCTTGTTCCTCCCGCAGATCCGCCTTCCGCACCAATGACTGCGTAGTGACCGAAGTAGGAGGAACCTCCTTGTCCTCCGGCTACTCCGGCTGTTCCGAAACCCCCACCTGCGGCCGCTTGATAAGCAATCGAAGAACCGAGCATCGCTGCGTCAGCGACAAACTGGGCATACGTGCCGCCACCGCCACCACCGCCGCCCTGCCCGGTGGCGGTACTACCACCGCCGCCGCCACCACCACCACCGCCCCAAAGGTGGATCACATACAATTTTGCAGCCGACGGGGCCGTGTACGTCCCCGAAGCCGGTCCGGCGTAATCCAGCGTGGCGAGAAGCGTAAGGCTGAAATACGCCTGACTGGAAATAATGCTCATCAGTCACTCTCCGTGAGGTACGAGCAGACCTGCGTGCCACTGGCAGCAATCGCAAAGATCGCGGCGTTTGGACTCTTGTCGATGACAAGCGTCTGACCTGGCGCAAGGCGGATCCCATTGTTTGCGGTGATCCCCGTAGCACCGATGTACACATAGTCGGTGCCGAGGTTCTGGATCGTCACCGAACGGCGCGTAGAGCCAGAGGCAAGAAACTGCGCGGCGGAGGTCGTCACCGACCCCTGACCGTGCGCGATGGTCGCACCGCGCTCGACAACGGTCCACGGGCCGGACGCCTGTGTGACCGCGCCGATGGTGTTGGAGCCGGTCGCAAGCGCCGGAAGCGTCGTGATGGAGCCGACGTTCCAGGTTCCAGACTGCGTGACGGCACCGATGACGGCTGAACCAGCAGGCAACGCCGAACCAAGCGTCACCGTGACGGTGTTGCCGACATTGACCTTCAGCCCGTTGGTGTCAGCGTCTATCGGCGTGCGCGAACCATCCGCGGAGTACGCCAGCTTCACGATCTGAACGTGACCCGTGCCAGAGTCATCGGTTGCGACGACCTGACCACCGCTCATGGAGTTGAGGGTTACGTCATCAGCCACATCAACCCCCTTATGTCAGCGTGATGTCGAGGTCACCCGGCTGGAAGATCACCGTGTCGTACTGGGCGACCGAAACCGAGGAGGCAAGCTGCGCGTAGGCGATCATGTTCCCTGCGGTTGAGGCGTCGCAGATCCCGACGTAGGTGACCGTTCCCCACGACGCGGTTGCCATTGGGAACGAGATCAGCTGGGCGTTGGAAGTGGCACCTGCGCCGGCCGGGTCCGCGAACTGCGAAGTTCCGTTGGTCACCGACACGCGGGCGTAGGAGCCGCCGCTCACCTCACCGGCCGTGGAGCCGGTAGAAGTGTCCGAAAGCGTCGTCGTCCAGAGGCCGACGTAGTAGGTCGACGGCGCGGTGAAAGCGCGTGCCCCGAAGATAAGGCCAAGAACCTTTCCCTCGAAGTAGTCGGTGAACCCGGCGGCCACGGCTAGTTGTCCGCCTCAACGACACGAAGAACCTGCGTGGCGGCGGCGACAATGCCGTACCACTCCTGCCCCACCGTCGTGTCCTCGCGGTGCGGCTGCGTGAGCTGAAACGTCACGTTCTGGTTGACAGGGAAACCGTTGGTCGTCGTGACGCCGGGGCCACCGACGTAGATCACGGTGGCGTTCGGGTTATGGAACGCGACCTGCCGACGGGTTGGGTCAATCGGCGCGATCACTGTGGCCGACGTGGCAACCGTGACGGCCGTGTTTGTGATGCTCACGCGCTGTCCTCCGTAGATCCAATGAGTTGCAGGTCGTCGTCCCACCGAAGGTCAACCGGGGGAACGACGTCCTCCGGCTCGGGGAACTCACGGCCCGGGGGCGATGCGTATGACTCGTATGCGGCGATGCGGCTTGCCTCGGGTGCCTGGATGCGGTCGAGCAGGCGAGCCCGTTCGGCCGTGTTCTCCCGGTACACCCATGCGTGGAGCACGAGCATCCCTGCGAGGCACGACGCGAGAATGACTACCGATGCGAGCACCTATGCCCCCTGGCTCTTGTTGTGATCAACCACGTTCTTCCACGGGACCGTGTTTCCGAGTGACTTCGCCTTCACACGACGCGAGGGCTCCAGCGGACGGGACGGGACGAGGGGGAGGCGCATCTTGGGGCGCGGCGGCGGCGGGATTACCGCCAGCGGGACATGGGGGCGGAGTTGGTTCAGCCCAAACGGGTTCGCCGGGCGAGAGGAACCATCCTCATACTTCTCCGGCTTGTAGGTCTGCCGCGCCACCTAGTAGCCCCGGTCCTGCATACCCATCTGCGGCATCTGCGGGAGGCCGTGGGGCGGAGCCTGCGGCAACGAGTAGTACGGGTTCTGACGCGGCGCGTAGTAGCGCGATCCGTCCATGACGCCGGGCATCACGAACTTCGGGGACTCCGACGGCTTGTTCTGGAGGGCGGCGGCGTTCTTCATCACGCGGGTGTTCGCGTTCTGGAGGGACATGGCGAGTTCTGCGAGTGGCTGGAGATCCATCAGGCGGCCTTCCGGGGGCGTGGGGTCGGGGTGTGGTGGTCCGGGTCCATAGACCCGATCTGTGGGATAGGCCCGGAGGCGGGCACTTTCTCCGCGCTATCCACGAGAAGCCGAAGCATGTCGTGTGTCACGGTCACGGGCGCACCCGCCTCCAGTTCGGCGACCCGCGCAGTGAGCGCGGCGATCTCGTCGGCCTTCGCGGCGATCTCGGCGTTCAGATTGGCGACAGTCTCCGGGGTCACTGCCATGAATGGCGTGTCCTCCAGGTCCATCGCCTCGCGGAGATACTGCGCGGACAGGTAGAGCGTGTTCAGCACGAGTTCCCCGCGGGCGGCAGCCTCGGGGTCGGCGGCGAAGTAGCGGAAGTCAGTCTCCAGATACGGACCGGCCTCGGGGGCGGAGCGTCCAGTGATCGGACACTTGCGGGGGAGGTGAAGTGGAACCTCGACCCAACGATTACCCATGTTTCCGATCTACTTCCGGTTGATCTTTCCGCTTGCACATAGTAATGCGCACGCGCATACGCACTAGACTAGCACCATGAGCGCAACAGTTGACATTTGGCGTGGGTACGAACCGCTACCAGCACAGACCGCGTTCCACAGTTCCACGAAGAAGTGGCGGCTCTATGCCGGGGCTGTGGGCGCAGGCAAGACGAAGGCCGGATCGCGGGAGGCGATCAGGACGGCGATCGAGTACCCAAAGAGCCTGGGGATCATCGGTCGTAAGGAGTACCGGCCGCTGATGGACTCCACATGGAGAACCTTCATGCGAGAGCTTGAAATGACGGGCCTGATTGACGCGGGGCTGGTGAAGGTGACCGGCGGAAAGGCCGCATCTGCGCCGCCGCATGTCAAGTTCTGGAACGGGTCGGAGATCATGTTCCGAAACGCGAAGTCGGAGCAGAACTTCCTCGGTGTGGAGCCTGATTGGGTCTACATTGACGAGGGTTCCGAGGTCGCGGACGAGGTGTACGAAATGCTCGGCGCCGGCCGACTTCGTGGGACTCCGAACCCGGAGGGAAAGACGATCTCACGGCGCATGGTGGCCGGGAAGGAGATCGAGGTCCGGGTTTCGGGGCCGCTGCGCATCTGGATCACCTGTAACCCGGGTCCGAGCACCTTCATCCGCCGGAACTTCGTGCCGCCGGGCTGCCGGGGCACCCGGAGCAAGGGTTTCGACATGTTCGCGGCCCGAACCGACGAGAACCCCTACCTCCCACCGGAGTACGTGCAGGAGATCCAGGACAGGTTCACCGGAGCACGCCACGCGGCCTACGTCCGGGGCGATTGGGGCGCGTTTGAGGGCCAGATCTTCGTGGAGTTCGACCCGGATGTGCATGTCATTGACAACATTGACGCCGGATCGCTCCACGGGAAGTTGATCATCGAGGGATGGGACTTCGGACGGGCCGTGGAGACCGCTGTGGTGTGGCTCGCGGTGGACGAGAGCGGCGAGGATCCGATCATCGCCTTCGCCGACTACGGAGTGGCGGAGAAAGAGCCCGCGGAGCACGCCCGGGCGGTCCGGGAGATGCGCGAGCGGTTCGGAGTGAAGGAAGTCATGGCGATCGGCGACCCTGCGGGGCGTCAGCGAGGCGCTTCCGGCTCCTACATGGTGGAATACGCCCGTCAGGGCATCTACATCGCTCCATGCGACAAGGGAAAGCGCCAGGGGGTGCGTGACCAGCGGCTTGCGCAGATGCTCGCAGCCCGTGTTGTGGGCCGTGAGGGCAAGACTCCGGCGCTGGTGATCTGCCGCAGGTGCGAAGGGCTCATTGACTCGGTGGTTGGGGCGCGGTACCGGGCCTCGACACGCAGTGAGACCGACCGACCGGACGAGCGGGTGAAGAAGAACGACCACCGGCTCGACGCGCTGGAGTACGCGCTCATGGTTTCGCCGCCTCCCATGACCCGGGAGCCGGACGACTCGCAGTGGCGGGAGTGGATCGAGTCCGGAGTCGTGCTTCCGGGCGCAGCTGACGCCATGCGGATCGCAGGGGCGCGGTTCTAGGGGCCAGATAGGTGACGGGCCCGCCTCCTGCATCCGGAGAAACGGGCCCGTCATGTAGTGCAGGCGATGTCGGCGCTGCGGGGTCCGGCCCCTCGCCTGCCCCCCGTCCCGGTACCAGGAGCGGGGTGGTACCCATCCCGTCAGTCTGGATCTGGAGTACGTCCAGATCGAGCGTCAGGTGACCACCGACCCCCGAAATGTAGCGCATCCGGGTGCGCGTGTGCAAGCGCAAGCGCGAGAAGCGCGGAACGGCCGATGTGGGGCCGCGGTTTCGTGCCACAGGGTACCCATACACACAGAGACCCCCCGCTTCCCGCGGCCCGCCCCCCCTCCCCCCCGGGGGGGTGCGCGTGCCGGCGCGGGCGTCGCGTGCGCGTCGTCGCGTGCGCGCATCGCGAGTGCCTTCATACGTGCGCCAGGGGGGCGAGGGGGCCTGGCCGGGGGGTGCTCGACACCTGCCACTAGGCGGGCGTGGCGGGGGGCAGGCAGTAGTAGGCACCTACTACGGCCCATCGGTGCCACGACATCGGCCACGAGGGGCAGGGGAAGGGGTGAAGGGGTCACCGACAGTGAAGGGGTGGCGACGCCCGGAGACTCCGAACGCCCCGGGGAGGGGAGGGGCGGGCGTAGCGCCCGATGGGGGCGCAAGCCCGCCCGAACCACCCCGGTGAGGGGTCTCCCTCGTGAGGGTGTAGGCCGACAGTCTCCCGCCGGGGTTCCGCCGTTGATCTGAGGGTGTCGGGGTGGCGACATACGTAGTAGGCGACACCCTTTCCTTGACACCCTCACGGCCGCCACCACCCCGACAGTCTCCCTACACCCTCCCGACAGTCTCGCCCGTTCCCCGTGGACACTTGCGCACGCCACCCGGGAGGACTACCGTGGGTCACGGCACACGCCGCAACCCTTCCGAACGGAGCACACACCATGAGCACCATGCACGACGATCGGGACCTCGCACACGCCATGTACCGGCACGGGGACGACACCGTGGACACCATCACCGACGCGCTCCGGGCCGCCGCCCGGGCATCGCAGACACACGCCACCACGCTCCGGCGGGTGGAGGCCGACGGGGGCTACGGCGCGCTCATGGATGCCGCCGCCGCCGGTGCCCTCGCCGCGTCGCACGAGCGTCAGCGGGACGTGTACGACAACCTCGCCGACGATCTCGCCGGGGGAGTTGCCGCGATCATCGACGAAGGCGACGACCCCGACACCTACCCGGTGACGGTGCAGGTGCGCCGCACCCTCACGACTACGCACCCCTACACCCCCGCCGGGCAGGTGTGCGATGAGTGCGGCCGGGCGTTCGACATGCAGGACGAAGGCGACGCCGGGGAATGGGCATACGGCCACGACTGCGAGGTGTCGGCATGACCCGCCGCGACCGCCTCACCGCGTGGCAGGACCGCCACGACATCATCGCCCCGTTCATCATCGGCCCGGCGATGCTCGCAGCCGTCGCCGCGTTCGTGGCCCTGCTCGACCTCGCCGCGCACCTCACGGGGGTGGGACTGTGAGCCACACCGACACCCGCCGCGTTGCGGGTGAGGCCCGCCGGGAGGTGATCGCCGCCGCCTAGCCCGCAGCATCCGCGCCGCGCCCGACGGGGGCGAGGGGCCGGGGTTCGACACCCCGGGCGGCGCATCCGGCACAAGCCGGGAGCAGGAACCCTTCCGAATGGAGCACGCATCATGAGCACCACCGACTACACCGACCCGGCGAACCACGGGGAGCGGAGCATCCCCATCCACC
>Ga0075464_10000563_pt1 | contig 16376 bp, 15 predicted proteins | sample DEB19_08_DNA_5_FD_75068 | JGI IMG/M metagenome (GOLD analysis project Ga0075464, IMG submission 75068) | Aqueous microbial communities from the Delaware River and Bay under freshwater to marine salinity gradient to study organic matter... | ecosystem: Environmental > Aquatic > Marine > Coastal ...
ACGGACAAACTCAATTGTCCCGTCATGATGCATTTTGGTGAGACCGATCACTCCATTACCCTCGAGCAAGCGAAGGGGATAGCTGCCGCATATCCAGAAGCCCAAGCCTTTTATTATCCAGCGGGACACGGTTTTAACTGCGAACAGCGCGGATCTTACGATGCACCTTCTGCAAAACTTGCCCTGTCACGTACGCTGGAATTTTTCAAAAAGCACGTAGGGTAAGCCAGCGCATTAGATTTTTTTATCTGTTGAAATACAAAAAAGCCTGTCAGTTCTGATTATCCTCAGATTTGACAGGCTTTTTAATTAGAGATGGATTGACGAAACGTCTGCTAGCGGGGTGCGTCGAGTTTAGGAATCTGATTGCATTTCAGTTATGCGACAAAAATACCGAGTTCGCGCGTGAGTTGGGTCATTTTTGCATCTCTGCAGCGACTTTCTGACGCAATTTATCCAGGGATCCGCCTTTCATGACAGAGCCTGGCAGAGGATGTCCAACGATCTCTTCGGCAAGCAGGCCCGAGGCGATAATTTTTTCCAGATCAATGCCTGTCTCAATCCCCATCTCGTGACACATGAAAACCAGATCTTCTGTGCAAACGTTACCCGAGGCGCCTGTGTGCGAGGCAAATGGGCAACCACCCAGGCCAGCAACGGCTGCATCAAAGATTTTCACACCCATTTGCATGCCAGCATAGGCGTTCGCGATACCCATTCCGCGTGTGTCATGCAGATGCAGTGAAAGTTCGAGTTCAGGGAATTTGCTGCGAACAGCACCGACAACACGCTGTATGCCGCCTGGCGTGGCCCAGGCCATCGTATCGGCAAGAGAGAGCACTTCAATAGTGATCTCTGCTTCCTCTGCCAGATCAAGCAACTGCTGCACCATCTCAAGGACTTTTGACGTAGGCATGTCACCTTCAAAATTACAACCGAATGCTGCCATCACGCTGCCGCGATTGATGGGCACGTTGTAATGTTTAAACATGCTGATGATGCTGCGTACGGCCTCAACATTCTGCGCAAGCGTGCGGCGCTGATTGCGCAGCAGGAACTTTTCGGAGGCGGTCAGTGACAGAGAACCTTTAATGTCTAGCTTCTGGGTTGCAATCGCACGTTCAAGGCCTTTGTCATTGAGCCACAGGCCGGTATAACGAACGCCTTCTTTGCGTTTAAAACCACGTGCGACTTCTTCCGCGTCTGCCATGGTTGGCACAGCATTCGGATTGACGAAAGAGGTGACCTGGATTTGCTCGAGTCCGGTTTCTGAAAGGCTATCAATCAGCTCAATTTTGCGTGCAGTGGTGATGGGGCCTTTTTCAATCTGAAAACCTTCTCTTGGGCCTTCTTCAAGAATACGGACGCGTTTGGGCAAATCTGACATGCTGATCTCCTGAATTTCTTTTAATAATCATCCGAGATTAATGCGCGGCTGAACGCGTTGTCAACGTGGCATGGTTGACATTACATAAGCTAACCCCTAGGATTGGTTCAAACAAATAGTGATTTCGACAAAGAGCGGAACACCACAAATATTGCGACCACATATATTGCGGTGCGGCATAAAGGGAGACAAATGAATAATCATGCCTACGGGTGCGATCAATGAACGCTGAACGGGTGGGAAGTCTGTTCTGGTTCATCCTCGCTGCGGCTGCCATTTACGGTTCACTGGATTTAGGATTAGGTAGCATGGGGCAACCAGGCTCTGGTTTCCTGACCTTTGTCGCAGGGTCTTTTGTGGCGTTGATGGCAATCATCATTTTTGTTCAGTCATATCGCAGCGATCCTGCCTCTCAGAAGCGCGTTGCTCAATTGTGGCAGGGCGTGAAATGGCAACGTGCCATCGTGATCACGATTCTGATTGCGGTGTTTATCATGGTCTTTGAAACACTAGGGTTTTTTATTTGCAGTTTTGCCTTGTTGTTCATCATCATGAAATGGCTGGAAGGCCTGGACTGGAAAACGTCCGTGCTCGTTCCCGCAGTGACAATTGGCTGCACCTATCTCCTATTCAAAACTGTTCTGAAAATCTCGCTCCCAGCGGGAATTTTCGGATTCTGAAGGGCAGAGGGTCATCATGGATTTATTCGACAATATTCTGACCGGTCTGTCTGTTGCGTTTCAGTGGCACAACCTGTTGTTTTGTTTTGTGGGTTGTTTTATCGGGACGTTAATTGGTGTGCTTCCAGGCCTCGGACCCGTTGGTGCGATGTCAATTTTGCTACCGATCACATTTGGAATTTCTCCTGTGACGGCCATCATCATGCTTTCTGGCATTTATTACGGTGCGCAGTATGGTGGTTCAGCAACTTCAATTCTGGTCGGTATTCCGGGAGAAGCCGCCTCTGTAGTGACAACGCTGGATGGTCACCAGATGGCGTTGCAGGGGCGGGCAGGCCCGGCTCTGGGTATTTCAGCCTTTGCCTCTTTCATTGCCGGTACCATCGGGGTGCTTGGTTTGATGCTGCTGGCTCCTCCGCTTGCGTCGCTGGCTTTGCGCTTTGGACCGCCAGAGTACTTTGCGCTGATGATTATGGGCTTGATCATCCTGACCTATCTGGCACAGAAGTCGATGGTTAAGTCCCTCATGATGGCAGGCGTTGGTGTGCTTGTGGGAGTCGTCGGGCTTGACACGATGACAGGTATGCCGCGTTTTACTTTTGGGATACCTGACCTGTTCGATGGCGTAGGTATCGCACCACTTGCAATGGGTTTGTTTGGTGTATCCGAAATCCTGCTTAATGTTGAACAAACCATCAAACAGGGCGTAGTAGTCGATCGCGTCAAAAATTTATTGCCTAATCTTGCCGACTGGAAAGCTTCATACAAACCAATCTTGCGCGGTTCTTTTACCGGATTCTTACTGGGGATCTTGCCTGGAGGCGGGGCGGTACTGGCTTCATTCATCTCCTATGGAACAGAAAAGCGCTTATCCAAAACACCAGAACGTTTTGGACACGGTGCAATAGAGGGGGTCGCAGCGCCCGAGGCAGCCAACAACTCCGCCGCCCAGGCTGCATTTATTCCTTTATTAACACTCGGCGTGCCTGCCAATGCGGTGATGGGAATCCTTTTGGGTGCCCTGATGATTCATGGCATCACACCAGGGCCGATGATGATAGAAAAAAATCCAGAATTATTCTGGGGCACTGTCACCAGCATGTATTTAGGCAACATTATGTTGCTAGTACTGAATTTACCCTTGATCGGTTTGTGGGTGAAATTACTACGGGTTCAGTATGCGGTGCTATTTCCTTTGATTTTATTCATTGCGCTGATCGGTGCTTACGTCATTAATAGCAGCGAAATGGATTTGTATCTGATGCTGCTGTTTGGCGTAATTGGTTATCTGATGCGTAAGTTTGAGTACGAGCCTGCACCACTAGTTCTGGCATTTGTCCTGAGTCCTATTCTGGAGGACTCATTGCGGCAGTCTTTGATTATTTCTGGCGGCAGCATGTCTATTTTTGTGACACGCCCGATTTCAGCAGGATTTTTATTTCTTGCAGCGTTGCTGTTAATTAGCGCTGTGCTGCCAAGTGTTCGTAAAAAACGAAGCAAGTTAGTTGCTCAGGCGGATGAAAATAATTGATTTAATGATTCGTTTGTTTTGATCTTATTTTTTAAATAAATAAATTATTTTTAAAAAGGTAGCACATGATTTTTAATCAGATCGCCTCCCGAATCCTCGCAGCGCTATTGACGATTGGTGTTAGCCAGGCGATGGCAGCTTACCCAGATAAGCCTATCACCCTGTATGTTGCGTTTTCAGCTGGCGGAACAACCGATATAACTGCGCGAGCACTTGCTCAAGGAGCAGAGAAAATATTGGGCGTGCCCATTACGATTGAAAATAAAGGCGGAGGAGGGGCGACCGTTGCAAATGGATTGCTTGCGACCAAGAAACCAGATGGCTATAACTTGCTGGCAACGTCAACGGGTTCGATTACCGTGCGTCCTTTATTAGTCAAGCTCGCATACGCTCCAAAAGATTTCAGGGTGCTGATTCAATACACCTCTTATATTGGTGGACTGGTGGTCAGGGCTGACGCGCCTTACAAAACTGTCAACGAATTTATCGATTACGCTAAAGCACATCCAGGTATGACCTATGCCTCCAGTGGTCCGCACACGCAGCAACAAGTTGGTGTTGAGTCCTTTGCGCGTTGTAACGGTTTGACTTTCAAGCACATGCCTACCAAAGGTGGGTCGAATTCAAATACCGCTTTGATGGGAAGTCATGTGGACTTCATCGCAGGCTCTGGTTCACATTTGCCTTTGGTCGAGCAGGGACAGTTTAAAGAGCTGATTATTTTTCATCGCGATGATAGGGATCCTACCCGCATGGATATCCCCGTTATGAAAGATATCAATTGCCCCCCGACCAATCCACCGAATGGAATGATTATTGTGTCACCGGCTGGTTTACCCGATGCGATTGCAGATAAATTGAGTGCTGCATTCAAACAGGTCGCGGACTCCGCCGAGTTCAAAGCGCTGCTTGTTAAATACAATTTGCCAGATACGTACATGAGCGGTGCCGATGTGCAGAAAGGCTTTCCAGCCGAAATCGAGTGGTATAAAAAATATTTTTCCGATATTGGCATGATCAAGCCATGAACGCTCAGGCCCCTGGAGATATAACCTGGGACGGTCACGCCGATCTCATTGTGGTTGGCTTTGGTGGGGCGGGCGCTGCCGCAGCAATTACTGCTGCAGAGCTGGGTGCCTCGGTCCTGTTGCTTGATAAGGCACCATTTGGTCACGAAGGCGGCAATACACGTGTTGCCGCGCAGGGATATCTCAACACTTCGACTCCTGAAAGTGCAACGGCTTACCTTAATGCAATGTGCGGGCCTTACCCTGTCGCAGCAGACATGGTCGCCGTATGGGCTGATGAAATGTGCAGGAATAATGACTGGTTAAGATCGATTGGAGGCGACCCACAGGAGCATCAGCATCAGCCTGCAGGTATAGAGTTTCCAGACTTGCCAGGTGCGGATTGTGTGCATAAATTTCACCATGGTGACGTGCTTGGTTATTCCCAAACCTGGGAAATGCTCGCCAAAGCAGTTCGTGCGCGACCTATTTCAATCCACTACGCCACTGCTGGTAAGAAACTCATTACCCATCCAGATACGCAGGAAGTCATTGGTGTCATTGCTGAGCATGCGGGCAGATTGCTCAGATTCAAAGCACATAAGGCGGTGATTCTTACCTGTGGTGGTTTTGAAAACAATCAGGAAATGATTCGTAATTTTCTTCCTGGAGTTTCGTATTGTTATACCTCAGGAAGTCCGTATAACGAGGGTGACGGTGTTCGTATGGCGATGGAGGTCGGTGCTGATCTCTGGCATATGAATAATTTTGCTGGCCCTTCAATGGCTCTTAAAGTTCCTGAGATCCCCACGACATTTTCTATGCGTGCCTTGCATTTTTCTTTTGAACCGCCTGGCGGCATGATTACAGTAGGCCCGGACGCCAAGCGATTTACTGATGAAAAATATAAAACGCATCACGGTAAGGTCAAACGCAACGGTACGTGGGCAGCTTTGCAAACGCCATGTCCGATGTATATGATTTTTGATCATACGATGTTTAGCGCCGGTCCTATTTACGAAGGTAATGCTTCCTATGGCTGGACACAGCTAATGAGTGGTTATGTCTGGAGTCAGGATAATCGTGCCGAACTCGAGCGCGGCTGGATTCAATCCGCTCCGACACTTGCTGCGCTTGCCCAGAAGCTTGGACTCGCCGAGGACAATCTTCAAGCGAGTGTGGGCAGATGGAATCAGATGGCTACGGTGGGACAAGACACAGATTTTGGTAGAAAGCTGATGATGTCGCCATTCGATGCGGGACCCTACTACGCTGTTGAGTTATCTCCGTCAATGCTCAATACGCAAGGCGGACCGCGTCGCAATACCCGCGCCCAGATCGTCAGACCTGATAATACGCCGGTTGCGAGACTCTATAGCGCGGGGGAGCTTGGTTCGATTTATAGTTATTTGTACCAGGGCACCGGTAATATCGGTGAATGCTTTGCGTTTGGCCGAATAGCTGCGCGCAATGCAGTGGCTGAGATGCCCTGGGAGAAGGAGAATCTTTAAAGCCGTGTGACGCGCTATTTACAGCGCATCACACGATTACTTTGCTGTTGGCGTGTACTTGCCTGTTAATTGTGGCGTAGACACTCCCGGCAATTTACGATCCGCATGTTCCAGGCGTGTGACACGGGCCCAGGTGCGTTTGAGATCGTCGCGCACCTTGATTTGCAGACGACCAAGCCCCTCTGTTTCAAGTTCAATCGTGTCACCATCCATAAATGGATTGAGTCCGCGATGGTTGGTGCCTGTCGCCAGAACATCGCCAGGCTCGAGTGTATGGATGGAACTGACCCATTCAATGCAGCGAGGAATCTTGTGCGCCATGTCGCTGGTATTGAAGTTTTGCATCAGCACACCGTTATTCCACAGTTTAATTTGCAGATTATGCGGATCAGCAATCTCATCGGCCGTTACGATAAAAGGGCCAATCGGTGCGAACGTATCGCGCGATTTCATCTGAAAGAACACATTACCTTCAGGACCAAGACCACGGGCCGAGCCATCAATGAAATTCGTATATCCAAATATGTAAGGCATCGCATCTTTAGCGCTTACATTTGAGCAGCGCTTTCCGATAATGATTGCGACCTCGGCTTCGCCCTCAAATACTGTGGCAGGGACGTCAGGCAGAACCATGGTGTCGCCATGACCAATGACTGTGCCAGGTGCCTTGTTAAAGGCATTGATTGGGGCAGGCGAGGACCTTGTACCATCTTCCATGTAGTTAACAGCCATACAGTCAATGTTGTTAGGCTTGGGCAGAGGTGGTCGAATTCTGACCGAGCTCACAGGCACCCCTGTGCCGGTGTTAACAGCAGCTTCAAGACGTGACTTGTATTGATCGAAATGTTCAATTAAGCCGCTTATGAGGTTGTGAGGTCCGGTATGTGGAATATCTGATACGACGTCTGTGACGTCAATGACTTGATCTCCCTTCAGAATTCCGAGCCTGAAATCATTGAAATATAAAATCTTCATTTATTGTCTCCTGTTGACTGTTGCGGATCTCAGGCTAATTCCTGTTGCCGTCTGCATTGAATGGATACTAGGTGAAAATCTCAATACAGTCGAGAAATTTCATGATTCCCTTTGCTAAAAACAAGCTGTTGGTGGGAGAGGTTTATGCTAGGATTAGTTTGGATTTTTAATCATTAAAAAAATAAAAAAGCATCTTGAGTCGGAATTCTCGGTAGGTAACCATTTACTTGCGAGATACCGGTTGCAAATGTAAAACGAGACAAAAAGGGTCATGCGATGGATTTCGGTTTTTCACCCGAGCAGCAGCAACTACGCAAAGATTTAATAGAGTTCATTCGGCTCAATGTCACATCTGATGTCATTGCGGAAATGGATGCCGCTGAAGATGCCATGGAGAGCAGCGGTCAGTCGAGACATCTTGGCCACCGTGGGCCTCACGTATCTTCTTTATTTGAAAAAATTTCAGATCGTGGCTGGTTAGGCTACAGCTACCCCAAGGAGTATGGCGGGCAGGGGGGGGATCGCATTAGTCAGAACATCATTGAAGAAGAGTTCTTAAGAGTCGGTATCAACATTAGTCTTGCGGGCAGTGGAGCCCCTGCGATTATGGCAGCAGGAACAGAAGAGCAAAAGCGGTACTACCTGCCAAAACTGATCAAGATGGAATATTATTTCGCGCTCGGATTTACCGAGCCGCATGCAGGGGCTGATCTCGCAGCCCTACGTTGTCGTGCAATTCGTGACGGTGATCACTTCGTCATCAATGGTCAGAAAATGTATACGACCTCGGCGCATTTCGCTACCCATATTTATCTGATGGCGCGAACGGATCCGGATGCCAGTCGCCACGACGGTATTTCAATTTTCATTTTCCCGATGGATACACCAGGTCTGACCGTACGCCCTTTGTGGACGATTCAGAATAATCCTCGTGCACCGCGCGGAACTTGCTACGGTGATGCGCGCAGTAATGAAGTTTTTTTTGAGGATGTTCGTGTTCATGAGTCCACCTTGCTTGGAAAGGAAAACCAAGGCTGGCGTGTAGGTTCCATGGGTCTTAATCTGGATCGCGTGGGTGCTTCACGCTATCTGCGTTCAGTCAGACGTGACGAGGATATTGTTAACCTGCTTAAAACCGCCGATTTTGGTGGTTATGCTCCTGCCTCCAATGTGGCCATACGTGACAAAGTTGCCGAGCTATGGATCGAGGCGCAAGTCTGTCGTCTGATGACGCTGCGCAGCATGTCTATAGTTGAACGTGGTGGTCAGTTTTCCTATGAAGGGTCAGCAGAAAAAGTCTGGTCGCCAGAGCATGGCGTTCGCACGACAGAGGCCATCACGCAAATGCTTGGGCCCTATGCGCAATTGTTGAATGGTTCGCCTCATGCTGTCGAAAAGGGTGTGTTCGCTCACAATACGATGGGTGCATTCCAGTCTGGTATTAATCATGGCAGTGTCCAGATCATGCGTGATCAAGTAGCCAAACGAGGTCTGGAAATGCCCTCGATGCGTCGTGCACATAAAAAATAAATAACCTTAGTACAGGAATGATCATGGATGTATTGCTAACAGAAGAAGAAAAGATGGTCGCGTCGAGTGCGCGAGAGTTTTTAGAAGGCGAGTGTTCAACCACACTAGTGCGTGAAATGGAAGAAACACCGCTAGGCTATCCGCCGGAACTTTGGCGTAAATCCGCAGAAATGGGATGGACTGGCATGTGTTTGCCAGAGGCGTATGGTGGACAAGCGTTACCCTTGGTCTATCTTGGCCTCGTTATGCAAGAAGTTGGACGTGCCTTAGCTCCTTTGCCCTTACATAGCACAGTCGTGACTTCTCTGGCCCTAGCCCGTGCAGGAAACGCAGAGCAAAAGGATAAATATCTGCCAGGTGTTGCTGCAGGTCATACCATCATGACATGGGCATTTTCTGAGAAGGATCCCAGATTCAAGCCAGAAACCGTTCTGACTACAGCGGTAGCGGATGGAGATGATTATCTTATTCAGGGTTCTAAATTATTTGTAGATTTCTTTGCTGCCTCTGATTACTGCCTGGTTGCTTGTCGAACTGCACAGGCAACACCAGATTGCGACGGTATTTCACTATTTATTGTTGACTCAAAATTACCTGGTATATCGCACGTCCCATTACGTACACTAGCTAAAGATCAGCAGTGCGAAGTTTTTTTCAATCAGGTCCGTGTTTCAAAATCTTGCCTGGTCGGCAGTCTCAATGAGGGCTGGTCTGTTATGCAGGATATGCTGAATCTGGCGACGGTATTGCTCTGCACGCAAATGCTTGGCGCAACACGCATGGACGCGGAAATGGCGATTGATCATGCAAAATTTCGCGAGGCGTTCGGTCAACCAATTGGTGCATTTCAATCTATTCAGCACACGTGTGCAGATATGATTATTTCCATCGATGGTGGCGAATTGTTAGCCTACGAGGCCTTATGGAAAATGGACAATGGTATGCCTGCCGCTGTTGAAGTCTCACAGGCCAAGGCATTTTGTAATGAAAAATGTATTGCCGTAGTGCGCAATTCACAGTCTATACACGGTGGTATTGGTTTCATGATGGAGTTCGATTTGCATCTCTGGTATCGCCGCGTGACAGCCTGGGCGATGCGCTTGGGAACGAGTTTCGAGCATCGTGAGCGTATCGCGCATGCTTTGCTCGATATCCCTGGTCAAATTGTTTTAGGTGGGCCGGTCCCTGCTGTTGCTTAATCAAGATTCTATAAGGTGAACACAATGAATTTGAATTGTCCCGTATGTAAAAAGCCAATTGATCAACAGGCGGCAGAATCAAAAACAGGTGAGACAGCATTTGGAGCCAAGGAAATCGATCCCTCAAAAGGAACGCGTCAATTTCACGATGGTGTCTGGTATTACTTCGATACGCTGAATTGCCGAACTAAATTTACCGTCAGCCCACAGCGTTATCTGACCGCTGGTGCTTAACTCCTCACTGTTCTGATGAACGGTCAGGATCGGGATGAGTCGCGAGGGAGATAAAGCATGTCTGAATTAGCAGAAGCATTAAAGCCATTTGTGGGGATGGAGTCTCATACTGATACCGCTTGCGATATGGTTGAACGCGGAGCGGTTAGACGCTATGCACAAGCAATCATGAATGAAGATCCTATTTTTTCTGTTGATTGTGACAATAATAAAAAGTTTGGCGGGCCTGTTGCACCCCCATTTTTTCCCACACATTTATTTCGCAGACCATTTGGTGTGCCTGACCCGATTCAAACCAATGCACACAATCCTGATTTTGACGGAATTGTTGCCGCGACAATTTCAGGACTGCCGGAACTCACGCCGCTCAACGGGTATGCTTTATTAAATGGCGGATCTGAGGTTGAGTTTTATCGCTATCCCTTACATGGTGAAACCATCAGCATGAAGTCTCGTTATGCAGATATCACTGAAAAGCAGACGAGTAAGGGACCCATCATTCTGGTCGAGATCGAATCCGAGTATCGCAATGAAAAAAATGATTTATTGATTCGCGTCCGTCGTACTCAGATCCGGAGAAAATGAGTCATGCCCTTAAGTAAAGAACTTTTTTTTGAAGATGTCATGGTCGGTGAGGAAATTCCCGGCCTTGAAAAGGGACCCATGACCACTGCTCATTTGATGCGCTGGTCTGCTGCAATGGAGAATTGGCACAAAATTCACTATGACAGGCCCTTTGCTATCGAGCATGACAAACTTCCTGACCTGTTGATCAATGGCTCGCTCAAGCAACAGTTTGTGATGCAATTGCTTGCCGATTGGGCAGGGCCCGGCGGATGGGTATGGAAAGTTGGTTTTCAGTTTCGAGCGATGAATCTTGTTGGTGAGACTTTACGCATCTGGGGGAGGGTTGTCAGCAAGCGTGAAACCCTGGATTACGGTTTGATTGATATTGAACTGGGGATCTTGAATGATGCGGATAAAGAATCCACCCCTGGTACGGCAACAGTTGTGTTGCCATACCGTAACGGAGCCGCTTTACCTTATCCGTTTGTACCCCCTGGTTAGCTTAAACTTGAGTCAGGCAGAGACTTTGACCCATCCCTGATCCAGGCCTATAACGCCTTGTTGTGCGAGGTTTGAGATTTGTGCGGGACTGTGACCCATCTCAAGCAAGACCTCTTCAGTGTGCTGTCCAAGCCTCGGCGCATGTAATCTAATCGTTCCAGGCGTATCACTGAACTTGATTGGCAGACCCGCCATTTTCATCATTCCCAGGCCGGTAAGTTCAAGCTCTTCGATCATTTTGCTCTCAAGCACTTGAGGTTGAACTACAACCTTGTCGATCTTGTTGACGGGAGAGCAAGGGACTTCATTTTCTTTCAGTTTATTTAGCCAGTATTCGATTGGGTGCTTTTGGACAACTTCAGCAATCATTGGGATCAATATTGGTCGATTGGTCGCTCTGGATTTTGGATCTATAAATCTGTTGTCAACGAGCCATTCTGGTTTTTCAAGCGCGGCACAGAGTCCTTTCCACATTTTCTGATTGAATGCAGAAATCACGATCCAGTCATCACTGCACTGATATGCCCGATAAGTCGGGCTCGTGAGTGCGCCACTGCCACTCGGCCCAGGGACTTCGCCGCTAGCAAAGTATCGGGTAAAGAAGTGGGCCAGCATCGAGATTTGTCCCTCGAGAAGTGAAGTATCTACCCGCTGGCCTTTGCCTGTCATATTCCTGACCTGAAGCGCCATCATTACACCAATTGTTGTGAACATACCCGCCCCAACATCAGCTACGGACATCCCCATTTTTGCAGGACTACCCTCAGGGTCTCCGGTGATGCTCATTCCCCCGGAGTAGGCCTGCATAAACAAGTCATTGGCTGGTTCAGTGCTGAGCGGACCTTTGGCACCAAAACCACTGACTGCGCAGTAGATAAGCTTTGGGTTGTCGCGTGACAAACTCTCATAATCTAAACCGAGTCTGTCTAGAGCACCGAGTCTGTAATTGTGCACAAAGACGTCAGCATCCAGAATGAGTTCACGGGCTATTTGTACTCCTTCTGGAGTTTTTAAATCAAGCGCAATACCACGTTTATTCCGATTAGCTGCAGCGTAGTAATAACTCATCGCCTCGTGAAAGTAAGGAGACCAAGCGCGGCTATCATCACCAACCTCTGTTCTTTCTATTTTAATGACGTCCGCACCATAGTCTCCGAGCATCATTGCACAAAAAGGCCCGGCCATCGCTACGCCGATTTCCACTACCTTAATGCCCGTGAGCGGACCTTTGGATAAGTCAGGAATGGTTTGCACGCTGTTTGTCTCCGAATTTTTATATGTTTAACTACGCTTGCTTGATTGAACGCTCATCAGTTTTCAACACGATTGATAATCATGAAAGTAGTTGCGCGCCATCGACAGCTATATTCTGACCAGTTACCCATGATGCAAGATCGCTTGCTAAAAAAGCCGCTACGTTTGCAACTTCCTGTGGCGTACCGTAACGTCCCGAGGGAATTCTTGCTAACGTGCTTTCATAGAGTTTTGGATTATTTTGCTTGGCCTGATCCCATACCCCGCCTTCAAAAAAAATCGATCCTGGTGAAATACAGTTCACGCGAATACCTTTAGAGGCGAGCGCTAGCGCCTGTGTTTTGGCGTGTTGGTTAATCGCTGCTTTAACTGCGCCATAGGGTGGATTACGAACGCTAGCTTTCATTCCTGCAGTCGAGGTGATGTGAATAATACTGCCACCCTGTTTTTCTAAATAAGGGTAGGCTGCATGACAGGCTCTGATCGTTGCCATGAGATCTACCTGTATGCCCAAACTCCAGCCAAGTTCGTCATCAGAGCGACCAAATCCCGAAGCATTGTTCACGAGGATATCGATACCTCCCAGATCCATGGCGGCTTGTTCTACCCAGTTTTTGATCTCGGATTCATCGGACAGATCACAGCTGTGTGCACTAACAGTATGACCATATGTTCGTAATTTTTTTGCTGCTTCTTGCAATGGTCCATCAGTGCGTGCGCAAATAGCGACGTGTGCACCTGCGCGCGCAAAAGTTTGAGCCATAGCAAAACCTATTCCGCGACTAGAACCTGCTATTAGTGCGCGTTTACCTTTCAGATCGATCTGCATTGTTATCTCCTTATTTTTATCAGTAGTTGATTATGCACAAAAAGTAGCTGGGTGAATGAAAAATCATCCCAGTTCATACCAAGGATGAGGCAAAATGAAAGAACTTAGGGTTGGATCACCTGATATGTAACGAGAAAATTTATTGCAAGCAAGCAAGCAAGTACTATTACAAGCATGAAAGTAAGCAGAAAGGTAAACGAGATATGTTCAAGTCATTTTTTCTAACACGCTTTTGGGCAAAATGGGCCTGGGGCGGAGCATTCTTAATTTTGACTGGCACGCTTGCTCAGGTTGGGATTGATGTTGCGATCAATAGCTGGTTTGGAGATTTTTACAATACGATTCAAGACGCATTGAGTAAGCCGGGGAGTGTGACGCTGTCTTCCTATTATTTATTGCTCTTAGGACTTGGCAAATATGCCGGAGGTTATGTATTAATTGCCGTTTTATTGAGTTTTTTTACAAAACACTGGGTCTTCAGGTGGCGTCAGGCAATGACTGAGTACTACGTTAGTCATTGGCCAGCATTACACCGGATCGAGGGCGCGAGTCAGCGGGTGCAGGAAGATACTAAGCGGTTTGCCAGTATTGTTGAAACGCTAGGAGTCAGTATTATCGAATCGACTTTTACGCTGATTGCTTTTTTACCGATTCTCTGGGAGCTATCACGGCATGTGACGATTGTGCCTGTTCTGGGTGAACTTAACCATGCTTTGATTTACGGTGCGATTTTGCTGGCGTTGTTTGGTACAGTTTTTCTAGCTGTTGTGGGTATCCATTTGCCTGGGCTAGAGTTTTTCAATCAGCGTGTTGAGGCAGCCTTTCGTAAGGAAATGGTACACGCGGAGGATGACATCACGCGTGCGGAGGTTTCTATTTTCAGAGAGCTTTTTTCTGAACTTCGAAAAAATTACTTTCGTTTGTATTTTCATTATCTGTATTTTGACATCGCAAAATACTCGTATCTGCAATTCACAATAGTCGTGCCATATATCTTGATGGGGCCGACGATTATCGCGGGCATTATTACTCTTGGTTTGATGGAGCAGATTATCCGTGCGTTTACGCGCGTGGAGACCTCGTTTCAGTTTTTGGTTAGAAGCTGGTCAACCATAATCGAACTGATTTCAGTCTACAAAAGGCTACGCGATTTTGAGTCAAAAATCGCAGAGCAGCCCTAGTGCGATTGAGCGAATTCAAACGCCATGCATGTGCTCGTTGGCCTCTTTATCCATTTTTTCGCATAACTTTTTAGCCTCGGCTTCAGACAGAAGTTCGCCTTCTGATTTTGCGATGACTGCTGCTGCAATTGAGTTGCCAACAGCGTTTGTAGCTGAACGTCCCATATCCAGAAATGTATCCACTCCCAGAATCAGCAACAGACCAGCTTCTGGTATGTTGAACTGATTCAGCGTTGCTGCAATGACAACTAAGGACGCACGGGGGACACCCGCCATACCCTTTGAGGTCAGCATCAGGATTAAAAGCATGGTGATCTGCGTGCCCAAATCCAGATGAATCCCATAGGCTTGAGCAATGAATAAGGTCGCGAATGTGCAATACATCATCGAGCCATCGAGATTGAACGAATATCCCATTGGCATGACGAAGCTGGAAATCTTCCGACTGACCCCAAACCGATCCAGTGCGATCAAAATTTTAGGGTAGGCGGCCTCTGAGCTCGCTGTTGCAAAAGAAATCAGAAATGGTTCCCTGACATTAATCAGAAGAGTTTTTATACGTTTTCCCAGAAATAAATAGCCGGCGAAAATAAGGACGCACCACAATATGACTAGACTAAAATAAAATTCACCCATAAAAATAGCAAATTTAGCAAGAATGCTGATGCCGTTTTCTGCTACGTTTGCAGTCATTGCAGCCAGTACTGCAACGGGTGCAACTTTCATGACATAGCCCGTTATCTTGAGCATAATGTGCGAAAGATCATCAATCGAGGTGAGCAGTGTTTTATTTTTTTCCCCGATAGCAGACATTGCGACGCCGAAAAACATGGAAAAAACAACAATCTGCAGGATTTCGTTTTTTGCCATTGATGCCACAACAGAGTCTGGAATCAAGTGGTTTAAAAATTCTTTCAGACTAAAACTGCTGACTGCAAGATTCGCTGATGCTCCCTCCGCTGGCAGGGGTAGATGCATCATATGGCCTGGTTGTAATAAATTAGACAACACTAAACCGAGCAAGAGCGAAATAAGTGAGGCAGTAAAAAACCAGCCTAACGCTTTTGCGAAAACACGCCCTACAGAACTTGCATCTCCCATATGAGCGATACCGACGACAAGCGTAGAAAATACCAAAGGAGCAATGATCATTTTGATCAGGCGTAAAAAGGCCTCTGAAACCAATGAAAAGTAGCTTGCAATATGGAATGCCATTTCCGGTGAGCTTGACTGGGTATTGATGACATAACCAATCAGTACACCAATGATCATTGCATATACGATGATCATTGGTGAAGTTCTCGTTTCTTTAGACTTGCTTGAGGCAACTTTGGTCATATTGTTTTTTATCAGTCATGTTTTGCGGAATCGCTTCTTTTTAACATAGTGCAAGCTTGTCGTTTTTAATGGTTGTGAGAGGGCCCACCTTCCTTTAAAGTAGGGCAAAATCATCAATGTCAATTCATTTATATCAATAATAATGTCGAGGATTCAAAATAATGCGCCCCATGTTTAGAGTCGGAAATTGCTCAGGTTTCTCGGGCGATCGTGTTGATGCTGCTGCCCCTGTAGTGGATACGCTCATTGCGCTTGGCGGCCCGAGCGCAATTTTTTTCGAAACGCTAGGTGAAAGAACCGTGGCACTGGCGCAACTTGAAAAGCGTCGTGATCCAGAGCGTGGCTATGAGCCCATGCTTGAAAGATTGCTTGAGCCTGTTTTATTACGATGCGCCACACACGGGATCCCGATTATCGGTAACTTTGGTGCTGCCAACCCCGCAGGTGCTGCCAAAGTGATCGCTAGACTTGCTGAGCGCTTGGGGCTGCCTGATTTAAAAATAGGTGTTGTCTCAGGGGACGATGTTCGTGATCGCTTAAACCTTAAAACGCATGAAGTGTATGAGGCTGATACGGGTCTGGATATGGGCGGTGGCGAGGTAGTCTCGGCCAATGCTTATCTGGATGCAAAACCCATTGTCGATGCCCTGAG
>Ga0075464_10000564_pt1 | contig 16358 bp, 12 predicted proteins | sample DEB19_08_DNA_5_FD_75068 | JGI IMG/M metagenome (GOLD analysis project Ga0075464, IMG submission 75068) | Aqueous microbial communities from the Delaware River and Bay under freshwater to marine salinity gradient to study organic matter... | ecosystem: Environmental > Aquatic > Marine > Coastal ...
TGAAGCCTTTTGCAAAAAAAGGTTTACGTGGGTTGTTTCATTGTTTTAGTGGAAGTAAGGAGTCGGCAGAACAGATAATTCAAATGGGTTTTCACCTTGGGTTGGGTGGGGTGCTTACTTACAAAAACGCAGGGGTTGCGGAAGCCATTACATCCATTCCAATGGAGTGGTTGGTATTAGAAACAGATGCACCTTATTTATCCCCTGTACCTTATCGTGGGAAAAGAAATGAACCAGCTTATATGATTGAAGTAGCTAAAAAATTAGCTGAAATAAAAAAACTTCATTTACATGAAGTTGCAGCAATTACTACTGCAAATGCGGAAAAGCTTTTTGGTTTATTTCCTTAGTTTTTCTTGAATACGCGCTACCATTTTTTTCGACCCAATATACAAAGGCACTCGCTGGTGTATACTTGTGGGTTGTATATCTAAAATGTTTTCGTTGTGGGTTGTAGCTAGTCCTCCAGCCTGTTCTGCAATAAAAGCTAGGGCATTCGCTTCAAATGTTAATCTTAGTTTTCCGTTTGGATATTGGGTTGTTGGCGGATATAAAAATACACCTCCTTTTAATAAATTTCTGTGAAAGTCGGCGACCAATGAACCAATGTACCGGCCTGTCATTCTTTGTTCTCTGCATTCGTGTAAGTAATCTTTAATACCTTGGTCAACTAAATCGTAAGTGAGCCCATCATTGATGGAAAATATTTTTCCGTCTTCTTTGCATTGCATACTAGGGTGGGACAATACATATTCGCCCAAAGTGCTTTCGTATGTAAATCCGTTTACACCCATTCCAGTTGTAAAAACTAGCATAGTGGAAGGGCCGTATAATATATATCCTCCTGCTATTTGTTGTCGTCCTTTTTGTAGAAAATCTTTTTCCGTTAATGGTTGGCTTGGAGCTGATTGTTTTTTGTAGATAGAAAATATAGTACCAATGGAAACATTCACGTCTATATTACTTGATCCATCTAGCGGGTCAATTGTGACAATATATTTTCCTTCGTTTTTTAAATCAATAAAACTTTCTGTTTCTTCAGATGCAATTCCACATGCCTCGCCTCCTTTTGACAACGCTCTCGAAAATCGAGTATTCGCCAATAGGTCTAGTTTTTGCTGGTGGTCACCACCCGAATTTTGTGCACCTGCATTGCCCATTATGTCAATTAATCCGGCTTTGTTAATTTCTCTATTTACTACTTTAGAAGCCAGCGCAATATCTCTTAATAACTGGGATAGTTCGCCCGCCGCATTTGGGTATTGGCTTTGATTACTTTTTATAAACCTGTCAAGTGTAATGCCTATTGGTAAATCAATTCTGGATTTTTCCATTATTTCTTTATTTAGTGTCGCTGTACCTGAAGTTACTTATAAAATACTAATGGATGTTAGTGAGATTGGTCAGTGGGCTGTAAAGTGGAAGAATATCGACCCAACAGTTCTCTTTTACCAAAGCCTTTCAAAATCAAACTCTTGATGTTGTCTCAAACTATTCGGATTGCCGTCGCTTTGCTCCGGCATCCCAACAGTTCTCTTTTACCAAAGCCTTTCAAACGATTCGCGTTGCGAATCATTTGGCTTTTATCATTTTCACCAACTTACAAAAGCAAGCTTTTGACGTTGTCTCAAACGATAAAAGCCTGTCCCGATTTGACGGGACAGGCTTTGCAGAGAGGAAGGGATTCGAACCCCCGATACGTTGCCGTATACACGCTTTCCAAGCGTGCTCCTTAAACCACTCGGACACCTCTCTATAAGGTTTGCGAAGTTAAAATAAATAGTTGGCTTTATTCGGTGAATTGGCTAAAACTTAGTGTTCTTTTAAGCTTTCATTCACGCGTTCATTGTATTCCAGCGGTTCTGTTTTCCAATTCTTATTATACGATACAAACCAACCTAACCAAATGGAACGCGACAAACGCATTATAAAGGGTTGTATAAAAAGCAAAAGTACAATTGCAGTACCCATCCAATAAAAAATCCTATTATCATCTAATTCAAAAGTCATTCCTATGAGTACTTTCCAAGCTATAAAAGTGGCAACAAAATATGCCACTGTTAATGCATAACTCACATAACCAGTACCATAATAAAAACCTACTTCAATTTCCGTAGGTTGACCACAAACTGGACATGCATTATTCATCTTTGTGATATTGGATAAATCGTATGGATTTTTTGATATAAACAATTCACCTTCTCTGCATCTTGGGCACTTATTGGTAAGGGTGCTCCATAAATAATTTGTACTCATGTTGCAAAGATATACAATATTGGTAGCTAGGCAATAAGTTGCTCCATTTGGATGCCTCTAGAGCCTTTTATTAGAAAACTATGGCCTTTAAAATTTTGCTTATTTAGCCAGTCCTTTGCTAAAAGCGCATCCTCGAAATATAAATAGGGATGTTTGCAAGCTTTAAAATCACCTCCAACTAGGACAACTTTGTCAAAGGTAAATTGTTCAATAATGCTAATTAATTGTTGATGTTCATCAATACTAGATTTACCTAATTCTCTCATCCCTCCAAGAAATAAAACTTTATGTGGTGCCTGCAATTTCCCAAAATTTTCAATAGCTAATTTCATACTACTTGGGTTGGCATTGTAGGCATCCAAAATAATATCATTTTCCTTCCATCGCATTAATTGGGAACGGCTATTAGAAGGGGTATAGTTTTCTAAAGCGAATTTAATTTTTTCAGTGGGCACCTTAAAATAAATACCAATAGTAACTGCTGCAAGTACATTTGGTAAATTGTAATCACCAACTAATTGTGTTTGAATATTTTCAATGTCAACACCCTTAGTAAATTCAACTGCTAACATTCCATTATTACTATGTGCAATACCTTGGACAGTTCCGGTTTTAGTGCCATAATTTATTATCTCAGGGATACCTTCGCTCATTTGCACTAAATAGTCGTAGTCGCTCATTATAAACGCAGCACCATTATTAGCACGCAGGTAATCAAATAGTTCCCCCTTTGCTTTTTTAACCCCTTCCTCGCTTCCAAAGCCTTCTAAATGTGCTTTACCACAATTGGTTATCAATCCAAAATTGGGCATTGCGTAAGTACAGTAACTTTCAATTTCTTTCAAATGGTTTGCTCCCATTTCAATTACTGCCATTTGAGCATCTGCTTGAATACTTAATAGGGTTAAGGGTACACCAATATGATTGTTTAAGTTTCCTTCAGTTGTGTATGTTGTAAAGTGGCTTGATAAAACGGCTGATACTAATTCTTTAGTAGTCGTTTTGCCATTACTTCCAGTAATGCCGATAAATGGAATAGTAAATTTTGTCCTATGTAATTTTGCAAGTGCTTGTAGGCATAACAGGCTGTCTTCTACTTTTAGTACTTGCTCCTTCCATTTAGGATCTATAATAATTTCTTCATCCACAATCGCACAGGATGCGCCAGCTTCTAATGCATTTGCTGCAAAAAGGTTGCCATTAAAATTAGGACCTTTCAGTGCAAAATAAATATCACCTGCTTTTAATTTCCTTGTGTCTGTTTGTACTTGAGGATGCTGCTTGAAAATTTCGTATAAGAATTCAATTGAAGGAAGCTGCTTCATATTTGGTACGATTTTTAGCTATTAGTAGAAGTAAGCAAACAAGTTGCTAATGCAACAAGTCCTTCTTCTCTGCCAGTAAAGCCCATTGTTTCTGTGGTAGTTGCTTTTATTGAAATTGCATTTTTTTCTATCTTTAAAATGCTTGCAATACAGGCTTGCATTACTTCAACATAAGGTTTTATTTTCGGTGCTTCTAAGCATAAAGTAGAGTCGATGTTTACGATTTCGTAGCCTTGCGCCGTAATTAAATCATAAGTTCTTTGCAATAAAATTTTGCTATCAATGTTTTTATAAGCGTTGTCGGTGTCAGGAAAATGTGTGCCAATGTCACCAAGCCCCAATGCGCCTAAAAGTGCATCGCAAATTGCATGTAATAATACGTCGGCATCACTGTGTCCTAAAGCTCCTTTATGATGAGGAATTTTAACTCCTCCAATCCATAAATCTCTTCCTTCGACTAATTGGTGAAAATCAATGCCTGAACCTATGCGTAGTTTCATTATTATTTTTTCTTGAAAGGGTTCAGTTTTTGTAAAAAACTTGGCTTGCTATCATCAATAGCATTAGGTGTATCCATTCCAAATGCAGATACTGCACATCTAAAACCAATATTACTTGTTGATTTGTCTTGGTCAAGATATCTTCTTGTTCCTGGGTTTAACCAATAAGGACGGTCTTTCCAGCCACCACCTTTATATACTCTTGATTTGTCTGAAATTAAAGTAGTATTACCTGTTTCATAACTAGCGATATCAGGATTGTCACCATCAATGGTATTGTTACCTCTGTAGGGGTTAAAATCATCCATATCAATAGTGTTCATTGGGCGATAGATGTCCGCAACCCACTCGTTAACGTTGCCGCTAATATTGTAAAGGCCAAGGCTATTTTGCATAAAGCTTGACACTTTTCCAGGGAAACCTGCGCCGTCATTTGAATAGCCAGTCATACCCATATAGTCACCACTTCCGTTTTTGAAATTGGCCATGAACATACCTTCTTTACCACCCTTTTTAGTACTTGTATTTCTTAATCCGTCATTTCCGTTTGAGCTCCAAGGATAAGGTGAATCAGATGCTACAATACTTGCATTTGGGAAAGAAGAATTTTTTCCTGCTTTTGGGTTATTGAAATTAGAGATATAATTTTTTTGACTAGATACTTTTGCAGCATATTCCCATTCAGCTTCTGTTGGTAAGCGAAAATCAGGAATCATTATATATTCGTCAAAATTGTTTTTTGACTTTAAACGAGCTGTAGTAACTGTTTTTTGTGCTGAATCTTTTGGACCACCAATTTTACCTAAGTAAGGCGCTTTAGGATCTATTAGGCCATTTCTAATTAATGTTTTTTCGTTCGCTCTGTCGGTTCTCCATCTGCAATAATTATTCGCTTGCTCCCATGTAACTCCAACAACTGGATAATCGTTAAAAGCCCTTGCTCTAAAGTAACCTTCAACCATTGGTTCGTTATAAGACAAATCTGTTCTCCAAACTGTAGTGTCTGGAAGGGCAGCCTTCACTATAGAATCTTTTCCTAAGGGTCTGAATACCTTCTCCATCCAATGTAAGTAGTCTCTATATTTTTTGTTGGAGACTTCGTATTGATCAATTCTAAATGAACTTACAGTTACGCGTCTAAGGCTATTATTCCAGTCGCCCATTACGCTTTCTTGGTTTAAGCCCATTGCAAATGTACCGCCTCGTATTAGGATGGTTCCTGCAAAAGGGTCGTCTTTTGACGCTGCCATTGACACATTTTTCGCCTCCTTTTGTACCGAAAAAGTAGACATTGTTGGCCCTAGTAATAGTATGGCAAAAAACAATAAAATACTATTTATAAAATTCATATAAAATAATTAATCAAAAATAGAGTTAAAATATACCGCGAATATAGCTTGTTTTTCTTCATTTATTCAAATGGGGCTGTATTCTTATGTTACTAAAAGCCTAATTTTAGGCAATGAATAGGGTTGTATTATTGTTATTCTTATTTTCTTTAATTTTTAACCCCACCATTAAGGGGCAAAATAGCCCTTTGTCCAGCGGTCAGTGGGTGAAATTAGCCGTTGGGAAGCAGGGGATATTTCAGCTCACTGGGAACCAATTAAAGCAGATGGGTTTGGCTATTCCATGTACTTCAAGCCAAATTCAATTATACGGTTTTAATCTTGCCAATTTACAGGAAACACCGGTAGCAAATATGGCTGTTGGATTGGTTGAAAATGCAATACAAGTAAATGATGGAGGAGATGGCAAATTTGACGAATTAGATCATTTTTTATTTTACAGTGAAGGTCCTGTTAGGTGGGTATTTAATGAAACGGATAGCCTTTTTGATCACTTTAATAATGCAACTAAGGACAGTGTTTATTTTTTTTTAACGCTTGGTGCAAACGGGAAACGCATTACAACTGCGGCGCCCCCAAATAATTATGACAAAATTGTTGATCAGTTTGACGAAAGGTGGCTAATAGAAAAGGATACAATTTCTTTATTAAATAGTGGTCAGCTATGGGTGGGTAATGCCATGGGGCAAGGCATTGGCAAGCAATCAAAATTAAATTACCTGTTAAACACAGAAGGGATAAATATTGATGCACCCATAAAATTTAAAACAAGCTTTGCTGCTTCGAGTTTTTCTGGGCCAGGCAATTTTATAGTAAAATGGAATGATCAAGTAATACACACTGCTTCAATTAATCCTGTATCGGGGCTTGTTTATGATGAAACAGCATTTTTAAAGCGATTCAATTTTGAATGGGCGTACAAATCCCTAATACCGTTACCCAACAACGCGAATGTATCAATCGATTTTGTAAGTGCGGCAGTAAATAGTACAGGATGGATTGATTTTATTCAAATGCACGCAAAGAAAACTATTGGTTTTTTTAATACAGGTTCCTTTGGTTTTAGAAATAGCTCAGTTAGTAATAATGGGCTTGCTATTCAATACAAAATACAAGGCGCAGCCGCTACTACAATAGTATGGGATGTTTCTAGGCCAGCAAGGCCAGTTAATATGCAATTAACTATTCAAGCTGGAAGTATTGGAAGTTTTGTGCATGTAAGTGATACTGTTAACGAGTTTATGGCAGTGCAACAACAAGTATTTGAAAGTCCTGTTTTTGCTGGTAAAATAGCAAATCAAAACTTACTAGGTGCGGTTAATGTTGAATACATTATTGTAACACCTACTGCCTATAAAAACGCAGCCATTAAGCTGCAAGTATTTCATAAAAATGAAAGTAATTTAAATGTAGGAATTTTGGGGGCAGAAGAAATTTACAATGAATTTTCGGGTGGCCAAGTGAGTCCAATAGGTATTAGAAATTGCATAAAATATTTTGTAGAAAAGGCCGTTATGCAAAAAACAACTCCTCCAAAATACTTGCTATTATTAGGTATCGGAAATTTTGAATTAAAGAAGTTAAATAGTGCAACGCAAATTCCAACTTATCAGAGTGTTAATTCAACCAGTTTATTGTCGAGCTTTACTTCGGACGATTATTATGGTTTATTGTCGGAAGGTGCAAATATGAATGCGTACAATAATGCACCTGAACTTGCACTAGCTATAGGAAGGCTACCTGTTCGAAACGCAGCCGAAGCGGATACCCTTGTTGATAAAATAATACAATATCAGCAGGGCTTGAATGAAGGTGCTTGGAAAAATCAACTGACCTGGGTTGCCGACGACGGGGATTATAATTTACACTTGCAAGATGCAGAGGAAATTACGCAAAATTTACAAAACAAGTCGCCTTTATGGAATCATAAAAAATTGTATTTAGACTTATACAAAGCCACTAGTACCACTTCAGGAAATACCTATCCTGCATTAGTTACCGACTTGAATCAAGTGATTAATAATGGCTCATTAATATTAAACTATACAGGCCATGGCAATTATTTAAGGTTATCAGAGGAAGCGGTAATTGCGGATGCTGGCATTACACAATGGGACAATAGGGGCAAGCTACCATTAATGATTACGGCTTCCTGTGATTTTGCGCCATACGATCAACCTCAACTAAGTCCAATTGGGTTTGACGCACTTATGAAAAATGGAAAAGGAATTATTGGTGTTGTTGCGGCAAGTAGGTTGGTATTTGCCTATAGTAATAAACAACTAAATGATTTATTTATACAGTCCTTATTGGTTCCAGATACGGCGGGTAAAATGAGCACCATTGGAGCGTCCCTCATGCGGGCAAAAAATAAATACTGGGCTTTAGTTCCAGACCGTGTAAATGCTTTTAAATTTTCATTATTAGGTGACCCAGCAATGAAATTAGCGGCAGCAAAGTATAAAGTGAAATTAGCAGCTATAAACCAAAAGCAATTCATTGGGTCGGATACATTAACAGCTGGTGCTATTTATAAAGTAACTGGCAAAATTGAAGATAATAGTCAGGTGAAAACTAATTTTAATGGGCTGGTGGAATTGGTATTATATGATGCTGTAAAAAGTATAAACACAATTGCTAATTTACCCTCAAGTATGTCCGTTGCAGTTGCAATGCAAGAAAATATTTTATTCAGAGGAAAGGCAAATGTCAGTAATGGCGCTTTCGCGATTGAATTTATATTGCCTAAAGAAACGGTAGGTACAAATGGTGCATTAAAAATGCAATTGTACGCAAGCAACGAAAAGGAAGATGCGATTGGGGTGTACAATGAAATTTTTGTTAATAATAAATTAGATAATAGCAAACTAGACACATTAGGACCAGTTATCAATGGGTTTATAAACGATACTAATTTTATAGACGGTGCTTGGGTGACCACTAATGCAAAATTACTAATCAACCTTGCCGACAGTGCTGGTATCCAAACCTCAGGTAATGCTTTAGGCCATGACATTGTACTAGTAATTGATGGAGATTATAAAAATCCAATTCTGCTTAATAACTATTATACAGCGGCAATTAACACTTACCAAAAAGGAAGTATTATTTATGCATTGCCGCAATTTTCAGAGGGCAAGCACGTGTTACTTATTAAGGCTTGGGATTTATTAGGTAACTCAAATACGGATACGCTATTTTTTGAAGTACCTCCCACTCAAAACATGATGCTTAGAAAGTTTTCTATCTCCCCTAACCCTGTTGGTGCTAATGCAAGATTTAGTTTTGAGCATAATCAGTTAAATACGCCACTTAAACTGCAACTTGAAATTTTTGATATTAATGGGAGTAGGGTGTTTTCAAAACAGATGGAGGATTCCTATAGCAGTAACTTAGTAGTGATTAATTGGGATGCTAGTGCTGGTAATGGAGCAAGACTATTGCCAGGGTTCTATTATTGTAGAATTCTTGCTACAGTTAATAAAATAACAATTTCATTACCGGGTAAGTTTGTTAAATATTAGCGAAATGTGATTTCAATTATTTACCTTTATTACGCAATTCATAAATATTCAATCACATGATTCAAAATAAATTACGAGTTTTAGTTCTTTTGCTGCTATCAGTATTTTCTTCAACTGGATTATTGGCACAAGCTGATTCTATTAATATACAAAGCACGGCAGTGCCTTTTTTACTTATTTCGCCAGATGCACGTTCAGGTGGAATGGGTAATTTGTCTTTAGCTATGGCCCCAGAAACAAATGATTTATTTGGGAACACAGCAAAGCTGCCACACTTAAAAGAAACTAGGGCATTTTTAATAAATTATACACCATGGTTAAAGGACCTCGGATTAAATGATGTTTATTTAGCTAGTGCGGGTTTTTATCAAAAATTAAATGATTATAATAGTATCAATGCTTCTTTGAGGTTTTTCAGTTTAGGTAATATTGATTTTACCGACCAGGACAATAATCCACTTGCTTCTCAAAGGCCCTCTGAATATAGTCTTGATTTTGGTTATAGTGTTTTACTTTCAGATCAGTTTAGTGTGGGTGTGACATTAAGGTTTATTCATTCTAAATTGGTGCAAGGCGCCTTAGGCCCCAACCTTACCAATTATCGTGCGGGTAATACATTAGCAGGTGATATTAGTTTGTACTACAAACAAAACGAAGATATGCAAGGTTTTCATGGCGGCTTATTGCTATCTAACTTAGGTGGTAAAATAAGTTATACTAATGATTCAAGAGACAAGTCCTTTATACCTGCAAACATTGGGTTGGGTATTGGTTACATGAATAAGTTTGACAATGCCAATTCTATTGAATTTGGTTTGGATGTAAATAGGTTGATGGTACCCAAAACACCTATAGGTCAAGACAGGGAAAGTGAAGTAGTAAGACAATATTATTCACAATCGGTGGTGAGTAGTTGGTTTAACTCCTTTTCTAGCAAATACGGGATGCCAATTGGGGAGTCTTTAAAGGTTTCAGCTGGTGCAGAATATAATTATACTGACCGTTTTTTCATTAGGGCAGGTTACTATATTGATAATAATAAGAACCTAGGTAATATGCAATATTTTACGCTGGGTACTAGCTTTCAGTATGAAAAATCAAGGTTCCATATTTCCTATTTAGTTCCTTCTGGAGGAGGAATTACCAAGAATCCACTCTCTAATACCCTAAGATTCGGAACTGTTTTCAATTTCTAACTTTCTTTTTGCCTATTTTTGTTGACCATGTCAGCAATTATAAAAATCGTAAATAAAAGTCATCATCCTTTGCCAGCCTATGCAACCTCGGGTTCGTCTGGTATGGATTTAAGGGCCTTTATTAATGAACCAATTTCCCTAGCTCCACTTAGTCGCATATTGGTCCCTACGGGCTTATTCTTAGCTATCCCTTATAATTGGGAAGCGCAAATTAGGCCAAGGAGTGGGTTGGCTATTAAGCAGGGCATTACTTGTTTAAACACACCAGGCACTATAGACGCTGATTACCGAGGGGAACTAAAAGTTATATTGATTAATTTATCCAATGAAACTCAAATCATAAATGACGGTGATCGTATTGCTCAAATCGTATTCCAGGCTGTTGAAAAAGTAGAATGGGAATTAACCGAAGTGCTTGAGGAAACAGAGAGAGGGGAAGGGGGATTTGGTCATACAGGTAAACAATAATAATATGAAGCAGTCGGTCCTGTTACTATTTTCCATAATTGCATTTGCTTCCTGTAGTACTTTTAAAAAAGTGCAAGTAATTCAAGATGCCTTATCAAAAAGTGATACTACGCAATATCAATTATTATCTGAGAAATCGGTGATTGATTCAGCAGTTATTGTGAAAGAACTTGTTGATAAAATTGCATTAACTAAACTCGATTTCACCACTATGAATGCGCGCTTAAAAGTGGATTATGAAACCGTTAAAAATGCGGATACCTACATTGCGAATATTAGTATAAAGAAGGATAGCGCCATTTTTTTAACAATGAGGGGGGCAATGGGAGTGATTGGTTTAAAGGCCTTAATTAACAAGGACACAGTGGTATTAATTTACCCCCTTGAAAAAAAGACAGTAGTTAGGCCAATTAGCTACCTGCAGGAGATTATTAAAATTCCGTTTACTTTTTCAACGATTCAGGATTTTTTAATTGGTAATCCTATATTTATGGATAGTACCAATGTGGTTTCTTATAAAATGGATGAAAATAAATTACAAGTAAGTTTGTTGGGCGTTTTATTCAAAAATTTAATTAGTTTGAGTGAGGATAATTCAAAAATTATGCACCTTAAATTAGACGATATCGACTTGAACCAACATCGTACTTGTGACATAAGTTATAGCGACCACACAATGGTTGGAATATATCAGTTTCCTTTATACAGGGACATTGCTATTGCTGCTCAGTCAAGGTTGGAAGTGCATATGGAAGTAAAAGAATTTAGTTTTAATGAACAATTGAAATACAGGTTTGCTATCCCAAGGCCAGGGAAACGCAGATAGTTTTAATTTATTCAAATAATAGTATTTATGATAAAAAGGGTTACGCTTATAATAATGGTAATGGGAAGTGTTTTAATGAATGCTTCAGCGCAAGCCAATTTGTCCCGTGAGGAATTGCAAAAACAAGAACAATCAATTCGTAGAGAATTAGAGGATCTTAATAGGTTACTTGAGCAAACAAAGAAAAATAAAAAAAATTCATTAGGTCAATTAGCGGCCATTCGAAGCAAGATAGCTAAAAGAGAAGCATTGGTAAATGGTATCACTAAGCAAGTTAAAATTTTAGACGATGCTATTTACACAAATCAATTAGATGTTCAAAGGTTGAATAAGGACCTTGACACCTTAAAAGTTAGGTATGCTAAGAGTATTATTTTTGCGTATAAAAGCAGAAGCGCTTATGAGTATTTAAACTTCTTGTTTTCGGCAAACAGTTTTAATGACGCAGTAAAGCGCATCACTTATTTGAAAAGTTATAGGCAAAATAGAGAAGCACAAGCACGTGCGATTGACTTATCGGAGCAAGATTTAAACGCTAAAATAAATGTATTAAATTTCAATAAAAAAGACCGTCTAAAAACATTGAGTGTTCAAAATGAACAGTTAAAAGTGCTGGTAGACGACAGAAAGGAACAGGATAAAATTATCAAACAGCTAAAAAGCAAGGAACAAGAAATTACGGTGCAAGTAAGGCAAAAGGAAGCACAAAGAAGAAAAATGCAACAAGCAGTTTTGGCTATTATAAGAAGGGAAGCGGTAGAGGCGGAAAAGAAAGAAAAGGATAGAATTGCAAAACTTAAAGCAGCAGATGCGGCAAAGGTAAAAGCGAATAATACGATTGTAAATAATGTACCTGCTAAAACAAATGGTAAGCCAGCAAATACAAAAGTAAGTAATGTGGAAGGCGGGTTAACTAGCACAACTAGCTCTCGTCCTTATTCAGCATTTGAAACAACAGAAGAAGGCAGAGAAGCTTCTGTTTCTTTCGAGACAAACAAAGGTAATTTACCTTGGCCTGTGGATAGAGGTAATGTTTACGTTCGTTTCGGTATTCAAAATATTCCCGGCACCAAATTGAATCAAAAAAGTGATGGTATTGAATTAGCTGTTCCAAAAGGAACGGCAGTTAAGAGTGTAGCCAATGGTGTTGTAAAATATACAGGTGATATTAATGGTGACTTGACAGTATTCGTACAACATGGTAAATACTTTTCAATGTACACGTATTTAAGTGGCATTAATGTTAATGTAGGCCAAGAGGTTCGAGCAGGTACAGTATTAGGTCGTTCAGGTGTAAATTTAGATGGAGAAGGATCGTTGTTGTTTTCAATAAATAATGAAAAGGCGGTTTATTTTGATCCAGAAAGTTGGTTGAAAAACAGAAGATAGTTTCGTTATATTTACTATCTAATTTTTGCTGCCATGTCAAAATATATCTTATCCTTCGATCAGGGTACGACAAGTAGTCGTGCTATATCGGTTGATCAGCAAGGTCAAATTCAAGGAATCGCACAAAAGGAATTTTCCCAATATTTCCCACACCCGGGTTGGGTAGAACATGATGCAATGGAAATTTGGAGTACCCAAATTGGGGTAGCTTCGGAAGCGATTAGCAAGAAAAACTTATCCTTAAATGATATCGCCGCCATCGGTATTACAAATCAAAGAGAAACAACTGTAGTTTGGAACAAGAACACTGGGTTGCCAATTTATAATGCAATTGTTTGGCAGGACCGCCGTACAGCTGACTTTTGCGACAGCTTAAAACAATTAGGCAAAGCGCAACTAATTCAAGAAAAAACTGGTTTAATAATTGATGCTTATTTTTCTGCTTCTAAAATAAAATGGATTTTAGATAATGTAGAAGGTGCGCGCACATTAGCGGCTAATGGGGCATTGTGCTTTGGAACTATTGATACTTGGCTAGTATGGAAATTAACAAACGGGAAAGTACATGTAACTGATGCTACAAATGCATCCCGAACTATGTTATACAATATTCACAATTTAGCCTGGGACAAGGAATTGCTAGCATTATTTGATATCCCTGATTCGCTATTACCGGAAGTAAAAAGTAGCAGTGAAGTATATGGCTATACCAATCAGTTATTTACCAATAATGAAATACCTATTGCAGGCATCGCAGGGGATCAGCAAGCTGCATTATTTGGACAAATGTGCACGTCGCCTGGCATGGTAAAAAACACTTATGGCACCGGCTGTTTCATGTTAATGCATACTGGAGAAAAAGCAGTGACTTCGAAAAATAATTTATTAACTACCATCGCTTTACAAATAAATGGACATACCTATTATGCATTAGAAGGAAGTGTATTTATTGGGGGTGCTGTTGTTCAATGGCTAAGAGATGGGTTACATTTAATTAGAAACTCATCCGAAGTAGAAGCACTAGCAAGGCAGGTTGAACATACCGATGGTGTTTATTTAGTGCCTGCATTTGCAGGGCTAGGAGCACCTTATTGGAATCAACATGCAAGAGGTTCAATAGTAGGCATTACTAGAGGTACAAACTCGGGACATATAGCCAGAGCGGCACTAGAAGGTATTGCTTACCAAACCTATGATGTGTTGAAGGCAATGGAAGCAGATGCAGGAATTCCAATTGCGGAATTAAGGGTAGATGGTGGTGCTACAAATAATAGTTTATTGATGCAGTTTCAGTCTGACATTCTAAACACTTTAGTAATCAGGCCAAAAATAGTAGAGACAACTGCGTTGGGTGCTGCTTATTTGGCCGGACTAGCTGTTGGATTTTGGAAGGATATTGAAACCTTAAATGAGAAATGGCATGTGGATACCATTTTTGAGCCTGTCATGAACGCAACAGAAAGGGCAGAGGGAATAAAAGGGTGGCAGAAAGCAATTAAGGCAACGAATATTTAATCCTATATTTATTGAACACTATTTTTCTTAATTTAACGAATCGGTTAATTCTAAATTAAATTCTTATGACCCCCTTTTTAGCTGAATTAATAGGAACTGCAGTAGTAATCATTATTGGTAATGGTGTTGTTGCTAATGTAGTATTGCCAAAAACAAAGGGAAATAATGGAGGCTTAGTTTCGATTATTTTAGGTTGGACTTTTGCAGTTTTTATTGCGGTGTATATGACTTCAGGAATTAGTGGTGGGCACTTGAACCCTGCGGTTACAATTGCATTAGCAATTGCAGGAAAATTTAACTGGGCACTTGTTCCTCTGTATATTTTAGCACAATTATTAGGCGGAATGTTAGGCGCTTTTGTTGTTTGGATGGTTTACAAGGACCATTTTAACGAATGCGAGGACGCAGCTGCTCAATTGGCTTGTTTTTCGACAGCCCCTTCTATCCGGAATCTTCCTCAAAATTTTATAGTGGAGACATTAGCAACCTTTATTTTCATGCTTGGAGTTTTCTATTTAAAGCCTTCAGCAGTGGAAATGGGGTCCCTTTCGGCCCTGCCAGTTGCCTTTTTAGTGGCAGCAATTGGGTTTGGACTGGGTGGACCAACCGGTTTTGCCATAAACCCGGCAAGAGATTTAGGGCCTAGAATCATGCATTCTGTCCTCCCAATTAAGGGGAAAGGGCCTAGTGATTGGGGTTATGCAGCAGTTCCTGTATTTGGACCTTTAGTGGGGGGAATATTAGCTGCTATTATATACTCACAATTTTTGCAATAAAGTAGCAAAACCCTACCTTTGCAGCCGAAATAGATACTATTCCTTTCCTCAAGAAAATTGGGGATTGTTAAAACAATCAATATTATGGCAACAACAGGTAAAATCAAACAAATCATTGGTGCAGTTGTGGACGTGCAATTTCCTAACGCGAATGCACTTCCAGAAATTTACAATGCGATTGAAATTCAAAAACCAGGTGGTGAAAAATTAATCCTTGAAGTTCAACAACATTTAGGAGAAGATAGTGTACGTGCTATTGCAATGGATGGTACTGAAGGATTAGTAAGAGGCATGGAAGTTATTGATACAGGCAAGCCAATTTTAATGCCAGTGGGTGAAGGAATCAATGGTCGTTTGTTTAATGTAACAGGAGATGCTATTGATGGTTTACCACAATTAGATAAATCAAATGGTCGTGCAATTCACGCAACACCTCCAAAGTTTGAAAACTTAAGTACTGCAACAGAAGTGTTGTTCACAGGTATTAAAGTAATTGACTTAATTGAGCCATATGCAAAAGGTGGTAAGATTGGATTGTTCGGTGGTGCGGGAGTTGGTAAAACAGTATTGATTCAAGAATTAATTAATAATATCGCTAAAGGTCACGGTGGTTTATCAGTATTCGCAGGTGTGGGAGAAAGAACACGTGAGGGTAATGACTTATTGCGTGAGATGATCGAAGCTGGTATCATGAAATATGGTGAAGCTTTCCAACATAGCATGGAAGAAGGTGGATGGGATTTAAGTAAAGTGAACTTAGAAGAATTAAAAGAATCAAAAGCAACATTTGTATTTGGTCAAATGAATGAACCTCCTGGAGCACGTGCACGTGTTGCCTTGAGTGGTTTAACAATTGCGGAATATTTCCGTGATGGTGATGGTACAGGAAAAGGAAAAGACATTTTATTTTTCGTAGATAATATCTTCCGTTTTACACAAGCTGGTTCTGAGGTATCTGCCTTGTTAGGTCGTATGCCATCGGCGGTGGGTTACCAACCAACATTGGCAACTGAAATGGGTTTAATGCAAGAGCGTATCACTTCTACAAAAAATGGTTCAATTACATCGGTACAAGCGGTGTATGTACCTGCGGATGATTTAACGGATCCAGCTCCAGCTACTACATTTGCGCATTTGGATGCAACAACTGTATTGAGTCGTAAGATTGCCGATTTAGGTATTTATCCAGCGGTTGATCCATTGGATTCTACTTCAAGAATTTTAACGCCAGCAA
>Ga0075464_10000565_pt1 | contig 16357 bp, 14 predicted proteins | sample DEB19_08_DNA_5_FD_75068 | JGI IMG/M metagenome (GOLD analysis project Ga0075464, IMG submission 75068) | Aqueous microbial communities from the Delaware River and Bay under freshwater to marine salinity gradient to study organic matter... | ecosystem: Environmental > Aquatic > Marine > Coastal ...
AAAAGAAAGAAAAACTGGTGAGAAAATTATCGCAACAAATGTACCAATGAAAAGTACAAAAGTAATTACAAGTAAGAAGAGTAAGCATAACTCTTATAATAAAAGTAAAAATAAATAGTATGAAACCATTAAACAAATTTGAACTTTGGATTATTAAAATTATTACAGGTAATAGATATTATCTAGTGATAGCTAATGATGAAGATGTTTTAGAAAACTCGAGACATTTTAGTTTAGAGGATATGACATCAGTTATGCTTTCAGCTAAAAAACACATTGAGAGGATGTTAGGTATTACTATCTCACTTCACGTTGAAGGAGAAGTTGAAGTAAAAAAACCAGCTCGAAAGTCAGCTAAAAAAGTAGCAAAAAAACATGAATAGTTTTACCAAAGAGGACTTGAAAAACATCCTCGCGCTTCTCAACAGACTTAATAACATAAAGGGCGATGAAGCAACGACTGTAGCAATACTCCAGCAGAAGCTCCAGAACGCTATAGCAAAAGAAACAAATGTTGAACCTACCACTGTACAGCAACCAGAAGCTACTGCTTAGTTTCGAGTACGGGATAATCTTATCTCAAGTAGCACAGGAACGTGAACTCGTTCTTACTCCAGAAATCATTACACGGGCTGAAGAAATAATCCTTGCAGAGTTCAAAAAGAATAATGCAACGAAGTTATCAACAGAAATGATTACTAACATACTTGCGATGATTGAACCCTCATAGTATTATTTAATTGTACTTCTGTGGTAAGCGCAAGGGCAACACGTTATCTGAGAAAATTCCTAACAGAGACACTGCACCAACGCTACTCTGGATTTATATTGTGTCAAAAAAACCACCGGTCCGTAATTATCTTTTATCTGATAACCTATGACCTTGGTGGTTTTTTTGTTCCTAGAACTCGTAATAATCTTTCAACTTCTTTTCTTTTTTCTCTTTTGCTTTACGAGCTATCTCTTCTTTTAAGTCTTTGTCTACTTTTTCTTGTAGCATATCGTAGAGCTTTTGAGTCTTACCAGGTCTCGATGGTCTCATCTGAGCTTCCCAGTAAGGTTTAACTTGATTGAACATTACTCTCGTTCTGTAATCTTCCGGAATATCTTTAGGGATATTTGATGGAGTTCTGTAATGAACTATTTCAGCTCCTTTACCCGGGTTTACTTTTTCGTAATGAACTGTCTCTGGAGGGTTATCATCGAAGTAATAGTGATATTGTTGGATTATATTGTCTCTTTCAGAGGATACATACTTCGTCTTTTCTCCTACAACGTCCTTAGAATCGATTTTTGAGGCTCGTTTTTTCGTTGTATTTACAGGTTTTTTAGGAATTACCGAATCTACGATGTCTTTGATGGTTTTTGGATTTTTTTCTGTAACAAGTAGATTTTTCTTCTTTGTGATGTTCTCTTCACTTACTCCAACTTTTCTCAACTCTTCTGCGATGACATCAGCATCGTTCTTCTTTGAAATTGTGTTGTACAACTCCTTGAGACTCTTCTGTGTTGCGAACTTCTGAGCTGGAGCTTTCTTAACTTTTTGTTCTTTACTTTTTACCGGCTCCGATACTTTCTCCTTTACTGGTTCAGTTACCTCTTTTTTTTTTGCCTCACCTCCGAACAATCTTTTTGGATTGCCTTCAGGGGTTTTGTCTGACATCCAGTTTTCAAAAGTCTCTTTTGTTCCACTCATTCTCCACTTCTGCTGTGCTCGAGAATTTGCCTCACCAGCTCTCTGGCCCATATCCTCAACTTTCTTATTGCCTCCAGCTTTGTAAGGAGTTCCAACCGGGTTCGGAGTACCTTGTGTATTTGGAGTGATTATTCTATCAGCAGGAGCTGGAAGTGACTTTGTGTTACCAGCGATACGCATATTCTGTTTGAAGTCATTTGACATCTTCTCTCCAGCCGTTAACGGTTTGTAATACTGATTAAGAGGAATAGCTCCTTTTTCGTTCTGTTGCTTCTGGAGGATTGCACTTACTTTATTCTTAGTAGCCGTATCAGCTTTTGCTTTTGGTCTTATAGTAGGATTACCGTCACCTAGTAGCAAACGAACTTCTTTAGCATCTTTTGATGCTCTGATGTACTTCTCGAACTCCTTGAATACTTCTGGTTCAGAAATCTTCATCTCTTGTAGAGCTTTTCTCTTGAAAGGATTAGACATACTGTCGAACAAGTCAATTGCTCCAGCACTCAAATGTGAACCTCCGAGACCCGCTAGGTATCCTCCACCAACACTACTACCTGCGATAAATCCACCAACTCTACTTGTCTGTCTCAAGAACTTCTTAACAATACCTTCCTCAACTTTCTTACCGTGAAGAGCATCAAGATAGTTTGCGAGTGTGAAGCGCGCCTGAATCTCCTTGTTGAAGTTCTTAATGTTTAATCTCTTTGGAGCTCTCTCTTCAAGGAGTGTGCGGAATACTGAGGCCTGATGTTCAGCTTGCTTTGCAACTTCTGTGTTAGCTATATCAGATGTATTAGGATTGTACTTTGCTCTCTGTGACTGTAGAATCTTTGCATCGTGAAGTTCTGTAAGGCTGTATCCATTTGGATGCTCCTTTGCCGCCGCTCCGGTATCACTATAAAGACGGTTTATTTCAGCTTTTCTTTTTGCTCTCACTTCAGGGATAAGTTTCTCTTTATTGAGGTCTGACAACATTTTCTGTCTAACTTCTCCTATAGTAACTCTCTGAGTCTCTTGGTCAGCTTCAGCAAGAGCTTGTCTCATTCGTGTATAACTTTCTTTCGCAGCTTCCTCTCTTTCAACTTTAGCAGCATCAGCAGAATTATAATGCCCACTTTCAATAAGGTCATCGGTGAACACCTTTCTCTTAATAGCTGTATCAGCTATATCAATATCTCTAGCCTTAGCATTTTCATAAATATCTTTAGCATCAGAAAATCTCTTACCAGCCGAACTTGAATCAGTTGCTGGAGTTAGCATGTCTTTACTTTCTTTTTCAACCCAGTGTTTTGTTTGATTCTCTTTTGATAGTCCAGGTTGCCACGTTGTTATAGCTTTACCAGCCATATCTTTAGCTCCAGAGAATAGTTTATTTGTACCCGCATCAAATGCTTGAGCTCCTTTTGTAATCGCTTCTGAAGCTGGTTTTGAGAACTTTGAAACAAGAGGAAGTTCCGTCTTCTCCATATATCCACCAACCTTACCAGCTACATTACTTGCTGTGTTAGATACAGCTTTTGATACAGCCGGGCCGGCGACTTTACCAGCTACATATCCAGCACCTTTGAATAATGGTTTAGCTCCAACGTCAACAGCTTTACCTAACGCCATACCAGCGGCTGTATTAAAAGCAAGTTCTGTAGCTCCTTCTTTTGTTGTGAAAGCATCAGTTCCCTGATTCTCAAGAGCTGTACCAGCACCCATAAGAGCACCACTTGAAAGAAGAGTTCCTGGAGCTGTTAGTCCAAAGGCTACTGTTTGAGCGGCTCTACCTGCTTCTTTTGTCATGTCACTAGCACTAGGTAGTCCATACTCACCTTGCCCACGAACAACAGGAGCAACAACACCACCTGTGTATTTTCTCGTAGTTGCATCAATCTCGTCTTCGGTCATTCCAGATGCTGCCACACCAAGCTGTACAGGACGAGCTACCATTGTAGCCGGAGCTCCGAGCATTGTCTTTAATATGTCATTACCTCCACTTTGTACTGCTCCGTAATCTATATTTGAACCGTTCTGCTGTGTTTGTGCTGTGTTTGCTTTACCGAACTTATTGAAATCAATCTTACCTGTAGATACAGGTCTCTCAGCAACCGCCGTTGAAGTAGTTCCAGTTGGTTGCTCGACTTGTGCATTTCCACTTGTTGATTTTCCGAACTTATTGAAATCTACTGCCATATATTATTCTGAGTATTCTACTACAGCACCTTGTTTTATAAAGTCATCAATTTCATGTGTACTTAAATTCTGAACCTGGCTCTCACCAGTTGATGGGTCTGTAATTCTAACAGGAGCTTCGAGTCCTGATGCTGTCATAAAAGCACCTCTCATTTGAACAAGTCCATTTCTGAAGTCCTCGTCTGACTGTCCTCTCTTTAGATATGTTGAAGCTTTCTCGAGGATTCTACGTTCGTTATCAGATACCGCACCTTGTCCTTTGAGGAGCTGTGATGATTCAAGTTCTAGTTTAGCAACCTGCTGGTCGAACATATCTTTAGCTTTTCTAGCATCACCCCACATACCTCCAGTGAACTGGTCCATAGCACCTGAAATGTTTTCGAGTTCTGGATTAGCAAGAAGCTGTGTAATTGAGTTTACTGACTGAAGTCTTCCAGTTGTTGCAGGATTACTGAACTTTAATGTGTTAAGTCCGAGCATAACTCTATCTCTCAAAGCTTGATTCTTAACTCCAGGGATAGCTGTTTCAATCTTCTCACCTGTTCTATTAAGACGTTCAACCCATCCATCAACAACCGCATCTTCACCAGGGATATATTGACTACCATTTGAACTTGTTCCAGAGCCAGCTTTTGTGGCAGCTTCTTGAAGTCTGTAGTTATGTTCCATAGCCATTTTCTCGAGGTCATATTTACGAGTAGCTGATAGTTCATCTTCTTTTTTCTTAGCTTCGAGTTTTGAGAATACATCTGTAAGAGCTGGGTCATATACTCCGGCGTAAGCTTTCTCGATAGCTTTGAGTTCTGATGGACTGTAAGCAATACCTGATTTAGCTCCAACTTTGTAAGGGTCTGTTGCTCCTGTAGCCATATCGTTACGAGCATTGTTCATACCATATGCTGTCTTATTCATTTGTTCAACAGATTGATTCGGGTCAGCAATAGCATTACCAGCATATACTGATACATCTGACTTTCCAGCTTTCATTTTAGCAACTCTGTTATTCACAACTTCCTGTGCTGTGTAATATGTTCCGTCCGGTTTAATAAACTCTGGATTTACTCCAGTGCCACCACCAACGTTTCCACCACCAACATTACCTCCTCCCATATTTCCACCGCCTGCAACTTTACCTCCTGCTGGTCCAGCTCCACCTTTGAAAATAGGACCTGTCTCTTGAGGCGCTGTAAACATATTTCCTACAGGTTTTAATCCAGCATCAGGGATAGGCGTACTGAACTCACCAGCTCCATAAGGAAGAGCTCTTGTTGCTCCTGAGAAAACAGAAGAGAGATTATTCTGTCCAGAAAAGTTCAATGGAGATTTTGCTGGTGGAGCTATGTTACTAAAGTCAGTTCCAGCTTTTGCTTTGAGTATTTCGTAAAGTGTTGCCATATATTATTTATATTGATTGTTAAGTCCGGAACTCACAAGTTTATTACCTTTGTTCCAAAGTAGCCCAGCAGCTCTTTGTTCTTTTGCTGCCTTAGCTGCGTTTATATTAGTTCCCTGAAAATTTGAACCAGCGACATTATAGATGTTAGATAGTCCCCCAGAACCAACGCCACCAGTTGCGACGTTTGGATTATAGGTATTTGCCCCTGCTGAGAAATACTTTGACAGATTGTTTGCATTAGAGTTGCCATATTTATATTGATAATCACGAGCCGTATTCCCTATGTTTGAAGTAAGGTCTGACAACTTGCTTGCGTTATCTGTCGTATATGCGTTCTGCAGACTCTGTTCCTTTTGCTTTCGTCCACCTGAGAATAGAACACCTTTGTCAGCTGCTGTTTGGTCGAGCTGTGTCTTATCCTCTTGAAATTTCTGTCCAGCTGATTGTAGATAGTTCTGATAGTCAGTCTGACTCTTAGCCATAGCCGTTTCAGCATCCTGAGTATCTTTTTGAGTTTCAGCTGCGTAGTATGGGTCAAGAGCTGATGAGGCTTCTGCAAAAGCTTGTTGCTGGTCAGCTTGAGTGAAAGGAGTACCGTAGGTGTTTGTCATCTTAGTGATGTCACCTCCAGCAGCGTTATAAGCATCTGTAAAGTTTTTATAGATTTGAGGGTTAGCCTGAACTTCTGGATGTGATGCTTCAGCCGCAGCTATTTCAGCTGGTGTCGGTGGTTTTGCTCCTGGTTTAGATACTGGCTGTTGAACACCTGTACCACCTCCTGCTGGTTGTGATGCTACAGCAATAGAACGAGGTCCCCAGTATCCGTCATTACCTTGAGTATCAACACCTTTCGCTTTCTGCCATTGAGCAACAGCATTTTTAGTTTGCTCACCATAGTAGCCGGTAGCACCAGCTGGGATTTGAAAACCTTGATTGATTAAGAACTTCTGAAGAGCTGTAACGTCAGCACTTGTTGTTCCTGGTGTTAATGTTTTATTAGGATACATATTATTATAATTTTATCATTATTAAGTTACGCTGTATAGCACGGGATATAATAAACCGTTGCCCCAACTATAATTCTAATCTTTTTATCTTGCGAACCTCCAACAGCAGAAGAAACATACTCGCTTCCGGTGAATCTAAAAGCGTGTTCAAGTCCTGCGCCGGAATTATTTAAGTCAAAAGTAATACCATAAGTGGCATTTGTACTGTTACAGTTTGCATTGAGTTCAACATTAGAACCAGCCCCTGTCTTTGTAATATAAAAAGCTGCGTTATTTGTCCCTGTGTTGGTGTTTGTTAGAGAGATGCTCGGTTGCGTACCTGAGTTATTTATAGCAATAGCTGGGTTAGAACCGGAACTGAAAGAGCTAATATCTATAGCTTTACCTGAGTTAGAGTTAGCAATTGCTATTGAGTCACCGGTTCCGTCGTTTACTATATCTATAACATCCCCAGAAGTCCCTGACCAGGACAAAACATACATAGAAGGCCCAACAGCACCACTCGTTCTCTCAAGAAGAATACCTCTAGCACTAGCACTTGCCACGTTCTGTGATATGTAAATACCTTCGTATGTTGTAGAGTTCGGAGTGATTCTTAATACAGAGTTTCCGGCTGGAGCTCCAAGACTCATAATAAGAGATGTTCCATCATAAGCCTTAAAGTAGTTGGTATATCCATCCATTTCAAGTCTTGCTCCTGTTGCAGCTGTTCTAATAAGAGCTCCTGTAATAGTCATCGCATCAATAGCTGTAGCTGAGAGCTGTGTCGTTGTAATAGAGCCAGCCACAATCTTATTAGCGTTGATTGAGTTTGCAAGTATGTTATCGGCTGTAATTTGAGAAGCTTGCACGAGGTTAACGGTTGCTCCAGTTCCAACAGATACTGTGTTCTGACATACAGCAATAAAAACCTTACCAATACCAACAGTTGTGTTCACATTTGTCGTAATCTGATAAGCAGTAGTAGATACGTTAATATCGAGATATACATACGTCTTTGCAGACATATTTCCAGTATCCCCTAAACTTATAGCATAAGAAGTACCATCAGCAGAAGTAAATGCTCCGTTTGCCCAAGAGATTGTATTATCATCAGTTACTGTAAAGATACAGGTTTGAGTCCATCCCCAGTTAGCTATGTCGAGAGTTGCTGATGGGATTGTGCCAGGTTCAAGTTGCGCACCATTTATAAGCTGAGCGTTAGTGTTGATGTCGGTAACAGTGTTTCCAGAAGATACAGCATTAGATGGCATCGGAGCAACATTTGAAGCAATCTCATCAGCTCCTTGTGTTGACGTATCCTGTAAAGTCTTATAGAGATTTCTGTTTAGAGATAAGTCTGTAAGTTGCATAGCTAGTTATTTTCAAATCCTTTATCCTGTATCGAAAGTATTTCAATTCCGTGTATAACAATAGGAGTGCCTTTAGAATTACCAACAAGGCGCAATCTCACATTAGCAAAGTCTTCGGTGTTAGCGTTCGGCATTAGAGCATCGTACTGGCTATTTACAGTATCAATATATTCCCACACATTAGCAGGTGATTTCTCGTGCTGATATTCGAGTCTTAATCCTCCTGCGTTTTGAGATATAATAGTCACACCAGAGATACTCTTTGATTTAGAATACATCTCAGTGAAGGACCTCCAGCGGTCAATAAACTCAACGTATATGTCTGAACCGAAGTCATCGTTACCAGAGTTAAGCTTTCCTACCTTACCAGCTGAAGTACCGATAAGAGACTCGATTGTTGTTCCGTCGTCGTAACGAATCATTGAAGTGATTGTATTCCCAGTATAGTCGTAAATAGTCCATACCTGAGTTGAAATACTGTAACGCATAACACAACTACCATAAGTAACTCCCTCAACTGTTACAGAACCAACAGCCCATTCGATGTTATCAAAACCGTCCCAAACACCAGATATATCAGCGTAACTACTTCGAGGTATTGCTTTAACAAAGTCTATAACACGACGAGAGATTTCAACTGGTTGGCCATCATAAGCGAACTTATAGAATCCTGAAGAGTGGTGGAAGTACAAGCCATCTTTAGCTTGAACAATTGATTCCTGTGAGAAAGTCCCAACGTTATAAGCTGGATAAGGGTCAACGTTTGATGCGCTGTAAATACGGTATATATGGTTTTCCTTAAAGAGAAGTAGAGCGCGAGGTACACGGAATAGTCCAGTAATAGATTCACCATCTTGAGGGGAGAAAGTCTTAATAAAGTTCGTTGAAAGGTCAAATGTAAGTGAGTAGGTAGATGGTGGAGTAAATTGAACTATGTCAGTGTAATAAACCACATCTGTAGACTTATCAGCAATCCATACACGCCCATCGAACCCAGCTTGAATAAAGTCACCAGCTGGAAGAGTGCCTGGAACATTTGTTGTGTCGAAAGTTGAACCTCCTGAAGTTGCTGGAGTGCTACCACCATTACCGTTTACCATCCATGTTCTATTGAGATACTGACTAAAACGTGCCTTACCAGAACCTGTAACAGTTCTCACAGATGTCCAGTTAGCTCCATCCCAAGCATATATAGTAGTTCCAACTTGAGCAAAGAGTCTCTTAGTGCCTCCTTGAACGTTAAGTGTTCCAAAAGCCTTAGCAGAGCCGGCGAGAGTTGTGGCATAAGTAGCAACTCCACCTCGAGTTGTAAGAGCGCCTACACGGTCAAAATTCATATTAAGAGCTAACTGTACAGAGTTCTCTGGAGCAATAGTGTCATTCAACTGAGCAGAACGGATTGTTCCCTCTGTCCAGTAAGGTATTTTAATGTTCTTGAGTGTTTTTGACATAGTTATTTAATCCTCCCAACCCAGTAGTCGTCCTCTGGTAAGCAACGGCTACTGAATGGATTGACTAAACAGCTCTACAAACGATGTAATCAACTGTTGTACTTGCTCCTGGGTCAGCAGCGAATATAACTGTTAATGTATCGGCTGAAAGAGTTGCTTTCTGGATAGTTGTAGCGTTTGTCGATGCACGGATAACAGCTGAAACAACATCTGTTGCTAGAGCACCTGTTACTGTATATGCACGAGTAGCTGTTGTACCACCAGTTGCAGTCCCTGCGTACTTTATCACATGAGATGAAGTAGCACCAATAAGAGTCCACGCTGGTACTGCTACAGTACCTGATTGCTGGTAAACTCCAGCTCCATCAGAATCCTGAAGAATACACTCAAGTCCGAAGATACCTGCGTATGTTGAACCTGCTGGTGGAGTTCCTTTTACGACACCTAAAGTAACATACCCTGTTACTGGGTCCGCTTGTTGAATATCAACTGTTGGAATATTTGGATTAAATTTTGACATATATGTTTATTAACCGGTAATAATTGTGCTGTCTTGACCTGTATATAAGTTGTTGAAGAGAGCTTGTACAAGGTCCTCGAACTTTTTAAGGTCTGGGTCGTCACTACCCAACGCTATATCTTTACGATATTTAATGGCATAGCGTAAATACCATTTATAGATTTCTCTATAATGCTCTGGGAGCTCTTGATAGAGACTTGTAACTTCAGGAAGGAGTGTGTAATAATCAATATATACGTTATTACCTTGCATTGAATCTGGTATGATTCTGTCGAAGAATAATTTACCATCCATTACTGTGTAATAAATAGGCTGTGAAATTGTAGGTCTTGACCAGATACGAGTTCCAGCTGGAATGTTACGAGTAATACCAGTTACTCCTGTAAGGGTGTTTGTCACAAGGTCCACACCAGTATAAGCAATTTGCATTATAGTCTGGTCGTAATCCGTTGTGGCAACATAAGCAACACCTGAAGCAACTGAAGGAAAGTCTGAAACACTATCAAATGTGAGTGTTGTACTTAATGTTGTAGCATCAGCTGTTGTATATCCACCCATCACAGAGAAAGCAATCTGATTCCAAGAACGTTTGTCGATATAACGAAGATTATAAGGAGTTAGAACATTACCAATTAAGAAACGTGCAGCGAGAACTGAGCGGTCAGTATCAGTAAAGTCTATATCTACTGGAAGCGGTACGAAGTTACTACCAGCGAGACATTTAATCGGATGTTCGAAGTTCTGTAGCCATGCGTGACGGATACCGTACAATTTAGCTTCAGTGAACTTACGAGCATCATCAATAGCTGAAAGACAGAACTCGGTGTTAATCTTCGGGTCATTCTCTGATACTCCCATAGCCTTTAGAACTGGGAAAATAACCCTTGCAACAGAGTTTGTTGGATACGTTGCTGTACTTACCGGGTCTGAGAAGTCAGAGAGTAATCCTGAGACTGAGTTCTTCCACTGTACCTTGTAGAAGTCAGTAGAGAGTCCTGTTGTGTCGTAGATAACAGTGTTTTGCTGTGTAACCTGGAAGGTCATTGTAGCAAATGTTGTATATGTTCCTGAGATAGTAGAACTCTTTGAAACAACTACCTGGTCATATTTCAATTCTGAAACTGAATCTCCACGATTGTGAGCTGTTGTTGTAGTTGAAGTTGTAATTGCAGTAGCTGTATGAGTTGTAGAGGTAACAATTTCAGCGTTCTCAGCACCCATAGAGGAAACGAGAAGAGGAATTGTTGAACCTGAAGTAAAATCAAGAGCATTGTCTACTGACAATGAAGTAACTCCAACAGCTTTGTTATCACTTAGATAAGTAGAAACTTTAACATCCAGTTGATTTGGGATGTCAATTGTATTTCCGATATTATGTTTTACAGTGATTTGAGGATACATTGACTATTTATTAATTATAGTCTTTTTGTAAGCAGAAAACAATCCCGAAGCTGAAAGACCTGAGATGATACCTGCTGACATTTCAATCCAACTTGTTCCTCCTAATACAACACTTCCAATAAGTCCTAATAGTATTGAAATAATTGGAATCCATCTTGTGTTTACACCGGCATATTTTGCAGCTTCACACAAAGCGACGATTATAAGAACAAGTCCTGATATATTTGTTAGTGTCATAGTTTTATAGTTATTATTAAGAGCTTTTGAACGGAGCTATAACCGTGATTCAAACCCTAATTCTTTTGCTCTTTTTTTTAAAAGTTCTATATCGTGAACATGTTTGAATGTATGGTATGAGTCATTGTAAATTTCATCTACCCCTTTTTGCCATTTACTATTTACTGGATGGTCGTGGAAAATCTTTGCGTTCTCTGACCATTTGTATTTTCCAATAAGTTCACATCTACCTTGAAGTTCGTTATCACAACCAACGTGATGATAATTCGTGTTGAAAAACTCACCTCCGAGATGTGGCAATAAAGCTTTTGAAGCGAGCCAATGAGTAGCAACATATCCTTCCGGCCAGTGCTGGTCATTGAGTCCAATCATACCGTCAAGGTTCGGGAACGCTCGAGCCATCGCAAACACCGCTTCTTTGAGGAAATCTTTCTCTCCTATGCAGTCGTTGCCTAAGAACATGACTAACTGACCTTTACTATCTTTAACACACTCCTTGAGCATTTTTGGGGCTCCTACGTTATTCGGAATAGGTTGGTCCTCTCTTACTATTATCTCATAGTTATCGTAACCTGCATTAAGGTGTATTGAATCTATGAGTCTCTTGAGCTTTTCTGGTCGTCCGAGCGTAGGAATACAGATTGACACCTTCAAGTAATAATGAAGTTCGTGTAGGTAAATGTGGTAACCTGGGAGGTATTCGAGACACTTTGATATATGTTTAAGAGCATTATCAATATCACCTAACCAGCCATAGGTCCAGTAGAGTAGCTCGTGAGGCTCTTGTTCGTACATCGAGCGGTCGTTGGCATAGTAATCAGTCCACGGGATATTGAGAGCCATTTCAGCGTACATCTTAACGAGTAACGGCTGATTATTCTTTTTATAGAACCGCGCTATCTTAATAATAGCCTCTCGGCGATTCGGGTCGTGGTAGAAAGCTTTATTGTACATCGCTATCTGACGTTCTGGTTGGTTTATGTTGCTGTAGCAGTCGCCCATAAATATCATTGACTGTGCACGTTCTGCTGGCCATCCGTTCATTTCAGTATGTCTCTGAAATTCTGCCAGTGCTGAATGTGGCCTATTTGTCCATAACATCTCACGAGCCAGATAGTGACTCTGACGTTCTTTGTCCTGATTCTCATAACAATCTAATGCTAGTCCTACAAGGTAATTTCCTCGATGTTCTCCACCTGGTATCTGATAATGTTCAAGTAAGATTGTGTCTTCTGGAAGAAGAAGTCTTTTACCTGTACCTGAGAGCACCTCATGGACAACTCCAGTCCACTGTATCTTGCGACGGTCAAAGAATTTGCTCTGAATAAATTTAATAGCTGGTTTGCCGTATGAGTCGTGTGAGAACACGAAGTTGTACTCGAACTGCTCGTATCCGTCTTCTATGAGTTGATTGAGTATATCTATGTCAAAGTTGGTATATGCTTCATCAGCATCAAGAGAACAAATCATATCGTTAGAAGCGAGTGACGTTGCATAATTACGAGCCGCAGCAAAGTCGAAAAGTCTGTTGCCATCCTTAACTATTGGAGCTTCTCCTCCACGAATAAAAACCTCATTGATATTATCTGCGAGGTCCTTATCTATTATCTTTATGAATTTCTCACCAACTTCCGTAACTGTACATCCTAATGAACGAGCTAGTTCAGCTGTTCCATCAGTAGAACCTGTATCGAGTAAAATAACCTCACCTCCACGACTTGTAAACTCCTCTAAACTCTTCATAGCTTTCGGGAGTGTTTTAGTCTCGTTTTTTGCTATAAGTACTAAACTGAATTTTGGTGTTTGCATCAGTTTAGTGTAGCATATTTTTAAGTAGATGTCGACAGTTATTTATTCAACTCTGCACGAGTAAGTTCTCCTACATATCCGACAGCTGGTTTTATACCTTTTGCTTTCTGATAATTTATAACAGCTTTAAGAGTTTGCGCTCCGAAGAATCCTGTTGGCTCAAATGTTGCAAAGCCTTCATCAGCAAGTCTATGTTGTAAGTTAAGAACATCACCATTTCTCATTCCGAAGTTTAGATTCTTTGTAAACTGGAACTTTGCAGGTTTATCATTAAACACCATTGTTCTCACCTCGTAGATATATCCGTTAGTAAAGAAGTCCTCACTAATCCACTGGTATCCGGAGTCACCGATATTTCCCCAAGAGTTACGAACCTTAATATACTTCTTGCCTCCGATAAGTTCCGCTCCACAAGCGTAAAGGAAATGGCCCCACGTTGTATCACCTTGTTTTGTTACCGCTGGGAACTTTGATAACCATGTTCCGTTATTTGTTCCTTTTATAAGGATTACAGCTCCATAGTTATTTGCTATCGCTTGAGCTACAGCATCTATATTTTTATGGTCGACACTAGCGTATGATAAAGCTCTTGCTTTAGAAGCATTGGCACGAACAGAATCAGTTATGTCTGTCTTAATGTTCATCCACGCTTCGTCTGGTGGTATTCCATTATTATATGAAGGAAGAACCTTTTCTTCAGCCCATCCTTGCTTTACAGCAATGTTGAAGTTATCACGAAGATATGTGCCACCTCCAGGAAGTCCTAGTGATGCTTGTGCATAAATGAAACGAGCACTTCTCTCTTCACGCGTTCCTGTTGCTTTTGTTTCAAGAACTTCACCATAATATGATGTAGCTTGACCTCCACAAGAACCGGAAGCCCCCTGGTCCTTCAGAGAGATGTCGCATTTAACATCATATCCGAGGTTCCAGTTGAAAGGAACAGCTCCTCCGAGCATATTCTCCCACTTATAATCTCTCTCATCGACTGGTGATAAGATACCACCTTTTCCAAAGTATTCTGACATACGTTTATTATTATTTTATAATGATATTTTTGGCTTACTTGCCTTCTTCATAAGAGCACCGGCTGTCCCCGGTGTTGTGTAACTGTCGAGGTCAGTAGTCCACGGGTCTCCAGCACTACCTGCGCCATTAAGTTTTTGACCCATAGTTCCTGAAGTGTTGTAGTCTGCAGCTACAGCGTTCCAGTTAGCTCTCACAAATTGCTCTGCTGTTAGCTGTGATTGGTTTACATAAATATCAGACGAAACATTAGCTAGAGCCGATACTCCTGCAGTAAAGGTATTACTAGCTGTAATCGTAGCAACTGCACCTGCCAAAGCTCCGAGTGAACCAGTTAAATCTCCTTCTCCTGCTAGGTCTGCTGATGCTTGTAGAGCACCATATACATCTGCCGAGAATCCACTGATACTTGAGATATTTGCAACAGCTGAAAGAATAAGACCAAGATTAGCACTATCAATAGTTCCTGAACCTGCTAGGGTAGCTGATAGATTAACGCCTAAAGCCCCAGAACCTGCTAATGTTGATGTACTTCTTATTCCAACATTAGAACCTACACCTCCTGCTTTTGGAGGTAACACCCAAGCATAAGGAGCTGCATAAGCACTAGGTACACCAAATCTATCTGCTGTGCCTTGCTTCCAGTTTTCTCCGTAGAAACGACTTCTATTCTGTCCTGCTGCGTTCCAATTTGACCTAAGACCTACAATACCAGACGTTGAATCACCACCTGCATTAGTAACAGGGTTTTTCATAAACTGTGCGTAGTTTCCTAGTAGTGCCATATTAGTTCCAGATGGTATTTATGTAACCTGAGAAGTTAGCGTTAGCTGGTGTTGTTGTTGATGAACCGATAGCGATGTAGAGTGCTGCTCCGTCATAGATACGAGGAAGTGAAGGCAGTTGGTTTACTAAGTCACGTTCTGCTGCCACACCAGTTGTTGTAATAGGAACACGACTGATTTCTTTTACAAGAGCTACTGTATAAGTACCTGATACATAGTTTGTTGAGTTCTGAATAGTGTTGATTTCTGCTATACCTGCATCACCTGAAGCTAAAGGCATTTGATAGTTATACTTACCTGCACCTGTTCCTGTGTAGATTATTAAACTATTAGAAGCTGCAGTTTTTCCGATAGGTAGAACACCTGGTGTAGCTCTTGAGCCTGTTTGAGCAGAGTTTGTGTAACCAAGTGACATATTCGGAGTTGCTGCACCAAGAGCTGTAGCTGCAGGGTTGAATATAATAGCTTGTACACCTGCACCATTAGTATAACGAGGAAGTAGTCTTGTGAGAGTGTGAGTACCAGTACCAGTTGTAGTGATATTGATTGCTGTACCTGCTACTGCGTTAGCGTATGAGGTAGCAAGTTTGAACGTACTATCTGTTACCTTGATATAGTAGTAGTTAGTTGCAGCTACAAGTGGAGATGGAAGTGTTGTTGTAGTAGATACCTGAATACGAGTACCTGTAAGGATATTAGATGGTCTATTTGTTGTAGATGTCCAAGTCATTGTGTCCGTTGTATCGTCTGCTGTAAATGTATCTCCAAACCCTAGAGTGTTTGTAGCTCCCTGTGCTGTTGTTGTAGTAACAGTCGTTACACGATAGTAACCGATAATGTCCATAATAACTGCTACACAAGGTGCTGTTGTTGCTGCGTTAGTTGTAGCTGATAGGTTAGCTAGTGATTTGTAATAAGTAGGCTGTACATCTCCTCCGTGGGGGATAGAAGAAGCTCCAGTTGTTGTGTCTGTTACTGGAATAAAGGTAAGGTTAGCACCTGTGTCAAAGAGAGCGTCTGGTCCTGGATTGCCGTTACCTCTAGCTGTTAAGTGTACTTCTCCTGCGATAGCTGCAGTAGTTGGGTTCATACTCTTATTGAAGTCATATCTGAAAGATTGACCATTTGTGAGAGCATTGATTATATTGTCTTGTGATTGAAATCCTGCCATAAAATTATAATTATTTGTTAATTGAAAACCACCTGCAAATCTCCAAAAAGAGTAACACCACTTAACGACCCGTTAGGACACGTTAGCCAACTTAGATAAGCATCATCTTTTATCTCTGGTACATTACTGCCATCAACAAAGTGGTCTTTCTCTACTGGTGCTGTCTGCTCACGAATCATTGTAGTCGCTAGAGGTTTTACTAGGATAAGTGAAAAGATGCCTACGTCTGCTCCTAGCATAGTAACACTTTCTATACTTCTTACCCCACTGTCTCCTGATTGTAGCCCTATAAAAGGGTTGCCTGACATACCAAGAGTAGATACAGAAG
>Ga0075464_10000567_pt1 | contig 16339 bp, 25 predicted proteins | sample DEB19_08_DNA_5_FD_75068 | JGI IMG/M metagenome (GOLD analysis project Ga0075464, IMG submission 75068) | Aqueous microbial communities from the Delaware River and Bay under freshwater to marine salinity gradient to study organic matter... | ecosystem: Environmental > Aquatic > Marine > Coastal ...
CCCCGTACATATTTCCTTCCGTTCCGCTTCCCTTTCCGCGCGCGCTGGTATTCGATGGCGCGCGGCGCCCTCCCGATCTTCCGGAACGTCCATTCCTGGAGTATGACCTCCCATCCTTCCCGCAGCGTCGCGACGTCCCATCCCCCCATCCATACGCGCGGGGACGCGGGTATCCCGTTCCCCCGGCATAGCGCGACGGCCTCCATCGCGTCGCCATATTTCCATCTCCACACCCGCCGTGGCCTGCCTAGGTTATTTCGCATAGAGTGGTCCGGCCCGGGACGCGGCCGGCGAGGGCGCGCGTCCCGGGCGCAAGGTTCTCTTCCCCCATGGACCCGCCCAGACGCCCCATCCCGTGGAAGTACGCCGTCCCGGGCCTTTCCCGTATCGCAGGGAATCTTGCCCGCTCCTTCCATGGGGACAGGGCAGGGCGGCGTCAGCGGGAGAGCGTTACGGCCGCCAAGGCGGAAGCCATGGCGAACCCGATGAACAAGGCGGCGGACGTGTCGGCCTGGAAGCCGTCGATCCACCCTTTCCTCCCCATGGCGGCGGCTACCGCGGCCGTGGCGCAAGAGATGGCCGCGATGGCGAGGAGCCCGCCGCGCGCGGCCGCGTATGCTTCATTCGTTTCCATATGGGCGTTCATATTCGATGACGTAGCACTCCCCGTAGGCGTCTACGGCGTCGGTCCGGTCCACCGCGTACCCGTCGGCCATGAGCCGGCCCGCGTAGGCGTCCGCGATTTCCTTGGCCCGCTTCGCCGTCCCGCAGTCCTTCGCCGAGAAGACCATGCGCATATGTCAGGGCTTCACCTTGAAATAGCAGGGCACGCACCAGGCGTCCGTCGTATTCCCCTTCCGGTCCGCCCTCCAGACGTATCCCGTTATGCGTTTTTGGCGCTTGCCGCAGGTCTTGCACTTCGGCAGCTCCGCCTTTTCCTCCTTCAGCGTAGGCATAGCTTCGATACCGCCGTCCTATAGGCGGATTTCCATCTTCGTAAGTCCATCCGTATCCCCGCGATCCCCAGGCACATGCCCAGGAAGGCGGCTCCCATGGCGGCCGCGCCGTAGGCGGCGGCCAGCCGGTGGGACCCCGAGGCCCCCGACATGCGCATCCCCCAGAGGCATAGCGCGTAGAACGCGATCCAGTAGCGCATATCAGCGGGAGAACTTGTGCTTCGAGAGCCAGCGGGCGACCCCCTCCACCCCGGCCGACCAGGTCGGGTAGTAGTGGACGTTCCCGGCGTCGTTGTTCATCACGTTCCCCGGATTGCGCGTCTTCGCGCCGAGGCCGGACGTGCCCATGGACGAATCCTGCTCCATGATGGCGAGGATGAGCGGGAGCGGGACGCCGTACTTGCTCCCGGCGTCGGCCACCATGTGGCCCGTCACCGGGGACTTGGGAAACTTCGTGCGGATATACGCCTCGGCCTCCTTCGCGTCCCGGATGCCCGGCATCCGGTCCAGGATGCGGGCGACCTTCTCCTCATGCTTGGGGTCGGTCGCGTAGCGCGTGATGTCGTAGCCGAGGTGGCCCATGTACGCGCGGGGTCCCGTCGAGGTGGGCTTGGCCCACGGGATCCCGTCCGGGTACTCCACGGCCAGGCGCTTCAGGAGGATGGGGTCCGAGCATTCGCGGACGCCTTCCGAGACCTCCACGCACGGGCCGTCCTGCTCGTCCGCCTTGGCCTCGATGGCCGTCCATTCCGTATTCCCCGCCTGCCCCGTCCAATACCAGGCCGCATATCCTGCCGTCGTGGCGAATGCCGCGAGGGCCAGCAGCGTCCCTACGATGCTCTTCCCGGCGAAGCGCCCGAAGGCGTCGCGTTTCATCAAGTGGTTCATATAGTGGTTTTCAATGGGATTTGTTTGTGTTTTTGGGTACGCGCCACCTCCCCTTGCTAAGATTCCCCGTTTGGGTTAATCTGGTTTGGAGCTTTGGTGTGGGCCCGCTGATGAGGCGGGCGTTTGTTTTGCTTCGCCGTCTGGCAGGTATTGCCCAGGGGACAGGCGCGGCCTATCCGCTAGGCAAGTTGACCGGGTCTCGTGGCGTGGAGTTGCCCGGATTTCTACCTGCCAGCCGGCTTCCATCGACTGGGGTTTTCGACTCCCCAGGAAACGTTTCTCCTGTCGCCGTACGGGACAGCCCCCTTTAAGGCCATCTCCTTCCCGGCGTAATGGACCGCAGGATGCGGCGCCTGTTTCTTTTCCGGCTTCGGGTTCCGGTGGAATGGGTTTAGCGTCCGTGCCTCCGACGAGGACGGCACCTTTCCCGGAGACGAAGCGATGGCGATCAGTTAGTTCCCAACGTGTGCATCTCCAACGATTTGGACTTCCGGACCGTCCGGAGGATGAAAGCCAGCATCCGCACCTTTCCTTTCGCGTATTCCAGGCGCTTCCCTTCGGCGACGCCGCGCTCCAGGAAGGAGGCGGTCATAAGCCGTTCGACCTGCTCTTCCGCGTCCATGCACGCATGGATCTTCCCGAGCGTCCGCTCGGCCTTGTCGGCGGGGCTAGGTACGTTCCGCATATCCGGATTCCTTCTTGAGCAGCTCCTCCATCTTCGGGAGGAGTTCCGCCGAAGCCGAGTGCGCGAGCGGGATTCCCGTCACGCGCTCCACGGCGGCCGCGTCCATCTTCAGGACGCGCATGATCTGCACGATCCGCATGAGGCGTTCCGCCGATCCCGGGTCCTTCGGCCCCTCCTTGGGAGGGGCGGGGGGCGGCACGGGTTCCGCCTTGGCCTCTACGGCCAGCGGCTCCGCCTCCGCCTGCTGCATCTCCTCGTGGGTGTAGATCCCGCCGAGCTCGGCCGGGAACGCCTTGCGGAGCGCCAAGGCCTCGGCGCACTTGGCGAGCATGAGGTACGGCATCTTCTGCCATAGCCCCATGGATTCGCCGTCCTTGTTCGCCTGCGCATACTCGGACCAGCGGGCCGACGCCGTGAACGGGCACCGGATGCCTCCGGCGAGGCGGTAGACCGTGACGGAAGCCTTCACGGGCCTCCCTCCGGCCTCCTCGTAGGAGGCGTCGTCGATCCCCGCGAGCTGGCCGGTCCGGGCCGCGATGGACCGGTAGCCGTCTATGCCCGTCTGGATCGTCCCCACCTCCTCGTATCCCCCCTTCGCCCGGTCCCATCTCTTGCGCTTGATGAAGTGGACCTGGCGCGTGAACGGGTCGAGCCCGTGCGCCTTTGCCACCGTCAGGAAGAGCTTCAGCTCGTTGTCCGTCGCGCCCGCCGCGACCGTGGCCTTGATGAGGTCCACCTGCTCGCGGGTATATTCCTGGGGCGCCTGCACGATCTGGTTGTCATGCATATCATTCGGCCTCCGGGGCGAACCCGTGGCGGACAGATACGGACAAGACCCTCTTCTTCGCGGCGTCCACGAGTTCCGCGATGGGCTCTCGGTTGAACACGCCGCGCTCGTACGAATACCGCTCCAGGTCCCGGATCCCCTTCAAGAGATCGTCCTTCTCGGCCCAGGACAGGCGCGCGCCGGAAGACGAGAGGGCCACGATGGCCTTCCCCTCCCCGTACGTGAGCACCGACTGGACCAGCCGCGGAACCGTGAAATAGACCAGGTTCTTTTGCGGCACCGTCAGCGGGGACATCCCGCCTAAGTTCGTTTCTTGCATATAGAACGTCCGTCCCCGTATGGGGCGCGTCATATGCCATCGCTTCGTCTCCGGTTGTGAAGTGCGCGCAAGGGAGGGGATCGAACGAAAAGACCTGGGGTCTTCAACCCCAGGTCTCTTGGCTCGATTGAGCCATATTAGCTTGTCCTGCCTGCCCCTACTGGCCGTGGCACTTCTTGAACTTCTTGCCACTGCCGCACGGGGACTGGCGAGACGGAGACCGGGGGTTTTGTCCTTTCCGCTTCCCTTACCCCCATATCATACCAAAGACAGACAGGACGTCAATAGCCTGCTGTGGATAAAGACAGACACCGGTCAAGCCTCCTCCTTCTTCCTCGGGATCGGCCAGCGCCCTTCCTTCGTGCGGCGGTAGGAGGCGTAGGCCGTAGCCCGGTAGATCTTGAAAATCTTCCCGATCTCGGTAAAAGACTTGCCTTCCCTGTCATGCAGCTCGACGATGAGCCTGTTTCGTTCGGTCAGCCGTGGTCGTGCCATACGCCGAGAATCTACCCCTAAATAGCAGACAGGTCAACCTTTCCCCAGGAGTTGCCGGTACCGGCCCTCCAGCTCCGAGCCGAACATCATGGTGTAGACGCTGGAGGACGCGAGGGAGGAATGCCCCGCGATGTTCATCACGTCCGCCGCGCTCCCCCCGGCCTTCACGATGTCGTGCATGAGCTTGTGCCGCATGGAATGGGCGTTGACGGCCGGGATGCCCGCCTTCGCGGAATATCTCCTCAGCATCTCCGCGACGCCGCTTCCGGACATCCGCATCCCGTGCTTCGCGTTGCCCACCGACACGAAGAGCGCGTCCGGGTCGCGGAACGGCGCGCGGGCCGCCATGGCCGCCCTCCTGGACGTCCATGCGGCGAGCGCCGCTTCCGCCTCGGACCCCCACATGACTTCCCTCACGGGACGCCTGCCCCTCGACTTCTCCGTGCGGACGACGGACTTCATCGCCCCCGGCACGACATCCCCCACGTCCAGCGCGAGGACCTCGCCCATGCGCGCCCCCGTGTCCCGGTACATGAGCACCATGGCGAGGTTCCTGGCGTGCCTCGGGTCCCGGGACCCGCGCGGGATCGCGGCGACGAGCTTCCCCAGGTCCGCCCCGGAGACGACGCGCGGGGGCTTGAACGCCGGATGCGGGACCGGGATGAGTTCAGGGTCGATGACGTCGTGCCGCATCATGCGCAGGAACGAGAACAGCCCGCGCAGGGCGATGGCCTTGCGCATGAGCGTGCCTTCATCCCAGCCTATGGCGCGCATCTCCTCCAGGAACCCGATGGCGTCCCCCACCTCGACAAGCCCGGCGTCCCTGTCCCCGAGCCAGAGGCAGAAGATGCGCAGGTCGCCGACGTATCCCCTCGCCGTCTCCGGCTTCCCGCCCTTGGATTTCCAACGGGAATAGAGCGCGATAGCTTCGGTAAGCCGCATAACGAAAAGCCGTCGGATTTGTCCCGCCTGGTTTCTAGGCCTGGCGGGTCCGACGGCATGGCGGATGGTACGCCAAAGCCCGCCATTTCGCGAATGGCATTCGGGATTCCGTCGCCTAGAAACTCCGTAGCGAACCTACGGACGGCCTTCCGGCCGCGAGTGGGTCATGGATTAGGACTGTCGTATATATCCATCCCATGGACCGCCCACCGTGTCAATGCAGGGGCACGCCCCTCGGGCGGGGAGCTAAGCGCCCGCGCGTTAATAAAATATAAATACCCTTTATTTTTGCCTGTTTTTATGCTAAAATGGGCCTTGATATGAGGAAATTCGAATACCGCGAGTTCATCTTCGCGAAGATGGGGAACCACGCCCCCGACATGGCGAAGATGTCGGCCCTCGGGAAAGAGGGCTGGGAGGCTTTTAGCGCGTTCGAGGCGGACGGGAGCATCTACGTCTTCCTGAAGCGGGAGGAATAGGCGGATATGGGAGGAAGGAAAGCCCCGTCGATGCGGATGCGGAAGGCCGCGAAGCACCTGGCGGAAAACGGCAGCAGCCTAGGGGCGGCGATGCGCGCGGCGGGATATTCGGAGACGATCGCCCGCGCTCCTTCCAAGATCACCCAGTCGAAGACGTGGCAGGAGCTGATGGACGAGTTCCTCCCGGAAAGCCTCCTCGCGCAGAAGCACAACGAGCTGCTGCATTCCGACAACTCGCAGGCCGTATCGAAGGGCCTGGAGATGGGATACAAGCTACGCGGCACGTTCGCCCCCGAGAAGAAGCAGATCAGCGGGACCCTTTCCCTGGTCTCCGTCCTTGGCGGCGACGACGGCTTCGACGACGGCCTGCTGGAGGACGACGATGCGTAATCCATCTACCAAACCATATGGGGCACAAGATCAAGAGCCTTTCGTTTCCGATGGAAGGCGGCATCGCGGAGATCTCCATGGACCTCGAAAGTTCTATCGAGATAAAGAGGCCCTCGGGTACCCTGCGCGCTTCCTGGGAACCCAAGGCCGAGGGGACGATGGCGCCATTCCTGTTTTCGGCGGATAACATTCTTAAGCCTGAGTTGGCAGGTTTTGGCGTTGTTGGTCAAAGGGTCTGCACAGCATGCTTTCGGGATGTCGGGGCACTGACCAATGTAGTCCACGAGTGGGCCGACGATCCGGATTTTTCGCTTCAGAAGGTAGTCGATGAAAACCTTAAGGCCATTGGCATGGAGTACCCAGCATGCGAGTGCGGGAACCGCCTGAAGACAGATGCCTAGCCCCAAGACCGACAAGGAGCTGATGGCCCGGTTCCAGGAGGATCCGGAGTATTTCGTATTCAAGATGTGGGGCCTGACCCGCCAACCCGTCCTCCCCGAATGCCGGGAAGAGGTGGCGAAGGCCGTCAAGGAATCGCGCCTTAAGGATATCCATGCGGGACAATTCGTGCCGATGGACCGCGAGGCGCTCCGCGCGGGGAAGCATTTCACCTGGCAGCAGTTCGTCATCCTCGCGGCCGTGCGCCTGGGCATCGCGAGGAAGGCCCCGAGATGGATAACCGTCGCCTCGGGCCACGGCATCGGCAAGCCCGCGACCATGTCCTGGCTCCTCCTCTGGTTCCTCATGTGCCACATGGACGCGCAGGTGTCCTGCACGGCCCCGACCTCCAACCAGATGCACGACGTCCTTTGGAAGGAGGTCGCCCTATGGGTCGGGCGCATGCCCAAGGACGTATCCGCGCTATACGAATGGAGTTCCGACTATGTCCGCATCGTCGAGCGCCCGAAGACCTGGTTCGCCCGCGCGCGCACCGCGTCGAAGGAGAATTCCGAGGCCCTGGCCGGCGTCCACGGCGAGCACGTCATGCTCATGGCCGACGAGGCATCGGGCGTCGCGGACGAGATCTACCGTTCCGCCGCCGGCGCGCTGACCGGCCCGAACGTGTTCTTCCTGATGTTCAGCAACTGGACGCGGCTCACGGGGCATTTCCACGAAAGCCAGACCGTGGACGCGAAAAGCTACCAGGCGCTCACGTTCGATTCCTCCCAGTCCCCTATCGTGGATCCGTCGTTCGTGGAATCCATCGTCCGCAAGCATGGCGTGGATTCCGACGAATACCGCATCCGCGTGGCCGGGACGGGGCCGAAGGCGGAGGGCGTGGACGCGCAGGGCTATGTCCCCCTCTTCGACGAGGCGGACCTGAAGGAGGCGGCCGACGGCCGGGTCGCGGGCCGCGTGGCCTACGGCATAGACCCGTCCGGGGAAGGGTCCGACCCCGCGGCCGGCGTCGTCCGCGACGCCTTCAAGGCGAAGGTCGAGCACCTGGACGAGATCTCGAGCCCCAAGGACATCGCCCGCCTGGCCGTCGATACGGTCCGCAAGTACGCCATCGATCCTAAGGATTGCGCCTACGACAACTTCGGCATCGGCGCCGACGTGGGGAAGGAGGTGGCCCTATTCGACCCCGCGAAGCCCATAGACATGTCCGGCGTGAACGTGGGCGTCGAGGCGGAAGACGCGGACCGGTTCTTCAACCGCCGCGCCGAGCTGTTTTGGCGCGCCCGGGAATGGGTGAAGTCCGGAGGCGCGTTCGTGGACCTGGACAAATGGAAGGACGAGCTGATGGCCCTCCGGTTCAGGCGGACGGAAGGGAGCCGCGCGCGCATCCAGGTCATGGACAAGAGGACGATGCGGAAGCTTGGGCTGAACCACGGGAAGTCGCCGAACCGCGTGGACGCCCTCGCACTCACGTTCAACCGGGCAGGCCAGGCCCAAGGCGTGCCCAGCGAGCCGTACCGTCAGCCCGCATACGAGCCGACCAGCGTCTACGAAGGTTGAAAGGAAGGCGTTTTTGCTGTAAAATAAGGACGAAAAATCTCCGCCTAACGATTGAGTAGCCGGCCGCTCAGGTGCCGGCCATACGCATATGGCGGAGAAGGCGATCTCGCTTTCCCAGGATTCCCGGGACAGTCTGCTCAACCAGCTCCGGAAGGAGTACGACGCCGGGATCCAGTACCGGCAAGGACGCTCGAAGGCATGGAAGGCCATCGAGGACCATTACTACGGCCGGGTGAGGACCAGCCTCCCGGGCCGTTTCAACGTGCCCCTTCCCGTCATGTCGGGGTTCATCGACACCTTGGTCTCCAAGGTGGACGATCCGCCGTATCTCCGTTTCGAGCCCCGTTCCGAGGCGTACTACCGTACCAACAAGAAGGTCGAGGCGCTTTGGGAGTCCGTGGCCTCCCCCAACGACGGCTTCGACATCGAGAGCGTGGACCTCGGCGCCAAGAAGCTCGCCGCCATGTCCGGCCGCGCCATCTACAAGGCGTATGGCGAATCCGCGGACGGGTTCAAATTCCGCACGGAGACCGTGGACCACTACGACTTCTCTTGCGACCCGATGGGCGGCGGGAACCTGGAACGCCATAATTTCGTCCACCAGGACAATATCTGGAAGTCCAAGAGCGACCTCGAGGACGGGGCCGATTCCGGCTTCTACGACAGCCGCGCCGTGGCGAGGCTCCTCATGTCCGTCACGGGCGACGAGTCCAAGACGGAGGAGGGCGCATACAAGAACCGGTCGGCGCGCCTCCAGGCCAACGGCCTCCCCGGCGACCTGTACAACTACCGGGGCGAGGCGTGCGACGAATTCATCGAATCCGTCACGCGGTGGGACGGCACGCGGTACCACGTCATCTGGTCGTACCGTAAGGGCGTCATCCTCCGCGCCGTCCCGCTCAAGGCGGATTTCCGCTCGAACCTCATGCCCTGGACGTCATGGGCCATGAAGTACGATCCGTTCAATTTCTGGTCCCCCGGCCCGACGGACGACATGGCGGCCGTGGCCGAGGTCGTGCGCGTGCTCGTGAACCAGGAGCTGGACAACCGCCAGAAGCAGAACTGGGGCCAGCGCGCCTACGACCCCGACGTCTTCCCGAACGGCTCCGAGCTGGAATGGCGCCCGAACGGCCTCGTCGCCGTGCGTTCCGGCCTTACGCAGACCAGGCAGATCGCGACGGGCATCTACGAATTCCAGACCCCCCAGCTCGGCGGGACGCTTAACCTGGTCCAATGGCTCGACAACTTCACGGGCCAGAAGACCGGCATCACGGCCGCGACGCAGGGGAACGCCGACGACGCCAAGGTCGGCATCTACCAGGGGAACATGCAGCAGGTCGCCGACCGCATCGGCTTCTACAACAAGAACTACGTCAAATGCTACGCCGACATCGGGCGGCGCTTCCTGTGGGCCGCCCACGAGCACATCACGGGCAAGGAGGCCGTGCGCGTCATCGGGGAGAAGGGCGTCCAATGGGAATACCTGAAGGGCCGGGAGGTCGATCCGACCGTCTCCGTGCTCGTGAAGTCTTCCGCCGCCGAGATGCAGGTCGGCCAGATGAAGAGGGACAAGAAGGGCCAGGCCCTCGCGGCCATCTCCTCGAACCCGAGGCTCGTGGACCAGGTGAACCGGAAATGGCTCGTGGAGAACATCCTGGCGTCCGGGGACTTCGACGACGCCGAGATCCGCAACGCGCAGGACCTGGAGAACGACGGCAGCCGCGAGGTGATGGCCCGCGCCGCCGAGGCCATCGAGGACATCCTTTCCGGCAAGTCGCCGAAGCTCTTCCGCGGAGCGACGACCGGCTTCCAGCAGAAGATCCTGGATTTCGCCCTCGACAATACCGACGACGACCTCAAGCTCTACCTCAAGCTCACGGAATACGCCTCCGCCCACGACCAGATCGTGATGGAGAACACGGCCCGGAAGGCCGCGGCCTCGGCCGTGAAGGCCGGCGCGGCCGGTCCCGGCGCTCCCTCCCCCGCCGCCGCGGAACCGCCGCAGGAGGCCATGCGGGACGTCCCGCAGGAGGCGCCTCCAGGCGTTCCCGAGGGCCTGGAAAGCATCCCCGTTTCGTGATATAATCCGTTCGTATTATGTTCGATGAGGACTCATTGGTTGGCTTGGTTGAGAGAACGAAAAGTCAAGATGTAGACCAAGGAGTGCTAGACCGCCTGGACCATATCCTCGAACGTGCCGCGCGCCTCGTCTCCGTGCGCTACCTGTCCGGCCTCCCCGCCGTCAGGGAGACCCTCAAGGAGTACGCGGCCAAGGCGGACAACGACCGCCGGGACCTTCTCGGGAAACGGGACATGGATCCCGTGGACCGGCTGAACGCCATGGACCGCATCGCGCTCTACGAAGACCTTTTCTCCCGTTTCGACGGGGAGAAGGCCGACGCGCAGCTCGAGGCGCTCAAGGCGGAGGCGGAAGAGATATCGAGGCATGTAACGGCCCATGGCCAGCTATGAACCCCGTAGACGCCATCAAGAAGCGGATGGAGGCCCGCCGGATCCTCCGGATCCAGGGCTTCGCCCAGGAGCTGAGGGACCACCTCGTCATCGTGGCGCGCCCGAAGGACGACATGATGTTCATGGCGTACCGGGGGCGCCAGGTCGTCGGGAAGATCCGCAGCCTGGACGGGAAGAGCCACAAGGTCGTGAGGAACGTTCTGAAGGCGTCTACGTTCGAGCGGGAAGTGCCGCGGTTCATCGGCGGCATCATGGACATCCTCCGGGTACCTATCGACGGGATCGCATCGTCGTTCTGGCATTTCATCGACGGGGCGCTCTACAACATTTCCGGAGCCAACGAATTAAGGAGCAACAAGAAACCATATGCCAAGACAGAAGAAGCAGCCTGAAGCGCAGGTCGAGGAACCGGCCACGGATGCCGCCCCGGCCGCCGAAGAGGCCCGCGAGGCGAAGCCGGAGCCGAAGAAGCCGGAGCCGGTCACCGTCGAGCGGAACGCCAGGTTCAGCGTCCGCAGCGTCGGGAGCGAATATGCGGTATGGGACGAGGCCCTGAACGCCCGCGTCTCCCCTTTCGTCCCCGCCGTCGAAGAGCCGCTCGCGCTCATGCGCGCCCTCGGCCGCTAGCACCTCCGCAAGACCACAAAAAAATCTCCACCGTCGGTGGCCTCCTACAGGCCGCGACGTGTGGTTTTCCGGAGATTTCCACACGCCGTTACCTGTAGAAAGCCCCCGACATGGGGGTTTTTCTTATAGGCCAAGGCGACCTCATCGCCTTCCTAAGTGAAGGGCCGGCTTTAGACGGGCCCAGGTGAAGCACCACAAAACTTTATGGCGGAAGCCAACCAGGAGGGCCAGGGATCCTCTGCGGAAATGCAGGAAATCATGGCCGAGATGCGGTCCGAAGGGTTCACGTTCGAAGGCGACGCGCAGGCGGGGAAGGAGCCGGAGGCACCGGAGCCGGGACCGCAGGCGGAAGGGCCGGAAGACGTGGAGAAGGCGGAGGAAAAGCCGGAAACGAAGCCGGAGCCGGAAGCCGAGCCCAAGGAGGACAAGCGTCCCGAAGCGGAAAAGGAAGACAAGCAGGAACGAACGTCGCGGTACGTCCCCGTGTCCAAGCACAACGAGGAACGCCACAAGCGCCAGGATGCCGAGCGCAAGGCCCAGGAGGCCGAAGCCCGGTATGCCGAGCTGAAGGCGGAGATCGAAGCGCTGAAGACGCGCCAGACGCCCCAAGACCCGGCCGCTCCCGTGAAGGAGCGGATCGCGAAGATCGCGGAGACGCATGGCGTCGATCCCGCATTCGCGTCCGACCTTGCCGATTCCCTCATGGACGGAGTCCGGTCCGCAGCCCAATTGCCCCAAGACGTCGCGCAACGCCTGGAACGCTTCGAAGCGGCCCAGCGCGAAGCCGAGCTGAAGGCGCAGGCAGCGAAGCAGGACCTCTATTTTGAGCAGGAGTTCGCCAAGGCGGCCGAGGAATTCCCGGCGCTGGCATCCCGGAAGGAAGAGCTGAAGCAGGTCGCTTTCTCCGAGGAAGGGGCCAAGGTACCGCTCCGCTACCTTGTCCTAGATTTCATCCACCGCAATCCGGACGCGGCCGCCCCGCAGGGGCGTCGCTCGGCAGAGTCCAGCTCCGCCATGTCCCGAGAACGCCGCAAGGAACAGGGTTCCGAAGGCTTCGAGGACATGACGGAGGAGCGGCTCATGTCGCTCTCGGACGCGGAGGCTGACCGCTATTACGCCTGGCTGAAGGTCAACGGAAAGCGTTGACCCATCCCTAGGCGGGCAAGGCGCGGGAAAAAGGACCTGCCATCTGAACACATATGGCAAACAGCCTTACCGCATCCTCCCCGGCTCTCTGGTCCCGCAAGATGGGCCGGAAGCTCTTCAAGTCCGTCGTCTACAAGTCCATCGCGTCCTCCGACGAGCAGGACGGGCTCAAGCGCGGCCTCTCCGTGGACCGCCCGTACCGCTCCGACCTCCGCGTCCAGAACTACACGAAGGGCACGGCCCTCACGCCGCAGGACATCAACGCGACGTCGGACAAGCTGACCATCGACAAGCAGAAGGCCATCGACATCTACATCGACGGCGTCGACAAGATCCAGTCGAACTACGACCTGGCCATGTACTGGTCGGACGAGATGGGCATGCGCCTCGCCGAGCAGGCCGACGCCGACGTCCTCTATGAGGCCGTCAACGCCAACAACACCGTCGACGACGGTTCCCTCGGCGGCACCTCCGGCGCCCCGCTCGCGCTGTCCGTCAACAACGTCCAGCTCGTGGCGTCCAAGATCAACCGCAAGCTCGACGAGCGCAACGTCCCGACGGATGAGCGCTTCTGGGTCATCTCCCCGCAGATCAAGGATTTCCTCTGGCAGTACGTCGCCGGCAAGGAGTCCCTCTTCGGAGACAAGACCTCCGAGTTCGGCAACATGGGCAAGTTCGCCGGCCTTTCGCTCTTCGTGAGCAACAACCTCTCCGGCTCCGCCATCTGGACCCCGGCGAACAACCCGACGAACGGCGACACCATCGTCATCGGCGGCGTCACGTTCACCTTCGTGTCCTCGATCGGCTCGAACCCGGGCAACGTGCTCATCGCCGGATCCACGGCCCTGACGCTCGACAACCTGGTCGCCCTCATCAACGACCCGTCCACGACGAACGCCAACCAGGTCGGCTTCACCGGCCAGAGCCTGGACACCGTCTCGAACATGGTCGCGACCGACGGCACCACCTACCTCGGCGTCGTGCATAAGGGAGCCTCCTACATCACCGTCTCCGGCTCCGACGCCGCCGACGTCTGGTCCAAGAAGGCCCAGCGCTCGCTCGCCGGCCGCAAGGGCGCGATCGACGTGGTGATGCAGAAGCTTCCGACCGTGGAATCCGCCTCGATGGTCTCCGCCAACAAGTTCGGCACGACCTACCTGGCCTTGTCCCTCTACGGCGTGAAGACCTTCAACCAGGGCAAGAACGAGATCGTTGACGTCCAGATCGACTCGTCCAGCTTCTAATCGCCGACAAGGCATAGCCCTATGGCGAACCTCAAGAAAGCCGCCTCGGTCCTGGCCGTAGCCGTCCTCGTGACGGCCTCGGTCCGGATCGGCGCGCTGGCTACGGAATCCTTCGGGTCCTCCGTGTCAATCAACATGCCCGCCGCCCAGTCCCTGGTCCTCACGGTCCAGGGCGGGCAGGTGAAGGGCGTCCCGGCGCAGGGCGCCGTCCTCTCTGACGAAGCCCCGTCGGAGGAATCCCTGGGCGGGCTCGTGAACAACGGGCTCAGCTACATCGAGCGCCTCAGCGTCTACGGACGCTCCGAGGGCAACGTGGGCAAGTCCGTGGTGAAGGAGATGGCCGCCCCGTCGGCCGCGACCACCACCGCGTGCTTCTTCACGAACGCCGGCACCCGCGCCCGCGCCGTGACCGGCCTCGGCGTCATCGAACGCGGCACGTCGGCCTCGGCCGGGTCCGTGTCCTGGACGGCCGCGACCACGTCCGCCTCCGGCGCCCCGCTCGGGTTCACGAAGGCGGTCAACACCGTCATCACCCGCCTCTCCGGCGAGGACGTCATCACGACGACCTCCACGGCCCAGTCGGCGTCGTTCATCTGGAAGGCCGGCGAAAGCATCTCTTTCGTCTCCGGCACCACGACGAACTACGGCCACTGCTACGTGGACTATTCGTCCCTGTAGCGCGTCCCCTCCCCTTCCGCTCCGGACGGACGGGGGGATGGGCGCGATAACCAAATCACCTAGATACCTATGGACGGAACCAAGCAATTCAGCGTCGGGGAGATCTCGGGGAGCACGACGGCGAAGCAGCTGACGACGACGGCCGGGACGGGCGTCCCGTGCAGCCTCATCCGCATCAAGGCCGACGGGTCGAACGTCGGCGTCGTCTACGTCGGAAAGTCCGGCGTGACCAAGGCCAACGGCACGTCAGACGAGACGACCGGGTACCCGCTCGCGGCGGGGGAGTCCCAGTATTTCCCCGTGGACAACCTGAACCGCCTCTGGATCATCTGCGACAACGCCGGAGACGACGTCGAATACCTGGCCTTCCAATAGGCATATGCCGCTCCAGCGCTTCCATTTCTCCACCTGCGCATGCGTGGTGGACGCGGAATACCCGGAGAAGAGGGCCGTGGAGGTTCGTTCGTCTTGCGACGAGCACGCCTCGGAAGACCCCCAGGCGGTCTTCGACGCGGCTTGGGAGCTGAACCAGCAATTCTCCAGGGACGCGAACGCGTTCCTCGCCACGGTCCCGGAAGATGAGAAGGAGGAGGACGGCGCGCCGAAGTTCCAGATGAAAGCGGAACGCTCCGGAAAGAGGTTCGTCTTCTCGAAGGGTTCCGATGTCCCTGCGGAAGCGGCGGAGACCGTGGCGGAAAAGCCCACGGCCGGAGAACCCGTGAAACTTTGATATGAAATCATTTTGGGCGGCTACGTCGAGCGGTAGCGGCGTCCTACTGGGCAACCTCTCTACCGCGCCTATCGGCTCCTCGTCCGTGGTGATCGTCACGAACCCGGGGCTCCCTTCCGCGTACATCACCAAATCGTACGCAGGGGAGACGCACTCGAAGGTGTGGCTCAACTCGCGCGTCAACACCTGCGCCGTGGATACGGGCGTGAAGTTCTACGTCGGCGGCGTCCTGAAGACCATCAATGTCGTGGCTACGGCGTCCACCCCGGGCTTCTATTCCGACGCGTCCAATTCGGACGCGGCGGCAGCCGGAGACACGATCTCGTACGGGTGGAACCGGCCGGCAGGGTCCGGCGGCGTGTATGTCATATCCATTGGCGGCCAGATCGATTCCGGTACTTCGGAATACATCTCGCGGTTCATGGCCAACGCGACCGTCTCCCCGAACGGATCGACCAAATATGGCGGCATCGCCTCCAGCGGCCTCGGCACCAACACGGAGGCGAACGCCAAGACGCCGATGGCGACTGACGGGACGTTCCGCCAGCTCAGCTACCGCGTATATACGAACACCTATACCCAGGACCTGACGCTCGTCTCCCGGATAAACGGCGCTGACGGCAACTTGACCGTGACCATCCCCGCCGGGTTCACCGGCGTCGTGGAGGACATCACGCATAGCGATTCCGTGTCCGTGGGCGATACCTACAGCTACGCCGCGAGTTCCGCCGCCGCCACCGGCGCGGTCTACTCGCAGATCGCCGTTGAGTTCGCGTCCACCGATGGGTTCATGTTGGCGGCGATGGCCTTGTCCGCGTTCGCCATCCCAGCCGGGGCGACGAGCTACCTTGCCCCGCAAGGGACGCTGGGATTCCAGTCTACGGAATCGTATTCGCAGATCATCACGCCCGGAGCGTTCCGGCTCCGTAATTTCCGCGTTTTCGTATATAGCGCCTCCGGCGACACCGTTACGGCCGTCCTCCGCAAGAACGGGGTGGCGACATCCGTCGGGTTCAGCATCCCGTCCGGCACGTCCGGGTGGGTGGAGGATTCGGTGAACACGCTCGACGTGGCCGACGGGGACCTCCTGGCATGGGAAATGACGAAGGGCGCGACGGGGACCACGAATTTCGTCGCCGGCGCGTTCGACGGCGAAGAGATCTCGACAGGCTCATCGGTATCCGCAGGCGTGAAGGCGGACCTCTACGAACTCGCCATCCTCTCGGGGATCGCCGGCGTGCGGTTGGACTACTGATATGCCTGAAGCCATCTCGCAGTCAACGAAAGTCACGCTCGGCATCGCCGTGTCCGCCCTCGGAGGAGCGCTTTGGCTTTCCACGATCTATGCAAATGTCATCGCGACGAAGGAAGAGGTCCAGTCGATCAAGGCCCAAATGGCGTCAATGCAGGTAGATATCCGGTCCGGGTCGGAGCGCCAGACGAAGCTGGAGACGCAGTTCCTCTACATCCAGCAGAGCCTCGAGGAGATAAAAAAAGGGCTGGAGAAGATTAAAAATTAATAAGAACCATATGGAAAACATC
>Ga0075464_10000568_pt1 | contig 16306 bp, 21 predicted proteins | sample DEB19_08_DNA_5_FD_75068 | JGI IMG/M metagenome (GOLD analysis project Ga0075464, IMG submission 75068) | Aqueous microbial communities from the Delaware River and Bay under freshwater to marine salinity gradient to study organic matter... | ecosystem: Environmental > Aquatic > Marine > Coastal ...
GAGGAATTGCCCGATTGGCTTGTAGCCATTGACCGACGCATAGACGCCTTCCGCCGTAACCAGCCCATCAGACATAAACGGGGAAACGTCAGGCTTCCACCCGCCCCAGACCTGACGGCTTTTCGCCATAAAAAACCTTTCCGTCAGTTCCAGGAGGCCGAAGCCGGGTAAACCGGCGTCCACGTCGCGCTATCGGGGCTTGTGTCGGTCCATGCCCCGCTTCCGGGATAAACCGGCGTCCATGAGCCTGCGCCCGCGTCCTGTTCGGCCCAGACGCCAGAGCCGGGATAAACAGCGGCCCATTGCGGCGGGATCGGGTAAAATAGCTGCTCGTTGACGAACAACGCGGGGTAGATTGAAACCGGCCCCGGCGTGACCGTGGCGCTGAAAAACGTCTGCGAATTGGTGTAGAGTTCCGGCGTGAGATACTTGTCGAAATTCTCGATGAACGCGCTGTAGAACGTCTGGCTGTTGGTAACGAGCACCGGGGCCAGATCATATGTGCTGGCGACCGTTGGCCCGTAGAACGTCTGGTTGTTGGTCACCAAATCAGGCGTTAGGTCAATTGCCCCCGGTGTGACTGTGGCGGCAGGGAACGTCTGGGTATTCGTGAACAGCGATGGAGCCAGATCGACCGGGCCGACCGTGATTGTCGCCGCGTAGAAGGTCTGAGAATTGGTGACCAGCGATGGCAGCAACGGATAATTGCTGGTTGCCGTTACCGCGTAGAATGTCTGGTTGTTGGTGACTAACGAAGGGGCGAGGTCAACCGATCCCGGCGTGACCGTAGGGCTGTAAAACGTCTGCGAATTGGTGAACAGCGAAGGCGAGAGGCTGTAGACCGAACCAACCGTTGCCGCGTGGAAAGTCTGGGTATTGGTGAACAGCGAGGGGGCCAGCGGATAGACCGAAAGAACCGTGGCTGCATAAAACGTCTGGCTATTGGCAACAAGCGAGGGGCTTAGATTGACTGCCCCCGCTGCGACTGCCGGGCCGTAGAACGTCTGGGCATTGGTGAACAGCGACGGCGACAGGCCCTGCTCAGGCGCGACCGTCGCGCTGTAGAACGTCTGCGAGTTGGTGAACAGCGATGGAGCCAGATCGACCGGGCCCGCTGTGATTGGTGCTCCATAGAACGTCTGGCTGTTGGTGACGAACGAAGGGGCGAGGCCAACCGATCCCGGCGTGACCGTAGGGCTGTAAAACGTCTGGGCATTGGTGAATAGTGATGGCGTCAGGGTATAGGTCGCCGCCACCGCGTAAAACGTCTGGGTATTCGTGAATAGGGCGGGCACCAAATCGACCGGCCCGACTGTGATGGTTGGCCCATAGAACGTTTGGTTGTTAGCGAATAGCGAGGGGGTTAGAGCATAGGACGCTGCGACTGCGGCGTTGTAAAACGTTTGACTGTTGGTGAACAGCGATGGAGTTAGGTCTTGAATTGGCGCGACGGCAACTATGGCGCTATAAAATACATGGCTGTTTGTGAACAGTGTTGGGGCAATGCCATAGGTTGCCGAAACCGTCGCGTTGTAGAATGTCTGGCTGCCCGTGAACAGCGAGGGGGTTAGGGTTTGGTCATAGACTACCGACGCCGCGTAGAACGTCTGAGAATTGGTAACGAGCGCCGGGGTTAGGGTTTGGTCACCCGTTACAATTACATCACCGTTGTCACCTAGCGGGGCATAACCAAGAGGCCCAAACCCGAGCATCAGTCAGCCCCGCGCCCTGCCGCTATTCGCCAGAAAGCGTTGCGGTGCCCGCATCGAACGTGGTTGCAGTCGTGCCACTCCATCCGCTGATCCGCAGGCCCTGAATGCCGCCCGCACATAGGCGCACGGCGCTCATCGAGTTGGCGGTTGCCTGTCCGCTGGCGGGAAGCGCGCCATAAACGCCCCGCACAATGCCCGCGTCGGCATCCGGCGTTTCAAACTCGATGCGCCCGCTCTGCGCGACAGATGCCGCAGCGGTTGCCCCGCCAGCAGGCGAAACCGGCGACCAGTTCGTGCCGTCGAAATATTCATAGCGGAGCTGGCCGTTGTTCGCGGCGAAGCTCATGCCGTCAAGATCGAGCAGCAGCCGGGAAAAGCCCGAGAGAATGCCGGGGAAGGTGATCGAACTGCCGGTCAGGGCCTGCGTGGAAATCAAAGTCATGGTGTCGTTCCTTCGCGTCAATAATCGCTCTCAATATAAACCTTGGCCAGTTCGAGATTGTGCGCCGATGCCACCGCGCCATTGTTGCACTCAGCCTTGAAGGCCATGCCGGTGTTCACAGCGGGGAGGTCAGTGGTGTAGCTGGTGTCGAGCACGGTCACGCCGGAATGCAAGTTGACGATGCGCACCCAGATTTCCGTTGCCGCGCCGGGCGGGCAAAAGATGATCAGGTCATAGCCATGCGTTGTGCCCCGCGCCGCATCGGCCCCAAGATCGACCTTGGTTGCCGTGCCCGTCCCGTCATTGCGGAAAAGCTGCCAGTTGCCGGTGTTGGCGTCGGTGGTATCGAAGCCGACGCCGATCATGTTCAGCAAAGCCGAAACCGCGCCCGCCGTGGTCGCCAGCGCGCCGGTCGAGGCGCAAAGGCCAACGAAGCATTGCGCCCCGTTCACGTTCAGATTCTGGCCAAACTGCGCGCGGAAAAAGAACCCGCCAAAGCCCGCCGCATTGCCCCGGAACCACTGAACATAGGCGGTGCGGCACCCTGTCACTGCCCCTGCTGTAGCCGCAGTCTGAAACCGTTTTCTTTGGGTTGCCAGCCACGGATTGGCTGAGGCGATGGTCAGCTGCATCGACATCGTGGCCGAAGTAGTGAGGGTGCCCCCGATTGCGGTCGGAGTGATGGTGCCTGACGCGGGGCCGAAAATGAACACCGAATTGCCGTGCAGGCCAGTCTGCAACACCGTGTCGATTCCCGAAGGCCCTATCATTTTTGGCATGTGCCGCCCGGCAATCTGCTTGGAATAAAGCAAAATGCCGCCTGATGGCGCGGCGGGGTCAGCAATCGAAGCCAATTTAACATAGCCCGGCGCGGTGATGTTGCCGCTGTCGTCAATGCTGGCCGCGCTGTCCTGCAGCAGTTTGCCGGTCGCGGCGTCGTAGCGAACAATGGCGTTGTCGGTTGCGCTGGCGGGGCCGGTCACCAGCGCAGCCAGATCCGCCGCCCGCGCGCCGATAAAGACCACTGCCACCCCAGACAGTGACAGCGCCGCCGTCGAAAGCGCCGAACCGTTCCACCGGACCTCGCTGGCATCGCGCGAAAGCGTCGTGCCACTCGCGGTATAAGTTCCCTGCCCGTAAGCAAAGTTAGCCCCGTCCTGTATAAAATACGGAACAACTGTGGCGTCAGGAACACCCGCCTCGGCAAACGAAAGGAAGTCGCCCAGCGTGGAAGACCTCACACCAGCGCCCAGCGTAATCGTGCCGGTGCCAGTGGTCGCCGTAGCAACCTTTACGCGGTTGTAGAGCGTAGCCATCGGTTACAGCTGCACAATGCCCGAGGCGTTCCAGGTAATCGTGATGTTGCCGCCGTTCGGCGTCACAGGCAGCCCGGTTACACTAGTGTCAATATAGGCCACCAGACGCCATGTCGTGTTCGCGCCCGCATTCTTGCGGTAAAGCACCAGCGCCTCGACACTCGAGCCGCTCACCGCCGTAAACGTGCAGTCGCCGCCGTCGATCAGCCCGCCGGTTGTCGATGGCGTGGTGATCTCCTGATCGGTGCCGACAATGCCCGAAAGGCTGGAATAGAACTGGTGCGCCGCCGAATAGGTATAGGTTCCGGTATCCACCAGCGCGGCGAACAGCCCGGTCGTGCCGCTGCCTGTCAATGCGGTGTTGGCATCGCCTTGCAGAAGCGAGTTTTTGAAGGTTGGATAGATTGCATTGGCCATACTGAATTGTCCTGTCTCTTGCTAAACGACAACTGGGGATCGCAGCCGCATCGGGCTGGCGTTGCGGTATCGGTTCCCTTGACGGTTGATCTGCTCGACAATGGGGGCCAGACGGCTCAGGGCGCGGTCGGCCCGCTCATCGTTCACCATGTAAATTTCTGCCTGCATGATGGTTGCAAACAGGTATGCGTCAGGGTGCGCTAACAGCAGCCAATTGGTTGGGTTTGCGTCGGAAAGCGCAGGTATTGCCGAAAGGCAAAACAGCGTCAGGGTATAGACTGCATCCGGGATCGGGCTCAGGTAAAGCGACTGCCCCGCGATGCAATACATGATCGGCCTGCCCGCCGGGCTGTCGCTGTTGCTCGCTAGAAGCGTGTTCAACGTCACCGGCTCAAGCGGGTAATCATCATCAATCAGCAGCGACCGCGCCTGGGCGAAGTTTGATGGCAGGCTAACCGTTTGCGTCCCTGCGGCAGTGCTGGCGGTTTCGATAAGTTCGCGCTGCGGCGCAAGGATCAGACGCGACAGCTCAGACTCCGCCGCTTGAATAAATGTCGGAAGCATTGCTGCTGCCGTTGCGTCCAGTGTCAGATAGTCCGTTACTGTCGTTTTAAGGGTGCTGTAGCTGTCAATGGCCATCGCTCATCACCCCGGTTTCTGCGGCTTGCTCGATCTTTGCGGCTTTGTCCGAAAACTTGTCGGCGCGCTCTTTTCGCGCCTTGGCCCACTTGTCCCGCTGCATATCCGCATGGGCATTCGTGATGATCACTTCATGGATATGGCCGACTTCCCATGACAGGGCGTGATCGACAAAGGCCGTGATCCCAGCCTCTTTCAGCTTACGGAAGAAGAAAACATCCTCCCCGATCATGCCCGCCTTGTTTTCGGTCGGCTCGAACTTGAACAGCGGGAGAAAATTGCCATCGCCGGTCTTTTCCGCGTGATCCTGCATCACATCAAAAACCCGCATATTGAACAGAACCACGCCAAAACCCAGATGGGCGCAAGGCTCAACAAGGCCGCGCTCGGCATCTTCCTGTGTGGTATAAAGCAGCTTTAGATCGTCGCCCTCGCCATAAGCCGCAGTCGGAGCGGTCGGGGTTGCGCGTCGGGCGTAATTAGCCCCCACAACAGGCAGATTGTGTGCCCACAGGCGGCAAAATGTATCATGCGGAAACACGTGGTCCGCATCGAGGCAGAGCATGTAGTCCGCCTCCCAATGGATTGCCTCTGCCACCAGCTTGTGTCGGCTTTCCGTCAGCATCGAGCCGGAAACAATGAATGTTTCAAGCTGGATCGGGATAGGCTGGCCTTCCGCGTCTTGCAGCTTCACAGTCAAGGTGTGCGTAATCATCGACACCAGGGACTGCATGAATTTGCCCTTGGGATCCCCGTAGCATGGGATGCAGATTGCGACCCTCAAGACACGTTGCTCCGCCCGCCGTTTAGCGCCCGGTTATCGCTGTCGTTCATCCAGCGCCGCCATGCCGCCTGATCGTGCAGCCAACCTTCCTGAATAGCCTTGTTCCACACCGCATCGGGGATCAGGCACATGAAGCGCCAGCCATCGGACTTGTCCGGCGGGACTTCTGCAAGCAGTTTGGCGGCTTCAACCAGGTGAGTGCAATCCTGCCGCGTCTCGATGTATGTCTTGCCGTCCTCCTCATGGTAGATCGTCTTGCGACGGGCACCGGGAAGGAAGTCGATCAGAGCGCTTTTGCTCATAAAATCTCCATGAAAGAGGGGGCGAACCGAAGCCCGCCCCCGTCAGTCATCAACTCGTTGCCAGATCGGCGATCAGCGCATGAGCATCGGGTGCGCGCATTTCCAGCGTGTATTCCGAGATCAGATCGCGGGTCACGGCATCGCCAACGCGGCCCAATTCCTGCGGCTCGAAAGCACGAAGGAAGGCAACGGCCACCTTGGTCGGATCGACCACCCAGACATCCCGGCCCCGCTGGGTGCGGTTGGGGACAATCTTGATGTCGCCGAAGTCGGATGCATAGATCGAGGCTGCGCCGAGGATCATATCCTTGGCAACAATCTGCTGCTGCGTAGTCCGGCCAGCAAAGCCCGAAACGATCTGCTTGTTGAACGATCCAACAAAGGCAATCGTGGGCTCGCCGCCATCGTCGAACGCATCCTTGATTGCATCCTTGAGCATGGCTTCCGTCATGGTGCGAATGTCACCAGCGGTGCCGTCAGTTGCGGCAGCGGTTGCCGCCGTGCTGTCGGCACCGGCTGCGCCACGCGAACCATTTCCCGAAACCCATGCGTTGAACGAACGCAGGACGCGCGCAGTCGTGGTGTTGCCGACAACCTGGCCGGTATTGCCCAGCAGGATCGACTCCATATCCTTGCGAAGCGCCAGCGACTTCTTCGACATCTGGAGCGCCATCAGGTCATCGACCCCCGCCATATTCGTGGCGCGCTGCGTTCCGGTAACGGTCGCGTCACGGCTCGAAATTTGGCAATAGTTCTGCTTGCGCGTCGGATTGGTCGAGGATGCGCGGCCAAGCGCATCACCTTCAAGCCGGGCATTGGCGGTGTTGGTGGCGTCGATGGTATCGAGCGACCATTCATGCAGCACCGCCGACGCTTTCGCGCGGGGGATGGCAGTCATGAACGGGGTGTCAACGGGGGAAATGCGATAGACAGCCCCAGCCAGATCTTCGCGGTTGGTCGTCACGTCATAGGTGGCGACCGCATTAGTTACCTTGGTCATCGTTTGTTTCCTGAAAAGAGATGTTTGAACATGGCCGCGCCAGCATCGACGCTGCCTTCACGTGCCAAACGGTCCATCACACGCTGACCTTGCACATTTCTCTGGGCGGAACGGGGACTGGATACGCCGGGCTTTACAGCCGGACCCGCCGGTTTGGGTTTGGGCTGCTGCCCTCCCTGCCGGAGCTTGTCGAATTGCTGGGCCTTCCAGAGGATATGCATCTGGGCGGAAGTCACATGCTTGACATTCTCACTCGCGAAGTTTTCCGGCTCGATGCCCTGGGCGATGGCGTAGTCAATGAGACTGCGCACCACTGGTTCGGCCTTCGACTGGTCGGCGAGTTCGGGCAGATCGGCGACGAACTTTGGCGCGTAAACCGCCTCATGTTCGCGCTTCCATGCGTCGAATTTAGCATCTGATTCTTGCGCCTGCTGCTGCTGGATTGCGGCTTTCTGTTCGATGAACTGGGAAAGCACTGCGGCCTGCTCTTCGTATTGGGCGGTTGCGAGGTCGAAACTCTCGCGGTCGTATTGTCCTGTTCCGGCCCCGAATGCGCGGGGGTCGGGCTTGATGGGCTGCAATGCGCTTATCACTACGTCGAGTGCTTCCGCATATTGCGTCCGGTTGGCGCTCGCCTCTTCCTGCAATGCCTCGGCGGCTTTGCGGGCGTTGGCGCTCTCCTGCAATTTGGCGTTGGTCGCGCGGAGCTGCTCTGCATCGCGTTCGGCAATAAATGCCTGCGCATCTGCTGGGAGCGCTTCCCATACCTCGGCCTTGTCGGCAGGCCATGAAGGCGGCAGGGGCTGGGCCTCTTGGGCTGCCTCGGCTTCGTCCTCATCGGCTTCGTCCTGTTCCGGTTCCGCCTGTTCGGCTTCCTCGGCTTCGGTCTCGGCCAATTCCTCATCGGATGGTGCAAAGCGCCCCTGTTCGTCTCTCGGCTTAACCGGCTGTTCGCTGGTGTATGCCTTGAAAACGTCTGCGGCGTCCGCAACTGACAGTTCCGTTTCTGCTGCTCCTGCGAGCTGGGCAGTGTCGTTCATGTTTTCACCTTGTGAGATGCCCCGTGGGGCGGTTAATCGCGGGCAGAGCCTGCGAAGCTGGCGAGCTTGCGGCGCAGCGTCTGCACCGTTCTCAATTCAATCCAGAGCCGATCACGCTTGCGTGACGAGAACCATGCGCCCCAGGTGCTACCGGCGTTTGCCCATTCCCGGCAAATGTCGTTTTCTATTTCGTCGAATGCGTCCGTTATCGTCGGATCAGCCAGCAATGCTTTGGCTGCAAAGCCGCGCCCCCGGCGTTCAGCGGGTGTCATTCGTCGAGCGCCCCGCCTGGCCGGTTCTCGGACAGGTCAACGTCCGCTTGCTCCTGCGAGTCAGCCTCGCGAGCCTGCATCAGCGTTTCAACCTGCCACTTGCGCTCGGCCATCATGACTTCGCGATCAAACTTGTCCTGCGCCAACTGGCTTTCCCGCTGTGCGCGTTCCGTTGCCAATTGCGCCTCGAACTCCGCCTTTTGGTGGGCAAGGTTCGCGTCAAACTCCGCCTGTTGCTGCGCCAGTTCCTGCCGCTTCATCTGTTCTTGCTCTTGCAGGGTCAGTTTGGCTTTCAGTTCGATCTCGGCAACCGCCTGCTTGCGCTGCGCCGCCGCAGCCTCGGCCTGAACCTTGGCCATTGCCGGATCGGGCTTTTCCTGTTGCGGCTGCTGCTGGTTTTGCGATGGATCGACCAGATACTCTTCGGTATTCTTGATCCCCGCAGCGGTGAACTTGCGCTTTACCGCGTTATAGACCGTTTTTTGATCAATTAGGCTGGCGTATGGCGATTGCCCCAGAACTTCCATAGTCTGCAACACGGCATCGGCCTGCGAGATTTGCTCAGACTTTTCGCCGATCCCCAGGCCGACAGACACTTCCATGTCCATTTCGGGCCAACTACGCGGGTCAACCTCCACCCACTTGTTGCGCAGGCGGATCATGCGGGCCTTGTCCTGGTGCTTTGTCACCAACCCCAGAATGATCCTGAACAGCCGCTTGACGCCGGTTTCCGCAAATATGCGCGCGATCATTTCCACACGGGCATTCTTGCCGCCCGCGATCATCGCCATTTCCGTTGCCGTCATCTGGCCAGCTTTGCGCAGAGAATTGGTGTCAAGGCCCTGCCCTGTGCGCGATATGCCCGTGCGCTCTTCGATCATGCCGCCGATAAGCTCAAGCATCGGCATGGACGCAGCGGCGGTATAGGGCACAGCATCAAAGCGCAGCCCGTTGATGTCCCGAACGGTGATAGCCGCGCCGGGGGCCGGATCGCCCAGGCTTTCCGGGGTGCTGCCGTCTGCCCGCTCTGCCGATTCCGAAACCACAGGGCGCGGGTTGTTCGACTTGTAGAGGTTATCCAGCATCTGCCGCCAGAGAACCGTGTTGATCCTTTGCAGTTCGATAACCAGATCAGCCAACGAAAGGCCGAACACCTTGTGCGGCATCGGCACAGGGCAGACCGTCGCAAACGGGCTCTCGTCAACCTCGTCATTGAGTAGGATGGTATCCTCCACCCGAACAATACGGCGCAGCTCGGCAATGCCGTCGCCGTTGTAGTCAATCCGGACATATTCATCGCGGATAGCAATGCGGTCCTGCGATGGGTGCGACACGCCCAGCAAACTTTCTCCCGCGCGCTCATCCTGATAACGCGATGACCTGATCTGGTTGTCGGAATCCGACATCGAGAACGCGGGCAGGGCTTCCACTATTTCAGGGTCGAAGCCCATTTCCTGAATGTCGGAACGGGTGATATTCGCCGGAACATGCGCCGCATAAATCGCCGTCTCGACTGAGCGCGACATCGGCGATATGCGAAACTCTTCCGGGGGGACGTTCTCAACCTTGACCCGGCCATTTTCACTTTGCTGGCCGTGGAACGCAACACCATCCTGCTCGCCAAGATAGTCCGGCGCATTGCGCAACATCTGCGCATGAATGTCGCTCTCAATAAGCGTCTCGCGCTGGTCAAGCGTCAGGTTGCTTTCCCACCACGCCTTGACCACGCCAAGTTTGGTTAGCAGCCCGTCCTTGAACCAGTTATGAGTAATCAGGAAGCCGGGGTTGTCATAGTTGAACACGTAATTGACGTATTCGGTTGCCTGTTCGGCCTGCTCGATGTCTTCCGGGCCGCGCGGGGAAAATCGCACAGTCTCATCGCTCGACACAAACGGTTTGAGAACCGCCGCCAGCGCATTATCAACGACAACCTGCACCGTGCCATCAACAACGCTGCTAGACCCCTCTGCGGCGGGCACATCGTCCATCCGCCGGTAATAGTAATCGAGCGCCTGTTGCTGCTCGCTGCTGATCTCATCGCTTGACCCAGGCTGATAGCCGATTGCCTGCATTTCATGCTCGCGCAGGATCGAGACAAGCTCATGATCCGGCATAGCTTCGCCGTCCGCCAATTCCTCGGCGGGGTCAAAGTCAGGCTGGGTCGCCATATTATCCGATCAATTCAATCATGTTTTCCAGACCGTGCTGGAGGGGGCACAGGCGCAGCTCTTCCCATTGGATGGGGTGCGAAGCCTTGAACGCATCAACTATGCCCGCAAGGCCCTCTATGGGCTGCTTAGGTGGGCGACCACGCCGGGGCGCGGCGTCACCTTCAAGTCTCGCCATACCGCCCCCTTATTGGCTTATGCGCTTTCAGGGCGAAGTGAAGCCGCCCGCCCTGCTGCAATACCGCCTCAATTTCAAAATCACCGCGCCAGATCCAACGAAAGTCGGTCATCGCCGTTTTCCCAACCTGCTGTTGGTATTCGGCCTGGCTCAGAAAAACCAACGTCTCCGCCGTTATGATCCTGCGGTGCGATGGGTCAGCCCACGCCCAGACATTATCCCAAGCCGGGACAGTCGCGAGCAACATGCCCCCCGGCTTCAATATCCGCCAAATCTCGCCAAAATGCGCAAAGAATGACGCCGCATCGCCCTGTGCGCCCAGATGCTCAAGCACCTCGTATGCATGGACCTCGTCGAAAGTGTCGTCATCAAACGGCCACGGCGTAACGTCAAGATCATGCAGCACATCCGCGCCGCAGTCCGGGTCGTGGTCTATCGTGACCAGATCGCGCCATCCGCGATCCATCCAATCAATCTTGCGCACCCGGCTGTTGCCACAACCAGCCAGAAGGTCAGTCATACAACGCCAACCCGCATCCCGGTTCGGTAGGGCTTGCCCGCCACCACCTCCCGGTGCCCGACCGCGAAATAGCGGAAGGCATCAGCATAATGGCTCGTCCAATCATGCAGCGGGTGCTGGCGAAACTCCTGCCGCTTGTCATCCCAGTCGCGGCGATACATGCGCAGGGCTTCAACCCCCTCTTTGCATTTTGCCTTGTCGAACCAGCACATCGGCAAAAGCATTCGCGCCGCCTGGATGCCATCAGCTATCGGGATGTTTGGGCAGACTTCGACAAGCACCCCCAAGCCTTCCAAAACCTCGCGACGGCTCTTGCCCGTTCCAAGCTCCCGGACCTCAACATCGTGCGGCAGATAGTGCTTGCCATAAAGATAGCCGCGCTCCTGCAACTTGCGCGCATACCAATCGAGTCCGACGCCCTCACCCTTCAAAACATCAATCACGCGGGTTTCACGCCCAACCGTCTGAATGAACCAGATAACCGTGGAATCAGCCACGCCCAAATCCCAAGCTGTATGCGTCAACAGCCTAGGATCATGCGGGACAGATGCTATTCGCTCACCCGCTTCCGCCTCATTCAGTTCGTTGGCGTAATAGGCACCGCGTACAGCCGCTTCAAAACTGCACTCATATTCCTGCGCATATTCCGCATCGCTCATCATCTTGCGCGCGTCGGAAAGTTCCTTTTGATCGAGCAACCCGGTCTCGCTGGCCTTCAACGAAAGCCGGAACCAGTCCTCGTCATCTTCCGCGCCGCTCCACAACTTATGGAAAGTGTTCTTGCCTTTTGGCGTTCCAATGAAGATTGCCCAACCTTTGCGGTCAGACAAGGCTGGCCGAATTACCTGGGTCCAGACGGTCGGGTCCATGTCACCAAACTCATCGAGCACTGCGCCGTCGAGATAGATGCCGCGAAGCCGATCAGGGTTATCGGCCCCGTAAATTCTTATCCTTGCGCCGTTGTTCGGCAGTTCAACCCAAAGCTCGCTGGCGTTGATCTTGCGGCCATCGCCGAAACATTCGGTGTATTCCAGCAGGTAAGACCAAGCAATGTCCTTGGCCTGGTTCAACTGCGGCGCGATATAGGCAAAGCGCGGGTTATTCAAATCACAGCAGCTTGCCGCTTTGATCAGGTCATTGACGCAAGCAACGGTCTTGCCCGCCCTGCGGTGAGCAACGGCAATTGACCAGCGTGTTGAGCGGGTATGCATCCCCATGAACTGCTTGCGCGGCGCATAGTGGCTGGAGATGGTTGCTACTGCGGCGCTTGCCACGTTAGCGCCCCCTGCACGACAACCTTTTGAGTAGTGTCCCCCTCATGGTCAACCGGCTGTAATTTGGCATGGCAGTATGGCGCAGCAGCCTTAGCGGCATCAATCCGGCGCGCATCGTCACCCGATTCATCACGCATGACCTTCAGGAGGTAGTCAAGGGGCAGAATCCCACCACGCTTTGCCTTGCTCAGCGCCTCATCGGTCAGGCGATTATGCCCGCCCTTCTTGCGACCAGCGCCCGGCCTAGCGCCCCCGAGAGCCACTATTGAAATCCTGAAACTGTTTCATGGTCTATCCTGATTTTCCGCTGCCGAAGCTGGGCGGTTTAGGATTGTGAGATATTCGCCCGGTCAGACAGTGCCGCACACGGTGTTCAAGGCCCTAGGCCGTTTGGTGCTTGTGTCGGGTGAATGCCGGGCAGGCCGTAGCCTATGGGCTGAAACGCAAAAGGCCCGGCGATATGCCGAGCCCTTTAGTCGCGCGAAACGACGATCAATTACGTCCCCATCGCATATCCGGCGGCAATTGTCAAGAGTCGCCGGAATGCCCGTGCCGATTACCTGTCGGTTTGCGGTCCAACGCCTTGGCTAGCGCCCGCAACGCTACCCCCATTTCGCGCGCGGACAGTCCAGCGATGCTCACCGAATACGCGCCTTCGCTTGTTTTGTTAATGGTGACAGGAACGCTTCTAGGGGCCATCTCTTCCGCTTGGGTTGGTGCTCGGACTCCCACATATTCTGTTTGGCACATTATCCTACAAACTCCTCTAAAGCCTTGATGGCCAGTGTAAGCCGTTGCTGGTGCATCGCGTCGGGATCGGCGCGGGTGCGTTTGGCGAAGATCAGGGCATCGAGCCATGACGGGCCGTTGTCCGGGTTGATGTCAATGACGAGCTGGTCGAACTGAGTGCGCAACCCCATGTGGTGAACGGTATCGAGACAGGCGCGCAACCATTCCTCGCGGCGGCGGATGCGCTCGTGGTCAAGGTCGATCATGCCGCCATGCGTCCGGTCGCCCAGCGGGCATTTGTAGGTGCCGGTGGCGTATGCGGTCCAGTAAGCGCTTGCGATCCGGCGCGCGGTATCCAGCAGGGCCTTGGCTTCGGTGCCCTCCCCCAGCAGGCCGGAACGGAAGGCGCGCCCGATGGCATCGTTGCCGTCCGGTCCATAAAGTGCCTGCATAGCCTGGGTGCGCTCTGTGCCCCGGTCAAAGGCTGGCACAAGGTTGGCGCGGGATAGCCTGCCGGTTGGTGTCCGTGCGCCTGCTTTGCGCTTGCGTCCTGCTTTGGCCATCAGTTTTTGCCCCTTGGGTGAAATTGCAAAGCTATCGGCATCAACCAAATTGCGACTTGCCATTTTCCATCCGGGCCGCGTGCCCAGAACAACGCGCGGGCATCATCCCAGACAATGTTCGACGCGCTCGCAATGTATTCGGTCAACGCCTGGCAGAACGTGCTTTCGATGGACAAGCCTTGCGCCTTGGCGATGGCTCTGCCGAGGAATGCGGGATTACCGGCCATTTACGCTCGCCCAATCCCATGCCTCTGCGATTCCACGCACAGCGCGGCAAATACCTTCAATTCTCTCACTGTTAATTTTCGGCCCTGGCTCAATCTCTAGACTATAGCTCACAAGCCTTTTCCCATTAGCAACGTGGTCTGCAAAAATGTCGCAAGGATAGCCGACTAACTGTGCAATCTCTTTGGCGAGCGCCCCTGCTGGCCTGTTTTGGGGAACTTCAAAAGTAAAGTCCCTGCAGATGGTTTGCCTGGCCATTACCCTAACCTCCCAGTGAAGTGGGCCGTTGCTCGCCAGTCGCGCGTGCAGCGGTTCGACTTCCCAAGGTTGCAGTCGGCACAAAGCACCTGGAGATTACCCAAAGACAGCTCCAGCTCGGGGAAGCGGGAACGCGGCTTGATGTGATCTACATGCAAGATCGCCCCGCTGCGCTTCGATGATCCGCAAAGCTCGCACTGCCCGTTGCTGCGCGCGAGCGCCCGATAGCGAAGGTCGCGCCATGCGTCGGTTTCATAAAACGACTGCTCCACTTTCAGGGTGGGCAGTTTAACCTCGAAAGCACGATGGAACGGCGCGTAAGGGCTTGGCGGTGCTTTGTAGCGGATTGCTTCTCTGCGGGTTTTCATGCTCGTATCCGTTCGGTTTTAGCCAAGAGGGTATCCAGATAAGACCCATCGCTGCCGGGTGGTTTCTTGGGATCGGCGGCAACCCAATCAGCCTTGAAGCTCTGCCAACCTCGGGTCGCTGCCTCGGCAAGCGCCGCGCTTAGCGTCCAACCTGCTTTCTCGGCCTCCCGCCCAATTCCGGCCAGCGCCGTTTCGGTGAACACGGTTTTGCGCTGCCCGATGAAATCCCGCCAAACCGGCGCTGCAATCTCGTCGGGCTTGGTAGCGGGAATAGCCTTTTCAGCTTTCAGCTTCCGAGCGGGTCTAGTTTCATCGTTAGATGAAACAGGGGGGGTATGATCTTCTATAGGGGGGGGTGACGCGTCACAGTGACCGTCACTTGTGACGCTTTTTGTGATGCTTCCATTCTTTCTAGCCCGCCAGCGAGCCGTGCGCTCTGCTGCTTTGCTCTTAACTGATCCCATTTCAGCGAACGCAATTGCTTCGTCTATCGAAAAGCCCTTATCGGCCAGCAGCTTCATCTGCTCTAATGTCAGCCCCCGGCTCATGCTATCGCACCGCCTGGAATGCGCCGAAGAACTGGCCCAACTCACTGCCAGTGACCCCGTTGCGCCGCTTGGCGAGGATGAACTCGATCTGGCCCATCACCCGTGCAATTTCACTCTCCCAGCCCATGCGCTTGGGGTCCATTTGTTCCGGCTCGCACTGGTGCAGGTAATATTCGGGACGCAGCAGGAACAGCACCGCGTCGGCATCCTGCTCGATCTGGCCGCTGTCACGGAGATCCGAAAGCTGCGGGCGCTTGTCTGGGCGCTTTTCGACCTCCCGGCTAAGCTGCGCCAGCGCGAACACCGCAACGCCTTGGTCTTTGGCCAGCGCCTTCAAGCCCCGGCTAATCTCTGACACCGCTTCATAGTTCGAGCGGCCCTTGGTATCCGGCGAAAGCAGTTGCAGGTAATCAACGATTATCAGTTCCAGCTTTTGCCCGCGCGCCGCCATCTTGCGAGTGTGCCGCCTGACAAGCATATTCAGCCGCCCGATGGTCAAATGGCCTGCGTCGATCACGTTAAACGGCAAGCCGTGCATTTTGCTTCCGGCCTCGACAACCTTGCGCATTTGCCAGTCGTTCAACTTGCCATCACGGATTGCCGAATAGGGCACACCATCCCGGCCATTAAAACACATATCCGCAGCCATGCGCGCAGCCAGTTCACGGCTCGACATTTCAAGGCTAACAAACAGAACACCATGCCCCGCCTGGGCCGCGCCGATAGCGTAGGACAGCGCCAGCGCGGTCTTCCCCATACCGGGACGCCCTGCGCCGATAATAAGTTGGCCGGGCCGCATGGGGCCTATCAGGCTATCCAGAGTTGGGATGGTCTGGCATGTCACGCCGTATTCGCCCTGGCCGAAACCGTCGATCAGTTCGTTAAAGCATTCGCCGCCGGTTGGCTGGTGGATAGCATCCTTGCCGGTGACGTTCATCGCCGCGTCGGCGTGGTCGATAATTTCCGGGATGGACGCCTCGGGATCGTCGCAGGCATCAGCAGCAGAACGAAAGCCGTTTTGCATTTGCGACAGAATGGCCAGCTCGCGAACGACCTTGGCAAAGTCCGGGGCAAACATCCCGCTGGGATCGGCTGATAGACGCGAGAGATAAACCGTGCCGCCTAGCTCCCGAATGCCAACATCATCCTCAAAATAGGTTTTAATGGTAATAGGGTTTGCTGGCTTGCCGATTGAATGCTCGCGCAACAGGGCGGAATAAATCCGGGCGTGGACAGGCTCGGCAAAGTCCTCTGCGCTGATAATATCGCAAACGCGGTCAATCAGCTTGTTGTCCTGCATCATGCCGCCAAGGATCGCGGCTTCTGCTTCGATGTTGGAGACCCCCATCACATTGCCTCGAATCTGGAAATGAAGCGGGCAAATGCGGAATCTTTGAGCGCGGAAAAATAGGGGTTGTCGCGCAACTCTGGGTTGTCCCGCGCAATGCGCTGCATGGCAGTGAATGCCTTGTAAGCCTGGACAACCTCGGCTTCATTGATGCCGAAAGTTGGAACTTGAAGGTTGGGCGGAATCCGCCTATCATTGGTCAC
>Ga0075464_10000570_pt1 | contig 16285 bp, 25 predicted proteins | sample DEB19_08_DNA_5_FD_75068 | JGI IMG/M metagenome (GOLD analysis project Ga0075464, IMG submission 75068) | Aqueous microbial communities from the Delaware River and Bay under freshwater to marine salinity gradient to study organic matter... | ecosystem: Environmental > Aquatic > Marine > Coastal ...
CCTCGGGAAAAACGCGGGCTGGCTCACCGAGTGGGGAGAGTCTGACTGCCTTGGCACGCTCATCCTCGACGAGGTCCACTACATCAAGGGCCAGAGTATCCGTGCGAAGGCAGCGCTCCAGGTAGCCGCGCAGGCACCCCGCGTCTACGCGCTTACCGGCACGCCGATCCTCAACAGGCCGATAGAGTTCTTCAACACCCTCCGGGCCATCGGGCACCCGCTGACCCAGGGACACCCGCCATCGAAGGCGCGGAAGGACTACGCGGTGCGCTACTGCAACGCATTCCTCCGCCGCATGGGGCCCTACCGGTTCTGGGACGAGAGCGGCGCGAGCAACCTCGACGAGCTTCAGGCGTTCGTGCAGCCATGGATGCTCCGGAGGAAGAAGGCTGAGGTACTGGACCTTCCGCCCAAGATCGTCACCACGCTCGACGTGGAGCTCTCCAAAGACGATCGCGCGCGGTACGAGAGCGCCTGGCAGGACTACGTGCAGTGGGTAGCCAACCACCCCGAGCTCGGCAAGGACCTCGGCAACGTGCTCATGGCGCAGCAGCTCGTCGAGCTGCAGAAGCTGAAACAGGTCTGCAGCCTGGCAAAGGTACCCCGCATCGCAGCGGACGTACGCAACGCCATAGAGCAGGGAGAAAAGGTCATCGTCTTCAGCCAGTACACCGAGACGATCCACCAGCTGGCCCAGGAGCTCCGCAAGGAGGGCGTCGTGACCCTCACCGGGGCCGACGACCAGAACGCCCGGCAGAGGGCCGTGGATGCCTTCCAGGGCACAGACAGCGTGAAGGTCTTCGTGGCCAACCTGAAGGCGGGCGGCGTGGGCCTGACGCTCACCGCGGCGACAATCGTCATGTTCGCTGACATGGACTGGAGCCCGGAGCAGCACGCGCAGGCCGAAGACCGCGCGCACCGCATCGGGCAGGGCGGCACCGTGAACGTGTACTACTACGTCACCACCGGCACGATCGAGGAGGACATCGTCCGGATACTCGAAGCAAAGAAGGAGATCATCAAAGCCCCGGTCGAGGGGCAGGCGGGACGCATGAAAGGCGTGTCGATGGCCGAGGAGATAGCCCGGCTCACGGCGCGCAAGGCGATCCCCGCCTAGTTATCCACTAGACACCACCATGACAAGAAACGATAATACACCCAGGTACCTTGCCGCGGTCGCAAAGGTTGAAAGCAGGGAGGAGTACGACATCCAGGGACTGGCACGCAGCGGAGCCTTCTGGTGGATCCGGGATCACCGGGTCGTCCGGAAGGTGGTGCTCGCAGACGCTGGGTGGGAGAACATCCTCCAGGCTCGCATCACCGGAGACGGAAGGGGCAAGCGCTACCTGATCCAAGGTCGCAACGTTAAAAAGTTCATTCACCGCTACGGGCCCGGCATCGAGCTCGTGGCACACATCAACACATCAACACAATGACAGCAAAAGAGAAGACGGCGGGCGCTGCAGAGCGCACCAGCCACCCCAACATCTACGCAGCACTCTCGGCATTCCAGGGCGAACTCAAGCCGATACCGAAGACGAGAGAAGTGGAGTTTGCCACCAAAACCGGTGGAAAGGTTAAATTCAAGTACACGCCGCTCGGCGAGATCATGGAGACGATCTACCCGATGCTCGGCAAGCACGGTCTCAGCCTCCGGCACGAGGTCGTGAAGGAAGGACCAGTCGCCAGCGTGATCGCAATCCTCACGCACGAGACGTACCAGGACGAGTACATCGACGGAGACTCTGAGACGGAGCGCGATGCCGAGGGAACCTCGACCACGAGCTCAGAGAAGATCCGGGTGGTACGCAACGAGATCCGCTCGGGTCCGGTCACCATCCCCGTGGGAGGCGACATCAAGGACACCGGCGCAGGCATCACCTACGCGCGGCGCTACAGCGCCACGATGATCCTGGGCATCGCCAGCGAGGACGACACGGATGCCGCCCTCTTCATGGCGAGCGCAGAGAACGCGATGGGATTCGCCGAGGGCAAGGCACGCCAGGCGATCGACAACGCAAAAAACGAGAAGGAGCTCAATCAGGCAATGGAGATCCTCACCAAGGATCTGGCCACCCTGCAGAAGGGTAAGGCACCGGCACTCGGGCTCAAGAAGGAGCAGTACGAGGCACTCATCGCGCACGGCGAGGCAAAGCGTAAGGAAATCACCAAGGTCACCGTCACACCTGAGAACGAGTCATGAGCTTCTACCCCGACATCAAGCCAGGCCTGAGCCCATCTGGTATCTCGCAGTGGCTCCAGAGCAGGGCTCAGTTCGCGCGCACCTACTTCCAGGGAGAGCGAGCGCCGGAAACGTCAGCCATGCGAGCAGGCACGATGGTCCACCGCCTCATCGAGGCGGGGGCCATCAAGCCGCAGCACCTCTACCCGGTGCTCGAGGAGGAGCTTAGCTTCGAGATCATCGACGGCATCCTCTTCAGGGGCCGCCCAGACAGCTTCGAGAAGAAGGCTAAGGCGGGCACGGTCCGCTTCGTCGACTACAAGACCGGTCGCGCCAGCGAGTGGGAAAAGAAGCTGCCGACTGACATCAAGATGCGGGCCACCGCGTGGCTCGTCTGGATGAACGCCGGTAAGCCGGAGAAGGTCCTGGGCAGCATCGAGTTCTTCCAGATGACCTGGGACCCGGACGCAAAGGAAGTGGTCCCCATCGAGGACAAGCCGAGCGAGATCTACGAGATCGCGTACGCGGCATCAGAGATGGAGCTGTTCACCGAAGTGATCCTGAAGGCCATCAAGGACGTGAATGCCTTCTACGAGAAGTGGCAGGCCAGCGAGGGTGCGGATTTCGTGAACGAGGCTGACCTGCAGCACTACCTCACCCTCCGCGCGAAGCGAGACGCGCTCGACGCGGAGATTGATGAGGTCGCGGATCGCCTGAAGACGCAGATGGAGTTCGGCGGGAGGAGCCTGCACAAGACCCCCTACGGAAGCCTCTACCTGATCGAGAAGCGCGCCTACGACTACCCACCGGAGCTACGCATCAACTACCGCGACATGGGCCTGGTGCTCGAGGACGCGCAGGAGATCGCCAAGGCGGTCAAGGTGGCACAGCAGAACTACTCGCTCCTGGCCGAGCCGCGAGAAACCAGCGTCAGCCTGGGCTTCCGGGCAGCGAAAGCATGAACCGCTGCGACACCTGCGGAAAAGAGATAGGCTCAATGGGCTTCTCACGCCACCGCTCCAAGCACTACGATGACCGCATGCGCGCGATCAAGAAAACCGTGGTGCGGCACGTCCACGACTCGGACTGCCCGCGCTGCAAGTTCCCGGAGCGGGTCGTAACGCGCGACGCTCACACCGGCAAAGCGCTCCGCATAGAGTGCAGTAGGAAAACCTGCCTCTGGTCGCAGATCATCACCAGCGATAGGCCAAAGCTATGAGCGACATCGAGCACGCATTCTGCGAGAGCTGCGGGCAGCGCATCGGATACCGATCCACCGTGTCCAAGGGCATCGTGAAGATCCTCGAGAAGGTCGCCGAGGCAATCGAGGAGAAGGGCATCAACGTCATCCACGTACGCAAGGAGCTCGTGGACACCGGAAAGATGAGCCTCACGCAGCACAACAACCTGACGCACCTGACCCGCCTGGGACTCCTGGCAAACGTGGACGGCGAGGTGGGCAACTACCTCATAACCGCGAAGGGCATGCACTTCCTCAACGGAGGCCGCATACCACGGGAGGTCACCGTGCAGAAAGCAACTAAGGACAAGGGGTCCCACGTCATAGATCGCAGCGACGAGACATGCTCGATCCACGACTTCATGGGGAAGGGCGAGTACTGGATCGTCCCGGGCTTCGAAATCCGGGAGGGCAGAATCATCAAAAACATAACGCAAAACCAATGAACACCGACAACAACACCAAGCTACGCATCTGGATCCTGATCGGCGCTGTAGCCGCCGGCATCTGGGCTGGCAGCATCGCCGCGGCCGTGGCGGCCTACGTGGCCCTAGGGATACTGGCGTACCGCAACTTCCGCTGAGATGCAGACGCGCACGATCATGACCCTCGAGCAGCTGCTCGAAAACCTGGCAGCAGCCATCGAGCGCAACGCGACAAACCAGCGCCTTGGCGAGTACGCTAGGATGCGACACCGCCAGCGCATCGTCGCTGATGCGCGCAAGCTCCTGCGAGACATCGCGAGCCACCCGAACGCATGAGCCCGATACCCAAGAAGCTGCGCGACGAGATGGCAGCAGATCCCTACTACCGGCGCTGCTGCATCACCGGGCGACCCAAGGGAGCCGTGAAGATAGAGTGGCACCACAACCTCATCTTCGCGGGGAGGCAGGTACAGGAAAAGTGGTGCATCCTCCCGGTCTCGGAAGCGGTCCACATCCAGGCGAACTTCCGGGACATGCGGGAAAAGCTGAACTGGGTAATGCTCAACCGGGCAACCGACGAGGAGCTCGCCAGGTACAGCAAGGTCGAGGACCTCATTCAAAAACGCGAAAGACTCAACACCATCTATGGCTACCCCAAAAAAGAACCGAATCTATCCGATATGGCCCGCGGGGGTCACTGAGGAAGGGCGGCTCGTCATCAACCACCCGAAAGAGTTCCGTGCCCACCTCGTGCCCTACCACGGCAACCTGGACATGGAGATCATCATACGGCCGGCGCGCAAGCATCGGAGCAGGAAAGAGGAGAAGTACTACCACGGCGTCGTGTGCGTCCTGGTGGGGCAAGAGCTTGGCATCACCGCTGCTGAAGCTCACGAGTTCCTGAAGGCTATGTTCCTCAAGGTCGAGGAAAGCGTCGAGCTTCCCGGCAAGAAGAAGATCCGCTACGAGCGGGTGCGAAGCACCACCGAGCTCGACGATGAGCGGTACCACCGCTACATCTTCGACGAGATCCTGCCCTGGGCATCGCTGCCGACGCGAGACGAAGGCCTGGGCCCAGACAGCGGGCTCGAGCTCGAGATACCGCTGCCAGAAAAGGTCGAGTACTCAGGGGCTCGATGAGCAATCCACAGGTTATGCCCCGAAGCAGCACAGGCTTGGGACTCGGCATGGGGTATACTGTAAACGTAACGGAAGCCGCCATGAATCAACACACCATACAGGCGCTCCTCGAGCGTCCGATCGCATACCACGCTGCAGTAGCTCGGGCCTTCGGGAGCATCCCGCTCGCGGTGTTCTGGTGCCAGCTCCGCTACTGGAAGAACCGCGGATCGCACCCTGAGGGGTGGATCTACAAGAAGCAGGACGACATCGAGGACGAGACGGCGCTCAGCAGGAAGCAGCAGGAAACCGCCCGGGCGCTCGCGGTCAAGCTGGGCGTGATGGAGGAGCGGCGCATGGGCGTACCCGCGACGATGCACTTCCGCATCACCGACGCGCACGAGGCAAAAGCGATAGCACTCATGCAGGCCGCCATCCGCGCGAAGCTCGAGCAGAAGCCCCAGCGCGCGTACGATCACCAGGAGGAGGTCACCAAGCTGCTCGACAGCGACCGGCGCGACCTCAACCTGATTGGCTACTTCATGCAGCAGAAGGGCCTCACCTACGAGACGTACGAGGAGTTCCAGGTGGCGATCCGTAGGAACCTCCGGGCAGCGAAAGACCTGGCAGCGTTCTCAGACGCGAAGATCCGCGACGCGGTAAAGCGCGCGAAGCAGGAGTACTCGTCGATATGGACGCTCGAGACTGCCGTCAAGATACTCACCAACCGCAACAACTGACATGCCACGAGGAAAGTTCCAATCACAGGAGGAGACGCAGCAGAAGCCGCGGCCGGTGTGGACCAATGACACCTACCGCGAGATGGAGAAGCAGATCGCAGACCTAAAGGCGTGGGCGGAGGCGCTGCCCGAGGAGCAGTTCGTGCAGCCGTACTTCCGGCACCCCAAGCACCTCTGGCTCTACCGGCGCAGCATCAACTTCCGGACCGCTGACAACAGGGCGCTCTCCTACCACGAAGCGTTCACATCGAAGCTCCGGACGGAGTCGCTGCCCAGGGACAGCGCCGGCGTGGTACAATGGGTCATCACAGCGCTGCCTGGAGCGGAGGCGGTCATCGCTGAGGAACAGTGGCGCTGGTACATGGAGCAGAAAGAGCGGCGCGAGTACGCAGAGAAGAAGCGGATCGAGCAGCTCGAAGCCCAGGAACGACACCACCTATTCTCAACCATCTAAACCCATGAGCACACACACACCATCATTCATGAACGCGCCCTTCGAGCAGCTCGAGCAACAGCTGCAGAAGACCATCGCGATCGCACTCTACGACCTCGAGCGGTACGCGCGGATGTCCTACAAGGACTTCTGCGACGAGAACCACGTCGAGGAAGGAGATCTGCGGCCAGACATCAAGTCGCACCTGGTCGCCCAGGCCTTCGCCGATCTAGCGATGGCGCAGGAGAACCTGAAATCACTCACACCAACTATTGAGAAATATGGAAAACATCAACCGCTTGACGATCTTGCGGCGCTTGCACGAGGAACACTTGGAAGCGCTCTTGAGGACGACAATAAACCTGAAGACCGTGGAGAAAATGCCGGGGAGCCAGGAGCTAGCGGATCCGCGAGCCCAGAGCATGGAGGCGATGGGGATGCCAGCGCCGCCTCCGGTGACCGCGGGGGAGAGAGTGCGCCAGCTCGCAGACGACGTGCGGGTGCAGCACCTGCGCGTGCAGTCAGTCGAAGAACTCATCGCGGAGGAAGAAAGCAAGGCATCTAGCGATGGCTCGACTGACGTGGCGTAACGAGCGAAGAAAGGTCCAGGCCCTGGTGCCCGCTGACTACAATCCGCGCAAGATAACCGCAAAGGAGCGCGAGGACCTGGAAGCGAGCATCCAGGAGTTCGACGAGGTCATCCCGGTAGCCGTTAACGTCGGCAGCCGCAAGGACGTGATCATTGGCGGCCACCAGCGCGTTGGCATCTACGCAGCCCTCGGGCGCGATGAGATAGACGTGCGCGTTCCCAGCCGCGAGCTCACGCTCGAGGAGGAGCAGCGCCTGAACCTGCGCCTCAACAAGAACACCGGAGGATGGGACTTTGACAAGCTCAACAGCTTCAGCGTGGACCTCCTGCTCGATGTCGGATTCGGGGAGGAGGAGCTCGCGCAGCGCTACGACGACGTGGACATCCTCGACGACCGGCCAAACGCGGAGCGCCGCCCCAAGGGGCAGCTCGCGCCGCGCATCGGACCTGGCGAGTCCCTGCGCCTGGGCGACCACGTCGTCACCTGCGGAGAGATTACCCCGGCCGCGCTTACAAGCCTCGCCAAGCGCGGCAAGGATATAGACCTGGTCCACGTTGAGATCCCCGCTGAAGCCATGAACCCGACCGCGATCCGGACCGCGCTCTCCTACGTGGGAGCGATCGTCCAGCCGCCTCGTGGGGGGGGGTACCATGCACTTGTGTGGTGCGACGCGCAGCGCATCCGGGAAGCACAGGATGCGCTCCTCAGCATCGGCGGCAAGCTGGGGCAGGTATGCATGTGGATCTCGGGCACGATCACCGCCACGAAGTCTCCATTCGCTAAGGCGTACGAGCCATGCGTCACCGGCTGGGTGGGCAAGCCGTACCTCGGAGGCGATCCAAAGACCACTGCGATACTTAACCGGGAGGTGGAGACGGACAACCAGCTCCGAGAGGACGTGCTTGCGATCATCGACCTGTGGGCAGACCGCGACGCAAAGCAGTCCTACGACGAGGACAAGTCCCCGACCGTCTACGAGCGCGCCCTTAAGCGCACGACAAGAGCCGGTTCGCACATCTTGGCACTGCACGTCGGGACCGGAGCGCTCCTGATGGCAGCAGAGCAGACCGGCCGGCGATGCCTGGTCATCGACCAGGACGCGCTCGCACTCACCGCCGCGGTCGAGCGGTGGGAAAGCTATACCGGCCAAAAGGCACGAAAAGCATGAAGCACGGAACCATTATCAAACTAGGCAGGCACCGCCTCGCGTGCGGCGATTCAACCGACCACCAGCTCGTGGCTCGGCTGATCGGCGACGACACCGTCCGCATGATCCTCACCGACCCGCCCTACGGCGTGGCCTACGTGGAAAGCAAGGCTGGCATGGCAAAGCTCGGGAAAGAGAAGCCCATCGCGAACGACCAGTTCCAGACGAACGAGGAGTACGAGCGCTTCACCGTCGCGTGGCTCGATGCTGTCAAGGGCAAGCTCGCATCGCACAACACCTTCTACATCTTCAACAGCGACCTCATGTACTGCGCGCTCCGGCACGCCATCGAGAAGGCCGGGTACTTCTACAGCCAGATGATCGTGTGGGTAAAGTCCGCACCGGTCATGGGCCGCAAGGACTACCTGCCGCAGAGCGAGCTCATTGCTTACGGATGGATGGGGCGGCACAAGCGGGAGCGCTCGAAGGGGAAGGGTGTCATATTCCACGCCAAGCCCTCGGCATCGCGCCTGCACCCGACCATGAAACCACCGGGCCTTCTCCGCAAGCTCCTGCTCGACAGCACGAAAATAGGCGAGACGGTCTACGATCCGTTCGGCGGGAGCGGATCCACGCTGGTGGCGTGTGAGCACACGCAGCGCCGCTGCCTGATGGTCGAGATGGATCCCGAGTACGCCAAGACCATCGTACGCCGCTGGGAGACGCTCACCGGCAACAAGGCAGAAGTGCTAGAATAAGCACACAATCATCAACACCACACCAATGGGACAGAAACAAGAGAAAGCGCAGCGCCGGAAAATCCGCAAGGAGGTCCACGGCATCTTCGGGGAGTGGGAATCGAAACTACGGCCGAAGCCGTGGTACATCCCGACTCGGATATGGGGAGCGCTGCAGCGCCTCGTGATCAACATCGACGCGTGATAGAATGGGGTCATGACCCCAGCGAAGCGAGCCATAGTCATCCAGCAGATCCGGAAGATATGGGAGTCGCTTGATACGCACCTCGAGCCAGGGGTGGCACCAGCAAAGAAGCGATGCGTGACCTGCGGGTCGCGGCGCTTCCACGCTGACTGCGTAGTGGATTACGCACAGCAGATACTCGAGCTCGCGAAGCTGCTACAATAGGGGCAGGACGTTGCCACGAAGGAGGTGATGCACATGCGCTACAGTCCGATGCGACGCAGAGTCGCACTGTTTATTCTGAGAACGCGATACTGTCGCAAGAGGAGGTGATCCAGCCTATCTATCGCTGGGCTAACCACCCAGCACCCCCCCGCCATACGCCCTGCCAACACATTCCAGCCACGACATCCGACCGCCCACCAGCCGCCGGACCTGCTTCCGAGGAGGGGACTTATCCCCTCCTCTTGCCTGCCTGGATGTGATAAAATAAAGGCGATCCCGCAGGTGTGGATCCAAGATGCAGCTGTGTCATCTTGGATCCCCCGGGGACCAGGGAGCACTACCGGAAGGGGCCGTCACATCCGACATCGGATCAGGACACCAGCCCGCAGGTTCGAGTCCTGCTGCACCCGCCAGGACCTAGCCAGTCCGACCAATCAACACACATGAGCAATACACAAAATCAAAACAGTGAAGCAATAGAGGTGTCACAGGAAATCGTTGTTGCCATGCGCGAATCAGCAACACGCATGGTGCTTGAGATACTGGAGTTTCACGAGGGATTCTCACTGGACAACCCAGAGAACAGAGAAGCAATCGCCAGCGCTATAGCGCAGCGGTTTCAGATTGTGATCATTGAAGCCATGAGGCGACTAATCCTTAAAGACTAATATGGATTACCAGATTGCCTACACCCCGCCTCCGGTCTACGAGCGAGCTCGAGCCAAGTTCGGCATTGACTTCAAGCGCGACCGACTCGTGATGGTCTACGGCGACACGATCCACCAGAGCTTCCAGGAGCCTATGACTCCGGACCTACTCAACCATGAGCTGGTACACGTACGGCAGCAAGCCGCCTACCCAGGCGGCGCTGATGCATGGTGGGAACGATACCTCGCAGATCGTGACTTCCGTGTGAGTCAGGAGCTCGAGGCTTACCAGACGCAACACCAATGGGCATCAAAGCACTACGGCCGACGCGAGCGCCGCAACCTCCTCGACCACTGCGCGCGGGACCTCTCGGGACACATCTACGGCAAGGCGATGACATTTGCCCAGGCACGCGACCGCATTCAAGACACCGACCTACTCACATGAAACGATCACTAGCATACCCCGTCATCCTCACCCTCATGATCACGACGCTCATGAGCGGCATCGGCTGGTACCGGGCACACCAGGAAGCACTAGAACTCAAGAACGTGGCTCTCGACGCAATGAGCCGCGAGCTGGTCCTCCTGAAAGAAAACACGACCCGCGAGCGTATGAAAATAAAAGACCTGCAGTGGACGCAGTGGATGCGCGAGCTGTGGGATGCTGAAGCGTGCGGATCAGCGGAATGCCACCCAAGCTGCATCAAAACGTACGAGATGATCATCACCAAGTACTGACATGCTTACCTGGATCCGCAAGAACATCACGCACGACCGCCTAGGGTGGGGATACCCCGACGCAATCGAAACGCCCGACGTCATCGTACCGACCTTCACCTGCCGTTTCTGCGATCACATCGTGACCGTTGACTCGACCGGCGCATGGTTCCACCTAAGCAGGAAGCAGGAGAACGTCATACCGAAAGGAGAAGGAAGGCGCTTCTGCCAGCTATGCGGCAGGCTCTACACGCCACCCAGCCCTGATGAGGCGCGCCGGATCAAGGCCGACTACAAGCTAGGTAACTGCCGCAAGTGTCAATCATGAATATCCTCTGCAAGATCCTTGGGCATCGCATAGAAGGCCTACAAACACACCGGAAATTCGCATGGTGCGCGAGGTGCAGGAAAGGGCTCAAAGTCTCATACGACCCTGCCTACGGAGAAACGGTGGTGGATGGAGACTACGGAAGCCAGAGCACGTTCATCTGGTGCGAATGCGGCAACGAGCTTTGCTCGACCGACAGCCATGTTGGCCCAGACCACGAAGGACTGGAGTGCTACCTGTGCTCCCGATGCCTGCTAGAGAGCGCCTGGGACTTCGATGCGCCAACGCCAATCAAAATACGATGACCGACCCATCACTTTCCCCAGAGCTCGAGCACTTCCTCCTCAGTAGTGGAAGGCCCTATAAGCCGGCCCTACTCCCGGACGACATCGAGCGCGGCAAGCTCGGCCGCTGCAGTGACAATGCCCTCATGGGAGCGATGCGATCCGGAGGACGCTACACCTACGTCGAGGGACTGGCATGGGGACCCAAACACGGCTGCTGGATCCTCCACGCGTGGCTCACCGACGGCGAGCACGCATTCGACCCAACCTGGTACGCGGTAGATAAACAGACCGGCAGAGAGGCAGCATTCCCCACCGTCTACATCGGCATCGAGATGGAGGCGCGCAAGGTAGCGGAGTTCGTGATGGAGACTGAATATGCGGGAGTGATGGCAAACGCCTGGCGCAACCCCGAGCTCGCACGCGCATGCGTCCCCGGCATACCTACAGAGAAACCATGAAGCGCCTAGCATACCTCCTACCCCTCGCCCTGGTATTCACCGTACTGGGGCAGAACCTATTCCAGCTGGTGGACGAGGACGCGGGCATCACGTACCTGATGATCCGCCGACCCGGTATAGACATCACCACCGTGGGCACGGACGGATCCTGCTTCGTATGGTCGCCGGATAGTGGAGAGCAGCAATGCCCAGGGACAAGATGAGGGATAAGATGGCAGGCACAGCGGCAATAGAGCGCTGCGGCTTATGTGGCAGGCTCTTCAGGGGAGAGAACTTCCTGAACGAGAGGCAGGCGCGAGAAGCAGAGATCCTGACTGGAGCAGCAATGGCCACCATTACACTCGGCTACTGTCCAGATGCACCACAAGAACACTACGAACAGAGCGAGATCGACAGGCCACAGTTCGTGACGCGCGACATGGCCATAGACGCTGGAGAGCCGGAGATGGAAGGCATGCGACTATGACGACAGAGATAGACTGGACCCCACTGCAGCAGCGCCTAGAGAGGGAACGCGCACGAGGAACCTGCATCGTATGCGCCGCACGAAGGAAGGCACTGCAGCAAAGAGCGTGGCACCCAGGATGCAGAGAGCGCACCGGCTTGCTATCATAGAGACACACCAACACACCTACCCATGCCGAAGGACAACCCCACCAAGGGCCCCGAAGCAGGGAAAGCGGCAGCGAAGAAGACCGCACCTGCATCCGGAGCCAAAACTGAAAATCTGAAAAAAAACGCGCCAGCAGCAAAGAAGGCGCGCAAGAGTTACTACAAGCCCAAGGGGGGCAACGGAGGGGCACGCCCTGGAGCAGGAAGGGCACCAGGATCCAAGAACGCAGCGACACTCGTGAAGGAGGCCCTAGGCCAGCGCTACGAGGCATTTGGAGAGGAGGAGATTGAGATAGTCGTGAATACGGCCAAGGGCCAGCAGATCGTGAAGAAGGCTCGAGCCATAGCCGTCATGGAGATGCTCTTCACCGAGGCTATCCGCACCAAGAGCATATCCGCAGGCATCGCGTTCCTCGACCGCGTGAGCGGCAAGCCGAAGCAGTCCATCGACCACAGCGGCAACATAGGCGCGGACGACCAGGAGACACCAGACACAGAGGCAGATCGCGCAGCAGAAAAGGCCTTCCTCACCGCGCTCCGGAAGGAGATCACCGAAGCGGACGACGAGATAGACCCCGATGACGAATAGCGCGCATGAGAGACTCATACGGCGGCACACGGTAGCCTGGATCCACAAGCGCAAGGTTCTTAACGAGAAAAAGAAGCGCCTGAGCTTCCGCACGCACTTCTTCCTGTTCGAGATATTCGCTGACACCTCGAAGAAGATCGCGGTCATGAAGGGCGCGCAGGAGGGACTAAGCACCTGGGCAATCGCCACCGAGCTGCACGATGCCCGCTACAAGGCCATCAACCAGATCCACGTACTCCCCAGCAGCGGAGACGCGACGGTGTTCGTGCAGTCGAAGGTCAACCCGATGATCCAGGAGAACCCGGACCTTGCGACCAAGGCCAGCAAGAAGGACGCGGACAGCGTCGAGCAGAAGCAGTTCGGGCGCAGCTTCCTGTTCTACAAGGGCACCCGCGGCAAGACCTCGGGACACATGATCACCAGCGACCGCAACTGGTATGACGAATACGACCGCTGCGAGATGGAGAAGGTCCACGAGTACGAGAGCCGCCTCGAGGGCATCGGGTCGCTGCGCGAGGAGCGGTGGCTGAGCACACCCACCATCCCGGAGTACGGCATCCACGCGAAGTTCCTCGAGGGGGACCAGAAACACTGGCGCTTCCGCTGCCCGGAGTGCCTGGCAGAGCAGCACATGCAGTGGCCGGAGAGCGTGGACAAGGCGCGCCGATGCTACGTGTGCCTGGCGTGCAACGCGCCGATCACCAAGCGGGCCATACGCGAGGGGAAGTGGAAAGCCAAGTTCCCGGGCCGCGAGATCAGCAGCTACTGGATACCTCAGATGATCGTGCCGTGGATCAGCGCCGGGAGCCTCATCGACGCGGAGGCAAAGGCGGAGCAAAACGGCACACTGGACTACTTCTACAACTTCAAGCTCGGGCTACCCTACCTCCGGGCGGACGGCACTATGCCAGCAACGCTCGTGCTCAAGAACCTAGTCACCGGGCAGCTGGCAGAGCGCAACGCCTGCGCCGGTGTAGACGTGCAGCAGGACGAGCTGTACGTGCAGGTGGGCAACGCCGACGCGGTCTTCGCCATCACCAAGCTGCGCGACGAGCCAGGCAAGACTCGCTGGGACCGTCTCGGGGAGCTCATCGAGCTGTACGACATCCGGTACATGGTCATCGATGCGGGCTATAAGCCGAACGACGTGCTGGCATTCGCCAAGCGCTACCCCGGCATCGTGTACATGAACTGGTACCAGGAAGCCCCCAAGGGGGATCCGATATTCCGCTTCGCAGACGCGGTGGGCTTCCAGGAGAAGGGCCCCGAGACGTTCGAGGAGAGCATCAAGGTCCTCACCGACCGCGAGCGCGCGCTGGACCTGTATGTGGACAAGCTCCGCAAGGGAGAGCGGAGGTTCCACTACGCGGCGCACGATCCGAACCTGCAGGAGCTCATCCGCCACATGAAGACCATGTACACGCGGACCATAGAAACCAAGCACGGAACGCCGAAACGCGAGTGGGCAAACACCGGGAAGAACGACTACGTGATGGCCGGTGTCTACCTCGAGGTGGCATTCCACAAGCAGGCTGTGTACGAAGGGGCTTGACCTGTTACAATATCTGCATATGGCAACTACCCAGACGGACGAAAAGAACCCGGAGGCCTACAACCCCACGGCTGAGGAGCAGAAGCTCATCGACAAGTGGAAGTCGCGCTTCGACATTGCCCAGCGCTGGCGGCGTCCCTTTGACGACCGCAACGTTCGGATGTGGCACCTCTACTGGGGCTACCGTCCGCACACCAACTACGCCTACCAGACGAGCCTCATGCCGCCTATCGGCTTCGAGATCGTGGAGACGATCAAGCCGCGCATGTCCGCGGCGACGATGCGTACCCGCATCTTCCCGACGCGCAAGCAGGATCTGAACAGCCCAAGCCTGGCAGCCTGGGACGACCTCGTGAATTACGACTTCAAGGCAATGGGCCTCGAGGATAAGAAGACCGACGCGATTCACGCGAGCCTGGTACTCGGAAACGCCTACGGCCTCCTGACCTGGAACGCCAGCGAGCAGCACCCGACCCTCGACATCCTGCACAACGCGCTGCTGTACGTGGATCCGAACGCAGGGCCACGCCTGAAGGGCAGCGACTGGGAAATCCTGCTTGTGTACAAAAAGAAGTCCCGCATTGAGCGCGAGGAGCGCGGACGTGGAGCTAACGCCCTCTACGGCGACACGCTGAAGTACCTCACCGACGAGACGATCAGCGATGACCCACGCCGGAAGTACTACGAGATTGAGACGCTCAAGATGAACCAGGTACGCCAGCCGGGCACCCGCACGAGCGGCGAGCGTGGCAGCAACTCACCGGTACAGACCGACGCTACCGACGAGAAGTCACGCGTGCCAATGGTGGAGCTCATGATGTGCTTCGACCACGAGGAGGGTAAGCTCTTGACCTTCGGCAACAAGAAAGTCCTCATGCGTAACGAGGACAGCCCCTACCTGAAGGTGAACAAGGGCCGCATCATCTTCGACCTCCCCTGCATCAAGGTGCCGTGGAGCAGCCAGGCAATGAGCATCCTGCAGCCGGTCGAGACGACCATCATTGAGATTGCGGACGGCCGCAACCAGGCGATGGATTCCATCACGTACCTGCTCGACCCGATTATCAAGAAGAAAAAGGACGCTCGCCTCACCAACGACGACATCAAGTTCGCACCAGGCGCAATCTGGGAGCTGCAGAACGCCAACGACGTGGTCATCGAGCGCGGCCCAGACATCAGCCAGGCGTGGATCCAAAAGGACAACCTGCTCCGCAACGAGATCCAGAGCAGCCTCGCCCTCTCCGAGTACGTGCGCGGCATCCCGAGCAACGGCACCGAGCCCGCGCAGAAGATCGAGATGCTCCTCATGCAGAGCAACATCCGCTTCAGCCAGTTCATCAAGCAGATGAAGGAGTGGCTCACGGACATCGCCAACGCCAGCATTGAGATGAACCGCGCGTTCCTCTCCGAGGCAAAGGCCTACCGCGTCATGGGAGACGACATCGACTTCAAGGAGTTCACCGACGAGGACCGCGACGTGATCGTGGACGCGGACGTAGAGGTGGAGATCAAGCAGGAGAAGTCCCAGATGGAGGAGATCCGCGAGATGCGCGACCTCTACGATCTCTTCGTGGGCAGCGACAAGCCAAACGAGCAGGATCCGGAAGACGTGAAGCGCTGGACCGCGCGGAAGAACGAGCTGCAGCGCATGCTCCTCGAGGCGTACGGCAAGGACAAGTACGCCAAGCTTCTCAAGCTCATGGAAACCACGCCGGAGGAGGCTGCCGCCAAGGCGCAGCCAGAACTACCGGCACCGGCAGACCTGCCCCCGGAGATGGCGCAACCCGCTATCCCGCAGGCCGTGCCGATGCTGCCGCCCGAGGGGCAACCAGGTCCGATTCCGCAGGGGGCGGGACCGGCACAGCCTACGAGCGGGCTACTCGCTAGCCTCATCAGTCGAGCTCGCGGGGCATCAATCGTGTAGAATAACCACATGAACGAAATGAACACCGCGCCTATGAGCGCAGAGGAATCGAAGAAGCTCGAGGGCGAGATCAAGACCGCCATCGATGGATGCATGCAGAAGCTCGCCGCGGGCGAATACAAGACCCGCGAGGAGGCTATCGAGGC
>Ga0075464_10000571_pt1 | contig 16261 bp, 14 predicted proteins | sample DEB19_08_DNA_5_FD_75068 | JGI IMG/M metagenome (GOLD analysis project Ga0075464, IMG submission 75068) | Aqueous microbial communities from the Delaware River and Bay under freshwater to marine salinity gradient to study organic matter... | ecosystem: Environmental > Aquatic > Marine > Coastal ...
GCCTCCAGAATTAAAATACTCTCGCGCCTTGATATTGCAGAAAAACGCGTGCCCCAAGATGGACGCATGAAGCTGACTGTCGGACTAGGGCAGGTCATCGATTTTCGCGTGAGTACGCTGCCCACGCTGTTCGGCGAAAAAATTGTGATCAGGATTCTCGATCCGAAGACGGCGCAAATGGGCTTGGATTCGCTGGGGCTTGAGCCTGAGGAGAAAGAGCGATTGCTGAGTGCTTTGCACCGTCCCACCGGCATGGTATTGGTGACTGGCCCGACCGGTTCGGGTAAGACCGTATCGCTTTACACCTGCCTGCATTTGTTGAACCAGCCCGGGGTTAATATTTCCACAGCAGAAGATCCCTCCGAGATCAATTTACCCGGTGTCAATCAGGTCAATGTCAATGACAAGGCGGGTTTGACTTTCGCGGTCGCCTTGCGGGCTTTTTTGCGGCAGGACCCGGACATCATCATGGTCGGAGAAATTCGGGATATTGAAACTGCAGACATCGCCATCAAGGCGGCGCAGACCGGACACTTGGTGCTGTCCACGCTGCACACCAATGACGCTCCAACCACGCTGACGCGCATGCGCAACATGGGAATAGCCCCCTTCAATATTGCCTCCAGCGTGATGCTGATCACCGCCCAGCGTTTGGTCCGACAACTGTGTATCTATTGCAAAGTGCAGGCCGACATACCGCGTGCCACGCTGATGCGAGCAGGGTTCAAACCGACTGAACTGGACGGTAGTTGGACGCCCTTTCGAGCGCAGGGTTGCAGCGTTTGCAACAACGGCTATAAGGGGCGCATCGGTGTGCACCAAGTCATGCCCGTGTCGGATGAGATCCAGCGCATTATTCTTCGGGATGGTAGCGCGATGGAAATTGCAGCGCAGGCCGAACTTGAGGGCGTTAGAAGTTTGCGTCAGTCGGGCTTGCTGAAAGTTAAACTCGGCTCAACTTCGCTGGAAGAAATCCTGAGTTGCACCAACGACTGACCGATCCGCTCACCTGACTTTTTGAACCCTATGGCCGTAGCTGCAGCTTCACACCTACTTCGCGATCTTGTCTTCGAATGGGAAGGCACCAACCGCGAAGGCAGCCCTGTACGCGGTCAAATCCGGGCGATGGGCGAAAACCATGCCATGGCTGTGTTGCGGCGGCAGGGCGTGCAAGCCCTGAAGGTGTCGCGTCAGCGTCGAACATCAGGCCGATCCATTTCTCCTCGTGATGTGGCTGGTTTCACGAGGCAGTTGGCAACCATGATGAAAGCCGGTGTGTCATTGCTCCAATGTTTTGATATCGTAGGCCGCGGTCACAGCAATCCGCGCATGGTCAGGTTGCTCAACGATATCCGCAGCGACGTTGAGACCGGCACCTCTTTGAGCGTCGCTTTTGCCAAGCATCCGTCCCATTTCAATTCGCTCTATTGCAATCTGGTGGCGGCTGGGGAGGCGGCCGGGATTTTGGACACGTTGCTTGACCGCTTGGCCGTCCATATGGAAAAGACTGAAGCCCTGAAATCAAAGGTTAAGTCTGCCTTGAGTTATCCGGCTGCGGTCATGAGCGTTGCCTTTGTCGTGGTAGTGATCATCATGATCGTCGTTATTCCCGCCTTCAAGAGCGTTTTCTCTTCGTTTGGTGCTGACCTGCCAGCCCCCACCCTTTTTGTGATGGGTGTGAGTGAGTTTTTTGTCGCTCACGGGTGGCTCGTGACCGGGGCTGGGGTTGCGGGTTCTTATGCTTTTTTGTGGTTGTGGCGGCGTAGTGAGAGATTGCAAAGGCTCACGGACCGATGGTTATTGAAGACGCCAGTCTTTGGCGCACTGATTGAAAAGGCCTGCATTGCCCGATGGACAAGAACACTCTCAACGCTCTTTGCCGCCGGTGTGCCGCTCATGGATGCCCTTGAGCTGGCCGGCGGAACCAGTGGAAATTCGGTTTACGCACAGGCCACATTCACTATTCAAGAAAAAGTGTCTACCGGCATCAGTTTGAATGTGGCCATGGCCCACACCGGTGTGTTTCCAAGCATGGTGGTGCAGATGTGTGCGATTGGAGAAGAGTCTGGTGCGTTGGATCACATGCTTGGCAAATCAGCTGATTTTTTTGAGGCTGAAGTGGATCAACAGGTTGCCGCTTTGGCGAGCCTGATGGAGCCCTTCATCATCGTGATCCTCGGGTCACTGATTGGCGGAATTTTGATCTCTATGTATCTGCCTATTTTCGAGCTCGGGCAGGTGATCTGATGTTGACCGTCGCTTGGCCTTTGACTTGGTTTTCGTTGCCCCTGCTGGCGGGCCTGATTGGATTGATCGTTGGCAGTTTCCTCAACGTTGTGATCCATCGTCTGCCGCTCATGATGGAGCGACAGTGGGCTCGAGAGTGTGCGGAGTTCACCGAAAAAGATGCAGGTACTGAGCCGCATGCAGAACCAGATGTTGAGCTCGTCTTCAGTCTGGTGCAGCCGCGTTCGCGTTGTCCGCACTGCGGTCATCCGATTGGCTGGCACGAGAACATTCCCGTTCTGAGTTACCTTTTCTTGCGTTGCAAATGCTCGGCCTGCGGCGTCGGCATCAGTTTGCGTTACCCCATCGTCGAATTGCTCACGGCGGGCTTGTTTTATTTTTGCGTGGCACGCTGGGGGGGCACACTCACGGCGGCGGTTTGGTGTGGGTTTTCAGCCGCAGTGGTGACGTTAGCCATGATCGATTGGGACACCACTTTGTTGCCAGATGACATCACGCTGCCGCTGGTGTGGAGTGGCCTGATCGTCGCTGCGCTGCAATGGAATCCCGGCGTCAACCTGAGCGACTCGGTGTGGGGTGCTGTCGGCGGTTATCTGTCTTTGTGGAGCGTGTATTGGGGCTTCAAACTGATCACCGGCAAAGAAGGCATGGGTTTTGGTGACTTCAAATTATTCGCGGCGCTGGGGGCTTGGTTCGGCTGGACGGCGCTGGTGCCGATCATTCTGATGGCCTCGGTGCTGGGCGCCGTGGTCGGCATGGGTCTGAAGTGGTCGTCAAAACTGCGGGAGGGTGGCTATGTGCCCTTCGGTCCATTTTTGGTGATTGCGGGGCTGACGGCGCTATTTTGGGGACCGCAGGCTGTCTTGCGTTGGGTGGGGCTTGCGCTGTGACGACCGCATTGGTGGCGAGCCGCATCGGGCTCACCGGCGGCATCGGCAGTGGCAAGAGCACCGTGGCGCAGATGCTGGCCGAATGCGGTGCGGTAATTGTGGATGCGGACGCGATTTCCCGTCAGCTGACGGCCGCAGGCGGCGCGGCCATTGCGGCCATCGGGCAAATCTTCGGTGCTGCCTTCATCACGCCGGCCGGTGCATTGGACCGGGACGCCATGCGACAGCAGGTTTTTTCTGACCCGTCAGCCAAACTGCGTTTAGAAGCGATCATCCACCCGCTCGTGGCGGCACAGACCGCTCAGCAAGCCAGCGCCGCAGAAAGCCAAGGCGCCCGTTGCATTGTTTTTGACGTTCCCTTGCTGGTCGAGTCGGGTCGCTGGCGGGCGCAACTGCATCAAGTGTTGGTGATTGATTGCACAGAAGAGCGACAAATCAGCCGCGTCATGGCCCGCAACGGTTGGACCCGTGAGGCAGTGCAAAAAGTCATCGCCGCGCAAGCCAGCCGGGCGCAGCGACTGGCCGCAGCCGACATGTGTATTTACAACGAGACACAGTCGCTGGCAGAATTGGCGGCTCTTGCACGGGCTGCAGCTAAGCGCTTCGGGCTATGATGTAACAGTGCCCGGTCAGCCGGCCTCTCAACGTCGATAAAGATATCGCTGTGATCCTTTACGAGTATCCATTCAACGAACGCGTACGCACTTACTTGCGCCTTGAACACCTTTTTAGCAGGTTGGGCGAACTGGCAGAGCGCGACGATCCCATCGACCACCATTACGCGATCACCACGATCTTTGAGATCATGGACGTGGGTGGCCGTGCCGATTTGAAAACCGATGTCCTCAAGGACCTCGAAAAACAAAAACATGTGCTGAATGGTTACCGCGGCAACCCGGCCATCTCGGAAGCTGCGCTGGATGAAATCATCGGCCAGTTGGACAGTTATTTTGCAACCCTGAATGCCTTGCCTGGCAAGGCGGGTCAGTCATTGACTGAAAACGACTGGCTCATGGGGATTCGCAGCCGTGCCGGCATTCCGGGCGGCACTTGCGAGTTTGACTTGCCAGCTTATTTCGCGTGGCAGCACCTGAGCGCCTCGCGTCGGCGGGCAGATATTCAACGCTGGATGTCGACCCTGGTGCCACTGGCGGGTTCGATCAATATTCTGCTGAAGCTATTGCGCGACGCCGGCTTGCCGCAAAAAGTGCTCGCTGCGGGCGGCATTTATCAGCAAACCTTGCCGCAAGGTCGGACGTTTCAGTTGCTGCGCTTGCGGCTCGATTCTGCGAAAGGTTTGGTGCCTGAAATCAGCGCCAACCGCTTGATGGCATCGGTCCGGCTGATGCGGCACGCCAGCGATGACCGCTTGCATTCTGCAGCTGAAGATGCTGAATTTGAGCTCACGCTCTGCGCTTAACGCTTTAAATAGCTAGTTCTGGTTGTTAGTTTTGAGCTGACCGCCCATCAAAGACTTGATGATGACCCCAAAGACTTCTGAATCTAAAATTGTCACCTGCCCAAGCTGCGGTGGTGACAGTGTCTACGCACCTAGCAATGCTTTCAGGCCGTTTTGCAGTCAGCGCTGCAAAAACATGGACTTGGGCGCTTGGGCTAGCGAGAGTTTTCGCTTGCCAACCGACACGCCGCCTGACGATCAGGTTTTTGGTGACGCCAAGCTGCAATAACTTGGCGTCTTAAAGTCTGATCAGTTTCAGGCTTCTGACGTGCCGATGACCTGTTGCAGTTCGCCGTTTTGGTACATCTCCATCATGATGTCCGAGCCGCCAATGAACTCACCTTTGACGTACAGCTGGGGGATGGTTGGCCAGTTGCTGTATTCCTTGATGCCGTGGCGAATGGCTTCGTCTTCCAGCACGTTGACGGTCGCTGGTTTGTTCACGCCGCAGGCTTTCAGCACCTGAATCGCCTTGCCAGAAAAGCCGCACATCGGAAATTGCGCCGTGCCTTTCATGAAAAGAACCACGTCGCTGGATTTAACGATGTCATCAATGCGTTGTTGGGTGTCGCTCATGGGAATACTCCGTTGGGGTGGATCTGGCGCGCGGCCAGACGTTAAAAATCATATTGACAGATTATCGGGCGCTTTCAATCCCGCTGCGCAGGTCTGGCTTCATGCTGCCAACGGCCACCCGTGCAGCGCTGAATACCGGCCAAGTCGTCGCGGCTGGAAACGCTCTCAAAACCTTGTTCTCGCAGCAGCTGGCGAACGACCGCAGCCTGGTCGTAGCCGTGCTCCAGCAGCAACCAACCGCCAGTTTGTAAATGCGTGGGCGCACCCAAAATGATCTGGCGCAAATCGCTCAGTCCATCGCTACCAGCCGTCAGCGCCTGCATCGGTTCGTGGCCCAACGCCGCTAAATGCGGGTCGCCTTCTCGGACATAGGGCGGGTTGCTGACGATCACATCAAACCGGCCCTTGACCTGCTCAAACCAGCGACTGATCTCGATCGACACCGCCAGACCCAGCGCCGCCGCATTGCTGCGGGCGACCGCCACGGCGTCAGCGCTGGCGTCGATGGCGCTGACATCGGCTGCGGGGCGCGCGTGTTTGATGGCCAAGGCGATGGCGCCGCTGCCGGTCCCAAGGTCGAGCACTTTGGCGTCGCCCTGAGGAAGCACGTCAAGCGCCCAGCTGACCAAGGTTTCAGTGTCTGGCCTGGGGATCAAAACGCGGGCATCAACCGCCAGCGGCAGGCCAAAAAACTCTTGCTGTCCGACGATGTAAGCCAGCGGTTCGCCGCTCGCCCGGCGTTGGCTGAGCACGCTAAAGCGTTCGCTGACCTCGGGCGGTAACGGGTCGCGGTCATGGGCGATCAACCAGGCCCGCTCGCCATGCGGCTTGCCCAGCACATGCAGCAGCAACAACTGCGCATCTAGCCGGTCCAGTCCCAAACTGCCGGCGGCAGCGATGGCCTGCGCGCAAGTCAACGCGTCAGGCATTGCGGTTTTCCAGCTCGGCCAGCAGCTCCGCGCCGCGCTCCACTTGCAGGGCCGTCACCACGTCTTCGAGGTCGCCCTCCATGATGTAGTTGAGTTTGTAGAGCGTCAGGTTGATGCGGTGGTCGGTGAGCCGGCCCTGCGGAAAGTTGTAGGTGCGGATGCGGTCGCTGCGGTCGCCACTGCCGATCAATCCCTTGCGCGTGGCGGCGTCTTTGGCGGCGCGTTCAGAACGGTCTTTTTCGTGGATGCGGGCCGTCAGCACTTTCAAAGCTTGGGCTTTGTTGCTGTGCTGACTGCGACCTTCTTGGCACTCGGCGACGATGCCGGTCGGCAAGTGCGTGATGCGCACGGCCGAATCGGTCTTGTTGATGTGCTGGCCGCCAGCGCCACTGGCGCGGTAGGTGTCAATGCGCAAATCGGCCGGGTTGATCTGAATCAGCACCGCCTCGTCGGGCTCGGCCAGCACGGCCACCGTGCAGGCGCTGGTGTGGATGCGGCCCTGGGTTTCGGTGGCTGGCACGCGTTGCACCCGGTGACCGCCTGACTCAAAGCGCAGCTTGCCGTAGACGCCCATGCCGAGGCTGTCGGGCTGGCCCTCCATGCGGACCACCACTTCTTTGTAGCCGCCCAACTCTGACGGCGACTCGCTGATGATCTCGCAGCGCCAGCCGCAGCGCTCCGCATAACGCGTGTACATGCGAAACAAGTCAGCCGCAAACAGCGCTGATTCATCGCCGCCCGCGCCCGCGCGAATCTCCAGAAAGGCTGGCCTCGAGTCGTCCAGGTCTTTCGGAATCAGCATCAGTTGCAGGGCTTCGTCGAGCCGCGTGATGTCGGCTTTGGCCTCGTCGATTTCATCTTCTGCCATGGCCGTCATGTCGGGGTCTGCCGCAGCTTCGGCGAGCATGGCTTGGGCGCCCGCGAGATCAGCTTCGCGGCGCGTCAGCTTGTTGTATTGCGCCGTGATCAGACTGGCTTCCGCGTGCTCGCGGGTCAGGTTGCGAAAGCGCTCCATGTCGCTGACCACGTCGCTGGCCGAGAGCAGGGCGTCTAGCTCGTGCAGGCGAAGAATCTGGCGTTCCAGGGTTTGGCGAAGAAAAGGTTTCATCAGGGCATTCAGGGCGGCAGCACAGTGCAGCGTGGGATACAAGGGCGACCCCTTGCGGGATTGCCGACCGACAAAGTCGGCGCGATCTTGAGCGTGAAGATCGCCGCTAAAGGCTGTTGCGCTCTTTGGGCAGGTTGCCGCGCAGGAACAGTCTAGAGACAGTTTGTGCCGTACTGTCTCGGTTCGCGGCGTCGCTGGCGTGCAGTTCGGCCATGGCACCATGCAGCATTTTTTGCGTCAGTCCGCGTGACAACGCTTCGAGTACGGCTTCCACCGGTTCGCCTTTGGCCAGCATCTTTTTGGCGCGGTTGATTTCCAGTGCGCGCCATTCGTCGGCTTGGGCATTCAGCTGTTGGATCAGCGGGACGGTGCCGCGCTGGTTCAGCCAGTGCATGAAGTTTTGCACGCCGGCGTCAATGATCACTTCGGCTTGCGCCACTGCGGCTTGCCGGTTGTCTTTGCCGGTCTGCACAACTTTCGCCAAGTCATCGACGGTGTAAAGATAAATGTCTTCGAGCGCCTGCACTTCAGGCTCGATGTCGCGGGGGACTGCCAGATCGATCATGAACATGGGCTTGTGCTTGCGCAGTTTGAGCGCCCGTTCCACCGCGCCCAAGCCAATGATCGGCAAGGTGCTGGCGGTGCAGCTGATGACGGCGTCGAACTCATGCAGGCGCAGCGGCAAATCGGCCAGGCGCATCACTTCTGCGCCAAATCGGCCCGCCAGTTTTTCACCGCGCTCCAGCGTGCGGTTGGCAATCGCCATTGATTTCGGGTTCTTGGCGGCGAAATGCGTCGCCGCCAGTTCAATCATTTCGCCGGCACCGACAAACAACACTTTGATGTCGCCTAGGTCTTCAAACAGCTGGCCGGCCAAGCGCACCGAGGCGGCCGCCATGCTGATGCTGTGAGCGCCGATTTCAGTGTTGCTGCGGACTTCTTTGGCTACCGCAAACGAGCGTTGAAACAACTGGTGCAGCGTGGTGCCCATGGCACCGGCATCTTCGGCGGCGCGCACCGCGTCTTTCATTTGGCCAAGGATTTGTGGCTCGCCAAGCACCATCGAGTCGAGCCCACTGGCCACGCGAAAGGCGTGGCGTGCAGCATCGCCGTTGTGCAGGGTGTAGCTGTGCGATCGCAGCAGCGCGGGGGAGACGCCGCCGTTGTGGGCCAACCAGTCGATTGTTTTGTCGAGGTCGACGTGCTCGCCGGCGCAGTAAATTTCAGTGCGATTGCAGGTCGACAGCAGCGTGGCTTCGGGCTGGCGCGTCAGCGAGGCGCGCAAACCCTTCAAAGTCGGTTCAATCTGGTCGATGGCAAACGCAAATCGACCTCTCAAATCGAGCGGTGCGGTGTGATGATTTAAGCCGAGGGCCCAGACTGACATAGATAGATTATAAATTTTTGGCTGACCGGGGCAGTTGGTGTGCCTCAAAATGGCCTTTTATGAGAGCTTGGGCGCTTAAACTCAATATCAATTATCTACATCAGCCCATGACCTTTTATCTTTTGACCAACCATTTGCTGAACTTCGTGGCTCCCGCTGCTTTTTTGGCATTGCTGATGGTCGGTTTGTCCGCGCTGCTGCCTTTTTCCAGATCTAAACCGGGCGGAAAAGCAGCCAGCTTGAGCCGACCCGGTTGGCGCTGGCAGTTCGCACTGGTGTTCGCGGCCAACTTGCTGGTCACTTTCGGGGGCTTGGGTTTTTTCGGCCATGACGGCCGCTTGCTGACCTACGCCGCGATGGCGTTGGCGGCAGCGTTGGTGCAGTGGCTGCTGCTGCGTGGCTGGAAAGTTTGAGCCTTTTCAGCTCAGCGCTGAAAACAAATCTACCCGGTCGGTGATGATGCCGTCGGTGCCCAGCGCCCACAGCCGATCAGCGTCCGACGTTTCATTCACCGTGTAGCTCAGCACCTTCAAGCCTGCGCTTTGGGCTTGTTGCACGCTGACCGCATCCCACTGCGTGTGCTTGCAGACCACCGCCACACAGCCGAGCCGCAGAGCTGTTTCCAGCCAGCCGCTCTGCAAAGCGTCCAACAACAGGGCGCGCGGCAAATGCGCTTGCGCAGCGCGGGCGGCTTCCAGTGCTGCTGGCTGAAAGGATGACAGCAGCGGCGGTATCGGTAAGGCGCCAGCCGGCGCTGCACCCCATAGCCGTGCCGCCGCGTTCGCCACCACGGTGCCCGTCAAGGACTCACTGCCGGGTGTGGGTTTGATCTCGATGTTCAGGGCGAATGCGTTGTCCATGCAGAAATGCGCCACGGCCTCCAAGCTGGTCAGCGGCTCACCCGCATACGCCGGCGAATGCCAGCTGCCGGCATCTAAGCGAGACAGCTCGGCCAAAGTCAATTCAGCCGCCAGACCTTGCCCGTTGCTGGTGCGGTCCAAGGTGGCGTCGTGCAGCAAAAACGGCACGCCGTCGGCACTCAGCTTGACGTCGCATTCGAACATGCGGTAGCCGTGGAAAGCGCCCAAGCGAAAAGCTGCCAGCGTGTTTTCGGGTGCCAGTTTGCCAGCGCCGCGATGCGCTATCCAGCGCGGATAAGGCCAAGCCTTGTCTTTTGCCGCGGTCATAAACGCTGTCCGCTAGCGCTGTCAAACCAGTGCAACCGGTCTGCTCGAGGCGCCGCATGAATCGTCGCGCCCAGCACGGGGGAGGGCTGGCTTTCATCCATCCGGACAATCAAGGACTCGTCGCCCAAGCGGCCATACACCAAGCGCTCAGCGCCCAGCATTTCAATCGCCTCGACCTGTACAGTCCAGCCCGTGTCAGAGATGGTCAGGTGCTCCGGTCGAATGCCCAAAATAGCCCCAGTTGGGCCGTCAAAGTCTGCGTTGGGCACATGCTTGAGCAAGTTCATCGGCGGCGAGCCCATGAAGCTGGCCACGAAGGTGGTGGCGGGGCGGTTGTAAACCTCCTCGGGCGTGCCGAACTGCTCGACTCGGCCGGCATTCATGACGATCATGCGCTGGGCCAAGGTCATGGCCTCGACTTGGTCGTGCGTGACAAACAGCGAGGTGATGCCGAGCTCGCGGTGCAGTTTTTGGATCTCCAGCCGGGTTTGCACGCGCAGCTTGGCGTCTAGGTTGGACAGCGGTTCGTCAAACAAAAACACCTGCGGTTGCCGCACGATGGCCCGGCCCATGGCCACGCGCTGACGCTGGCCACCCGACAGAGCGCGGGGCTTGCGGTCGAGCAGGTGACTCAGCTCCAAGATGCCGGCGGCCTTGTCGACCCGCGCCTTGATCTCGGCGAGCGGCACCTTCTTGATCTTCAGTCCGTAAGCCATGTTGTCGAACACGCTCATGTGCGGATACAGCGCGTAGTTCTGGAACACCATGGCGATGTCACGCTCGGACGGCTCTAAGTCGTTGACCACGCGCTCGCCGATGGAAATCTCGCCACCGGAAATTTCCTCTAGGCCGGCCACCATGCGCAGCAGAGTGGACTTGCCGCAGCCCGACGGCCCAACGATGACAATGAATTCGTGGTCGGCTATTGACGCGTTGATGCCGTGAATGACCTGCAGCGCGTGCTTGCCGCTGCCATATGTTTTGACGACGTTCTTGAGTTGGATTGAAGCCATTTTTTCTAGTCAGTTGGGGACAGAGCTAAAGATCTGTCCCGCGAAGAAATTCTGTTCAAGTGGACGCCGCGGAACCGGCTTTGCCGGGCTGCAGGCGGCGCCCCCTGGGGGGAGGCGCCAAAGGCGCTTCGGGGGAGGGTCATTTTTCAGTGTCAACCAAGCCCTTGACGAACCATTTCTGCATCAGTATCACCACCAGCGCAGGCGGTAGCATGGCCAGAATGGCGGTGGCCATCACGATGTTCCAGTCGTTGGCGGCTTCCCCACCGGCCAGCATCCGCTTGATGCCGATCACCACCGGGTACATGTCCTCGCTGGTGGTCATGAGCAGCGGCCACAGGTATTGGTTCCAGCCGTAAATGAACTGGATCACGAACAACGCGGCAATCGAGGTCTTGGACAGGGGCAGCAAGATGTCTTTGAAAAAGCGCATCGGGCCGGCCCCGTCCATGCGGGCGGCCTCGACCAACTCGTCCGGCACGGTTAGAAAAAACTGGCGAAACAGAAAGGTCGCGGTGGCCGAGGCGATCAGCGGCAGCGTCAGGCCGGCGTAGGTGTTGATCATGCCCAGGTCGGCGACCACCTTGTAGGTGGGCAAGATGCGCACTTCGACCGGCAGCATCAGCGTCACGAAGATGGCCCAGAAAAAGAACATTTTGAACGGAAAGCGGAAGTAGACGATGGCAAAGGCCGACAGCAGCGAGATAGAAATCTTGCCAACCGTGATCACCATGGCGGTCACGAAGCTCACCCACATCATGTGGGCTACCGTGGTGTTGGAGCCCAGTTTGCCGTCGCCAAACAGCGCGGCTTTGTAGGTTTCCCACATGTTGTTGCCGGGCAGCAAGGGCATCGGCACTTGCACGATGGCGTCTGCCGTGTGGGTCGAGGCAATGAGCGCCAAGTAGAGGGGAAACGCCACGATCAGCACGCCGAGCAGCATCACGGTATGGGACAGGAGGGTGAGCCAGCGACTGCGGTCAACCATCAGTAGTTCACTTTCTTTTCGACGTAGCGGAACTGCACCACCGTGAGCGCCACCACGATCATCATCAGGATGACTGATTGCGCAGCTGAGCCGCCCAAGTCAAGCGCTTTGAAGCCATCTTGGTAGACCTTGTAGACCAGGATCGAGGTCGCTTGGCCCGGGCCGCCGGCGGTCATGGCGTCGATGATGCCGAAGGTGTCGAAGAAGGCGTAGACGATGTTGATCACCAGCAGGAAAAAGGTGGTGGGCGACAGCAGCGGAAGCTGGATGCTCCAAAAACGTCGCCACGGACCGGCGCCGTCGATCGACGCGGCCTCGATCAGCGATTTGGGGATGGATTGCAGGCCGGCCAAGAAGAACAGGAAGTTGTAGGAGATCTGCTTCCAGACCGAGGCGATGACGATCAGCGCCATGGCCTGGCCCTCGTTCATGAGGTGGTTCCAGTGGTAGCCCAACTGGCCCAGACCATACGACAGCACGCCGATGGATGGCGAGAAGATGAAGATCCACAGCACGCCGGCAATGGCGGGCGCCACTGCATAGGGCATGATCAGCAGCGTTTTGTAGACCATGGCGCCGCGCACCACGCGGTCGGCAAAGATGGCCAGCAGCAGCGACAGCGACAAGCCGATAACCGCCACCAGCACCGAGAACTGCGCCGTGACTTGGAACGAAGAGAGGTAGGAGGGGTCATTGAGCAGGCGGCGAAAGTTGTCCAGCCCGACGAATTCACGGCTCAGGCCGAACGCATCCTCTAAGTGCAGGGACTGCATCAAGGCTTGGCTCGCCGGCCAAAAAAAGAAGACGCTGATGATCAGCATCTGCGGCAGGATCAGTGCCCAAGGCAGCCAACCGGAGCGAAAAAGGACGCGTTTTTCCATCAGTCATCATCATTCAAAAACCGCCGGGCATCTTGCCGGGCCGCGGCGGTCGGGGCTGTTTCTGTGCTTATTTCTTGCTGTTGGCCTGCTCGAAGCGGACCAGCAGTTCGTTGCCGCGCTTGACGATGGCGTCCAGCGCGTCCTTGGCTGACTTTTTGCCGGACCAGACTTGCTCCAACTCTTCGTCCTCAATGGTGCGGATCTGCACGTAGTTGCCCAAGCGGATGCCACGTGACTTGTCGGTCACCTTGCGCACCATCTGCTGCACGGCCACGTCGGTGCCGGGATTCTTCTGGTAAAAACCAGATTTATCGGTCAGGTCATAAGCGGCTAAGGTGATGGGCAGGTAGCCGGTTCGTTGGTGGCTGGCAGCCTGCACTTTGGTTTGCGAGAGGAAATCGAAGAACTTGGCCACACCCTTGTATTCTTGGGCCTTCTTGCCGGACATGACCCACAGCGAAGCGCCGCCGATCACGGTATTTTGCGGTGCGCCCTTGACGTCGGCGTAGTAGGGCAGCGGGGCCAGGCCGTAGGCGAACTTGGCGTTCTTGGCGACGTCGCCGTAGAAACCAGATGAGGTTTGGATCATGGCGCACTCGCCGGCCGTGAATGAAGCCTGGGCGTTGGAACCTCGGCCCTTGTAGACAAACTCGCCTGCGGCGGCGGCCTTGGCTAAGTTGTCGATATGCTTGACGTGCAGCGGCGAATCGACCTTCAGGCGTGCGTCCATGCCGTTCAGGCCGTTGCCCTTGGTGGCGAACTCGACGTTGTGCCAAGCGGAGAAGCTCTCCAGCTGGGTCCAGCCCATCCAGGCCAGCGTCATCGGGCAGCTGTGGCCGCTTTCTTTGAGTTTCTTGGCGGCCGCGAAGACTTCAGGCCAGGTGGCGGGTGCTTTGTCGGCGTTCAGGCCGGCCTTCTTGAAGGCGTCCTTGTTGTAGTAAAACACGGTGGTGGAACTGTTGAACGGGAAGCTCAGCATCTGGCCGTTGGGCGCTGTGTAGTAGCCGGCCACGGCGGGGATGTAGGCCTTGGGGTCGAAGGCCAGGCCCGCATCGCTCATGATCTTGCCAACCGGCACAGTGGCGCCTTTGCTGGCCATCATGGTAGCGGTGCCGACTTCAAACACCTGCAGCACGTGCGGCGCATTGCCCGAGCGGAAGGCCGCAATGGCTGCCGTCATGGACTCGTCGTAACTGCCCTTGAAAGTCGGTATGACCTTGTAGTCTTTTTGGCTGTCGTTGAACTCCTTGGTCAGGTCGTTGACCCACTGGTTGTTAACAGCTGTCATCGAGTGCCACCACTGAATCTCGGTTTGGGCCTGGCTGGCCAGCGGGGCGAGCAGGGCACTTGCGGCCAGCGCGAGTGCGGTGAGGCGAATCTTCATGAAAACTCCTGAGATAGTAAGAACAATCAAACCAACAGTTTATGAATAATTTGTGACAGTTCTTTTACATGACAGGCACAAAATCAACAACCGGAGTTTCCCAGAGGTTTGTCCGCGTTGCCGGTGTGGTGGCTTCGGTGCTGCGGTAACATTGACTTTCAGGTGGGCTCTCCTCCTTGGCTGCTAACTTTCGCACGATGAACGCTCTTACTACTCTTGATGAATTTCACGCCATCACCGGCGACGCTGGTGATTTGAAGCCAGGTGTTGCGGCCGAACAAGCCCGCATTCGTGAAATTCCGTACAACTACACTTCCTTTTCTGACCGCGAAGTCGTGATTCGCCTACTTAGCGCTCGCGCCTGGGATTTGCTGAACCGGCTGCGCGACGAGCGCCGGACCGGCCGTTCTGCCCGCATGTTGTATGAAGTGCTGGGCGATGTCTGGGTCGTGCAGCGCAACCCCTATTTGCAAGATGATCTGCTGGACAACCCGAAGCGCCGCAAGTTGCTGGTCGAGGCCCTGCAGCACCGCCTTGGCGAGGTAGAAAAACGTCGCACGCCGGGCGCGGATGCCGAGCGTGATGCCATCGTCGGCGAATTGCTGGGCTTGGCCCGGGCTGCGGTGGAAAAGTTTTCCGTCTCTTTCAAACACATGGCCGACCTGCGCCGCCAGACCGAGCGCAAGCTGGGCAAGTGCACGCAAAAAGACAACATCAAGTTCGACGGTTTGTCTCGCGTATCGCACGTGACTGACGCCACCGACTGGCGCGTCGAGTACCCGTTCGTGGTGCTGATGCCCGACACCGAGGTCGAAATGGCCGGCATGGTCAAAGGCTGTATTGAGCTCGGTTTGACCATTGTTCCGCGTGGTGGCGGTACTGGTTACACCGGCGGCGCGATTCCCCTGACCTGGAAATCAGCCGTCATCAACACCGAAAAACTCGAGGCTATGACCGAGGTGCAAAAAGTCATGCTGCCCGGTCTGGCTGAAGCTGTCCCAACCATCTGGACCGAAGCCGGTGTGGTGACGCAGCGCGTCGCCGACATGGCCGAAAAAGCCGGTTTTGTGTTCGCGGTAGACCCAACCTCCGCCGAAGCCTCCTGCATTGGCGGCAATATCGCCATGAACGCGGGTGGCAAAAAAGCCGTGTTGTGGGGCACTGCGCTCGACAATTTGGCCTCTTGGCGCATGGTCACGCCGGATGCTGAGTGGCTTGAAGTGGTTCGTTTGAACCACAACCTCGGCAAGATTCATGACGTTGAGATGGCGAGCTTTGAGCTCCACTATTTCCAAGCCGACGGCAAGACGCCGATTCGCACGGAGCGCTTGGACATTCCGGGCAAAAGTTTTCGCAAAGAAGGCCTCGGCAAAGACGTCACCGACAAGTTTTTGAGCGGTTTGCCAGGCATTCAAAAAGAAGGCTGCGACGGCCTCATCACCAGCGCGCGCTGGATCGTGCACCGTATGCCGGTGCACACGCGCACCGTGTGTCTGGAGTTTTTTGGCAATGCCAAAGACGCCGTGCCGAGCATTGTCGAGATCAAAGATTTCATGTTTGCCGAGCAAAAGCGCGGCGGTGCGATTCTGGCCGGCTTCGAGCACTTGGACGACCGCTACCTGAAGGCGGTGGGTTACGCCACCAAATCCAAGCGCGGCGGTTTGCCTAAGATGGTGCTGTTCGGTGACATCGCTGGCGACGACGCTGATGCGGTGGCGCGCGCTACGTCTGAAGTGGTGCGCTTGGCCAACTCGCGTGAAGGCGAGGGCTTCATCGCCGTCAGTCCCGACGCGCGTAAAAAATTCTGGCTCGACCGCAAGCGCACGGCGGCTATTTCTCGCCACACCAATGCCTTCAAGATCAATGAAGACGTGGTCATTCCACTGCCGCGCATGGCTGAGTACACCGACGGTATAGAGCGCATCAATATTGAACTGAGCTTGGCCAACAAGCTCAAGCTGTGCAACGAACTCGAAGCCTTTTTCGCCAAAGGCCAGCTGCCTTTAGGCAAGTCTGACGACGCCAACGACATCCCTTCGGCTGAGTTGCTTGAAGACCGTGTGGTGCAGGCGCTGGCGCTGGTGCGCGAGGTTCGCACGCTCTGGCGCGGCTGGTTGGACAACGTGGAAACCTTGTTCCCAGAGTTGCAAAACCATGGCTTGCGCGCCAGCTGGAAAACCCAGCTCCGCGCGCCGTTGCAAGCGATCTTCAA
>Ga0075464_10000572_pt1 | contig 16240 bp, 17 predicted proteins | sample DEB19_08_DNA_5_FD_75068 | JGI IMG/M metagenome (GOLD analysis project Ga0075464, IMG submission 75068) | Aqueous microbial communities from the Delaware River and Bay under freshwater to marine salinity gradient to study organic matter... | ecosystem: Environmental > Aquatic > Marine > Coastal ...
CAGCTTCCGTTAGAATACCTGCTTTGTACTTACCTTCAGGCTTGAAGATAGTCAGCTCTTGTTGTCTCATCTCAGGAGCGAAGCTAATGTGCATCCAACGACCAAACTCATGGATCATCTGATCGAACTTGATACCAGCCTTCTTGACTTCCTGACACAGCTGGTAAGGAGTCATCTTAGAGCTAGATACGTCGATAGCCCAACCATCCATGTGAGAGGACACCTTAGAGCCTCCAACAGCCACGTTAACAGCTGGTAGACGCAGCCATGAATTGATGTTCAATGGGCCTGTAATGGCTCGTAGCTGCTCTAGCTTCTGAGCTGCTGTCTTCATGTTCTCCAGTTGGACAGTAGAAGGCTGATTGTCAATACCCTGACGGATAGCTGTATCGCTATGGGTTGCTTCTTCAAGCGTAAAGTGCTCACTCAGCTGCATCGTCATCTCCCTTAATGTTAATACCTGTAATCAAGCCGATAAAGCCACCGACGATAGTCTGGAAGGCAGGGCCAATGATGGCGAAGATGGCTGTATCGTCAACCGCAGGGTCTAACAGAGCGATGATGAACATGACCATCATTACGAACACTACTGCCACCAAGGACAGCGCTGAGGTGATTACCACCGTATCTTTTAGCTTCATTTCTTTCCCACTTTATCAGCTAGTTTTTCCATAGTCCGACCACCGAAGTAGAAAGACATCACGAGCATTCCCCACTGCCCTAGCAGCTCCACATATGCACCTCTAGTCTCATAACCGAAGATGGAAGCAAGAGCGAAGCCACTGTAGGCAAACAAAAGGAATATAAGTACCATAGGACGGATGTTCTTAGACAACCATGAGTCAGAAGACATGTCAGCCTTCATCCGATCCGTGAGGTTATTCTGTTCAATCTTGTAGAACTCCAGCTCTACTTCCTGAAGCTTCTGAGCAGCTTGAGGGTCACCTGCGATAGCCTTAGCTACAGCTTCAACTGAGTCAGAGACACCAAACTTAGATGCCAATGCTGACACAGCAGCCCCACCCAGTGGCCCCATAACAGCAGTAGCTAGGCCGGGTGCTACATTCTTTAAAAGTCCTGCTAACATGTCGTTCATGATGGTTTACACGCTGCTACGGCGTCCTTTACGATAATATATAGATAGAGTTCAAACGGTAAGATGATGAAGAACAGCAAGGTAAGCAACACTAGGAAGCTCACATAGGCTGTCTCGCTAGAAGAAGTGCTATTATTAGTCCCCATAGTTCCAGTACGATTAGAGCCATTACTACGACCCATGCTATTCGTTTCCTTATCTTGTTAATTAGCTTAGTCTTCCGTATAACCTCCTCTTTCCGAGTTCTTACGGCTAATAAGTGAGTCACTTCTTGCTTCTCTTGTACGATACCGAACATCTCAATAACGTCCGTATATAGAGCACCTAGCTCAGGGGGACTCTGATAGATCATTACCTCTCTGATCTCCTTCTGGGCCTTCTCCATCTCCTTCTTAGCTATAACTAAGTCTAAGGAGACATCTAGAAGCTCATCCGGCTCAATGTACTGTGTGTCTATACGTAGCTGTTGTTGCTCAATCTTCCTCTGAATAGCTATCATGGCCTTGAAGAAGACTTTAAGGTTCTTGATTAGATCAGCCTTTATCTCTTGTTCGCTATGGCTTACAGTATAGGGTACATTTGTACTCTTTTGTAAGCTATAGGTTACACTTTTTGTTGCTTTCTGTTGAGTCCCTGTATTCGTCTCTACGTTCTGAGAACTTATGAGGTGATTAGGGGGCTTATTCGCATCAGATTCTGCACCGAATAACTTACTCTTGATGAAACCCCAAAGACCTACTACCTCATCAACGTGCTCCTTAGCCTCATCGAAGGTTTCCTTGGCTTTAAGGACTACACCTTTATACTCTTTGTATAGCTCACATCCCTGCTGGATAGCCTCAACAGCCTTGAGAGCACCAGCAAGGATTAAGAGAGGCATTACTGCTCGTTAAAGGACGGGATAAAGACCTCACCACTAGCTGCTGGAGCTGCTTCCATTGCTGGAGTTGCTTGTTCATCAAAAGAAGGGATAAAGACATCCTCTTGAGGGGCAGCAACTGGAGTAGTTTCAGTCGTAGGAGTCATAGGCGACACTACAGCGTTTGTGGGCATCAAATACTGCATACGTGCTGGCGCTGCTGTGTCCATAGCTGTAAGAGCTTTTAATGTCTCTTGACTGCCGGGAGACATTTTAGCTGTCTTCAAAAACTGAGCACCTTCAGGAGACAACAAAGTCTTCATGGCTAGATCGTCAGACACTACACCCTTACGAGCACCACCAAAGATGTCACCTAAGAGCTGAGTTACTTTAGCACCTTGGTATCCAGCTGGAGTAGAGCCTACAATAGCGCTCATCTCACGTGTCAAGCCCTTAGTTGCAGCCTCTTCAGCGCCTGTACCACCTGTCTGTAAACGACGAGTGAATACAAGAGCATCTTTCATGCGTCCATTGAACTCATTACGATTAGTGCCTAAAGCCTTAGCTAGAGCGTCTTGCTCCTTAGGGGCCATAATAGCCCAATCCTGAGCCATAGACTTCAAATCAGTGCCTACAGTGCCATCAGCCAATGTACCTGTATGCTTCGCTTTAAAGGCTTGGAATACATCACGGTCAATAGCTTGGAGGGCTTCTTTATTGTTCTCACCAACCCATTCACGGAAGACAGTACGCTGAGCTGGATTCAGATTCTTATACTCTGCTGCCATAGTCTCAAAGTCAACCTCATTAGAAGCCTTATTCTTGAATGCTGAAGGCATACCTTGAGCTACGACATCGTTATAAGCTTTACTGGCCTGACTTGTCTGCTCACGAGCACTGTTAAGGTATCCCAAGGCTTTCTTATCTGCAACATTAGAGGCTGCTTTAAGAGATGCTTCTAGATCATCTTTTACAGCCCCAAACAAGGTGCTGCTGATCCGTTGCTCATCACTGATAGCTAAGTCACGTACAACCTGATCTTCAGCTTTAGCGCTGCGGCCCCACTCTTTCAACTTAGCTTGTGTCTCTTGGACAGTAAGCTTACGAGGGGCTTGAGTTACCGTATAAGCTTGAGAGCCGGGAATGTTATAAGTAACATCTTGACCGGGAATAGGAGCATTAGTTAAAGTGTCTCGTGCAGCCGTAGGTGACGTATAAGACGTACCTGATCGAGCTGGAACATTGAACTTAGGAACGAGATCATCTTCGATAGACTGCAACCATTTAACAGCTGCTTTAGAAGAGTCACTATTTTGAGATGAAAACTCTTTTTTCATACCACGTACTTTCTCAAGGAGAGTATCAGTATTTAGAATGTTACGATTGCCGCCTTGCTCAAAAGCTTTAGTAAAGTTAGTATTACCAGCATCAGTACGAGCATCACGCAAAGACTTCAATTTAGACTCAACTGTCTCAGCCATTCTTGTAGCAGCTGAAGGCTCTTCCATGCGTGAAGGACGAGGAGCCATATTAGCCAAAGCAGCCTTAGTAGCAGCATCGTCTAATGTGTTAAAGATCTCAGTATATTTAGGGTTGTTACGCAGCTCAGCAATCTTAGCTGACACCTCTGCATTAGGGCTACCTTGGCCCTTGAGCATGTAACCTTTAAAGCGATTGGCATCAGCAGGATCAAGCTTAGCCAACAAACCATCTACTTTACGACTTTTCAGCCAAGCTTTAGTGCCTTGGTAGCCAAGGTTACCCAGTTGACCTACACCTACAACAGCTGTAGCTACTTCAGGAGTACCGTAAGCAATAGAACCTTCCTCAGACGTAGCCTGAGTAGGAATACCACCGAACTCAAGCGCACGTTCACGCAAGGTCTTCATTGGCACGGTAGGGTTAGCAGCGGCGTTGTATCCAGAAATAACAATGTCTGGAAGACCTGTCAAAAGACCTACGCCAGCAGAGGCAATACCTCCACCAACGTCACCTAAGAAGCTAGTGCCTCGTAGTTGAGTATCTAACTTACTGATTTGATCGGAATAACGCTGATAAGCTTCTTTGTCTCCTGAAGCTTGAGCTTGCTTTAAAAGCTGAGAGTATTTACTACGCTCTTCTAGAATAGCTTTTTTAGCATCTTCACGTGAAAGTGGACGAGTTGCCATGTTATCCTTTATTATTACTGAATCTGACCAGCTTTACGCAGAGCTGCTTCGATATCAGCACGTGAACGGCCTTTATTACGAGGATCTGACAAAGTAGTCATGATCTTCTGTTCATCGGTCATCTTACCTTTAGCAGCAGGAGCTTGTACACCTAGGCGAGAAATCTCACGTTGTAGACCTGCAACATCAGCTGCGTTGCCTTGTTGTTGAGCCTTAACTAACTCAGCGTTAAGAATAGCCAACTGACCTTCTTTACCTTGAGGGTTCTGCCAGTTATTATTACCACCAGCCTGAGGGGTTTGTGCAGGTTGTTTCTTAGCCAGCGAGCCTTGTAGTTTAGTTTTACTTGCTGTGAGTTTATCCTCAATGTACTTGAGATCTTTCTCAAAGGTAGGGCTTGCTGGATCAAGCGCACGAGCAGTAGACTCCAGCAGTTCCAATTCACGTGTGTTCAAAGCACCGAAGCCTGTAGCACCTGTCTTAGACTGATTCTTCATCTCCATGATTGTCTCTACAACCTTACCAGCTGTAATCGTCTTCAAGAGGTTATCCTGAGCTTTAGCAGCTGTAGGGTACTTCTTCATCTGTTCAACTAAGAACGGATTAGTAGAGATAGAGCCTGTACGAATATCACGAATACCTTTAATAGCGCTCAAGCTATCGTCAATACCTGTGATGGCTCCTTCAAGCGTAGACACTTCTTTTTCAGCCATTGCTTGAGAAGCTTTAGTCTCAATATTACCTGCTTTAGAGACACCACCTGCACCACCGCTAGACAAGGCTTTACCAATATTAGGAAACAGGTTGACATCAACACCGGGGACTGTAGCAATAGAGCCATCAGGTTGTTGGAACGTCTTAGGTTTAGTCTCTTGCGCCCAAGCCAGACGAGCTTGATTCAGTTTAGCCGGATCTACTTGTTCCTTATTAGCCAAGGCTTGTTCAACGTCTGCCAACAGATTACGTTTCTTTTCACTATCTGTACGAGCCATCTCATAGTTGCGAGCCTTCTCAGCTTGAGCCGTCTTCAGACCAGTTCCTGCCTCAGAAGCTGCAATCTCACGAGCTTTGTCCATAGCTTGAGCAGCTTCAGCAGCAAAGCCAGCGTTACGAAGTTTCTGAGCAAACTGCATCATTCCATCAGCTGTATTCTCTACACCTTGAGACAACTGTTGCAACTGAGTCTGACGTTTGATACGAGGATCGGTGATATCTACACCCATGGCTTGAGCAAGACCACCACCAAGAGCAGCACCAGCTTTGTAACCCATAGAGCCTAACTGCTGTGAAGGAGTCAGTTGAGCGAACTGCTGAGCACGTTGATTGATTAGCTCTTGTTGCATGTCCTGAGGAAGCATAGTGCCTCCAAAGAGAGCTTGTAAGTTATCTGTTGCCATCGTTATCCTTAATTAGTAGAACATAGACAGGTCAGTACCTGTAGCAGTATTCGTAATACCTTGAGTGGTCGGTGTACCTGCCCATGAACGGAGCAAAGCAGTTACAGCATCAGTACCACCAGCGATAGCGCCTGTAGTGGCTGCATTCTGAGCATTGATACCAGCTTGTTGAGTCCCTGCTGCTTGGTTAGCTGCTGAGTTCAAGATCTGAGCCACATTACCGCCTGCTGTAGCTTGTTTAGCACCCAAGGCAGTAGACAAGTCAAAGGCATTCTGACCGAGAGCCTCAGTAGCCGCTGTACTAGCCAAAGCAGTGTTGTAAGGTTGCAACGCAGCATTCTGCAAGCCATAACCTGAAGAGGCAAGACCTAAACCACCTGTCATCAAACCTTGACCGAAGGTAGTCTGTGCTTGACCTTGCTGTTGAGCTTGAGCAGCCAAGGAAGCATCTTGCTGAGCCATAGCGTTGTAGTAAGCAGCCATCTGAGGGTTAGTAGCAGCCAAACCTTGACCACCTTGTGTATAGCCTTGGTTAGTAGCACCAACAGCCAGACCACCACGACCTTGTTGGAACTGTTGATTCTGCAACTGAGCCAGTTGTTGTTCACGTCCGGGATTCAAGAGCTGTTGTTGTTGACCCATCCACGTCTGAGCAGCTGCTTGAGGTGACTGAGCAACATACTGTTGACCAAGGTTAAAGAGGCTATTAGCTCCACCCATAGCTTGCTGTTGGAGGCCTTGAGCACCACCTACGTTAGCTAGGTTCTGACCTGCGTAGCCCATCAAGCCTTCACGCATAGCAGCCACATCAGGGGCTACTTGGTATCCAGCGCCGATGAGGTTACCACCTTGGTCGTACTGGAATCCAGAAGTACCGAAGCGAGAGGTAACACCAACAGGACGGAACTGAGCTGCGTTAGCTGCTTGTTGACCTAAGGCTAGTTGTTGTTGAGCAAGTGAGTTCTGAGCACCTGTAACTTGGTTAGCTGCGATGCCAGTACCAAGTGCGCTAACACCTGCACCTAAAAGACCTGTGTAATCAATAGTATCAGCCATATTAGTATGTGCCTCCGTCAATCGTAGCTGTAAATGTACCTGAGACAGTTAGGTTAACAGCGGTAGCGCTACCTGTCAGTGTTGCGTTATTAGTATCTGCTTTACTGGCAATAGCTGAAGCAATATTGTCGTATTCAGTGTTGATCTCAGTACCTTTAATGATCTTACCTGCGTTACCAGAGTTAAGAGCATCCTTGGCTGCAAAGTTAGTGCTTTTGGTATAATTTGACAAAACGTATCCCCTTTATTGTGTTCTTCCTGCTTTGACGTAAACATCTAGCTTTTGGATTGAAATTGATTTATTATTAACTGTAGTCTCAAAGCCTAACTGTAATGTACGGCCTGTACCACCCACGTTAATAATCTTATTGTCGAAGGCTGAACCACCGTATTCACCGATGTTATATTCAGCAATGTTGTACTCAGCTACTGAGGCATTGGCTAAGTTAAAGTTACGACTGTTCAAAATGTCGCTGAAGTCAAAACCAAAACGCATAACGACAGGATAACCTCCACCACCAATGACAGTAACACCAACCTTTTTCAATATCTTCAATGTAGTTGGGCTACCGAAGTCAAAGTAGTTAGTGTAATACTTTAGGAGATATGTGCTGCCATTATCTTGATAGCCAGAGTAAGTACCGACATAACCAGCCTTACCTAGCAACAGAGTCTTATCACGGGTGTACTTCATGGCGTATGGAATCAAACCATCCCAAGTAGTTACCCTAGCAGCCCCATTCTGGAGAGCTCCTCGCATGTCAAAACAATAGACAAGACCACGAGTAGGGAGAGCAAGGAGATAGAAAGCGTCTTTATCACTATACACAGCACTGATATCATCTTCAGTCTCTAAGGAAATTTCTAGAACAAGGTCATCACGGACATTGGCGCTAATGTCTCGCATAGGAGCTGACTTCTCTTGGACTGTGCGTTGCATTGAACGAACACCTGAATCACTCAAGAAGATAATGTCACCGCCTGTAACTACTACGCTATCTCGTGCCATACAACCAACACCAGTGATAGTATCAGCCAAGGACAGAGTAGTAGGATCATCAGCATGTGCGTACACTAGGATCTGACGACGACCGAAGATGTACAAGTAATGATTATGGATAGCCAAACCCATAATCTCATCAGCACCGTTAGGCCATACCTGAGAGACATCGAGAACACCGGAACTACCTGCATTCAAGACATGACCGGCTAATAAGTCACTGAACTGTACTGTGTTCTTGTCTGTGGCAGTGTTTGCGGACCAAGTGCGACCATAAGCACTAATAACAATATTAGCATTCTGGACAGTTCCTGCATAACCAGATACCTCAGAGATACGCTTATATGTCGTTGTAGACACAGCAGGGTCAAATATAAGAGGATCATGCCCAGATTGATACAGATAGAGCTTACCGTTCAAAGGAGCCATCATCCAGTTAGAAGCTGTGAACGTAGGAGCAGTTCCACCACCACCGTAGGTAATCTTAGTAAGTGTAGTGCCTACTAACTTAAAGATGAAGTTGTTACCTGCAACGATAACGTAGCTAGTGCCTGTATTAGTGATGAGTTCACCAATAGCGTTGACGTTAGCTGTAGACAAGTCAGAGTTAGAAGCGTGAGCTGCTGTCCAACCCTTACGAGCACCAATACGACCAAACTTGTCGATAACACAGTTGTTAGCAACAGTCGCGTACCCATTGTCAAGACTCACAGAGGAGTCCTGAGTATTCAAGCCGTTAAAGCCCGGAGCAGCGATGGAGGTTGTAAGTAGTTTCTCAGCCATTATTAGACAGCAGACCAGTTAGTAGAAGACTCATCACGAGAACCTTCTAAAGCCACAGCATCAGCCAAGGCAAGACGGTACAGTTGACAAGCCTCAGAAGCTTGTAAGCCTCCGTCCTCACCACGTTCAGCAATAGCCTTAGAATAAGCCAATAGTTGTACCAAATGGGCAGGAACTTTAATTATATCACTACTATTAGAAAAGTCAAGCTGTGGGACAAACAATTCAAAGCGAAGGCTGTAGACACCATCAGGGAGAGGCCACACTTCAATCTTAGTGTCCCCTGAGCTATCTACACCACGGTAGCAGTACTTATTAGGGGCTGCTGATTGAGTCGTACCGATGAAGTATTGACGGTTAATCCAGTTAGGATTGGTAGCATCCATGCCCACATCTTGGGTGTCATTGATGACATCTTGGGTCTTAAAACGAGCACCAATGCCTGTCAAAGAGTAGGCTTTCTGGCCTGCTACAGTGGCTAAGGTGATGGTTGTGTCTAAAGCATTCCAATCGTAAGCATCTTCTACCTCGCGCTTAGCATCATTGACGAATACGCCAATAAGGGCTGAATAAGGGGTATCGGACACAGAAGTAACCTCTGTCTCACGTAAGCGAGTCAAGACATTATTGACTATTTGTAAGTATGTTTGTGCCATATTCTAGTTAGATTCCTTGTTTCTTCTCTAGCTCAAATGTACAAATAATACTGAAGGAACTACCTGCTTCAGTAGTCATATGCACTTGGTCACCTTCTTCCAATATTACCCCTGTACCGGGAGCGCTAAACTGAAAGTACATCTTAGATGTGAAGCTATATTGCTCTAAGATAGCTACGTGTGTGGCAGCACTTGTGTCATACCAGTCAATAGATAAAGTCTTATTCGTACCTATTGAATTATGGGCGTAGCAAAGTGTCCATTTAGCTGTATAGCCTGTAGGTACTGTGTAGACTATTGTCTCCGTACCTGCTGCAAGGTTCTTACCTACTGATACTGAACGCATTGGTTACTTCTTCTTAGGTTTCTTTTTACCCATGCCTGCCTCGGACATGGAGATAGCAATAGCTTGCTTACGGTCTTTGACTACAGGGCCACCCTTGCCTGAATGCAGAGTACCTGCTTTGTACTCGTGCATGACTTTGCCCACTTTAGCTTGTTTACCAGCTTTGGTCTTAGGTTTCATATATTATCCTCTATGTAAAATGGATGTGAAGATAATGCCTGCCATACTACAGATCATAAATCCTGAAGCGACCATTAAGATACTCTCAAGTCTCTTCAATCTAGCGTTAATCTGTTCATATCGAAAGGCACATACTGCCTCGTGTGAATCTAATCTAGCTGCTGTAACCTCTACTGTAGCCATGTGTATCACTCCGGTTTATTAGGCCAAGTGACTTCCCAAGGAAATCCTGACTGTTCAGTTACGTTACGGAGGTTATTACGATATGTAGCCCAAGCTTCTGTGTCAGCTGGAGCATCAGTCAATTGTGTCCAATCAGTATCAGCTAGACGCTTATTACGGTCTTCACGTACTGATTCAGCTTGTTTAGCATCCAATGCTGCGATGGCTTCTTCGTCCATGTCAGCTACTGAATACTTAGTGTACCACTTACCAGCTACTTGTTCGACACCATCGGCAAAGGCTATCTGATAGCGCGTAGGAGAGGCTTGTTGGCCTTCAAAGACTACTTCACCACCTAAACCATTGATGAGAGCTTCAGTGAGCTGTTGTGGCAGGGAAGTATTAGGAAAGAGAGCACGGAACTCTCCTTCGTACATTACCTGACCTGTTGATGGGATTCTGATTTGCATATTATGTCTTACCTTACGCTATAGCTAAAAAGATGTATGTACCACCTGAGGCATTCAAAGCAGCAGGAGCTGTTGAGCTTAACTCAAAACCAGCTGAGTAAGCGTCAATGTAGTCTGTTGAAGTTACTTCAGCAGCTGTGCTATTGAGCAACAAGTAAGGGTCATTACCGCTAACAATACCTCGTGCAGTGTCCCAAACATACCAATCACCTGTTGAGTCAGTACGCTTAATGAGCACGAATCTAGCACCAGCTGCAAAGCCACAATCAACTTGCTTAGTAGTTCCTGTACCTGTGTAGCTTCCTATTTTGGAAACACCAGCACAGGTTGCGAAGAGGTAGGAGACGTAGGTTGATGTGTTTGAGTTGTACTCTGCACCAGTACCTACAGAATAAGTTGTAGCAGTTGGGGCAGAAGCTACAAAGTTATAGCCATCCATCGCATTAGTGCTGTTTAAATAGAACCCATTGTCTGGATAGCCATACAACAAAGCAGACGTTGAAAACACCATCCAATTTGCACCACCACTTCGCATCTTGGTGATAATCAACTCTGGCGGGACTCCTAAGTTATGCGTTATTGAACGAGCACTTCCCGTTCCCGTATAGCAAACCTCATCAAAGAATGATGGGGCGCGTCCAAAGTTCCAACCAACTATTGAAGTATCTGCATAAGCACCAGCAGTTTGGTAACCAGTGTTATCCCAAGCCCTTGTGTACGTTGCTGCAAATTCTGCACCTGTATTAGTTGACTGCAAATTCACACCACCGTTTGTCGCTGTTGTGGAAACTCCACGAAGCCTATCCATCCAGTTTTTAGCGCCAGTAGATGCTCTAAACGCAAGGGCTTGTAAATCTACAACAAACCCTGTTGTTTGTTTTGTTCCAGTAGTATCTGAGTTGGCAACAGGACTAAACACCTTAGTACCATCAGTAGGCACTTTCATTGGGCCACGGCGAATGGCTATGTAAATGTAAGTTCCACCAGCAGCTAATGCACCACCAACCCATTGAAAGCCAGTTGCAGTTGGATAAAACAAAGTAGCGGCTCCACCACCTTCAGCATCAGCCAAATTCGGATAAAGTTGTTTTATCTGCGTTTGTGACCACCCACGCATGGTGTCATACGTTGCCCAATTTACAGTACCACTAGAAAGTTTTTGCGTAATCCATTGAGGCTCATACCCAAGGTTTACAGTTGCATTACCGCTGCCGTCAGCAGTAAAAGACCCACAGCTAATCACATTGTCTGTGCCCGTTAAGCCAAAGCCTCCTGCGTCATGAGCGAATAGGTAGGCTACGTAGGTTCCACCGTTGGCGGTTAATCCAAGTTCGTAATTAACATCAAAAGTAGTTGAAGTAGGGTTCCAACTAAAACTAGACACATCCTGTGCATCCGTTCTATTAAGGATTAAATAATAGCTACTTGAAGGAAGGCCACGATGGTAGACCATCCAGTTGCCACCGCCTCCGTTTGTTCTTTTCACTACGATGAAGCCGGGAGTAGAGCCTAGGTTGTGAGCAATTGTTGCATTTGACCCTGTACCCGTATAAGTCACAACATCAAAGAACTTAGGCTGCTTGCGGAATGTCCATGAGGCGTAGGTATCAGTTAAGTAGTTTGTATAAGGCACTCCACCATTAACTGGAATGGTAAGGCCAGTAGAAGTAAAGGTAGGGGCATCAGAGTTCCACGGCTGCTGTGCGTTAGTTAAGTTTGTGCCTAAATATTGTCCAACACCTCGGGCAGAATCTGTGACTGTATGTTGCCAAGTGGCTCCTCTGTCTTTAATCCACACCATCCCGCCTTTACCAGCGAGATCAATGCCGTTGTTGATTGTTTGTGTTGAGCCATTACCTGTATAAAGATAAGTCGAAAACACATTTTCTACATATACTGTATCCCCTGACACCGCTGAAGTATTACTTGATAGCATCAGTTATCCCTTAGACGGAGTAGTTCTTACCAGCATCGGAGCCATACCAATTAGTACCATCACTTGTGAAGATGTACTTATCGAGCTTAGATGCAGTAGAAGTAATTGTAGGAGCTGTACCAGAAGGCCATTTAACAGCTGAAGGCCAAGTAGCAGTACGTGATCCTGTACCGTCTTGCTTCAACAACAAGATGAAGGACTTACCAGCAGCAGCTGTGGGGAATGTGAAAGTACAGTTACCTGTGAGAGTCAGGATTTGAACAGTACCGTTAGCTAAGTCAATCGTGTAAGCAGTAGAAGTGTTAGCAGTAGCTGTTTCTTCTGTGTAGCCGTTAGTGAACGTACCAGCTTCGATAGTCTTGTTAGTCAAGGTAACAGTAGCTGCATTCTTAGTAGCATCGGAGGTGTTATCTACGTTACCAAGACCTAAGTTACTGCGTGATGTAGAAGCACTGGCAACATCAGACAAGTTATTAGCTGCTGCGAGATAACCAGCACCTGAGACATAAGCGGCAACCCAAGCGCTACCTGTGTACAGCTTCATGATCTGAGAAACACTGTTGTAGTACAGTGAGCCAGCCACGAGAGCATTACCATCGTTGTCCACTGATGGGTCTGATGTCTTAGAACCTAGGTAACGGTCATCGAACTGGTCATAAGCAGCCAAGGTAGCGTCACGAGCAGCTTCAGCAGCCGTTTGAGCTGTGGAGGCGTTGGTAGCCGATGTAGCAGCGTTAGAGGCTGATGTAGAGGCTTCTGAGGCCTTAGTAGTAGCTGTACTAGCACTTGCAGCTGAGTCTGAGGCACTATCAGCGGCATCTGAGGCACTAGCGGCAGCAGCTGTAGCGTAACCTGAGTTAGTTGTAATCAAACCATCTACGTAACTCTTATTAGCTACATCAGATGAGCTACTTGGGTTAGACATGCCAGTGATTGAACCACCAGTGATAGCCACTGCTGAGGCTTCTTGATTACCTAGAGTACCTACGATACGTACAACAGTGCCTGAGGCATTTTTAGTGAATACCTTCTTGTCTGTGACGTTAACAGCTAACTCACCTTGAATTAAGTCACCTGTAGCAGGTACTGCTGAAGTTGTAGAGCTATTCTTTGTTACGATTGTGGATGCCATATTATTGAGTTACCTTAGGTGCGTATTTAGTTTCATACCAGCTCTTCAAATCAGTTGTCACATCACGTGGCTGCTGTGGCATCATTTGGTTGTATTTAGATTGGATTGCTTGGTAGTATTCAGGGGAATATTGAGCTGAGCCTGAAGAGACGCCTGAACGGTCTTGTTGAGTCAACATACCGCCACCAGCTGAGCCTCCACCAATACCGCCAGCAATACCTCCAACAGCTGCGCCAGCACCTAAGATGCCTGCTACGTTGATACCTGCTTTAGCTAAAGTAGTGATCTGTGAAGGGGTGAGGTTAGAAAGAGGGTTTGTAGTGCCTCCTGTGACCGGAGTAACTGTGCCACCAGAAGGTCCACCACCTGATGCGCTAGAGAGGTTTGCGTTGTTAGCTTCTGCAAGGGAAATCAATTCCGCTGATGCGCCGATGCTCTGCAAGTAAGGGATGTCAGCAATAGTCCAACCCTTCATAGCATTAGCTGCTGCGATAGGATCTGATGTAGCGTTAGCTGTGGCTAGTTGCTCCGCTGTTAAAGACGATGTAGGGGCGCTAGTGATACCAGCAGCTTCACCGATCTTACCGTAGTTAGCAGTATTACCTGACAAGCCACCAGCAGCGCCAGCGGCAATATTAGCAAGACGTCCAGCATCGGTATTAAGGTTCTCTTGAGCACCTTGTGTTACCAACTGAGAAGTCAGCATGGAAGAGCCGGGAAGGAAGTAGTTACCTGCGACTACAGCAGCAGCTTCTAAGTTATCACGGATGTCATTCCAATGATAGCCAGTATTGAACAGGCCTGTCTGACTTCCAATCGAGATAGGAGCAGCTTTACCGGATGGGTCCCAATTACCAACTAAACGATTCTCACCGTTAGTCCATGTTGTAGCTGATTTGTTATCACCTTGGTAAGCAGCCAGTTGACCAGAAGGATCGTACTTAGCGTAGACAGGTACTCCATTGACCATAGTAGGCTCTGTGGAGATGAAACCATCTGCAATCTGTCGTACACCAGCTGTGTTAGCGTCTACTTGCTTAGGGAAGTTAAGCTTAGATGTGTCAAGAGGCGTGACAAGCTGAGCTTGATAGTCCTGAACATTACCCCCGAAGTTCTCATTAGCAGTGAACATCAACGGAGCAACAAGCTGTTGATATTGCTCAGGTGTCAGCTGAGACTTGACTTGTTCTAGATAAGATGTGGGAGCAGCTGCCGCTGTAGATGGAGTAACTGTAGCAGTAGGAGTAGCAGTTGGTTCTGTAACGGCTGCAACTGATTTGAAAGTAGCTAACTCAGCTGGATCAACAGTAGATCCGAACATGCTCTCCCAATAAGCTAAACCAGCTGCATCAGGAGCGCGTCCTAGAACTTGTGTGTATAAGTCTGCGACAGAGGTTGCCATATTATATTATTCCTCAGTAGCCGTGTCAACTGTTTTCTTGCTCACTGTCTTCTTTGTAACGACAGGCTCTTGTACTTCCTCAGTAACTACTTCGTAGCCATCGTGACCCTTCATTGAGTCGATATCAACTTGAGCTTCAAAGGTGACTGTTTGTCCGCTTGCGAGACATTTAAATGTGACTGCCATAATGATTCCTTGTACTAGATAGGCCAAAGGAGCCGTCCTTTTGAGACAGCCCCTTCAGCCTAGCTATTATTAAGCTGGAACTGCCAATGCAACAGCACCGTAGTCACGCAACTCGCCAACGCCGTACAGAGTATCAGCAGTAAACAGAGTACCGAGGTATTCTTGTTTGTACTGAGTCTGAGCGCGAACGCCTTGCTGCTCAACCAACACCATAGAGTCCTTATGACCCAACAAGCAGATACGGTCAGCGCCTGAGTTACCAGCACCGAAGTCAGCGTTAGAGGTCACGAACACAGAAGTGCCGTACAAGTTACCAACTTCACCGTTACGGATAGTGTTGCCAGAACCTGTCTCACCAACGAAGGCTTGTTCAGTGTAACGGGCCAAACCCATCAGCGTGTTACGGCTTGAAGGAGGGATGATGAAGAAACGACCGTCCATAGGAACATCGTTGTCATCCAAGCGTTGCATAGTGCGACGAATAGCAGCATCAGTCAAAGCAGCAGCGTTAGAGGTAGTGCTGTTATAAGCAGTAGTACCGTTAGAGCCGATAAAGGCTTTAGTAGCTGTGTTTGATGTAGCGTAGTCATCGGTAGCCAGAGTAGCACCGTTAGCCAAACGACCCAATTGGATGATCGAAGTGTCAACTTGACGGGCCAAAGCGTAGCCAGCATCACCAGTATAGAACTGACGCAGGCTCGACAAAGCTTGTGCTTCGACGATATCTTCGATCAAGCGGCTATACTCATAATGCTTGTTGATAGAGATAACGATATCTGTCTCAGTAGCCGCGATCAATGTTACTTGAGTCGATGCTGACTTAACAGAAGCGTTACCACGTGTAGGCACTGGAATGTGAACGGTGTCACCTTTCTTGCCTTTGAAGCTCATCTTCTTGATGAGGTTAGCAGCGACAAGGCTCTTCTTGTATGTGGCAACGATTTCATCGCTCCATACTTCTGGAATAAACTTGTCTGCTGTGGTGGTCGTTACGTGTGCGGTACCTAAGCCCATGATTAAATCTCCTAGATTTTAAATTGATTGATTGAAATGATTAACGAACACGCCCTGAAGCGTAAGCAGCCATAATCTCAGGTTGCAGCGCTTCATAGCGATCAGGGTCAGATGTCATGAGTTTCATGATGTCTGCACGGCGATAGACTTTCTGACTACTCTCTCCTGTACCACCAACGTCCACTGAAGCAGCTCGTAGATTCTTATTGAGAACCTGCTTACCTGCGTCTTGTGTCTGTTGGGCCTTCACACCTCGAATTTGCTTAAAGGTGCTCAGGAGTTCATCGGCAGAATTAAAGTCGTAAGCACTGTCTGCCAAAGCAAACATGTTCAAACGAATAGGAGATGCTTTTACCCATTCCTGAAACTCACCATCACGTACTACATCAGCAAAGTC
>Ga0075464_10000573_pt1 | contig 16225 bp, 11 predicted proteins | sample DEB19_08_DNA_5_FD_75068 | JGI IMG/M metagenome (GOLD analysis project Ga0075464, IMG submission 75068) | Aqueous microbial communities from the Delaware River and Bay under freshwater to marine salinity gradient to study organic matter... | ecosystem: Environmental > Aquatic > Marine > Coastal ...
CGCTACATTGAAGAAGGCATGGAGCCGATGCAGGCCGCCATCACCGGTGCGGCGCAAATTGGGTTCACGATTATTTCGCTGACGGTGTCGCTGATCGCGGTGCTGATACCCCTGCTGTTCATGGGCGATGTGGTGGGGCGTCTGTTCAGGGAGTTCGCCATCACGCTGTCGATCACGATTCTGATTTCAGCCGTGGTCTCATTGACGCTGGTTCCCATGATGTCTGCCCGCTGGTTAAAGAAAACTCCCGATAAAACCAATGTCGGCAGGCTGCAAAAATTCTTTAGTAACGTGATCGTTCGTTATGACCACGGCTTGACGTGGGTGCTCAAACGCCAGGGCCTAACGCTTTTTGTTGCGCTCGCAACACTGGCGCTGACGGTACTTTTATATATCCTGATTCCTAAAGGACTTTTCCCCACGCAGGACACGGGTCAGTTGCAAGCACGTGTGCAGGCCGCTGAATCCATTTCATATGCCCGTATGGCGCAGCTGCAGCAAGCCACAGCCCAAGCCATTCTTGAAGACCCCGATGTAGAAAACCTGAGTTCGTTCGTGGGCGTTGATGCAGCCAACAACACCATGCTGCATACCGGCCGCATGCTGATCAACCTGAAAAAAGTGCGTACCACCAGCCAGCAGGCCACCATCGACAGACTGCGTGAGCGCGCCAGCAAGATTGCCGGTGTGACGCTTTACCTGCAGCCCACACAGGACTTGACGATTGACGCCGAAACCGGGCCCACCCAATACCGCTTGTCGCTGGAAGGCGCTGACAACAAGCTGGTGTTGTTGTGGGCCAAAAAACTGGCGGAACACATGGCTGGTTTGGCCAGTCTGCGCAACGTGACGACCGATGCCGGGGCCACCGGCGCATCGGTCTTTGTCACGGTCGACCGGGACACGGCCTCGCGTTTGGGTATTTCCACCGCATCGATCGACGACGCGCTGTACAGCGCTTTTGGCCAGCGCATCGTGTCCACCATTTTTACTGAAACAAATCAGTACCGCGTGATTCTGGAAGCACTGCCGAACCAGCTCACCACTGCCGCGTCGCTGGGTAGCCTGCAGCTCAAAACCGGCGCGGGCGGCACCACACCGCTGGCCAGCTTGGCGACCATCACCGAGCGGGCTTCGCCGTTGCAAGTCACCCACGTGGACCAATTTCCTGCCACCACGCTGGGCTTTGACACCGCGCCGGGTGTGGCGCTGGGCCAGGCCGTCGACGACATCAAGCAGGCCGCCAAAGACATCGCCTTGCCCGCCAGCGTGAGCCTGACTTTTCTGGGCGCGTCGGGCGCCTACGAATCGTCGTTGTCCAGTCAGTTGTGGCTGATCCTGGCGGCACTGGTGTGTGTGTACATCGTGCTGGGTGTGCTGTATGAAAGCTACATTCATCCGCTGACGATCCTGTCAACGCTGCCATCAGCCGGTGTCGGTGCGCTGCTGGCGCTGATGATCAGCGGCTCCGACTTGGGCGTGGTTGGCATCATCGGCATTATTTTGCTGATTGGCATCGTCAAGAAAAACGCCATCATGATGATTGACTTTGCCATTGATGCCGAGCGCACGCAGGGCAAGTCAGCGCAGGAGGCGATTCATCAGGCGGCGCTGCTCCGTTTCAGGCCGATTTTGATGACGACGCTGGCAGCTTTGTTTGCTGCTGTTCCCTTGATGCTCGGTTGGGGCGAGGGTGCCGAGCTGCGCAGGCCGCTGGGTTTGGCCATTTTTGGCGGCCTGGTGGTGAGTCAGGTGTTGACCCTGTTCACCACCCCGGTCATTTACCTGGGGTTTGACCGCCTGGGCCGGAAATTTGGCCGTAAAAACTAGTTTTCACCCATGTTTTTAGCCTCTAGACCAATAGATACATGTGCGAGTAGCTCCTTAATTGATAGTGCTGTACCTTGCTGGGTTTGCCGGGCAACCCCCGGCATGCTCGCAAGGGGCACAAGCCTCACCACTACACAGCGTGGATAACAAGAGGCCCATAAATGAACCTCTCAGAACCCTTCGTCCGCCGCCCAGTAGCCACAGTCCTGCTAACTGTGGGCTTGGCCCTGTCGGGTATCGGTGCGTTCTTCGTTCTGCCGGTTTCGCCGTTGCCGCAAGTCGATTTCCCGGTCATCACTGTCAGTGCCGCCATCCCTGGCGCCAGCCCCGACACCATGGCCAGCAGTGTGGCCACGCCGCTGGAAAGGCGACTGGGCGTGATCTCAGGCGTCAACGAGATGACCTCGTCCAGCAGCAACGGTCAGACGCGTATCAACTTACAGTTTGACCTGAACCGAAAAATCGACGCGGCGGCGCGTGAAGTGCAGGGCGCTATCAACGCCAGCCGGGTGGACTTGCCGGCAGCCCTGCGCAGCAATCCGACCTACCGCAAAGCCAACCCGGCGGCGGCACCCATCATGATTTTGGCGCTCACGTCCAAGACTCGAACGCCCGGGCAAATTTACGATGATGTGTCCAGCCTGCTGCAACAAAAAATTGCACAAGTACCCGGCGTGGGAGAAGTGGAACTCGGCGGCGGCTCGCTGCCTGCTGTGCGGGTGGAGTTGATACCCTTTGCACTGAACCGCTACGGCATCAGCATGGAAGACGTTCGTGCGGCCTTGCAGGCCTCCAACGCCAATCGGCCCAAGGGTGCGATTGAAGACAACAGTCAAGGCCCTCAGGGTGTCAAGGGTCAGAGCCTGCAGATTTACGCTGTAGGCAACACCGCAACAGGCGGCCTCAAGGCAGCGGACTACCAAGGTCTCGTTGTCGCCTGGCGTAACGGCGCAGCGGTGCGACTTGCCGACGTGGCGGATGTGCGTGATGGCACTGAAAATACCAACACCCTGGGACTGTTCAATGGCGATGCAGCAGTGATCGTGCTGATACGCCGCCAGCCAGATGCCAATGTGATTGCGACCGTCGACGGCATTCGCGCCTTGCTGCCTGAACTGCAGGCCCAGTTGCCGCCCGACGTGAAGCTGTCTATTGCATCTGACAGTACCAACTCGATTCGTTCTTCCCTGCGCGAAATTGAAATCACATTGCTCATTTCCGTCGTGCTGGTGGTGCTGGTGGTCAGCGCGTTTTTACGCAGTGCCCGCGCAACGGCCATCCCTGCCGTAGCGACGGTGGTGTCGCTTCTGGGGACCTTCGGTGTCATGTACCTGCTGGGCTTTAGCCTGAACAACCTGAGCCTCATGGCGCTGACCGTCGCGACCGGTTTTGTGGTGGACGATGCCATTGTGGTGCTCGAAAACACCAGCCGCCATATTGAAGCCGGGATGGACCGCTTCAAGGCGGCGCTGCTGGGGGCTCGTGAGGTGGGGTTTACGGTCCTGTCGATCAGCCTGTCGCTGGTGGCGGTGTTTATTCCGCTGCTTTTTATGGGTGGCCAGGTGGGACGTTTGTTTCGCGAGTTTGCCGTGACGCTGTCTGTGGCGGTGATGATTTCGCTGGTCATCTCGCTGACCACCACGCCAATGATGTGCGCCTGGCTGCTCAAACCGCAAGCCCAAACCCAACAGGGGCGCATCGCCCGCTGGTTTGACAGGGGCTTCAAACGCATGCTGCGCAGCTATGAACTCAGCCTGGACTGGGCGCTGAACATGCGCTGGCTGGTCATGCTGGTGCTGGTGGCGGTCATCAGCATGAATGTTTATCTGTTTGTCAAAATTCCCAAAGGATTTTTCCCCCAGCAGGACACCGGACAGATCAACGGCGGCTTGCGGGCGGACCGAAGCATTTCATTCCAGGCCATGCAAGGCAAGCTCAAAGAGCTGGCTGACATCGTGCGCGCTGACCCGGCGGTGGACACGGTGGTGGCGTTTACCGGCGGCGGCAGAGCGGGCGGGGGCTTCATGTTTATCAATCTCAAACCGCTGGCGCAGCGCCCTGATGCCGTGGGCGGCCAGGCCGTGATTGCGCGGCTACGCCCGCAGTTGGCGCGGGTCACGGGCATCAGTCTTTTTTTGGGGACGGTGCAAGACCTGCGTGGTGGCGGTCGCAGCAGCAACGCGACCTACCAGTACACCCTGAAAAGCGACAACATTGCCGACCTGCGCAAATGGACCGCCCGCCTGGCCGACCAGATGAAGCAGCAGGCTGCGCTCATAGACATTGACACCGACCAGCAGGAAAACAGTATCGAGGCCATGGTGACGGTCGACAAAGACACCGCGTCGCGCCTGGGTGTCACATCGCGTGATGTGGACAACGCGCTGTACAACGGTTTTGGCCAGCGGCAGGTCGCCACGATCTACAGCGACATCAACCAGTACAAAGTCATCATGGAAATCGCGCCGCGCTTCAGGCAAAACCCCGAAGCTTTGAAAGATATTTATGTGCCAGCGCGTGCAGCAGGTGTGGGCGTGGCCAACGCGGCCAGCCTGGTTAATCCCGCATTGCGTGACCCATCAACAGGTCAGGCCCTGAGCAACACGGCCAGCACCATGGTGCCGCTGTCGGCCATTGCCCGGTTTTCTGAAAGCGCCAAAGCATCCAGTGTTTATCATCAAGACGGTGAATTGTCCGAAACCGTGTCCTATAACCTTGCCAATGGAAGCACCTTGCAGCAGGGACAAGCCGCCGTCAAGCAGGCTGAAGATGAAATTGGGCTGCCCACCAGCGTGCGCGGCAGCTTTGAAGGCACCGCCCGCGCTGCGCAAGAATCGCAAAGTCAGCAGCCCCTTTTGATTCTGGCGGCGCTGATTGTGATTTACATCGTCTTGGGTATTTTGTATGAAAGCCTGGTCCATCCCATCACCGTGCTGTCAACCCTGCCGTCGGCCGGTGTCGGTGCCGTGCTGGCCTTGATGATTTTCAAGCTCGACTTTTCCATCATTGCGCTGATCGGCGTTTTTTTGCTGATTGGCATCGTCAAGAAAAATGCGATCTTGATCATCGACTTTGCGATTGATGCCGAGCGCTCGCGCGGTTTGAGCGCGCTTGAGGCAGTGCGTGAAGCTTGCCTGCTGCGCTTTCGCCCCATTTTGATGACCACATTGGCCGCCATTTTGGGGGCGCTGCCACTGGCCATTGGCTTTGGCGAGGGTGCCGAGCTCCGCCGCCCGCTGGGTATTGCGATCATTGGCGGACTGATTGCCAGCCAGCTGCTGACGCTGCTCACGACGCCCGTCGTTTATGTGCTGATGGACAAGCTGCGCCGACGCGGCGTCAGTGAAGTTCATCTGGCACGGGCAACTTCCTGAAATGATGACCATGCAAAACTACGCTTTAAAACCCCTTTTCCCTGTGGCCCTGGCCTTGTTGATCACAGGCTGCGCCGTCGGCCCCACTTATCAGCGGCCTACCACGCCAGAAGTCGCGGCCTACAAAGAAGCGGGCGACTGGGTCGCGGCACAACCCGCTGACGCACTGGAGCGCGGGCCCTGGTGGCGGTTGTTCAACGACCCGGTACTCAACGACCTGGCAGCCCGTGTGGAGGTGTCCAACCAGAACGTGGCTGCGGCAGTCGCTGCGTATGCGCAGGCACGTGCGCTGGTGGCCGAGCAGCGTGCGGCGCTGTTTCCTTCCGTCACACTGAGTGGTGGGGCCAGCCGCTCAGGCAATGGCGCAGGCACGGTCAACACCAACACCAACACCAACACCAACACAGCCAACGGCAACCGCACCAGCAGCAGCAACCAGGCCAGCCTGGGCGTGGCCTGGGAGCCCGATGTGTGGGGCCGCCTGCAAAGCGTGGCCAACGGTGCGGCTGCCACAGCTGCAGCCAGTGCCGCTGACCTGGCCACCGCCCGTTTATCAGCGCAGGGTGAGCTGGCAGTTAATTATTTGTCGTTGCGCCAGCAAGACGCGCAAAAGGCCTTGTTGGCCAGTACCTTGGCAGGCTATGCACGTGCGCTTGAGATCACGCAAAACCGCTACACCGCAGGCATCGCTGCCAAGACCGATGTGCTGCAAGCGCAAACCCAGCTGGCCAACGCCCAGGCCGACGACGCCGGCTTGCAGCGCACGCGCGCGCAACTGGAGCACGCCATCGCCGTGCTGGTGGGTCAGGCCCCCGGCAACTTCACGCTGGCGGCTCTGCCTGCGTGGAAAGCCACCGTGCCCGACGTTCCCGCTGGCGTGCCGTCCACCTTGCTCCAGCGCCGGCCCGACATCGCCGCTGCAGAGCGCCGCGTTCTCAGTGCCAACGAACAAATTGGCGTGGCCAAAGCAGCTTATTACCCCAGCTTGAGCCTGAATGCATCGGTCGGCACGGCGGCCAGCCGCGTGACTGACCTGTTCAGCGCGCCTGCTGCCTTGTGGTCACTGGGTTTGTCGGCAGCGCAAGTGCTGTTCAAGGGCGGCGCGCTGGACGCACGCGTCGATGGCGCAACTGCCGCGTATGACCAGACCGTGGCGCGTTATCGCCAGGTGGTGTTGAGCGCGTTCCAGAATGTGGAAGACCAGTTGTCAGCCGCCCGTGTGCTGCAAACCCAGCAAACACTGCGTGCCCAGGCATCCAGCGCGGCGGATCAGGTCGAGCAGCAAGTGCTCAACCGCTACCGCAGCGGGCAGATCAGCTACACCGAAGTGATCACTGCCCAAACCACAGCACTAAATGCCCGCCGTGCGCTGGTGCAGGCTACCGCTGACCGGCAGACAACCGCGGTGGCCCTGATTCAATCCCTGGGTGGCGGCTGGAGCAATTGACGCCGGTCTTCAGGTCGGCGCAACGGGGTAGCTGCCTGCCAGCAAAATCCCTTTGTCAACCGTGTTGATATCGGTCTTGCCGCAAAAGGCCATCGTCAAGTCCAGTTCTTTGTGAATGATCTGCAGCGCCTTGGTCACGCCTGCCTCACCCATCGCGCCCAGTGCATACAGCCAGGCCCGGCCAATGTAGACCCCTTTGGCCCCCAGTGCGACGGCCTTGATGACGTCCTGACCACTGCGGATACCCCCATCCATATGCACTTCAATGTCTTTGCCTACCGTTGCCACGATGCGGGGTAGCGCACGTATCGATGATTCCGCACCGTCCAGCTGCCGGCCGCCATGGTTGGACACGATGAGCGCGTCGGCGCCGCTGTTAACCGCCAGGCGGGCATCTTCTTCGTCCTGAATGCCCTTCAAAATAATCTTGCCACCCCAGCGCTTTTTGATCCATTCGACGTCATTCCAATTGAGGGCCGGGTCAAACTGCTGGGCTGTCCAGTCGCTGAGCGAGGTCATGTCTTCAACGCCTTTGACGTGCCCGACGATGTTGCCAAAGCCGTGGCGCTTGGTGCCCAGCATGCCCAAGCCCCAGCGCGGCTTGGTGGCCATGTTGATGATGTTGGGCAGGGTCAGTTTGGGCGGGGCAGACAAACCGTTTTTCAAGTCTTTGTGGCGTTGACCCAGGATTTGCAAATCAAGCGTGATGACCAGAGCCGAGCAGTTGGCTGCCTTGGCCCGGTCAATCAGGCGGCCAATAAAGTCGCGGTCTTTTAAGACGTAGAGCTGAAACCAGAACGGATGACGGTCGGTGGCCTCGGCGACGTCTTCCAGCGAGCAGATGCTCATGGTCGACAGGGTAAACGGGATGCCAAACTTTTTGGCAGCGCGTGCCCCGCAAATTTCACCGTCGGCATGCTGCATGCCGCTCATGCCCGTGGGTGCAATGGCCACCGGCATGGCGACGTTTTGGCCAATCATCTGGGTCGCTGTTGTGCGCCCGTCCATGTTGACCGCCACGCGCTGGCGGAATTTGATCGATTGAAAATCAGCCTCATTGGCGCGGTAAGTACCTTCCGTCCAAGACCCTGAATCAGCATAGTCGTAGAACATCCGCGGCACACGCTTTTGGTGCAGAACGCGCAGGTCTTCAATGTTGGTGATGATCGTCATGGTCTGCCTTTGTCTTTAGGGTGGGTTGCGTCGTGACGCCATGGTATCGGTGCGGCACCGTCCTGGCGTGAATATTGGCCTGCACAGGTTGAAATTATTTTGACAAACGCGCCCGATGCCGCGCAATCTGCGCCCGCACCTGCACCGGGGCCGTGCCGCCCAGCGTGCTGCGTGCGTTGAGCGAACCGCGCAGGCTCAGGCACTCGTACACGTCTTTTTCGATAGTTGGGTTAAAGCCTTGCAGCACTTCCAGGGGCAGTTCAGACAAGTCCACGTTGTGCGCCATGGCCGCTTTCACGGCATGCGCGACGGCCTCATGCGCGTCCCTGAAAGGCAGGCCTTTTTTCACCATGTAGTCTGCCAGGTCTGTCGCCGTGGCGTAGCCGCGCAGGGCGGCTTGCTCCATCGCCTCGGGCTTGACAGTGATGCCTGCCACCATTTCAGCAAAAATGCGCAGCGTGTCTTTGAGCGTGTCGACGGTGTCAAACAGCGGCTCTTTGTCTTCCTGGTTGTCTTTGTTGTAGGCCAGGGGCTGGCCTTTCATCAACGTGATCAAGCCCATCAAATGGCCCACCACGCGGCCGGTTTTGCCGCGTGCCAGCTCGGGTACGTCGGGGTTTTTCTTCTGCGGCATGATGGACGAGCCGGTGGTGAAGCGGTCGGGGATGTGAATAAAGCCAAAGTTCTGGCTCATCCACAAAATCAGCTCCTCGCTCATGCGGCTGATGTGCACCATGGCAATCGATGCAGCGGCGGTAAATTCAATGGCAAAGTCGCGGTCGCTCACCGCGTCAAGTGAGTTTTGGCACACGCAGGGCAAGCCGTTTTCATCGACCATCCCCAGGGCGATGGCGACACGTTCCCTGTCAAGCGGGTAGCTGGTGCCCGCCAGTGCAGCAGAACCCAGGGGCAGACAATTAACCCGTTTGCGCACGTCGGCCATGCGCGCCGCATCGCGGGAAAACATCTCGACATAGGCCAGCATGTGGTGGCCAAAGCTCACCGGTTGGGCCACTTGCAGGTGGGTAAAGCCGGGCAGAATCACGTCCACATTTTGATCAGCAATCTCCACCAATGCTTTTTGCAGATCTGTCAGCAACCCGGTGATCAAATCCATCTCCCCGCGCAGCCACAGACGCACATCGGTCGCCACCTGGTCGTTTCTGGAACGGCCCGTGTGCAGCCGTTTGCCTGCATCGCCCACCAGCGCCGTCAGGCGGGCCTCGATGTTCAGGTGCACGTCTTCCAGGTCCAGCTTCCATTCAAAGGTGCCGGACTCAATTTCTGCCGTGATTGTTGCCATACCGCCCTGGATGGATGCATGGTCGGCGGCATGGATGATGCCCTGTGCCGCCAGCATGTCGGCATGCGCCAAAGAGCCGGTGATATCGGCCTGCCACAGGCGCTTGTCAAAAAACACGCTCGACGTGTAACGCTTGACCAGGTCACTCATGGGCTCAGAAAACAGGGCCGACCAGGCGTGTGATTTTTTGTCGAATTGGTTCACATTAAACTTTCAAAGGCGCTTTTTGCTTGTCTGCAGGTGCGGGCAATGCAATACTGTCACGGTTGATTTTATCTGTCCTGTCCCAGCCATTCATGAAAACAGTTCCTTCAGCATTTGGTGAAACCACACTGCAAGGCAGTTTGCCGCCGCAGGGCGATGGCGTGGCTGCCGCTGATGCTGGGCCTGTGCGCCCCAACATGTTTGATGCCTGCCATGTCGGCGTGGTGCTGCGGGCGGTGCTGTTTGTGGAAATCGTGGTGGGCGTTGGCGCCGTGTTTGTGGCCAGCCATCCGCTGGACTGGCTGCTGCGCTTTTCATTGCTGACGGGGGGCGTGTTACCCGCCACACTGGCCTGGCTGATTGTTGCCTGTGCCTTGAAGGCCCGCCTGGCCCGGCTCAAGCCTTCAGGCCAATGGCTGGCGGGTATCAGTCTGGGCGCTGTCGCAGGCCTGTACGGTTGCAGCTTACTGGATTTCATGGGCTTGCTGCAACCTGTGCCCTGGTTTGCCAGCGCGGCAGCGGGAGCGCTGCTGTCTGGCATGCTGCTGGCCGGTTTGTTTTGGCGCACCCGGGCGCGTACGCCAGCGGCGACAACTGCACGGCTGGCCGAACTGCAATCGCGCATCCGGCCGCATTTTTTATTCAATACCCTGAACAGCGCCATTGCGCTGGTACGCGCTGAGCCTGCGAAGGCCGAGGCGGTGCTGGAAGACCTGAGTGAGCTGTTTCGCAGTGCTCTGGCTGACCCGGCAGAGTCGGTCACACTGGGGCAAGAAATCATCCTGGCCGAGCGTTACCTGGCGATTGAACAAATTCGCTTTGGCGATCGCCTGCAAATCAGCTGGCATCTTGACCCACAGGCCGCCCATGCCAGGCTGCCGCCGTTGCTGCTCCAGCCGCTGGTTGAAAACGCCGTCAAGCACGGCGTCGAGCCCAGCGCAGCAGGTGCGCAGGTGAAAATTTCTACCCAACGACGCGGCAGTACGGTGGTGGTCAAGGTCAGCAACAGCACCCCTGCTGGCGTGGGTGAGCGTGGCCACGGCTTGGCGCTGGCCAATGTGCGCGAACGGCTGCTGCTGCTGCATGACGTGCAGGCGCGCTTTCAGGCGGTGTACCAGGACGGTGTTTTTCAAGTACGGCTGGAGCTTCCCGCATGAAGACATTCACATGAAGCTGCGTGTGCTGCTGGTGGACGATGAAGCGCTGGCCAGGGCGCGGCTGCGTGTGCTGCTGGCCGACTGTCGCACGCCTACAGCCGAGGTGCTGGCAGAGGCAGCCAATGCTGTGCAGGCCCTGACAGCCCTGCAGCAGCAGACTTTTGATGTGGTTCTGCTGGATGTGCGCATGCCCAGCATGGACGGTGTGCAACTGGCGCAGGCCATTGCCAGCTTGCCCGAACCACCCGCAGTGGTGTTTGTCACGGCGCACGCCGAGCATGCCGTGCAGGCCTTTGACGTCGCGGCTGTGGACTACCTGACCAAACCGGTGCGGCTGGAGCGCTTGCAGCAGGCGTTACAAAAAGTAGAGCGCCTCGCGTATATCCATATAGGTCTGCAGCCCGATCTGATGGGTGAAGTCCTGATCATTCAAGACCGCGGCCGCACCGAGCGTGTGCCGTTGGCCGAAGTGCTGTACCTCAAGGCCGAGTTGAAATACATCACCGTACGCACCGCCACGCACAGTTATATTTTTGACGGTGCGCTCAGCGAGCTGGAAGAAAAGTACGCCACCCATTTCATGCGGGTTCATCGCAATGCCTTGATTGCCAGGCGGGCAGTCAGGGCACTGGTCAAACACTTTGACGCTGAGGAAGGTGAAGGCTGGGCCGTGCGACTGAGCGGCATCGACGAGCTGCTGGCCGTGTCACGCCGCCAGCTCAGCGCGGTGCGCGAAGCGATCTCCAGCGCCTAGCGCATTGATAATCGAACCCTTTTGACCAGACTTGACCTCATGCACAACCGCGCCGACTTCACGACCCATCACATCCAGCAATTTAGCAACGAACCCGCCGTTGAACAACAACTGGTGCAAGCCTTTTTTGGCGGCAAGCCCGGGTTTTACGTGGATGTGGGAGCCAATGACCCGGTGCTGGATTCTCAGTCGCAGCATCTGGAAGCCCTGGGCTGGACTGGCCTGCTAGTCGAACCCGACCCGGACTGCTGCGAGCTGTTGAGGAAAAACCGTACGGGTACCGTGGTGCAGATGGCGTGTTCCAGCCCTGAAAATGCAGGCAAGCAATTGCTGCTGAACCGCGCTGGGCCGCATTCCACGCTGGAAGACCGTCCGATTGCCTTGGGTGCAGTGGTTCGCTCGCAGGTTGCGGTGCAATGCGAAACCCTGGATGCGATTTTGCGCGCCCACGATGCACCGGTGGGTTTTGATTTGCTGTCCATAGACATTGAAGGCCACGAGCTGGTAGCGCTGTCGGGCTTTAGTTTTGATGTCTGGCAGCCTCGTTTGGTGTTGATTGAAGACCACGTGACGCACCTGAACAAACATCGGCTGATGCGGCGAAACAATTACCAGTTGCTCCTGCGCACCGGGCTGAACAGCTGGTACGTGCGAGCGGATTTGCCCTACACGTTCTCAGTCGCTGCCATGTTTGAATACGTCAGGAAATATTACCTTGGGCTGCCTTTGCGCAAATTTCGTTATTCAAAGAATTCTGTGTAGCGCGCAGCCTTCCTCTGGAGGAATGAACCCCGTCGCTGTCTTTATGGGTCTGCTGGCCTGCTGCTGGGCACTGCCTATTTTGATGCTCATCGAGGCCATTGGCGACCGCGTCGATGATCTCGAGCTTGTGGGTGAATTTTTAGGGTCTTGAGTCAGACTCCATGCGCTATTGAATCAGGAGCTGCTCGGACACGTATTCATTGGCTCGGAGGTGATTTTTAGCCTTAAAAATGAGCGTTTCAGGGCCTTAAGGCCTGCGACACCACCGTTTTTTCAATCACGCGGTCGTCGCCCAGCGTTATCAGCGCAAACAGCAGCTCATCGAGGCTGTTGGCGCGCTCAGTCTTGCGGGCCAGCAGGGGTGTAGCCTGAAGATTGAGGATGACAAAGTCCGCCTCACAACCGGGCAGCAGGTTGCCGACCACGCCGCCCAGGCCCATGGCCCGTGCCGCGCCCGCGGTGTGCTGCCACCACAACTGCTGGGGGCTGAGTGACAGGCCGGGCTTGGTCGCGCCTTCCCTGCCCACGTAGTACGCCGCCAGCATGGTGTGAAACGGGCTGAAGGACGTACCGCCACCCACGTCGCTGGCCAGGCCGTACAGGTGACCCGCGCGGTCAGCCGCCCCATAGTCAAAAAAGCCGCTGCCCAAAAACAGGTTGCTGGTTGGGCTGACGGCGGCGGCAGTCCCTGTGTCGCGCATCAGGGCCCGGTCTTCATCGTCGATGTGAATGCAGTGGGCATACACCGCTCGGGGCCGGAGCAAACCAAATTGTTCATACACGCTGAGATAGCTGCGGGCAGCGGGGTAGAGCTGTTTGACCCAGGCGATTTCATCGACGTTTTCCGCCACGTGGGACTGAATCCATACGTCTGGGTACCTGGCTGCCAGCTCGCCCGCGCCGCTCAGCTGGGCAGCGCTGCTGGTCGGCACAAAGCGCGGCGTGATGGCATAACCCAGGCGGTCTACGCCGTGCCATTTGTTGATCAGGGCTTCGGTATCGATCAGGCTTTGTTCGGTGTCATCACGCAACCCATCGGGCGCGTTTTGATCCATCAGCACTTTGCCTGCGATCATGCGCAGGCTGTGCTGTTGCGCCTGGCCCAGCAGGGCATCGACTGATGGGGGGTGTGAGGTGGCAAAGGTCAGCGCCGTGGTGACGCCATTACGGAGCAACTCCGCTATGAAAAAAGTAGCTGCTTGCGCACAGTATTCGGGGTCTGAGAAGCGTTTTTCTTCTGGAAACGTGTAGTTCTCCAGCCACGGCAGCAAGCCATCAGCGGGCGAGCCGATCACATCAAGCTGTGGGTAGTGGATGTGCATATCCACAAAGCCCGGCGCGATGAGGCGGCCTGGCAGGTGTTCGATCGGCAAGCCTGGGTGGTTATCACGCAAACTTTGGAAGTGAGCGTGATAACTGCCCACATGTTGCACGACCTGACGACCTTGCTCATTCGGGCCAACAACCAGCAGGCCATCGGGTTCGAACACGGCTTGACTGCCCTTGAAGTAAAGCAGCGATGCCCGGTAAGCTTTCATGATTGAATCAATCAGTTTGTCAGGGTGCAACTGTCACCCATGCCCACACGCCACACGCGCACGCGCGCCAGGCCAGGCAAGCTCGGGGCCAGCGTGCGCCAGATGTAGGCGCACAGGTTCTCCAGCGTGGCCGCGCCCAGGCCGGGTACGTCGTCCAGCATGCGGTGGTCTAGTTGGGGACGCAGCACCTCGATGGCTGCGCGTACGCGGCCCAGGTCCAGCACCATGCCGGTGGCGGGGTCGGGTTGGCCTGACAGGGTGATTTCAGCGTTGTAGGTGTGGCCGTGGATGCGGCGGCTTGCCTCGGCCTGTGGGTCGGCTTCGATCTCGCGATTGAGCGTGTGAGCGGCATCAAAGAAAAAGGTTTGGCTGATTTGATAGTTCATTGAGCGTCTTAGCGTATGCCTGTCATTTTGTGGGTTTGCAGGCTGAGCCGCCAGGCGGGGCGCTGCATGCACAGGGCGATGCAGTCGCTCAGGTTGGCCGCTTTGAGCACGTTGTCCATAGGCTGCAAATAGCGATGGGTAAAGTTTGCCGCTTCAAGCTCGTCCAGGTCAAAGCTGGTTTGTGGCCAGACCAGTTTCAACTCATGGCCGCTGCGCTGCACCCACGGCGCACCCGCTTTGGGGCTGACACAAATCCAGTCGATGCCCGCCGGTGCGGCGATGGTGCCGTTCGTCTCCACCGCGATTTCAAAACCGTGCGCGTGCAAGGCGCCAATCAGTGCTCTGTCAACTTGCAGCAGGGGCTCGCCGCCGGTCATCACCACAAAGCGGTGGGCGGGGTCAGCGTTTGGCCATTGGGCTGCGATTTTGTCGGCCAGCGAATGGGCATCTGCAAACTTGCCGCCCAGCGTTCCGTCCGTGCCGACAAAGTCGGTGTCGCAAAACTGGCACACGGCCGTGGCCCGGTCCTGCTCACGGCCAGACCACAAATTGCAGCCTGCAAAGCGGCAAAACACCGCAGGCCGACCCGCGTTGGCACCTTCGCCTTGCAGGGTGTAGAAAATTTCTTTGACTTGATAACTCATGCGGCGCTCCATGCCGCAATGGGCGGGGCCGTGAGGTTTTTATACATGGTAGTCCTCTACATGACGCCGAAAAAATGGATGTGAATCGCTTGTCGGGCGGCAAGCGGTCACGGAGATTTTAAAGCGTCAGGTAAATGCTGCAAAACAGGCGTCCAGCTTGTCGATATAACGGCGCTTGGTCGATGCATCAATAAAACTGGCTTCAAAGCTGTTTCTGGCCAGTGTGTAGGCGTGCTGCGCGCCCAGTCCGGTGGCAGCAAAAGTCTGCGTAAAGTTGTCATTCATGTAGCCGCCAAAGTAAGCCGGGTCGTCTGAATTGACCGTTGCCGCCAGGCCTGCATCCAGCAACTGCTTCAGATTGTGGCTGGCCAGATCAGGAAACACACACAGCTTGAGGTTGGACAACGGACACACCGTCAGGGCAATGCGGTCAGTGGCCAGTCGCTGCATCAGGGCCGCGTCTTTGCTGGACTGCACGCCGTGGTCAATACGCTCGACTTTCAGCACATCCAGTGCCGTCCACACATAGGCGGGTGGACCCTCTTCACCGGCATGCGCCACCAAATGAAAGCCCAACTGACGGCAACGCGCAAACACACGGGCAAACTTTTCAGGCGGGTTGCCGACCTCGCCTGAGTCCAGCCCAATGCCGATGATTTTGTCGCGGTAGGGCAGGGCCTGCTCCAGCGTTTCAAACGCTTCTTCTTCACTAAGGTGGCGCAAAAAGCACATGATGAGCGAGCCGCTCACACCCAGCTCGGTGTACGCATCAACGCAAGCTCTGTAAAGGCCGTTGATGACGACAGCCATGCTCACGCCACGGGCGGTATGCGTTTGAGGGTCAAAAAACAACTCGGCATGCACCACGTTGTCTGCTGCTGCGCGGGTGAAGTAAGCGCGCGCCATGTCGTAAAAGTCCTGCTCGGTGATCAGCACGCTGGCGCCGGCGTAGTAAATGTCCAGAAAACTTTGCAGGTTGGTAAAGGCATAGGCTTTACGAAGCTCCGCAACGCTGCTGTAAGACAGTTCGATGCCATTGCGTTGAGCCAGAGCAAAAATCAGTTCAGGCTCCAGTGAGCCTTCGATGTGAATGTGCAGCTCGGCCTTGGGCATTTTTTGCAGCAGGTCAGGCAAGCGGTCAGCGGCGATGGGTTTGATCGGGTTCATGGTGATTCCTAAAATGAAAAAGGCCGCAACAAAGCGGCCTTGTCTGAAAAGTAAAAGGATTACTTTTTATCGCCGCCTGGCACTTTACCCTCAACGCCTTTGACGTAGGTTTTCAGGCCCCCCAAAAACTTGTCATCGGCCACCGTGTCCTTGGCAATCAGCTCTTTACCCGTGTTGTCCATGATCGGGCCTTTCCAGATCGCGAAGCTGCCGTCTTTCAAGCCAGCCTTGATCTCGTCAATGCGTTTTTTGGTGTCGTCTGGCACATCGGCAGCGACAGACACCATGTCAATCGCGCCTTCTTTCACGCCCCACCAGGTGCTGCTGCCGCCGGTCCATTTGCCTTCAAGCGCCTCGCCCACGGCTTTGACGTAGTACGGGCCCCAGTTGATGACGGCTGAACCCAGGTGGGCTTTCGGGCCGTAGGCGGTCATGTCGGAATCCCAGCCAAAGGCGCGCTTGCCCATTTTCTCAGCGGTTTGCAGC
>Ga0075464_10000574_pt1 | contig 16223 bp, 15 predicted proteins | sample DEB19_08_DNA_5_FD_75068 | JGI IMG/M metagenome (GOLD analysis project Ga0075464, IMG submission 75068) | Aqueous microbial communities from the Delaware River and Bay under freshwater to marine salinity gradient to study organic matter... | ecosystem: Environmental > Aquatic > Marine > Coastal ...
CAGCAGGAGGATTCGCCAGCAACCGGGCTTTGAGTTGCTCACGAATGCCCACAATTTCACGGTAATGCCGCAGCACCTCAACGTAACCGCGAACAGCCAGTTTGTCGCTGGGCCACCAGGCGTCAAAACCTGCACGCGTCATTTGCGGTCCGCCTATGCCAAATGCGCGCAATGCGGACCAGCGTGTTTTCAGGCCGTTGAGCAATAAACCGGCCAATAAATCACCGGAGGCTTCCCCGGCAACCATCGCCACGCTGATGGAGTTCCCTACACTTGTCACTACGCGTGCTGCACCGCCCCCTAAGGGGGTTAATCTTCCTGGGGGCGACCCGTCGGAACATTGCGGCGCTGTCTCCATGGAGAACTACCGCACGATACCGCGTTGCGGCGAAGTTTGCTCCAGAAATGAGAGCATCATGCGAACATCCGGCGAAGACTCCGGATATTTTTCAGTCAAGCCAGCAATCTGCAATTGCGCTGCCTCCAGCGTCAGGTTATCCCGGTACAAAGCCTTGTGCATGGCCTTGACTGCAGCTATCCGATCAGCTGAAAACCCGCGCCTGCGCAAGCCTTCAAAATTCATGCTGCGTGCCTGTGCGGGCTGTCCTTGCGACATCACAAACGGCGGCAAATCAGCAAACAGCAGGGAGCACATGGCGGTCATGCTGTGCGCGCCCAGCCGCACAAATTGGTGCACAACAGTAAAGCCGCCCAGAATCACCCAGTCGCCCACGTGCACATGGCCAGCCAGCTGAGAGTTGTTGGCAAAAATCGTATGGCTACCGACCTGACAGTCGTGCGCCAAATGGACGTAAGCCATGATCCAGTTGTCATGACCCACACGGGTGACACCCACATCGCCGGGTGAGCCCATGTTGAAAGTGCAAAACTCACGGATGGTGTTGCGATCACCAATGACCAACTCACAGGGCTCGCCTGCGTATTTTTTGTCTTGGGGAATGGCTCCGAGTGAGTTGAATTGAAAAATGCGATTGTCGCGGCCAATCGTCGTGTGACCTTCGATCACGCAGTGCGCGCCAATCGTGGTGCCAGCGCCTACCTTGACGTGCGGACCAATGACTGTGTAAGGTCCGATGCTGACCGTGCTGTCAATCTCAGCATGCGCGTCAACAACAGCGGTTGAATGAATACCCGTCGCCATCATCACAAGATTCAGGCAATCGTTCGCATGGTGCACATCAGCTGTGCTTCACAGGCGACAGCATCACCAACACGGGTGGTCCCGGTAAATTTAAAAATGCCTGCCTTCATGCGGTCCAGACTCACGTCCATGATGAGCTGGTCGCCAGGTTCTACGGGACGCTTGAAACGCGCACCGTCAATACCCGCAAAGTAATACACGGTTTTATCGTCAGGGGCTTGCCCAAGCATGTCAAACGCCAGCAGTGCAGCAGCTTGCGCCATGGCCTCCAGCATCAGCACGCCCGGCATGACCGGTCGGTGGGGGAAATGCCCCACGAAAAACGGCTCATTGATGGTGACATTTTTCAGCGCCTTGATACGTTTTCCCTTTTCAATTTCAAGCACACGATCAACCAGCAGAAAAGGATAACGGTGCGGCAACTGCTTCAGAATTTGGTGAATATCCATCATGATTTATTTTCAAATATTTTTGAGCGTTGTAGACTTTTCAACCTGTTTTAGCCGGTCGCGCAGCGTGTGCAGTTGTTTAAGGGTGGCCGCATTTTTTTCCCACGAGGCATTGTCGTCTATGGGAAACAGGCCTGTGTAATTTCCAGCTTTTAAAATCGAACGCGTGACAACAGACGCCGCAGAAATATGCACATGATCAGTCAGTGTCAAATGTCCCAAGACCACTGCACCACCGCCTATCGTGCAATGCGTACCAATGTTGGCACTGCCTGCAACACCCACACAACCTGCCAGCGCCGAATATGCGCCCACCCGCACGTTGTGACCAATCTGAATCAGGTTGTCGAGTTTGACACCTTCTTCAATCACTGTGTCCTGCAATGAGCCTCTGTCGATACAGGTGTTGGCGCCGATCTCGACATCATTCCCGATACGCACATTGCCCAGCTGCTCGATTTTTTCCCATCGCCCGTCATGGGGTGCAAACCCGAAACCATCGGCACCAATCACAACGCCCGGATGAACGATGCAACGCTCGCCGATGCTGCATCCGTCGCCCAGTGTCACGCGGGCATAGAGGCGACTGTCTTGACCTATTCCAGTGTTTTGACCCACCACGCAATGCGCGCCGATATGAACGCCGCCACCGATGACCGCGTTCGGGCCAATGTACGCAAAAGCACCAACCGAGACACCTGTCGCCAGATGAGCTGAGGCATCAATACAGGCACTGGGGTGAATGCTGGCTATGCTGTTTGTGCTGTGATGCCGCTTCCACACTTGCGTTAAGCGGGCGAAATAAAAGTAAGGATCATCGACAACAATAAATGTCCCGCGCTTGGCCGCCGCAGATTCAGCGGCAATACCGACGACAACGCAGGCCGCTTTGGAAAGCGCCAGTTTTTGTGTGTATTTGGGGTGACTGAGAAAGCACAGCGAATCTTCTGCCGCGCTCTCCAGAGGCGACAGTGTTTCTATCTGTAATTCAGGATTGCCCACCAATCGGGCATCTGGAAACTCAGATGCCAAAGCCTCAAAAAGGGTGGAGAGTTTAAAAGTCATGATGACAGTGCGCCACGACTGTACCCGCAAGGTCTGCAGGTCTGCGAATAACTACTTGCCGTTTGCGGCATTCAGGAGTCGAAGCACTTTGTCGGTAATGTCGTGCTTGGGATTAACGTACACCGCTTCTTGAACAATCAGATCGTATTTTTCTGTTTCAGCCAAAGTCTTCACAACCCGATTGGCACGCTCGATGACTTGCTGTAGCTCTTCGTTCTTTCGTGCGTTCAGGTCTTCCTGGAACTCACGGCGTTTTCGTTGAAAGTCGCGGTCCTGGTCCACCAGCTGTTTTTGGCGTGTATTACGCTGAGTTTCAGACAATGTGGGGGCTTCACGTTCGAATTTGTCTGAAGCAGTCTTGATCTGGGTCGCGATATCGTTGAGTTCTTTTTCGCGCCTGCCAAACTCTTGCTCGAGTTTTGTTTGTGCGGCTTTGGCTGAATTTGCTTCGCGGAAGATTCGGTCAAGGTTGACAATACCGACCTTGAATTCTTGGGCACTAGCAGCAAATCCGGCACAGGCGATGAGGCAAGCCAGCCAGAATTTATGTGAGGTGTTCATCATTAGAAAGAAGTACCGATCTGAAATTGGAATCGCTCTATTCTATCGTCTGCTTTTTTGCGCAAAGGATTGGCGATGCCCAAGCGCAAAGGTCCCACAGGGGAAATCCAGCTCACACCAACACCGTAGGACGCGCGGAGTTCGCTGATTTTGTATGGGTCAAATTCACCAAAAACGTTACCCACATCGACAAAGCCAAACATACGCAGTGTTCGGTCATTGCCAGTGCCAGGAAAAGGCGTGATCAGCTCGCCATTCAGCGTTATTTTCTTGGGCCCACCAGTTGCAAGATTCGAAATGTCGCGAGGGCCAAGCGAACCCTGCAAAAAGCCACGTACAGAGCCTAAACCCCCAGATGAAAAGTTTTTGAAAATTGGAAAGGGGCGGTCATTCAAACCTCGACCCCAGCCTAAATCGGCGTTCAGTGCAACAGTAAATTGTTTATTGAGCGGTATGTATTGTTGAATTTGATAATTGCTGCGTAAATAACGGGCTGTCCCTGCAACGCCCCATTCACCAAAAACTCGCTGGTAGCGACCTGTCGTGGGAACGATGGCGCTGTCTCTGTTATCGCGAGCCCACCCTACGGTCAGGGGAATAGAAGTGCTACTAAGACCAAATTGATTGACGTAATTCTGGTACGTCACAGGCAAAGGATTGATACCAGGCTCAATAGCGAGTCTTTCATAGGCACTACCAAAATACACGGTGTCACGTTCGGTAAACGGCACACCAAATCTGATACTTGCACCGGTAGTTTTCAGCCCGTAGTCTCCGCCCTGACCGTCTAATGGGCGAGACGTTCTGCGGTAAACATCAAAAGCACGGGAAACTCCATCAGCCGTGAAGTACGGATCTACCGTGCTTAGCACCAACTGGCGATTGATCTTGCTGGTGTTCACTTCTACACCCAGGTAGTTACCAGAACCAAAAACATTCTCTTGCTTGATACCAAAGCTCAGCGAAAGTTTTTCCGCACTTGAAAATCCTGCGCCCAATTGCAGATTGCCTGTGGGTTTTTCAACCACGGCAATAGCAACATCGACTTGATCAGCCGCTCCCGAGACCTCTTGCGTATCAACCGTGACTTCCGTAAAAAACCCCAGCCGGTCAACGCGGTCCCGCGACAGCTTGATCTTGTCGCCGTCATACCAGGATGATTCAAATTGGCGAAATTCGCGCCTCACAACCTGGTCGCGCGTACGGTTGTTTCCGATCACGTTGATGCGCCGTACATATGCGCGTCGCGAAGGTTCGGTCTGCAACACGTAGGCGACCCGGTTGTTCACGCGATCAATTTCAGGCACAGCTTCAACACGGGCAAACGCAAAACCAAAGGTGCCAAAGTAATCTGAAAAAGCCTTGGTCGTTTCCGTCACCGTATCGGCGTTGTAGGCTTGCCCAGGCTTGATGGTCACCAGTGATTTGAACTCTTCTTCCTTGCCCAGGAAGTTGCCCTCCAGTTTCACGCCGGAGACGATAAAGCGCTCGCCTTCACTGATATTGATGGTGATGCTCACATCCTGCTTGTCTGGCGATATGGCAACCTGTGTCGAATCCACCTTGAATTCCAGATAGCCACGCGCCAGATAATAAGAGCGCATGCTTTCAATGTCACCATTGAGTTTGGCGCGCGAGTAACGATTGGCCTTGGTGTACCAACTCATCCAGCCACCGGTATCCAGATCAAACAGTCCCCGGATCGTTGATTCGCTGAAGGCTTTATTACCAACAATTCGGATATCCTTGATTTTCGCTGTTTCACCTTCTGAAACATTGAATGACAAATTGACACGGTTGCGTTCAATGGGTGTCACGGTGATCACTATTTCGGCACCATACATGCTGCGGTTGATGTACTGGCGTTTGATTTCCTGTTCAGCCTTGTCTGCTAAAGACTTGTCAAAAGGCTGACCTTCTGCCAATCCGATTTCGCGCAGCGCCTTCTTCAAAATGTCCTTGTCGAACTCTTTTGAGCCCACAAAATTGACATCTGCAATGGTCGGGCGCTCCTCAACAATCACCACCAGAACATCACCACTGACTTCCAGCCTCACATCCTTGAACAAACCCAAAGCAAAAAGTGCCCGAATAGCGCTCGATCCCTTGTCGTCGTTGTAAGTCTCGCCCACCCTGAAGGGCAGTGAAGCGAAGATAGTGCCAGGTTCAATGCGTTGCAAGCCTTCAACCCGTATATCCCTGACTGTAAAGGGATCAACGGCCCAAGCAGAATGGGCCAGAAGCAGACTTGCCGCCAAAACAGAAACGGCGCGGAATTTGAATGGGCTGATTTTTTTTTGCATGAGCTTTTGGAAATTGATTTTGGCTTGACGACAGGGCTTCAGCCAAAGATTCGTGTGACGTCATTGAACAGGGCAATTGACATCATGCAGAGCAGGACTGCAACACCACCACGTTGTAATCCCTCCATCCAGGCTTGGGACGGCGTGCGGCCCGTCACAGCCTCCCAAAGATAATACATCAGGTGCCCTCCGTCCAAGACCGGCAGTGGCAGCAAATTAAGCACGCCCAAACTCACGCTGATCAAAGCCAAAAAGAGCAAATAGGCCGTCCAGCCCAAGCTGGCGGATTTGCCTGCGTAGTCAGCAATCGTGAGCGGACCGCTGAGGTTTTTCAATGACGCTTGACCCGTAACTATCTTGCCCATCATTTTGAGCGTCAAAGCAGACACTTCCCAAGTTCGCACCACGCCTTGCCACAAGCCACCCAACAAGTCATAGCGTACCGTGACCATGTCGGGAGCAGATCCCACATAGGCGCCAATGCGGCCCACGCTAATAATGCCTTCTTGCCGCAATTCAGGCATCACGGAAATATCCAGTGTTTGCCCAGCACGCACTAGCTGCCATGTTTGCGCCCCTGACTGCACTGTGCTGCTGCGTATGATGTCCCGCAGTTGCTGACCATCCACAATACTTGTTGCGCCCACACGTTGCACAACATCACCCTTCATCAAACCCGCTTTGGATGCCGCACCGCCCGCCATGACCTCACCAATGATGGGCTTTGTCCAAGGCCCATAAATTCCAATCTTGCGAAACAGCTGCGCATCCGCATCACTGACCTTCAAATCGGCCAGTTTGAGAAGCACTTCACGTGTGGATGCGTCTTTTGAAGCAGAGTCACTGCTGACCTCCAGGCGTACATCACGGCCATTCAATGCGCCTTGCGTGAGGCGCCAGCGCAAATCCTCGAAGGAGCGCACTTCTTCAAATGCTTCATCCTCAAAGGCCGCCTGCTTCACCCATTCCTGGCCACGCAGGCCGGCCCGCTCAGCAATAGAGCCCGTAACAGGACTGGCCAGCAGCGCTTTGGGCTCTTGAAGACCGATCCAGTTGACCAGGCTGTAGAGCAATACTGCCAACAGCAGATTCGCGGCTGGACCGGCAGCAACTACCGCAGCGCGCGATTTCAGGGGTTGGGTGTTAAAAGCCAGGTGGCGCTCTGACGCATCCACAGGAGCCTCGCGCTCATCGAGCATTTTGACGTACCCCCCCAAAGGCAGCATACCAATCGAAAACTCCGTCGGTTTGCCTTTAAGTCGCCAGGTGTAAATCGGCTTGCCAAAACCAATTGAAAACTTCAGGACCCTGATACCGCAGGCCACTGCCACCCGATAGTGCCCATACTCGTGAACAGCAATCAAAATACCCAAGGCAACGATAAAAGCCAGCAATGTCAACATCTCAACACTCCATCGAACGCACCAGGTTTTGTGCAAAAGCGCGCGCTTCGAGATCCAGTTCAAGAAGATCTTCAATGCCGCCGACCTCGGGCGCAACAACAGATTCGAGTGTCGCGCGATTCAATCCATGAATCTGGTCAAAACGTATTTTCTTTTCCAGAAAAGCGGCTACTGCGACCTCATTGGCAGCATTCAAAATTGCTGGCGTACCAACAGGGGCAACCAACACGTCCCAGGCAAGTTGTAAGCCGGGGAACCGCTGGTGATCAGGCGCCTCAAAACTCATGCTGCCCAGCGTCTTGAAGTCCAGTGCCTTGGCGCCCGAGGCAACCCTGCCGGGCCATGCCAGGCCATAAGCGATGGGCACACGCATGTCCGGTGTTCCGAGTTGCGCAACCACCGAAGTATCCATGTACTGCACCATCGAATGCACAATACTTTGCGGGTGGATCACAACCTCAATTTGTGATGGTTTGAGACCAAAAAGAAATTTGGCCTCGATGACCTCCAGCGCCTTGTTCATCATGGTGGCGGAGTCCACCGAAATTTTGCGCCCCATCACCCAATTGGGATGCGCACAGGCCTCGTCTGGCGTCACGCTGCGCAGGGAAGCCACGTCTCGTGTGAGAAAAGGCCCCCCAGAAGCAGTCAGGATGATTTTCTCAACCCGCTCGGCCCATGTTGACGGGTCTTCGGGCAGCGACTGAAAAATTGCCGAGTGCTCGCTGTCAATGGGCAGCAACTGGGCACCACCAGCCTGCACAGCCCGCATGAACACTTCCCCCCCCACCACCAGCGCCTCTTTGTTAGCCAACAGCAAGCGCTTGCCAGCTTTGGCCGCAGCCATGCACGAGGCCAGCCCGGCAGCCCCCACAATGGCGGCCATCACGGCATCAACATCCTCATGAGAAGCGATGACTTCAAGGGCATCTTGCCGATGTAAAACTTGTGTCCCAAGACAATTGGCTTTTAACTTTTCAGCCAGTGCCAGTGCGTGTGGCGCGCTGGCCATGACGGCATAACGCGGCTTGAAACGCGCGCATTGCGCCAGCATCAACTCGGTTTGAGTCGCGGCACTCAATGCAAACACGTCAAATCGCTCGGGATGCGCCGCTATCACTTCCAGCGTATTGACACCGACCGATCCCGTTGAGCCCAAAACCGTCACGCTTTGTTTTTTGAAAGTCATATGCTCTACAAATGAATCAACATCATGGCCAGCGGTACAGCAGGAAGCAGTGCATCCACCCGATCCAGTACACCGCCATGGCCAGGAAGCAAGCCGCTCGAATCCTTGACACCCGCGCTGCGCTTGACCAAGGACTCCACCAAGTCACCCACCACGCTCATGGCTGACAGAAAAATCACCGCTACCAGCATCACCACGACACCATGCTGTGCCCACAAACGGCTGTACAGGCTTCCTGAAAACAAGGTATGGCTCGATCCTTCAAAAAATCGATCCAGCATCACCCAGCCAAGCGACAGCAACACCACGCCCACCATTCCCCCCCAGACACCTTCCCAGCTTTTTCCAGGACTGATGGACGGAGCTAATTTGTGGCGAGTAAATCGCCCACCGAATGTGCGGCCGGCAGCATAAGCTGCAATGTCGGCCACCCAAACCAGCAGCAGCACAGAGAGTAAAAACGGGATACCGATCACGCGAGCCTGAGCTACCGCCAACCAAGCCAACCAGAGCGCCACGATACCGCCCAACAGTCGCAGCGCTCTTGGGATGCGAGGCCAACCTGCAACGCCCACGCGCAGCAAGGCACCCCCGCCGAGCACCCATGCACCCGCTGTCAGCGTCCACATCACAGACATGGGTTTTTCCAAATAGCCCGCGTACCAGGTCAGGCCACACAGCATCGCCAGGAACAGGCCCAGCAGCACGCTGACGAAAGAATCCAAGGCATTCAAACGCCCCCATTCCCAGCCACCCGCAGCAATCAGCACCAAAGCCACAGCGCAAAAAGGCACAGGCGTTGTGTAAAACATGGCAGGCAACAAAATAGCCAGCAAAATGACTGCGGTGATCACCCGCTGTTTGAGCATCAGGCGACTTTCACGGCGCGAACCTTGGCAGGATGCGTTTTGTCCTGGGTTTTTAACTGCGCAGATGTTTGGCCGAACCGTCTTTCCCGTGTGTTGAAAAACACTATCGCGTCGTCCAGTGCCGCCGCATCAAAGTCGGGCCACAGCTTGTTGGTGAAATAAAACTCGGAATAAGCAGACTGCCACAATAAAAAGTTACTGATGCGAAGCTCACCGCCGGTGCGTATCAGCAGGTCTGGGTCGGGGACGTGCGCCAACGCCATGGCTCTGTCAAGAGCCATTTCAGTGATGGGTTGACCGCTGTTGACTAGTTTTTGTGCCGCTTGGGCGATGTCCCAACGACCACCGTAGTTAAAGCAGATGTTGAAAATCAGGCGCTGATTTTGTGCTGTATCGAGCTCGGCCTGAGCCAGTCCAGCTTGCACCTTGCTGGAAAGTTGCAATCGATTGCCAATAAAGTGCATGCGCACGCCGTTGGCCTGCAAGCGCGGCACCTCGCGGGTCAAGGCCATGCCAAGCAGTTCCATCAAGCCAGACACTTCCTCGGTGGGGCGGTTCCAGTTTTCTGATGAGAAGGCAAACACCGTCAAGACAGCCACGCCGCGGTCAACACAGGACTGAACACAAGTCCGCAGCGCTTCCACACCTTGTTTGTGGCCAGCAATCCGGGGTAAGTAGCGACCCGTTGCCCAGCGCCCGTTGCCGTCCATGACGATAGCAACGTGGTGCGGAACGGAGGGGTCTGACATGTGCAATCGAAGGGTAAGTTGTGAGCGGTAGCCGTATCCGACTACACAGCCATGATGTCCTGCTCTTTGGAGGCCACCAATTTATCAACATCGGCGATGAATCGATCTGTGAATTTTTGCACTTCGTCCTGCGAGCGGCGCTCGTCATCTTCAGAAGCCAGTTTGTCCTTGACAATTTTTTTGACACTGTCATTGGCATCCCGGCGCAGATTGCGAATCGCTACCTTGGCGTGTTCGCCTTCAGCGCGCACAATCTTGGTCAACTCCTTGCGACGCTCTTCGGTCATGGCGGGCATCGGCACCCGAATCAAGTCACCTTGCGCCGCAGGGTTCAGGCCCAGGTCTGAATCGCGAATGGCTTTTTCAATTTTCGCGCCCATGCCTTTTTCCCACGGCGAAACGCTGATGGTGCGGGCATCGAGCAGCGAAACATTGGCCACTTGGCTGATGGGCACCATAGAACCGTAGTAATCGACCTGCACGGTATCGAGCAAGCCAGGGTTGGCACGGCCCGTTCGGATTTTGGTCAAACTACTTTTAAACGAGTCAATCGACTGCTGCATTTTTTGTTCAGCAGTCGATTTGATGTCAGCGATGCTCATTGTTCAAACTCCGGATATTGAATACAGAAAACGGCGGATAAATGGCCTTAAACGTGAACCAGCGTACCTTCGTCTTCGCCCTGCACCACCCGTTTGAGCGCGCCATGCTTGAAGATGCTGAAAACCTTGAGCGGCAACTTCTGGTCGCGGCATAAAGCGAAGGCCGTCGCATCCATCACTTCAAGATTTTTACCCATGGCTTCGTCAAAGGTGATGCTGGTATACCGCGTCGCGTTCGGGTCTTTTTTCGGGTCTGCTGAGTAAACGCCATCGACTTTGGTGGCTTTGAGCACAATTTCAGCACCGATTTCAGCACCCCGCAAAGCAGCTGCGGTGTCGGTGGTGAAAAACGGGTTGCCCGTACCTGCCGCAAAAATCACCACTTTGCCTTCTTCAAGGTACTGCAGCGCTTTGGGCCTGACGTAGGGCTCTACCACACGCTCAATCGCAATGGCAGACATGACGCGCGCGGTCAAACCGGCTTTGTCCATGGTGTCGCCCAGTGCCAGCGCATTCATCACAGTAGCCAGCATGCCCATGTAGTCTGCAGTCGCGCGATCCATGCCGACCGAGCCGCCGGCCACGCCGCGAAAGATGTTGCCGCCACCAATCACCACGGCCACCTGAACACCCATGCGTGTGATTTCGGCGATTTCCTCAACCATGCGCACGATGGTGGCGCGGTTGATGCCAAAAGCATCATCCCCCATCAAGGCCTCACCTGACAGTTTTAACAAGATTCGCTTGTAGGCTGGCATGTGGGCGCTTTCTGGAATTGGGTTGGGGTTTAGTTTAGCGGCCTTCCGGCTGGAGAAAAGAACTTACGCAGCCTTGGCCGCGGCAATTTGTGCAGCAACTTCAGCAGCAAAGTCATCCACCTTCTTTTCAATGCCCTCGCCCACCACGTAAAGGGTGAAGGATTTGACAGTCGTGGCTTTTTCCTTGAGCATTTGCTCAACCGTCTGCTTGTCGTTTTTGACGAAGGTCTGGTTGTGCAGGCTGACTTCCTTGAGGTACTTCTGCACGCCACCCTCGATGCGCTTGGCAACGATTTCAGGGGATTGCACAGGCTTGCCCGCAGCAACTGCCACCGATGCGTCTTCAGCAGCTTTTGCCGCCGCGACTGAACGCTCGCGCGCCACCAGCTCGGCAGGCACCTGATCGCTGGACAGCGACACAGGCTTCATGGCTGCAACGTGCATGGCAACGTCTTTAGCGGCAGCTTCATCGCCGTCAAACTCCACCACCACACCGATGCGTGTGCCGTGCAGGTAAGAAGCCAATTTGCCACCGGCAAAACGCTGAAAGCGGCGCACCGACATGTTTTCGCCGATTTTGCCAATCAGACCTTTGCGCACGTCTTCAACCGTCGGGCCAAAGCCGTCGAGCACCAAGGGCATAGCGCCGATGGCAGCCGCGTCAGCAGGGTTGCTTTTGACAATCCCAACCGCTACTGCATGGGTGAAAGCCAAGAAACTGTCGTTCTTGGTGACAAAGTCGGTTTCGCAATTGATCTCAACCAGCGCACCGACGCCGCCTTCGGCGTGATATGCAATGACACCTTCAGCGGTCACGCGGGATGCAGCCTTGCCGGCCTTGTTGCCCAACTTGACGCGCAGAATTTCTTCGGCTTTTTCAAAATTTCCCTCTGCTTCGGTCAGGGCTTTTTTGCACTCCATCATGGGAGCATCGGTTTTGGCGCGCAACTCGGCGACCATGCTTGCAGTAATTGCCATTTTCAAATTCTTCCTGTCGGTTTATTTTTAACTTGTAAAAAAGGGGCTCGCAAGCCCCCGTATTTCACGTACAGCGCGTCTGGCGCAAAGCGGCCTGATTTAGGCGGCGGCGACTTCCACAAATTCGTCAGAACTCTCAGGCTGAACCATCTTGACCACGTCGCTGCTTGCATTGGCGCGGCCTTCGATGATGGCGTCGGCAATGCCGCGCGCATACAGCGCAACAGCTTTTGACGAGTCATCGTTACCAGGAATCACGTAGTCGATACCGATAGGCGAATGGTTGGAGTCCACCACACCAATCAACGGGATACCGAGCTTCTTGGCTTCCAGAATCGCGATTTTGTGAAAACCCACGTCGATCACGAAAATGGCGTCTGGCAGCGCAGCCATGTCCTGAATGCCGCCGATGTCTTTTTCAAGCTTTTCGATTTCGCGCTTGAAGGTGAGCTGCTCTTTTTTGCTGATGGTGTCCAGACCGGCTTCTTGCTGGGCTTTCATTTCCTTCAGGCGCTTGATGGAGGTTTTGACCGTTTTGAAGTTGGTCAACATGCCGCCGAGCCAGCGCTGGTCAACAAACGGGACACCCGCACGCTTGGCTTCCATGGCAACGGTTTCGCGCGCCTGGCGTTTTGTACCCACCATCAAGATGGTGCCGCGATTGGCCGACAACTGCTTGGCGAACTTCATCGCCTCGTTGTACATCGGCAGCGATTTTTCGAGATTGATAATGTGGATGCGGTTGCGATGACCAAAGATGTACGGCGCCATCTTGGGGTCCCAGAAACGGGTTTGGTGACCGAAGTGGACACCGGCTTCCAGCATTTCGCGCATGGTCGTTGACATAGTAATTACTCCAAAGGTTGTGTCTAAAATCAGCGCTTATCGCCGGGAACCATTTCCCAGCAACACCTTGAATGGCTGATTTGCGATTACCTTGCAAAATGACACATTCGTCACCTGCAAAGCCATTCGATTATAGCACCTAAAGACAGCTGTTAAGGCCTGCATTCCATGACCACGACCCCTACCGACATCCACACAACCCGCCAGGCACTGGCCAGCGGTCAAACCAGCGCTGCTGACTTGCTGGCCCAGGCCACAAGCATTTCCAAAAGCGATGCCTGCCGCCAGGTCTACATGCCGGGAGGTATTCATATACAGCCAGCCACATCTGTCGGACCGCTGGCCGGCATTCCCGTCTCGGTCAAAGACCTGTTCGATGTGGCGGGTCAAGCCACCAAGGCGGGCTCCAAAGTCCTGAAAGACGCCTCCCCCGCCGCAGCAGACTGCCCCGCCGTGGCGCGGCTGCGTGCTGCTGGTGCGGCTCTGGTCGGGCGTACCAACATGGTGGAATTCGCTTTTTCAGGGGTGGGCATCAACCCGCATTACGGCACGCCCGTCAACCCGGCAGATTCAAACGTCGAGCGCATTCCCGGCGGCTCGTCATCCGGCGCTGCGGTGTCGGTCGCGACAGGCGCGGCACTGGTCGGCCTGGGCTCAGACACTGGCGGCTCGATTCGTATTCCCGCAGCTCTGTGCGGCATCGTGGGCTTTAAAAGTACCGCGCGGCTGGTACCCACCACAGGCGCCCTGCCCTTGTCGACCAGCCTGGACACGGTTTGCGCCCTGACACGGTCGGTACGCGATGCCGTGACTGTGCACGAGGTGTTGGCTGCGCGTCGCGTCAAATTGCCCGGAAAACCACTGGCTAACTGCCGTTTTGCTGTGGCCCGCACCCTGATGCAGGACGGCCTGGACAGCACGGTAAGTCACGCTTTTGAGCGCACGCTCAAGCTCTTGCGACTTTCAGGCGCACACATTGAAGACATTGATCTGACCGAGATCAGCGAACTCGCCGGCATCAACGCGACGGGCGGATTGTCGGCCGCCGAGAGCTACGCCTGGCACCGCCAACTGATCGCCGCCCATCAGGCCGATTACGACCCTCGCGTGGCCCTGCGCATCTTGCGCGGTGCCAGCATGGCAGCTTTTGAGTACATCGACCTGCTGGCGGCCAGGGCTGACTGGATAACGCGCATGGAGATGCGCCTGCAAGGTTTTGACGCGGTACTGTCGCCCACCGTGCCCATGGTGGCACCGCCCATCTCCGCTGTGTTGAACGACGACGCCGAGTTTTTCAGAGTCAACGGCCTGCTGCTGCGCAACACGTCGGTGGTGAACATGCTCGACGGTTGCGGTATCTCCCTGCCGTGCCAGAACCCCGATGAACTGCCCGTGGGCCTGATGCTGTGGCACGCGGCGCTGCGCGACGACGCGGTGCTGGATGCCGCTTTGCAGGTCGAGACCCGCCTGAACCAGTCACTATAATTTCTATAGCTTCTCGCGCATATGTCCATTGGCTTTGAGCCCTATTTCACACCTAAAAACGATCAAAAAATCATGAATTCAAGCTATTTCAACCTTTTTCAGGTGCCGCAAGCCGCATGAAAATTGCCGTCATAGGCGCCGGCATCATCGGCATCACCACCGCCTACGAGCTGGCTGTGGACGGCCATGAAGTGACCGTGTTTGAACGCCGCGGAGCCGCCGCCGAAGAAACCAGCTTTGCCAACGCGGGCGTTGTCGCGCCAGGCTCGGTCACACCTTGGGCGGCACCCGGCATGCCAGGCAAGGTGCTGGGCAATCTGCTCAGCCGTCATGCAGCCGTCAAGCTCAGCTTGCCACTGACGCGCAACGACCTGGCCTGGATGTGGAAATGGTGGCGCGCCTGCAAACTGGAGTCGTATTTGGCCAACCGCGCCCGCTTGCAACGACTGGCGTTTTACAGCCGCGAACGTCTGCACCACCTGACGACCGCACTCCAACTGGAGTACGACCGTGCAGAAGGCTACACGGTGCTGTTGCGCAGTGAAAAAGACAGCCTTCTGGTACAACCCGGCCTGCAGGTCCTGCGCGATGCAGGCGTGGCGTTCAGCGAAATCAATGCCCAGGCCGTGCGCAAAATAGAACCTGCCATCAACCCGGATACCGAGTTTTTGGGCGGCATCCATCTGCCCGACGATGAAGTGGCCAACTGCCGCCAGTTTGCGCTGCTGCTGAAGGATAAAGCGCGCGATTTAGGCGTCAAATTCGAGTTCAATACGACAGTAGCCCAATTAAATCAAGCGCGAGCAGCTAGCGTATGGATAGCAGGCGAAAGCTCCCCCCGCCAGTTTGACCGGGTGGTGATGTGCGCTGGCCTGGCGTCAGGTGCGCTGCTCAAGCCCTTGGGCCTGAATATTCCCATGACGGCGGTTTACGGTTACTCCATCAGCGCACCGATACGCGAGGCGCTCAACGCACCGCGCAGCGCCTTGATGGACGAACACTACAAAGTCGCCATTTCCCGACTCGGCAACCGGGTGCGTGTCGCGGGCAGCGCAGAGATTGGCGGGTCATTGAGCAAGCACCGCGCGTCCTCGGTTCAGACCCTTTACAAAGTGTTGCACGACTGGTTTCCGGGCGCAGCCCAAAACGCCAACACCGGTGCCAGCGTACAACTGTGGAAAGGCGCACGACCCATGCTGCCAGACGGCCCGCCGTTGATTGGTGACAGCGGTATTGCCGGGCTGTGGCTCAATCTGGGGCACGGCTCCAGCGGCTGGGCGCTGAGTTGCGGCAGTGCACGGGCGCTGGCCGATGTGATGGCCGGCAAGGCTGCAGACGTCGACATGGAAGGCTTGGGCCTGGGCCGGCTGGGCTGATTCTGCAGGTCGGCGCTGCCGCGCCCACGCCCACGCCCGAAAATACTATCCAGGCCAAGTGCTGCGCATTCCAGCAGACGCTTGAACGACTTTCATGGATACTGGCTGTGATGCAAAAAATCAACCCTGCACACAGCCAGCCGCTTTTTGATGTGGCCGCCACCCGCCGCATGGAACATCTCGCCGCCAGCGCCCTGCCCGCCCACACGCTGATGCAGCGGGCAGGTCTGTCAGTCGCCCGTTTAGCGATGGCTATCGCTCCCCATGCCCAATGCGTCTGGATCGCCTGTGGGCCGGGCAACAACGGCGGCGATGGCTTTGAAGCCGCCATGCATCTGCACCAGTGGGGCAAGCGAGTTGTCGTGACATGGACGGGGGCAGGCAAAAACGCCGTCCCGCCCGATGCCCAGGCCGCGTACCAAAAAGCC
>Ga0075464_10000575_pt1 | contig 16195 bp, 19 predicted proteins | sample DEB19_08_DNA_5_FD_75068 | JGI IMG/M metagenome (GOLD analysis project Ga0075464, IMG submission 75068) | Aqueous microbial communities from the Delaware River and Bay under freshwater to marine salinity gradient to study organic matter... | ecosystem: Environmental > Aquatic > Marine > Coastal ...
CCACCGCCGCGCCCGCCGCGCCCGCCGCCGCACCCGCAGAGCCCACGGGCGACGCCGCCGTGCTCGCTCAGTACCAGTCGATGAAGGCCAGGGGCGCGCACCTCAGCGCCGCGACCTTCTACACGCAGAACGCCGCCGCGATCGAGCGCGCGGCGAAGTCCGCCGCCTCCTCCAACTGACCCGACAACACCGACCACCTCTTCGCGGCGTGACTGCCGCACGCAGGCTCCATCATGGGAACCGTCTCAAGGCTCACGCTCCCGTCCGAGTTCACGAACCCCGTGAACGCCGCGCTGCTCACGCAGCCGCAGCCGCAGTTCATCTACGCGATGCTCGTCTACCAGGCGAACGCCGCCGCCGAGCTCAAGCAGGGCATCACCGCCGTCGGGCCGAACGCCTCGCGGCAGTTCTCCGGCAGCGGCTTCGTCGTGCCCGACCTCGGCGCGATGCAGCTCGATCTCACCGACCCCGAGCAGCGCGCGAGCGTCATGCTCCGCGGCGAGGCGATCAAGACCGACCTGTTCCCGAACGCGACGCCGTCGGAGGTCGTGCGCCTCCTGCGCCCGAACTTCGTCGACTCGACGTACACGGAGGCGAGCCGCCGCACCACGCGCGCGACGATCTCCACCACCGCGCAGAACATCCTCGGCATGGACGCCGTGCAGCTCCAGATCGACGAGTTCTCCGGACCCTACAACAACGCGGGGACCGCGGTGCAGCCGCTCGGGCTGGAGGGCTTCGACCTCAACATGAGCCCGACGCACAACCTCGTGCAGCTCGCGATGTTCAACCTCCGCCGCGACCGCTCCAAGACCCTCGACACGATCATCTCCACGAAGATCTTCAACGCGATCCAGACGAGCAACTACGTCTACCCCGGCGACCCGGACAGCGCGCTCTCGACGGACAACAGCGCGTTCCTCTCGCAGGGCGACCGCCCCGCGGACGTGGAGAGCGTGCAGCGATCGGCGGAGGTGCTCAAGCGCGCGGGCATCCCGACGTTCTCCAACGGGCGCTACATGGCGATCCTGTCGACGCGTCAGGTGCTCAAGATCCGCACGTCGAACGCGTGGCAGCGCATCGCGCGGTACTTCCCCGAGAAGAACCCGCTGTTCACGAACTACATCGGCACGATCGACAACGTCGACATCTTCGAGTGCGCGACGAACCCGACCGCGACCGCGAACAGCACGATCACCGTGCAGCTCGGCGTCGTGTTCGGCCCCGGCCTCCTCGGCTACGCGATGGCGAAGCCGTGCGAGGTGCTCGCCGCGGATGACACCAACTACGGGCGCCGGGTCAACGTGATCTGGAGCGCGTGGGAGGGGTCCGCGATCTTCGATGACCGCTTCGCCGTCGCGCTGCGGTCGGACTGAGGACAACGACCATGGGATACATCAACCCCGGCTCGCGCCGTCCGCTCGCCTCGCTCGCCTCGGCGACGAGCGCCAACGGCACCGCGCGTGACGGCACGGCCGTCACGCTCAACGGCGTCCACCCCGGCACGCTCTCGGCGCTCTGCGTCGGCAGCATCACCACGTCCAGCGTCGTGGCCACGTACAAGTGGCAGGTCTCGATGGACGGCAGCACGTACCACGACCTCAAGCCCATGAACAACGCCGCGTCGGTGACGACCGCGGCGGGCACGGGCTCTCCGGTCGCGCACTCGTTCGTGATCGACTGCCCGACCTCGGCGAGCGGGTGGGCGTACGCGCGCCCCGTGGCGACGCTCTCGGGCGCGGCGACCGATCCGGCCGACGTGACCGCCGTGACGTGCCGCTGGCTCCAGTGCGACGAGATCTTCTCCTGACCGCGGGGCCGCGCCGATGGCGACACTGACTGACGACGAGCTCGCGCGCATCAAGTCCGAGGTGTTCGACAACCTCCTCGGGCTCGGCGCGATCCCCTATTTCGACGTGCGCACGCTGTACCCGGTGCTCCGGGACAACGTCGAGTCGTCGGACGTGGTGGCGACCACGAGCTCAACGGCGGTCACGTCCACCGGCGCGGTCACGCTGACCCTCGCGAGCGCGACGGGCTACGCTGCGGGGCAGCGGATCGTGCTCGACGTGGACGATCAGCGGGAGACGGTGACGATCCGTTCCGTCAGCGGGAGCACGGTGTCCGTGATGTGCCGCAAGACGCACTCGGGCACCTACCCCGTGGAGGTGGAGTCCGCGCTGACCCTCGTGCGCGGATACATCTCCGATCTCATCACGCTGGAGCAGATCGAGCGCGGCGCGTTCGAAACCGCGGGCGTCAAGCGCGTGGACGAGATCGAGTTTTTCGGCGCGACCGAAGGCGGATCGAAGCTCGCGCAGGTCAACCTCACGCGTGACCGGCTGCGCGCGAAGCTCGCCTCCGCGCTGAACCTGACGCGGGTGATGGGCGAGATGAAGGCGCGGGCCGACGCGGCGAACGGGGGCGGCGGCGCCTTCGAGGCGTACTGACGTGGCCGACAACGCCGCAGCGCGCAACGCCTTCCGCGCCATCGCGGACAGCGTGCGGCGCATCCCCGAGACGCTCGGCGTCCGCGCGACGACGGTGACGATCCGGGTGCGCGCGTACAGCGGCCCCGTCGGTCAGCAGGGCGTCACGCTGTCGAGCACGACGGACACCGTGCTTGATCCCATCCCGCGCGTGCGGCAGGTCTCCGAGGGGCAGCGCGGGTACTTCGGCGGCGGCATCCTGAGCGCGTCCACGGGCGCGCTCCGCGTCGGCGAGTACGAGGTGGGACCCATCACACAGGACTTCCCCGGCGGCGGCTACACGCCGGGCGAGCTCGCGCCGGCCGGGGGCGTCAGCAAGCGCGTCACCGTGCTCCTAAGCGGCGACGAGTTCGCCAGCGGGGGCGAGGAGTTCGAGATCGTGCAGATGGACGCGACGCGCCCGTTCCGCACGATGCTCCTCGTGGCGCGCGCGAGGCAGGGGACGTGACCGCGCTCCTCGACGGCTTCCGCTCGCGCGTCCTCGCGATTGTGTGCGAGGGCCGCGGCGTCGACGGGTCCCTCGGGAGCGTGGCGCAGAACCGCGCCATCACCGCGGGGCGCTTCCGCCCGTCGCCCTCGAACGCGCCGCTCGAAGCGCTCGGCGTGGAGAGCCTCGACCGCGGCGTGCGCGTCGCCCCGCTGTCGATCGGGGACGCGCCGTTCGCGAACAACGAGCTCTCGTCGGCGCAGCTCCGCGTGCTCTCCGTCGCGCTCGATGTGGGCTACGTGCAGGGCGACACGTCGGCGTTCGTGGACGTGAAGGGCACCGAGTCCGCGGCGACGGTGCAGTACACCGCGCGCGAGCGTGCGATCTCCGACGCGGAGACGATCAAGCGCGCGTTGACGCTCCCTGCGATGTACCAGGACGCGAGCGACGACCCAGTCATCGTCGAGATCCACCGCGACGGCGCGAGCGCGCTCACGGACCTCGGGGACCGCGTGATCTGCCGCACGATCTACAGCGTGACGCTCCAGCTCTCCGCGACGACGGCGTACAACGCGTGAAGATCGAGCTTGGCGGCGCGAAGATGCGCGAGGGGATCGAGGCGCACCGCGCGAAGATCGCGGACCTCGCCGCGGCACTGGGGCAGCGCTACAGCGTGAAGCTCTCGCTTCCCACCGCGGAGTCACAGCACCTCGCGTGGTTCGACGCGGGCACGCGGCAGTCGGGTGGACACCAGCCCGCGCGCCCCGTGTTCTCCGTGCCGCCCGACGTGCGCGCTGCGGCTGCGTCGGCCATCACGACGCGCTTTCAGACAGACCTCGCGCAAGGCCGCACGCCCAACACGCTCCCCGCGCTCCAGGCGGGCGCGCAGGCGATCCGCGAAGCGTGGGTGCGTCGTCTCTCGCTCTCGGGCGACGATGTCCGATGGGCGCCGCTCGCGCCCGCATACGCCCGTTGGAAGCATCGCCGCGGCCTCGACCCGCGCATCGGCGTCGCCACGGGCCGCATGCTCGCGGCCGTGCGCGCAGGGCTCATCGTCATCCAGCGCACGCGCTGACCCCTTCGCGCCCATCGCGGCGCCCACGGAACGAACATGGCACAGACGAACGTCATCGCGCGCGAGCACCGCACGCTCATCGGCATGGAGACCACCTTCGGCACGACGCCCGCGGGCTCGTACCCGGAGGTGATGACGGAGATCGTGCCGCTGCACGACGCGCTCCACGTCGACGCCCTCGCGGTGGAGATGCTCGACGTGAACGACGCCCGCGTGCGCCGCAACGACGCGACGCAGCCGGTGCAGGGCCTCAAGATGGGGAGCAAGGTCTCGATGACCTGCTACGCGAAGGCCGTCGCCACGACGAACATCCTCACCGCCGCGGGCACCGTGGGGTCGCTCTCGCAGTGCATCCCGTTCCTGCACTGCTTCGGCGTCGAACACGCCGCCATCGGCACGACGGTCAGCACCGCCGCGAGTGAGACGACCTTCGACGCGACCAGCGTCGCGACGCTCAAGAAGGGGACCTGGATCACGGTGACGATCTCGGGGACGCCGGAGCCCTGCAAGATCACCAACATCAGCACGAACACCGTCACGGTGACGCCCGCGCTGAGTGCGACACCCGCGAACGGCGCGATCATCCGCAACCTCCGCACGTACGCGCCCGCGGAGGCGCACTCGTCGAGCATGACGTGTCAGTTCGCCTTCGCGGGCGACTCGACGACGCAGTACACGGCCAACGGCGTGTGCGCCTCGATGAAGATCTCAACGGAGTTCGGCAAGCTCCTGACGTACGCGCTCGACGCGCAGGCCGCGACGTTCACCGGCCCGAGTGCGCAGGCCATCGCGACGACGAGCGTCACCGACGACATGAGCGCGCCCTTCGTCTGGAAGGGCGCCACCGTGCTCCTCGCGGCCGCACCCGCGCGCGCGACCACGCTCGTCTGCGAGAAGATCGAGCTCGACATGCCGAACCAGTGGCAGCCCGTGCGCGACCCGGGCGGCGTCGAGACCATCAACAGCATGGTCAACGTGGCCGGTCGCCCGCGCGCGGCCACGCTCAAGATCCGACTGCGCTTCGACGCCGACCAGGAGACCGCGTTCACCGCGGAGACCGGGTACAGCTTCTACGCGTGGGTGCCCTACGGCAGCGGCACGACCACGCGGTTCTTCTTGCTCGACATGTCGAACGTGAAGCTCGTCGCGAAGCCCAAGGCGGTGTCGGACAAGGATCTCGTGTTCATGGACCTGGAGTTCGGCGCGCTCACCGACGACACCGTCACGCTCGCGGCGGAGACCGGCACCGAGAAGGATCTCATCCTCGCCCCCTACCGCGTCGCGTTCGGTTGATCGCGACGCAGGAGCCCCATGGCTGACACCCGCACCATCATCCTCGTCCACACCACCCCCGCGCACCGCAACGGGTGCGACCCCGCGATCGACCTCGACGCGGACGGCATCGCGGCGCTGCTGTCGGCCTACCAGCGCACGCGCTCGGACGAGGACCGCGCGAAGATCCCGCTGCGTCACGGCGCGCGCTGCGCCGAGTTCGTCATCACCCGTCTGTCGCAGGCCGCGCTCCGCTACGTCATGGCGGGGCGCAACGACGTGGAGCGCGCGCAGTTCGCGTGCCTCGCGGGCTGCCACGCGTACACCGACGCCGAGGGCCGCGAGCACAAGGCGCGGGTCACGACGCACGACGCGGTGGCGTACGCGGACGACGCGTGGATCGAGAGCATCGGCGACGAGTACGGCGCGACGGCGGTGCAGGAGATCGGCGCGACCATCATCCAGTGGACGCAGGCGCCCCGGAGGGCGCTCGCCCCTTTCGGGTGGGCGCCTGGACTCGTGCTCGCGCGCTAGCCTCTGTGCGGGCGCGCTGCGGCTGCATGATGCGCCGCGACGCAGCACGCGCCGGTCTCGATGAGGCCGCGCACCGCGCGGTGATGGACACCGCGGAGGAGTTCGCGCGCGACTGGCGATGCCCCGCGGCAGGGTGCGCGCCGGGGCCGCTCGACCGCGAGCATGCGTCGCTCGCGCGCCACGCGGCGCGGGTGATCGGGCTCGACGAGGAGCCCGCCACCTGTCCCTTCGCGTGCCTGATGAGCGCGACGGAGTGGACGCGCGAACTGACGCGCGCCGCGGCCATCGCGGCGGAGTTCCACACGCCGCTGACTGCGGTCCTCGGGAGGGACCTCACACCGGCAGACCTCGAAGCGCTGGACACGATGCTCCGCGCGAAGGCGGACGCATGGGAATCGGACCAGGCGATCATCGAGCGGGAGAGGGAGGCGGCGAAGACGGGGCGCGGCTGACGCGCGTGGTCCTCGTCGCCGTCGAGGTCGTGACCGAGGGACACGACGACGACGTGGAGCTTCGCGCGCAGCAATGGGCGCAGGAGCTTCGCTTCCGCGTGGTCGCCCCCGGCGTGGACACCGGGGCCGCGGTCGCGGTCGCGCTCCCCGGAACGCTGCACACCCTCGCGGACGCGCTGCGCGTCGCGCATGACGGACTGACGACGTGAGCGTGGACATCCCCGTCAAGATCATCGAGGGCAACGACGCCCTCGTGATGCTCGCGCGCATCGTCAACGCGCTGGAGGGCACCGGCAACGCCGCGAAGGCCGCGGAGCCCAAGGCGCGCTCGCTCGGCGACGCGCTGTCGAGTGTCGGCGACGCCGCGCGTCACCTCAACGAAATCCGCGAGGCCGCGGTATCGATGGCCGCGGGGCTGCTCGGCGCGGCGGAGCGCGTGGCGGAGCTCGCCGCGGAACAGCAGCGCCTGGACGCCAATAGCACGCGCCTCGGGCTCAACTTCGCACAGGCCGCGGACCGCGCTGGCGGGTTCGTCTCCGAGATGCAGACGATGCAGCTCGCGACGGCGCTCGCGAACCGCAACATCCACGTCACACAGACCGAACTCGACGCGCTCGCCCGCGTCGGGATGGCGCGCGCCACCGACGCAGGGAAGAACGTCGAGGAGGTCTTCGACTCCATCGCGGACTCTGTGCTGGAGGGCGGCGAGGAGCTGGAGAAGTTCGGGTCGTCGCTGCACAGCGTCGCGGACGAGACGCACAGCGCGAGCGAGCGCCTCTCCGCACTGGTCGCGCGTGGTCGCGAGATCTCTCCGGCGATGCGTACCGCGGCCGACGAGGTCGCGCGCTTCCGCAACGAGGTGCAGCGCGCCGGGCGCACGATGGCGACGGGGTTCACCGAGGAGATCGCGCGGCTCGCGCAACTCGGACGTCCGTTCCGCGAGGCGACGCAGGACGCGGAGGAGTTCAACCGCGAGATGCGCGCCATCGGACAGACGGCGGCGTGGCTCGTCGCGCAGGTCGGGAACGCGGTCGCCATCGCGCTCGGGTCCGTGGCGACGGTGGGGTCATACCTTGGGGAGCGCGCGGGGCTCGTGAGCCGCCAGCGCACCGACGACCTCGTGGCGTTCCTGCGCGGGCGCTACGCGAGCTTCGGCGCCATCGCCGCGCACACCGGAGAGCGCCGCATTGCTGCGCCGGAGACGCCGCGCGCGTCGGCCGCGGACGGGATGGTCATCACCGCCGAGGAGATCGGCATCGACCCGCGCACGGGCCGTCCCATCCGTCGCGGCGAGGGAGCGAGCGGATCCGCGCGCGAGCGCCCTCCGACGATGGACGAGCTCATGCAGCGCGCCATCAGCGGGTCACGCCCCGAGGCACGCCTCACGCCACGCGGTCCGACCTCGGAGGAGCTCGCGGCCCTCGCGCGCGCCGAGGACCAGCGCCGAGAGATGCAGGCGCGGCAGAACGAGAACGAGCGCGAGCGGGGCGAGCGTGCATTCGAGCGCAGCGACGAGGGCGTCGCCGCGCGGGCGCGCAAGGATCTCGCGACGCGACGCGAGGAGAGAGACCTCGACCGGCGCTATCAGGCGCAGCTTGGGTTCACCGAGCGCCTTGAGGATCTCTCGCACCGACGCATCACCGCCGCGCAGGAAGAGGCCGAGACCGTCAACGGCGCCTTCAACGCGATGGGCCGCGCGTTCTCGGATCACCTGACGGCCTTCATCGAGGGGCGCGAGGAGCTCGGCGACGCGCTCCAGGGGATGCTCTCGGACACGCTGAAAGCGATCTCGCAGGAGGCCGCGATCAAGGCGGGGCTGAACCTCGCCGAAGGCTTCGCGGCCCTCGCGACGTACCGATACGACGCTGCGGGCGAGCACTTCATCGCGGCCGGTCTCTACACAGGCGTCGCGGCGCTCGCGGGCGTGGGCGCTGTGGCGACGGCGCCGTCCTCGGGAGAGAAGCCGTCGGGCGCGAGCACCGCCGCGGCAGACCGCAGCGCAACGCCCATGTCGGGCGGCGCGTCGCAGTCGCGCGGCGAGACGATCATCAACGTGTCGTTCAACGGCCCGCAGTTCGGCACGGGTGGCATGGTGCAGGCCGCGCGCGAGCTCGTCGGGGTCATCAACGCGGGCGCGGTCCAGGGCGGCGTGCAGATCAACCGCCTCGCGATCCCCGGTGCGGGGAGGGTCTGATGGCATCGCTCACGACCGCGATTGCGCCGACGTTCACGCTGTCCACCGCGGAGACGTTCGACCTCACGTTTCCGTCGGGCGCATCGCCCGTCACGGTGACGATGGCGGCACGCGACTACCGCATGGTCCTCGCGCCGTCGTCGGGCACGCTGCGGGACTACATCCGCGAGATGACCGCGGCGATCCAGACGGCGCTGACCGGCGCAGGTCGCGCGGAGACGCCGTTGGTGTCGCTCAACTACTCATCGGACATGCTGGTGTCCATCTCGATCCTCGCGACGGACTGGTCTGCCGCGGAGACGGCCGGGTCGCCGCTGCGTCGCCTCGGGTTCGGCGCGTCCATCGCGACCGTCACCAACACCGCATACGCCACGCGTCCGCCGTTGCACCTCGCGGTGTTCATCGAGCGCAGGCACACGGGCTGGCAGGCGCAGAACACTGTCAGCGGCGCAGAGACCATCGCGTGCGTCCCCTACGGCATCACGTCGGGCGTGAAGCGGGACGAGGACGAACTCTCCCTCGGCTTCCTCCCGCGCGACCCGACGACGCGCGCCTCGCTCGGCGCCGCGCAGACGGCGCTACAGCCCGACTCCGCATATGCGTTCTCGCTCGGCGTCGTCGCGGCGCGCGAGTGGTCCGCGCTGGATGTCGTGACCTCCGCGCTCGGCCAACCCGTGGCGTTCGCGCTCGGCAACTGGCTGACCGTCGCCGCGAGCACGTCGGAGTATTACGACATCGGCGCGGTCAAGACTGAGTCCATCGCGGCGCCGCAGATCGCGCGCACCCGTGACGGGTGGGATGCGTACTACGGCCTCACGATCGGCGTGACGCGGTCGAGCGTCGGGACGCGGGCGTAGCGTGGCGATCCTCTGGAGCACAGCCTCTCGCGGCGCGCAGGTCATCCCGTGCGTGCTCATCGCAGGGCTGCCGATCATCCTCGTGCCCGAGGGCGTGACGCTCACGGGATGGAGCGCGGGCGCGCTGGACGCGGCGTGGTGGCCGGGCTCCTCGTTCGCGGGGTTCAGCGCGTACATCAAGCCGTGGCTGTCGCTCGAAGAGCCGCTCTCATGGAGCGAGCGCGCGCAGCCCATCCAGCCGGAGATGCTGGATGTTTCCAGCGTGACCGTGCGCGTGTCGGACATCGGGCTCCGCCCGGACGGCACGGGCGGCGCGGCAACGGATCTCTTCGCAGCACAGGCCACGCTCGCGGGGACGTGGATCACCGCGGACGTGAGCGCGTCGGCAACGACGGTCAGCGTCGCCAGCACGGCGGGGTTCTCGGCGAGCGGTGATCTCTTCGTCGGCCGCGAGACGATGACATACACGAGCACGACGGCGACCAGCTTCGCGGTCGGCACCGCGGCGAACCGCGGGAAGTACGGCTCCCCGGTGCAGCACCACTGGTACACCGGCAACGGCAACGCGGCCATCGCGAACCCGGAAGTCACGGACGGCCCACCGGAGATCATCGGGCGCACCGCGACGGTGTGGCTTCTGCGCGTGTCGTCCGCGGGCGTCGTCACAGAGGGCTCGCTCGCGTTCTATGGGACCATCGGCGCGGGCGTCGTGATCTCAGAGGACGCCGAGGCATGGACCTTCCGCATTGACCACATCGTCAAGCGCCTCGCTACGCCGCTGCGCGGCGAGACCATCGCCGTGGGTGGCTACGTTCACGGCGCACCTGAGGACGTTCGAGGCAACACGCCCAACTGCCGGATCGTGCGTGCGTACTGCCCCACCTTCGACTGGTGGGTATCGAGCTCGGTTGTCACTCAGTCCGTGGATACGCTGACGATCGCGTCGGCGTCACCCGACAACGGCGGCTACCACGCGACCGCCGAAGGCTACGTCAACGACCTTTCGACAGCGTGCCAGGCGCTCACGCCGTCGACCTCGTACATGCTCGTCGGTGACCGGCTCCGCGTGTACGGTACCAGCGCGACGGCGTACCTCCGTGTCTGGTGGATGTGGGACACCCCGGGCGAGGACGGCATCGCGGTCACAGAGTCGATCTCGACGCTCTACGACTACACCTCGCGCAAGCCGTTTCCTGGTGCGTGGGTCCCTGTCTTTCAGGGGTCTCGCGTGTACCTCAGCGCGAGCGACTACGCATTGGTCCCTGCGGTGCCGTCGAGCGCGTCGGCAACGGTCTACTACGTCCTCGCGTTCGACAAGGACGATGAGACCCGGTACGCGAAGATCACCGCCAAGACCTCATCGAGCGGCATCTACTACCTGACCTGCGACGCGATCACGGTAGACCGTGCGCAGCTCGACGCGTTCGGGACCGTGGGCGTCGGCTTCATCGTCACGGAGCCGTCGGCCGCGCGCCTTGGGTGCTACGTGCAGGCGACCGATTGGGTGACAGCGCTGGAGGCGCTCGTCGAGAGCTTCGACACGTCCATCGGAGAGACCCTTTCGGACGCGTTCGACTTCACCGACATGCGCGCGGTCGCATCGCGCTACGTTGGACCGTTCGCGGGATCGCGCGAGTACGTCGCAGACCTCGCGACGAGCGTGCTGGATCTCGTGACCAACGAGTGCCGCCTCAACGGCTACACGCTGGTCATGCACAACGGGCGCATCTCGATCGCGCGCCTCGCGGACTTCGCGCCGACGGAGGTGACGAGCGGGAGCATCAGCACCGCGGACCTCGTCGCGGACTCGCCGCGGCCGCAGTACTCCCGAGGCTTCGACAGCATCGTCAACGCGGTCCGCTTCGAGTCACCGCAGACGCGCATCACGGTCAACGTCGTCGACGCGACATCGCTCGCCCGATACGGCCCCGGTCGCACCACGCTCACGGCAACGACGCCCGCGCAGATCACAGGCACGGTGGTCAATCTCGCGGGCGACTACGCGCGCCTCGCCGCGCAGGCCGCGACGATGCTCGGACCGCTGCGCTACCCGTACGAGTACGTAACCGTGACAACGCCGCTCCACAAGGCGGAGATGCAGACCGGCGCGCTCGTGTCTCTGTCGCTCTGGCGCGTGCCCGACCAGTCCGGCGCGCGCGGCATCTCCTCGCGCGTGGGGCAGATCATCGGGCGCGAGCATGCGTACTACGACGCGGGCGACGGGCGCGTGACGTACACGCTCCGCCTGTCGCCGACGAACATTCAGGGATGGGCGCCGACGGTGCTCGTTGCCTCGGGTGGCATCAGCGGCGCGGACGTCACCGCGGACACGTCGACCTTCGGCGCCGCGGGCTTCGCGCCGTCGGGCTCGACGGGCGGCGCCGAGTTCTTCGTCACGGGCGACAAGGTGCGCCTCGTCGAGATCGACAACGCCTCGCCCGCCGCGTCGGCGGCGTTCACCGTGCAGTCCGTTGCGGGAAGCGTGGTCACGCTCACGAGCAGCCCCGGCGCGGGGTGGGTGTCCATCGCGTCGGGCGCGCTCAAGGCGCTCCTCATCGCAGACGATTGGGGCACTGCGACGGCGGCGCAGGAAGAGTACGCGTACCTCTCGGACACGTCGTATCGCCTCGACGTGAACACCCGGTCGCGGATCTACGCGTCGTGAGTCACCAGCAACGCCCGGTGCGGATGACCTCCGCTGCGAGCGATTGCAGGTACGCGGAGGGTACGGCCACGTCGACGCAGGGGCCGACGCTGCGCAGGGTGCAGCGGTCGCCGCGTGGGATCGGCAGGCGCGTGACGTCGCAGGACAGGATCAACGCGCGCTGCGCAGGCGTCACGCGAAGGTTGAGCGGGTCCGAAAAGAGCTCCTCCACCGTGACGAGGCCGGTGCTGTACCAGCATGCGACCCGCGGCGCGCGCGTCGAGTTCGTCGGCCACGCCGCCGGGCACGAAGCGGACGCGGTCCGCGGGATCGGAGCGCTGGCGCACGTGGCCTCCATCGCCGCGGCGTAGCTGTCCGCCGCTGCGGCGTCGTCTGTCGCCCCGGCGTCGCCCCCGCCGCCTCCGGTCGAGACGGCATCGCCGCAGCCCGCAAGGGCCATCAGAAGCGCAGCAACGGGCATGAATCGGGATCGGACCATGAACACCTCCGGCGCACAGCATACGTCACCCCCGGCGCGAGGCGTTACGCCCCATGTCTGACACCCTCGGGAGGCTCGTCGCGCGGGTGCCCGCGGCCACGTCGAGCACGTCCAACCTCTTCGCGGCGTCGCGCGCGATGCTGGCGGGGCTGTGGCACACCTTCATCGCGTCGGACCTCAACCACCTGATGATGATCTCGGCGACGCGGCCGGTCTTCACGCATCAGGGGATGGTCGGGTTCTATCGCGGCCCCACGGGCACCGCGTCGCCGACACCGACACCGGCTGACGTGGTGTGGCTCCCTCCGGGGGTCGACGCTGGCGCGCTGAACTACCGCGTGCCGCTGCGCGTGGACAGCTACGGCGCGAGCGCGCTCCCTACGCTGCGGCTCCGGTGCTGGGTGAAGGCGCCGCCGTCGGGCATCGAGACCGTGGGCGTCGTGCTCTGCGTCACGGCCGACGGTGGCGCACCGACCGCGGACGCTCACTACATCTCGGGCACTGTGACGAACACGTCGGGCGAGGACGTGACGCTAGAGCTCCCGCTGCGCGTTGAGGACCTCAGGGCGCTCTCGCAGAACGTCACGCTCGGCACGACGGCGAGCGGCGTCCCTGCGATCGGTGAGCCCTACGCGGAGTCGGTGACGACCGCGTGGATAGGCTTCTTCAACACGTCGGATAAGAACTCCGACACGGCCGACGCGCTCGGCATTGTGCTGTCTCTGGAGATGCCGTGACGACTCGCGCGCTGCTCAACCTCCCCGCGGATCTGCCGTACGAGAGCGGGAAGATCACCCGCACAGTCCGCGGCGGCGACATGATGAACGCGGCGATGCAGGCAAACATCGTCGCGCTCGCGCGCCCGTCGCGCGGCTTCGAGCTCGCGAACCTCGCGCCCGGCCACTACGTGGCGAGCTACCGGCGATCGCACGACGCCATCAAGCAGGCGTGGATCATGTGGTCCATGCGGACGGCGATGCCCGCAGGAACGGCCCTCGCGGGCGAGACGCTCTCCGTGGACCTGACGATCACCGACGCGCTCGGGAACAGCGTCGCGTCGAGTGACGCGCGCATCCCTATCGGGTTCAAGGCGGAGACGTACACGGCCTTTCAGTGGTACGGGCATCCGGGCATGGCGACGCTGTGCGGGGTCGGGTGGCTCGATCTCGACGCGCTAGCAACGACGCTCACGGATCCTTCGTGGTCGTTTGAGTTCACGATCGCGTGGGGCGTGTCCAACATCTGGCGCGTGGACGTGCTGCACATGCGAGAGGTCGCCCGTACGGTCGTCGACACGAGCGACACCTACGGCGTGGACCATGCGGATTTCCAGCCGGGACAGCCCGCGAGCGCAGGGAGCAGCACCACCGTCGGCGCGCTGCGGCTCGCGCAGACCATCGACGGCGCCGTTGCGACGCAACCCGACATCCTGACGCTCGCGTGGCCCGAGGACATCACCGCGACCATCCCGAAGACGACCGCAGCGGCCTATGCGGCGATGACGAACTTCGAGCAGAGCGCGGGCGTGCCGATGCGCTTTCGCGTCCCGGTGCGCCCGCTCTACACCGCATACCCGAGCGGAAGCGCCGCGGGCGAAGCCGCACGATGGCGCGTGCGGTACTACGTCGCAGGCGGCGGGACCGCGGACATCGAGCTTCTGACGGGCTCCGGCGGTAGTCCGTATGCGATCACGGGGCTAACGGGTGCCGCGTGGGCGTGGAGTGCATGGATGACCTGCGCTCTCCCGACGGATGGAACCGACACCATCGCGACGCTCAGTGTGAAAGCCCAGACCTCCGCGGGCACCGTGTACATCTCGGGAATCCACGTCCAACAGACGTGACGCGCACGGCGTCACGGGATATGTTTCGCTCCGGTCCTCCTCGCGGTTCACTCCGCACTGTTTGGGGGCGCGATGCCGCGCACCACGATCGTCTCGGGCCGCTCCGTCACCGTCACCACGACGGAAACGAACCTCCTTCAGAACGCTGCAATCACCGTGGCAACGCCCATCGGTGATGTGGACTCGTACGCGATCGTTGTCGCGAACACGGGCGCAGTGGACATCACGCTCCGCATGTACCTGCAAGCGGGCACCGTCGCGGGGCTGCGCATCCAGAGCGCCGTCACCGCGACCGTCGCCGCGGGCGCAGCGTGGAGCTACCAGCTCTCGGGCAACGCGATGCGCGGCATCGTCGTCACCGGGCAGACGGGGGCGAGCACGACCACCGTCGTCTGCGACATGGACGGCGTGGTCTACCCATGAGCGCCGTCGTCAACGGCTCATCGGGTCCCGTCGTCAACGGCGGGGCCACGCTCACGGGCGCTGCGGCGGCGGCGGACATGCCGTGGTCCTCGACGCTCGCGCCCTCGACGGTCCACACCGAGGACGCGACCACCACCACCCTGGGGAGCATCCCCACCACGACGGACAAGGGTCACGCGCTCGACCTGGTGGTGAGCGCGACGCAGGGCGACCGCAGCGCACAGGTGGTGTGGAAGATCCTCGCGACGGTCACGAACGCGGCGGGCGTCTGCACCGTGCGCGACGTGGTCGTCACGCCGTCGGACCCGGGCTCCGCGTGGACCGCGACGGTCGACGTGAGCGGCACGAACATCCGCGTGCGCGTCACGGGCGCGGCGGCGACATCACTCGACTGGATCGCAGCGGGGACGCTGCTCGTCTACGGAGGCTGAGACATGGCGACGCGATACACCTCTCTCGGCATCGCCGCGCTGATCGCTGGGTCGATCGGCGCGAACGTGTACACGGCCTCGACTGCGCAGAGCGCGCGCGAGGCGATGAGCGCCGCGCACGACATCACCACGCGGCACGGCGAGCTCGTGGTGCGGGTGGACGCGGGCGGCCCGGACGTGACCGCGCTCGCTGCGGTGGACCCGGGCACCGCGGGGCAGGTGCTGACGGTGGGAGACGCCGGCGTGCCCGTGTGGCGCGATCCGACGAGCACGACGTCGTGGACGACCGTGGCCGCGACGGCCTTCTCCCGTCGCGACGGCACGCGCGGCACCGTCGCGCTCTCTGGGTCGCGACTCGATTTCACGCTCGACGGCGTCGCCGCGGCCTATTACGACGGGACTGCGCGCACTGCGCCGCGCGCGTACTACGCGCCGCCTGCGTCGGCGGCGGAGGTCGCGCTGATCTACCGCCTCTACACGCGCTCGTCGGGCGCGGCGCAGACCTACACCGCGCTCGTTGGACTCTTGCGCAGCGGCGCCGACGACACCGCGGCACCCTCGGCGTCGTCGTCGTATTTCGTCTCGCCCGCGGCGGTCACGCTCCCTGGTGTGGCGAGATACAACGATGGAACCCGTATTTATTACGGGGACTACAACGGCGCGGGGGCCTTCGGCGCCGCGGGCACTGGCGGCGTGGCGTGGCCCGCGAATAATGTCGTGGACGACACCTGGCTGGGCGTCAGGTGGATCGCGGGACAGGTCTTCTACGGCGTCGTGGTGGCGCCGTCGACCTCTCCGCCGACGGTGGCGGATCTTCAGTGGTACACGGGCGGCGCGGCGGCACGATGGGCGGGGCCGCCATCGCTGGCGGTGCTGGCGCTGGAGCAGACCGGGGGCTCGCCGAGCGCGCAGGCGATCACCGCCGAGTGCGTGCTGTACTACCGATGATCCCCGCGTGGCTCCAGGGCGTGCTGGCGTTCGCGGGCTTCGCGGTGGTCGTCTCGCAGATCATCGCGCGATGGGGCGCGCGGGCGCAGCGGCAGGACACCGACGGC
>Ga0075464_10000577_pt1 | contig 16147 bp, 12 predicted proteins | sample DEB19_08_DNA_5_FD_75068 | JGI IMG/M metagenome (GOLD analysis project Ga0075464, IMG submission 75068) | Aqueous microbial communities from the Delaware River and Bay under freshwater to marine salinity gradient to study organic matter... | ecosystem: Environmental > Aquatic > Marine > Coastal ...
ATCTGACCGACCACACCTAGAGGCTCGTGGAAGTGGTAGGCCACGGTGTCGTGGTCTAGCTCGCCAAGTGAACCCTCTTGTGCACGGATGGCACCAGCGAAGTAACGGAAGTGGTCAATTGCCAAAGGAAGGTCGGCTGCCATGGTCTCGCGAACAGGCTTTCCGTTGTCCCAAGTTTCGGCAACGGCAATCTTCTCAAGGTTGACTTCCATGCGGTCGGCAATCTTGTTCAGAATGATGGCGCGCTCGGTGGCTGAAGTCTTGCCCCAGCTCTTGAAGGCGGCGTGTGCGGCGTCTAGAGCTTTATCAATGTCGGCCGCGTTGCCTCGTGCAATTTCGCAAAAAACGCGTCCGGTTACAGGAGAAACGTTCTCAAAATACTGGCCTGAGGATGGGGCCACATACTGGCCACCAATCCAGTGGTCGTAGCGAGGCTTGTACTCTGCGACGCTGCCTGCTTGACCGGGTTGTGCATAAACCGTCATTGCATTTCCTTTCGATTGAGAAGGCGCCATCGCCGACTCTTTGAAGAGGAGATTACGCCTGCGATGGTAACGGTTAAGACACAAAATCCTGTCCCTAGCCGTAAGCAAACCGTTCGGCTAGTTGACCCCCTATCCAAATGGCTAGGTAGTTAGGTAGCATCAAGGAATGAGCAATGATGCCAGGCAAGATTCATTCGCGAGTCGCCCAGATTCTGCCGCTCTGAGAAGCGATGTTCCGCTTGGGCGGCGCTCGCCGATGGCTAAAACTCGAGTGGTCGTTGCCGACCGCAACGTAATCACTCGCGTAGGCATTCGTTCGATCCTTGAACGCAACTCCGGCGTGGCCGTTGTTGCCGAAGCAACTTCCTATGATGCCGTCATCGATGCAGTCGATGAGCACGGCCCAGATGTATTGATTATCGACCTCGACCTTGGCGACGACACCACCGCAGGTTTGAAGTTATGCGAAACCATAACTGAGCGGTTTCCGGAGACCAAGATTCTTGTCTTGGCCCAAACCCTAAGCGAAATGATTGTGGTTGAGGCGCTGCGCCGAGGCGTCACCGGTTATTTGTGCAAAGACGATGTGAAAGCCGATGAACTCGGCAAGGGCGTGCGTTCGGTTCAAGATGGCGACACGGTGCTTGGGCGAGGTGTCGGTTCGCTGGTGGCCCGCGGTCTCGGTTCAACGCGTGGGCAGACCGAACACCTAACCGATCGCGAGCTCGAAGTAATCAAGGCAGCCGCCAAGGGGATGAGCAATAAACAAATCGCTCACGAAATTTTCATCAGCGAAAGCACCGTGAAGTTTCACCTTCAGAACGCCTCCAAAAAACTCAACGCTCACCGTCGTGCTGAAATCGTGCACCGCGCTAGTGCCGCTGGATTGCTTTAAAGCTCAACCTATAAAACCTCAGACCTTTGAGGTGTTGCGCATAAATCGAACCATGTTTTCTAGGGTCTCAACCATTTGATCGCAGTCGGCTGGGTAGCGGTTAATGTGTGCGTGCGGCACACCCGCTTGCGTGAGAACTTCAACGCAATTATGGGCCGCCAAAAGCTGTGCCCCATAAAGTTCACCTGAGGCCCTCAGAGTGTCATATTCACAGTTGATTATTTGAGCCGCAGCTAAACCCCTCAAGTCCTCAACCTCTCCGGCGAACCAGTAGGGTTCAACATCCTCGCGGGCTCCAGAGTCGATCATGTAGCGATTATTCGAGTCGACGTATTCACGTTTTAGGCCAAAATCCGGAGATAACTCATCCAATTTTTGCTGAAGTTCTGCACTAAATTCTGGCAACTCCCAATGTGCAATCGGGCAATTCAAAAGCTGACCGGCCAGATAGTTGTCGCCCATGTCGCGGTCCATAATTGCCACCGATGCGGCCAAGCAGCCACCGGCGCTGATTCCGCCGACAAAGATTTTGTTTTCATCAATACCAAGCTCGGTCGCGTTGCGCGCCAACCATTGAAGGCTCGCTACGCCATCGAGTTGAGGTGCCGGAAATTTGACTGTTTCGGTGACCAGACGGTAGTCCACTGTCATCACAATGGCTTGAGCGCGATGGCTAAGTTCTCGAGAAACAACATCAGATTCGTTCATGTCGATGTTGCCATTCACAAAGCCGCCACCATGAAACCAGACCAGACCCGGCAATTTGTCGGTGCCCGCGGTTGTTCCCACTGGCCGGTAAATTCGAACCGGAATGTCAATGCCCGACCCAGGTAAGGCTCGATCCTCCCCCTCCACTGGCGGGCTCACATAACTAGTGAGCGGAGCCTCATAGGCCTTGATGGCCTCGGCGAAAGGAAGTTCATCGAAGAAGTGAAGGCGGTTTGCAAAGAGAGGGTCGAGAGGCATGCATCATGCTAGCAAGAACTGCTGCTTATCTGGGAGCAACAAACTTGTATTCGTTGACTAGCTCGGCGGAAACCAAATGATGAAATTCTGGGTCCAAGACATCGCGGAAGAAACTTCGGTGCCCCTCAAGCATGTCCCAACTCGGGTCGAGTAACCACTGAACTTGTAGCCCGTCAGAGAGGGCAATCAGGCTTTTTGCGGCAGCGACAGGATCGATGTGATCCCGAAGCATTCCATCGGTTTTGAGAATCTGAAAATAGGCGGTGGTAACTTCAAAGACGTGTCGATAACGATTCTTGAAGTATTCGTGCGCCGGATGAGATTCGTCTGTGGCCTCAGCAGAAAGAATGCAGAAAAGCTCTACGATGCCTTTATTCGCGATGTTGTAGGAGATGAGTTCAAGCCAATACTGGATAAATTTCGCTCCCGTGCGACTTTCGTCTGACAAGAGCCTGTTCTCGGTGCCGGTATCACGGAGCTCAAGAACCGCGGTCAGGAGCGCACCTTTGGATTTGAAGTGGTGCAAAATCCCGGCCTCACTGATGCCTTCAAGCTCGGCAACCTGCTTGATTGTGCCACCGCGAAAACCGCTCTTGGCAAAAACACTGAATGCACTCAACAAGATGGAATCACGGCGCGCCTCAGTCACTAAATAGTTGCCCTGTGGTCTAGCCATTTCTCGTACTCCCCGATGTCTAAAGCGTTTTCATAGCCCGATAACTGTAAGTTAGCAAACTTATTAGAACGTTTTTCAGTCATCAACTTAGATAACGGCTATGTAACGTTCTCAAATTAACTAAGTGATGACTAAGTTAATTCCCCTATCTTATTTCTAACCATGAATCATCGGGGTTTGTGGCATTTATCCCTCCAGGAGACATTATGAAGTCATTCAAGGCTCTCGCAGCTTTGGCAATCGCCGCCGCGCTTGCAATGGGAACCGTCACCGGCGCTGGCGCTGCGGGCAAAACCCTAACCCTCGGCGCTATCACTAAGCCAGTCAGCTTGGCTGCTGACCAGGCTGAATTCGGCAACCGTGCATGGTTTTACCAAGCTGTTTACGACGGCTTGCTCACCAAATCTGAAGACGGCACCCTAAAGCCAGGTCTTGCCACCAAGTGGACTTACAACCCAGCTCGCACCCAACTTACCCTCGCTCTTCGCACTGGCGTCAAGTTCACAGACGGTACTCCGGTGAACCCTGCCGCCGTGGTTAAGAACCTCGTGGCAAACCGCGACAAGAACGGCCCAACCGCAAACTACCTTTCAGCAGTTAAGACTGTTGTTGCTTCCGGTGACAACGTGGTTTTGAACTTGAAGGCCGCTGACCCAGCTCTTCTCGACTACCTTGCAGACTCTGCAGGTTTCATCGCGAGCCCAAAGACCATCGGCACGGCTGCTGCGGCAACAAGCCCAATTGGCTCTGGTCCATACATCCTTGACAAGGCAAAGACCCGCGCTGGATCAAAGTATGTTTACAAGGCAAACCCAAACTACTGGAACAAGGCAAACCGCAAGTATGACGCTCTCGTAATCAACATCTACGAAGACTCAACTGCAATGACCAACGCTTTGAAGTCGGGTGCGGTGCAGGGTGGAAACGTAGTTACCACCAGCGTTTCAACCCTCAAGGCCGCTGGTCTCAAGATGGCTTCTGGTTACGTCGATGCAAAGGGAATCTACTTCTCAAACCGCTCAGACAGCACCAGCTGCATCTCTGATGTCAACGTTCGTCGCGCAATCAACACCGTGTTTGACCGTGCCGCAATGCTCAAGAGCCTCGACAACGGCTTCGGTGTAGTAACCACTCAGTACTTTGCATCAAGCAGCAAGGGATTCATCTCATCGTTGAACAGCAAGTACCCATACAGTGTTGATGCAGCCAAGGCTCTGATGGCCAAGTCTGCATTCGCTAACGGTTGCACCATCACCATGCCTACCTTTGGTGCTTACTTCGGCGAAGCTAGCTACAGCATCATCAAGTCTCAGTTGGCCAAAATTGGAATCACTGTGAAGGAAGTTGAGGAGACTGGAGGAACCTTCATCTCTAACATCCTTGGCGCAAAGTATGACGCCTACCTAATGCAGTTTGAGCGTGCCGGAAACGCCTGGCAGTTCTTGAACTTCATGGTTACCCCTGGGGCAACCTTCAACGTAGACAAGTACTCCGAGCCAACAGTTGCCAAGTTGATCGACAAGTATGCAAAGGCATCGGCAGCAAACCAGCCAGCTATCTTGAAGTCAATCAACACCGAATTGGTTAACAACGCCTGGTTCGCTCCTTGGTATGCACTTCAGAGCAACTTCGCCTACAAGGGCATCGTTGTGAAGTCAGCCCAGGCTGGCAACATCATTCCATTCCTTTACAACATCAAGTAAAGAACGGAACTAGCAGTGTGGGGGGCTGGGCATAAAAACCCAGCCCCCTAATTCTTCAACAGAAGCCACCGGTAATAGGCGCAAGCCCAAACAAATCGAAAGACGCAATTGATTATCTTCACACTGAGACGGCTGCTAAACGGCATTATTATGCTCTTTGCTGTCAGTTTTCTGGCCTACTTCTTGCTCTACATCGGAGCGGGAAACGTGGCGCGCCTAGTGCTTGGACTGCAGGCTACACCTGAGCAGATTAGCGAGCTGAACGAACAGCTTGGCCTAAACCGACCATTTATCGAACAGTTTCTTGGCTGGTTATCGGGAGCCGTCCGTCTCGATTTCGGTGAATCCTGGACCATGCCTGAGACTGTGAACGAAGTTCTATTTCCTCGTCTTGGTGTGACTCTCACCATCGTTGCACTAACCACGGTAGTGGCGGCCATCGTGGCAATTGTGCTCGGAACCCTAGCTGCCATCCACGGTGGCTTTATCGATCGAATCGTTCAATTCGTCGGCCTAATCGGCTTTGCCGTTCCGGGTTTTCTGGTGGCATTTTTTCTGGTTACTCTTTTCGCCATTCAAATTCCGATTTTCAACGCAGTCGGTTATGTGGAATTTGCTGAGAGCCCGTCTGAGTGGGCTAAATCAATCACATTGCCAGTTGCAGCTCTTGCCCTCAGTGCAGTGGCATCGGTGGCACAGCAGGTGCGCGGCTCTGTTTCAGACGCAATCAACATGGATTATGTGCGAACCCTCAGGGCTCGCGGGCTGAGTTTTAACCGAGTTGTTTATAAGCACGTACTTCGTAACGCTGGCGGTCCAGCTCTCTCAATCCTTGGTGTCCAGTTCGTTGGCATGCTTGGTGGAGCAGTTCTAGTGGAACAGATTTTTGCCATCTCTGGCCTCGGCCCTTATGCCGTTAGTTCGACCGCCATGAGCGACATCCCAGCCGTAATGGGCCTTGTGGTGGTAACCGCTCTCGTGGTGATTGTCGTCAACCTAGTCATTGATCTCCTTTCTGCAGCCCTAAACCCTAAGGTGCGACTTTCATGAGCAACAAAGCAAAAGCCAAAGACGGACTCACTCTTCGAGTTCTAAAAAATCCCAGTGGTTGGTCTTCAATTGGACTAATCGTTGCGGTAATCATTTATGGATTTGTCGCACCTCTTCTGAGCAAGTGGGATCCAAACGAACCTGACGTTTATTCGGTTTTGGGGGGCCCCGACGCAAACCATTTCTTTGGCACCGACAGTGCCGGCCGAGACGTATTTACGCGCCTTGCCTACTCAACGCAGTTCAGCCTTGAAACTGCAGCCCTTGCCGTTGTCATCGCACTGGCAATCGGTGTTGTTGGCGGCCTCATCGCCGGATACTTTGGCGGTTGGTTTGATGCTGTTTCATCATGGATGACCTCAATCTTGATGGCTTTGCCTGGCCTAGTTGTGTTGCTTGCGGCCATGGCTGTAATTGGGCCAACCATGTGGGGCGCAATGGCTATCTTTGGCGTGCTGCTATCGCCAGCGTATTTCCGCTTGGTTTACTCAACTGTTCGCGGAGTTCGCAACGAGTTGTATGTCGACGCCGCTAGGGTTTCTGGCCTTAGCGACTTCCGCATCATTGGACGCCACATCCTTGGTGTGGTTCGGGCTCCAATCATCATCCAAACCGCTATCGTTGCATCGATTGCAATCGCCATTCAGTCGGGAATCGAATTTCTTGGACTCGGCGACAAAGACACGCCAAGTTGGGGTGCCATGCTGAACGATGCATTCCGACAAATCTATGACTCCCCAGGCCTATTGATCTGGCCAAGCACCACAATCGCTTTGGTCACAATTGCGTTGGTTATTTTTGCGAACACGGTTCGCGATGAATTAGAGCGAACTGGACCTCGTAGCAAAACCATCAAGGGGTCGGGTAAGTCTGAGGAGCAACTGGCTGCAGACGCAGCTGAAGTGCCCACAATTTGGCACGAGGCGCCTGGTCGCTCAAGCGAGTCGCTCATATCTGTTTCTAACTTGGCAGTTGGATACCCAAACGGCCAAGGTGGCGTCAAGCAGGTTGTTCACAACGTGAACCTCACGGTGAACCGCGGTGAGGTAGTTGGTCTAATTGGTGAGTCTGGTTCGGGTAAAACCCAGACGGCATTTGCCGTGCTCGGGTTGTTGCCAGCTGGCGGAAAAGCAGTAGCTGGTTCAATTATTTTTGATGGCAAGGAGCTAGTCACCACTTCAGCGAAAGAGTATGACAAAATCCGCGGTGGTCGAATCAGTTACATCCCTCAGGAGCCGATGAGCAATCTCGACCCTTCTTTCACCATCGGCAGCCAACTGGTTGAGCCAATGATGATTGTGCTCGGGTTGAGCCGACGCCAAGCGAACGAGAAAGCAATTGCTCTGCTCACTCGCGTTGGCATTCCTAACCCGAAGCTAACAATGAAGAAGTACCCGCACGAAGTTTCGGGTGGTCAGGCTCAGCGTGTGTTGATTGCTGGCGCTGTGTCTTGTGATCCAGACCTGATCATCGCTGATGAGCCAACCACTGCCTTGGATGTGACAGTTCAGGCCGAGGTTTTGGATCTTCTTCGCGATCTTCAAAAAGAAACCAACACTGCGTTGCTTTTGGTGACTCACAACTTTGGTGTTGTTGCCGACCTTTGCGACTACATCAACGTGATGCAGAGCGGCCGCATCGTTGAAGCCGGCCCTGTTCTAGATATTTTCGAGAACGCTAAACACCCTTATACCCAGTCTCTGCTTGATTCCATCCTTGAGGGTGGGCCTGCTCGTGGAGCCTATGAAGCACCGAAAGGCAACAAATAATGTCGTTGCTAAATATTGAAAACGTCGAAGTTACTTATAAGGGCAAGGGTCTGAAAAAAGATTTCAAAGCCCTAAAAGGTGTTTCGTTGGATATTCGCCCTGGCGAGTGTGTTGGTCTGGTTGGTGAGTCTGGTTCTGGCAAGACCACTCTTGGTCGTGCGGTTCTTGGTTTGGCTCCGGTCACATCTGGGTCAATCAATTTTGAAGGCAAAGATATTGCCCATGCCTCTCGAGCTGAGCGTCGCGATTTGGCTAGAGACATTCAGGTGGTGTTTCAAGACCCTTATTCTTCGCTGAACCCATCGATGTCTATTGAGAGCATTTTGACCGAACCGATGTTGGTTCGCGATTGGTCAAAAGCTGATGCAAATAAGCGGGTTCGCGAGTTATTGGATGCGGTTGGTTTGCCAACCGATGCGGCTGACCGTCGCCCTCGCGAGTTTTCTGGCGGTCAACGCCAACGCATTGCGATTGCGCGCGCCTTGGCTCTTGATCCGAAGTTGATTGTTTGTGATGAACCGGTTTCGGCTCTCGATTTGACCACTCAGTCGAAGGTGCTGGATTTGTTTCTTGAAATTCAAGAGCGCACCGGTGTTGCTTATCTGTTTATTTCTCACGACTTGGCTGTTGTGCGTCACCTCAGTCACCGTGTTGCTGTGATGTTTCAGGGCGAGATTGTTGAGTGGGGCGAGGGTGAGCAGGTCACTCAAAACCCTCAGCACGCCTACACGAAGCGTTTGATGATGGCGGCTCCGGTGCCAAACCCAGTTGAGCAGAGTGTCCGTCGTGAAGAACGTCGACGCATGATGTCTGCCGGACTTATTTAATTTAGGGATTTAGGAAGATTTTCGTGTACAAACACTCCAAGGCGCAAGCCGATATTTCTACCCTGCCCGCAGACTTCATTTTTGGAACCGCGACTGCCGCCTACCAAATTGAGGGTGCAGTGATGGAGGGTGGCCGCGGCGTAAGCATTTGGGACACCTTCTCGCACACCGCCGGCAAGACTCTGCACGGCGACACCGGTGACATCGCTTGCGATCACTATCACCGTTGGGCTGAAGACCTTGATCTCATGCAGGCTCTGGGGTTGCAGGGCTATCGCCTCAACTTCTCTTGGGTTCGACTGCAACCAACCGGCGAAGGCCCACTTAACCCAGAGGGCGTGAAGTTCTATCGAGACATTCTCGAGGGTTGCCACGCTCGTGGCATCAAGCCTTTTGTGACCATTTATCACTGGGATTTGCCGCAGGCTCTGCAAGACAAGGGTGGCTGGCCAGCCCGCGAAACTGCCTTCAGATTCGGTGAATATTCGGCTCTCTTGATTGAAGAATTTGCAGATCTTGCAGCTGACTGGATCACCATTAACGAAGCCTGGTGCGTTGCTTTTCTTGGGCACAGCTGGGGCATGCAGGCTCCAGGTTTCAAAGATGACAAGCTGGCAATTCGGGCTGCACACCACACGCTTTTGGCTCACGGTTTGGCTCTTGCACAGTTTCGTCAGAAGGCGCCACAGTTGCGAGTTGGCATCACCAACATTCACTCAAATGTGACTGCCAAAACTGATTCGGCGGCAGATCAAGCGGCAGCGGCAAAGCTTGACGCCCGAATGAATAAGTTGTTTTTAGAGCCTTTATATAAGGGCTCGTACAGCCAAGATGTGATTGAGGTTTTTGAAGCCGACGGCCTCAACGCGGGAGAAGTGGCTGGAGCATTGGTTCAGCCGGGTGACCTAGCTCTCATTAGTGCACCCAACGACTTCATTGGCGTAAACCACTATCACAACATGATTGCCTCAGCCGATTCAACAGCCCCAGACGGCATTTGCATCGAGCAAGCTACCCCTAACGAACAGTCATCCTGGAATTGGCCAAATACCCCTTATGCAATTGGCAATATCGTGCGCCGCATCAATCGGGACTATTCGAAGTTGCCGATTTTCATCACCGAAAACGGTGTCACTCTGAATGACTACGCGACACCCGAGGGCTTGGTTCACGACCCAGACCGAATTGATTATTTGAACGGCTACATCAATGCAATTGCTGAGGCGGCCCGAGATGGCGTGCCGATGGCTGGTTATTTCGCCTGGTCTTTCATGGACAACTTCGAATGGGCCGAGGGCTACAACATGCGTTTCGGTTTGGTCTACATGGACTATCCGAGCCAAAAACGAACCCCCAAGCAAAGCGCCTACTGGTACCGAGACCTCATTGAGCTACACAAAACGAAAGAAGCAAAGTAATGACAAACCTAGCCACCAAAGTTGATGAGCTAACCGCACAATTAAGCCTCGAAGAAAAGGTTGGGTTGCTTACCGGCCGCGATTTCTGGAACACCATTCCACTCGAATCGATTGGCCTGCGCAACCTTTTGCTATCTGATGGACCTTCTGGTGTTCGAGGTGAATTCTGGGATGAGCGCGACAACTCACTAAACTTGCCGAGCGCGACTGCCCTTGGCTCATCGTGGAGTAATGAATTGGCTGCCGAATATGGACGCACTTTGGCCCGCGAGGCCGCTCGCAAGGGCGTTGACGTTGTGCTTGGTCCAACCATCAACCTGCACCGTAGCCCCCTTGGTGGCCGTCACTTTGAGTGCCTGAGTGAAGATGCGATGCTCACCGGTGCGTTGGCCACCAGCTACACCCAAGCAATGCAGTCACTGGGCAAGGGTGCCTGCCCAAAGCACTACGTTGCCAATGATTTTGAGACCGAACGCTACACCGCAGATGTGGTTGTCGACGAGCGCACATTGAGAGAGCTATATCTTCGTCCTTTCGAAGATGCCGTCATCGATGGCGGAGCTTGGACCATTATGAGCTCTTATAACCAGATCAATGGCACCACCGCAACAGAGAACGATCTGCTCGACGCCCCGCTTCGAACCGAATGGGGTTTTGACGGCGTTGTAATCAGCGACTGGACTGCTGTTCGTTCACTTGAGAGTGCAAAGGCAGAGCAAGACCTAGTTATGCCTGGGCCAGTTGGCCCTTGGGGTGCTGCCTTGGTGGCTGCAGTTCAAAGCGGCGAAGTTGCCGAGGAAACCATTAACCGCAAGGTAAGACGTTTGATTTTGCTTGCCATTCGCGTTGGTGCTGTCGGCGCCGATGGTTCAACTCCTGCCCAGCCGCCGCGCAACAACAACATCACTGCCGAGAGCCGCTCGTTTGCTCGTCGTGCTGCATCCGAAGGATCGGTGCTGCTTGAGAACGACGGCATTTTGCCGATTGTTGATTTGGCTAAGAAGGCTAGCGTGGCCTTGATCGGCCACAACGCCAAGGCGGCTCGCACACAAGGTGGCGGCTCGGCGACAACTCTGCCTGAACTTATAGTCACTCCGCTAGATGCACTCAAAGACTTGCTGGGAAGCAAACTTTCCTATTCGGTTGGTGCAGTTGTGCAACGCGGTGTTGGCGAACTCAACAAGGCGCTTCTCAGAAACCCGGTCACTAATAGTGCCGGTGTTCAAGTGGAGTTCTTGGGGTCTGAGGGCGAGGTGCTTTACACAGAAGAGCGCCTAGCATCAGCGTTAACCTGGCTTGGAAGCAGCGCGCCGGTCGAGACTGCTTCGGCAATTCGACTTCGCACGGTTTACACCCCTGAAGTAACTTCAACTGAGTTGCTCGGGTTTGCTTCTGTGCAGCCCGTTAAAGTGATCGTTGACGGCAAATTGGTTCTAGAGGCCCAGTTGGCGCCAGAGACCTCGGATGTTTTCACTGCCCTTATGGACCCGCCATACACATCGGTGCCAGTTGAGTTTAAGGCCGGAACACCGGTGTCGCTTGAGGTTCATGTTGATTTGGCAAACCGCGAAGGTTTAGCTCTTTCGGCTCAAAACTTTGTTTTAGGTTTTGAAACTGACCGCTCAAATGAACAACGTTTGATTGATGAGGCCGTTGAACAAGCTAAGGCTTCAGAGCTTGCCATTGTTGTGGTTGGCACAAATGCGCAGGTTGAATCTGAAGGCTTTGACCGCAAAGACCTCAAACTGCCAGGTCGCCAGGATGAACTGGTGGCAGCAGTAGTTGCCGCCAACCCAAACACCATCGTGGTGGTCAACGCTGGATCGCCAGTGCTGATGCCTTGGCGCAAAGACGTTAAGGCCGTTTTGGTCACCTATTTCGGTGGCGAACAAATGGGCAACGCCCTGGTTGACATGCTGACAGGCGCCACTGAACCGGGAGGACGCCTTCCGACTACCTGGCCAGCAACTGAGGCTTCTGTGCCGGTTATAAACTGCACCCCAGATGCCAACGGGCAAGTTATTTACGAAGAGGGAATCCACATCGGATATCGTGCTTGGCTCAAGGCCGGGGCCACCCCGGCCTATGACTTTGGCTACGGTCTTGGTTACACCACTTGGCAGGTAGTTGCAGTTTCGGGCGACAACCAAGTCTCTGAGTCGAAGAATCTCAACATTTTGGTGGAGGTCAAGAACACCGGAGACCGCTTTGGTAAGCATGTTGTTCAGGTCTACGCCGAGCGCAAAAACTCAGCCATTGACCGTCCGGTTCGTTGGTTGGTTGGTTTTGCCGAGGTATGGGCAGCTGCTGGTGAAACTAAGTCGGTGGCAGTGAATATTCGTGGGCGTGAGTTTGCTGATTGGAATCAGGGCTGGAACTATGAAGCTGGAGAATTCACCCTTCACATCGGTTCTAATGTCAACGATCTACCAGCCAGTTTCACTGTTGTGATGGGCTAGTCGAATGAAGCTTCCAAACCCTCTTCTTCCAGGCTTTAACCCAGATCCTTCAATTGTTAAGGTCGGCCAGGATTATTACCTGTCAACCTCAACTTTTGAGTATCTTCCTGGTCTGCCTATCTATCACTCGCGTGACTTAGTCAACTGGGCGCTGATTGGTCACGTAGTGACTCGATTGGGGCAGTTGCAACTGGCTGGCGTGCCAACCGGTGGCAGCGCTTGGGCGCCCACTATTCGTCACCACGATGGTGTGTTCTATGTTGTTGTCACGGATGCGATGGGCCGCGGCACTCTAATTTTCACAGCGGAGAACCCAGCCGGACCTTGGTCTGACGGCATCGTGACCGACATTGACGGAATCGACCCAGACTTGGCCTGGACAGAAGATGGCACCTGCTACATGACCTTCTCGGGTTTGATTTTGCACGGTGAAGAAATGGGAAAACACCTAGGAATCCAGCAGGTTCGCATTGACCTGACCACCGGAAAAAAGCTTGAAGAGCCTCGCAATATGTGGAAGGGCACCGGCTTAATGTTTCCGGAGGCACCGCACCTATATGAGATCGATGGCACTTGGTACTTGATGATTGCCGAGGGTGGCACTGAGCGCGGGCATGGCATTTCGATTGCTCGATCGAACTCCCCGGAGGGTCCTTTCGAGGGTGCTCCAAACAATCCAATTTTGAGCGCGAGAAGCACTTCGCGCCCCGTGCAGAACACTGGCCACGGTGATCTCGTGCGCACTACGGATGGCGGTTGGGCGGTTGTGTGCCTAGGCATGAGAACACGCGGAATGACTCGGGCGTTCTCTTCGCTGGGTCGTGAAACATTTGCTTCGAACGTGACCTGGGTAGATGGTTGGCCGGTTGTTGAGCCAATTGAATTGAATGATGTTTTGCCTGCGCCAGAATTTAGAGATGATTTCAGCGATCCCGAACTTGGCGGTGAATGGTTGGCAATTCGCCGCCTGGCATCATCGATGTCTTCGCTGATTGATGGGAATTTGGTTATTCGCGGAGAGGGAAGAGGCTTGGACCACGAAGCCCCCGCGTTTATCGGTCGTCGCCAGAGCCGCCTTGAGGGCATTGTGCGCGCGCGAGTGAGCATTGAAGGCGTTGGCGGTCTTACGTTGAGATATGACGAAGCGGCACACTACGACATCGAAGTGTCGGGAGACAAAATCATCGCTCGCTCGGTGCTTTCGTTCACGCATCAAGAAGTTGTCGTTCAAAAGCCTGCATCCACAGAAATTACTTTGATTGCAAGGCTAGACAAACCGGCTGGAACTGATTTTCCATCGCTGCAAACTTCAGACATCGTGCGTCTGGGCTATCTAGATCAGGATGGCCAAGAGGTTATTGTTGCAAGCTTCGATGGCCGTTATCTTTCTGCTGAGGTCACCTGCTCATTCACCGGTCGCGTTTTTGGGCTCTACTCGGTGACTGGGCAGTTGACTGTGCACAGTTATCAAGAGGTTGCCTCCTAAATGGCAGGCCAGGCCTGGTCTGCAGATTTGATTGCCGCTCGCTATCGAGTTATTACCGACAACGACTATTCGGGCGACCCCGATGGGCTGGTGCAGTTGGCACAAGAGCTTTTGAGCCCAAGCACCGAAACCGTGGCGATTATTGGCACGCATCTTCGGGTGGGCGACCCTTGGGCAAAATCTGACGACACCGCCGCAGAGGCCGTTGCCGCTGCTGAGAGGGTTGTGGCGCTTTGCGGTTTGGCGGGTTCGGTGCCGGTTCTGAAGGGAGCCGTTCTACCCCTGGCCGATCGCCTTACGCCCAATCCTTCCGATGGCGTTAGCGCCATCATTCGCGAGGCTATGCGAGAAGATGCAAAGACTCCGCTGTTTGTGGTTTGCGGGGCAAGCCTCACCGAAATTGCAAGCGCATGGTTGATTGAGCCGCGCATTGCCGAGCGGCTAACCGTGGTTTGGATTGGTGGGCACGAGCACACCGAACTCGCTTCGCCTCCGCCGGGTGGCACCGACTTGGAATACAACCTGAACATCGATCCAATTGCAGCCCAGGTTGTCTTCAATGATTCGAATCTAAATATTTGGCAGTTTGCCCGTGATTCCTACCGCCAAGTTATTGCCAGTCGGGCTGAGCTATTTACTCGGATGCGCCCTCACGGCGCGCTTGGCCAGTATCTATATGACAGCCTCGGAAGCGTTTCAGACATGGTTGCCGGTTTTGGTTTCTCGACCGGTGAGGTTTACATCCTGGGCGACAGCCCACTAGTTTTGGCTACCGCCCTGCAGTCAAGCTTCGAACCCGAAACCTCTTCGAGTCGCTGGGTGACCAAGGTCTGCCCGAACATTCTTGATAGTGGCCTCTATGAGGAAAACCCCAACGGGCGTCCGCTACGGGTGTTCACACAGGTGGATACTCGAGTGTTGCTTGAAGATCTTTATGCAAAGTTGCAGATGCACAACGAAGGAGCGCATTGATGTCGGAACTTACACCAACCCCAGCACACAAGTTCACTTTTGGTCTCTGGACCATCGGCTGGACAGGCCAGGACCAATTCGGTGGTTCAACTCGCAAGCCACTTGACGTAGTTGAAGCAGTTGAAAAATTGGCCGAGTTGGGCGCCTACGGGCTGACCCTTCACGATGATGATTTGTTTGCCTTCGGCAGCACCGAAGCAGAACGCCGTGCGCAGATTGAGCGCCTCAAGGGCGCTGCTGCAGCAACCGGCATCAAGGTGCCGATGGTCACCACCAACCTCTTTAGCCACCCTGTTTTCAAGGATGGTGGGTTCACTAGCAACGACCGCGACGTGCGACGTTTCGCGATTCGTAAGGTTCTCAAGAACCTCGACCTAGCTCACGAGTTGGGTGCTGAAACCTTTGTCATGTGGGGTGGGCGTGAAGGTGCCGAATATGATTCGGCCAAGAACATTGGTTCGGCTCTCGAGCGTTATCGCGAGGCAGTAGACCTGCTTTGTGAATATGTTGCCGATAACAACTTGGGGCTCAAGTTTGCCATCGAACCTAAGCCAAACGAACCTCGCGGTGACATTTTGCTGCCTACCGTGGGTCACGCACTTGCTTTCATCTACACACTCGCTCGCCCAGACATGGTTGGCCTCAACCCTGAGACTGGCCACGAGCAGATGGCCGGTTTGAACTTCACCGCCGGCATTGCTCAGACCATCGAGGCTGGCAAACTCTTCCACATCGACCTAAACGGCCAGCGTGGCATCAAGTTTGACCAAGACCTGGTCTTCGGCCACGGTGACTTGGCTAACGCCTTCTCACTCGTGCACCTTCTTGAATTTGGCGGCAAGGATGGCGGATCTTCCTATGATGGCCCGCGCCACTTTGACTACAAGCCAAGCCGCACCGAGGATTATGCAGGCGTTTGGGCGTCTGCTGAAGCCAACATGCGCATGTATCTATTGCTGAAGGAGCGTGCCGCCAAGTTCGAGGCCGACCCAGAAGTTAAAGCTGTCAAGGCGCAGGCCCGCGTGGCCGAATTGAGCAAACCAACTCTGAACCCGGGTGAGGGTTATCGCGAGCTTCTCGCGGCGCCGGATGCAGGTTCGTTTGAACCAGACCAGTATTTCAATGGTCGTGGTTTCAACTTTGTTCGCTTGAACCAGCTTGCTCTTGAACACTTGATGGGTGCTCGCTAGAAGGCATATCAAACTTGCCCCGCGAGACGCGCGCACGCATGGGAGGAGCTGTGCTGCAGCCACTCACATCAACTCAGGGTTTTCGTCCAAATTCCGCAGCTAAATGAGGTTACAGGCCTGGTTTTTCGGGGGATTTGAGTTAGTTTAAAATCCCAGCGGCCTCAGCGGCCTCAGCGGCCTCAGCGGCCTCAGCGATTTGCACGGTTTCAACCGTTTCTCACTGAAAATCATCGATTAACAGAGGCAACAAG
>Ga0075464_10000578_pt1 | contig 16134 bp, 14 predicted proteins | sample DEB19_08_DNA_5_FD_75068 | JGI IMG/M metagenome (GOLD analysis project Ga0075464, IMG submission 75068) | Aqueous microbial communities from the Delaware River and Bay under freshwater to marine salinity gradient to study organic matter... | ecosystem: Environmental > Aquatic > Marine > Coastal ...
GATACTAATTCCGAAATATTTTTCCCAAATGCTTTTTCAACAACAAATCCTAAAACTTGTGTGTCTGCACTTCGGTATTCCCAATTTACTCCTGCAGGTTCCTTTGGCATCAATTTATCGATCATATATTCCTCGTCATCTCCATAATAGGCAGTAGCATTCATACTAAAGTAGCTCTTATCTTTTTCGACATAATTAGAACCGGAACTCATGGTCAACAAATCTCTAATGCGTAATTTTTCCCAACCATTTGCTTTAAAGTGAGCTACATAATTACCAACCGGCTCGTCCAATGATTTAATTTTCCCTTCGTCCATTGCTACCCCAATTAATAAGGAGATGATACTTTTAGCAGCCGAAAAAGAACCGCTTAAAGTTTTAGGCGTATATCCGTCCCAATATTTTTCATACAACAACTTGCCATTTTGAATCACAATAAATGCATGTGTATTATTTGAATCAATAATTTGCAACAATGAATCAGGGATCACACCTTTATTAAAATTGGTATCCAAAGGCCAATATTGAGGATTATTACCACTTAATACTAAACGTGTTGGATGTGTTTTATAGTCGTGTATAGTATGCACTCCCCATTTTGCGAAATTTCGTAAATGCGATAATGGTGGTGTATAGGACAACCCAACTATTATAATTACCAATGCGATTACAGAGAATACTAATTTTTTAAACATTTAAAAGATAAGTTTAGGTTAATTTGCGCGTCTACTGAACCGAATAACTATTAATTTGTTATAAAATCAGTTAACAATCGACAACTAAATTATACAATTAAACCAATACAACAGATGCTAGCTGCCCATTTTGATGAAATTATAGAAAAAAGGCGTTCTAATCGCCGTTTTGACGAAAATGTGAATGTACCCGATGAAGTGATTAAGAGAAGCTTAGAGCGCGCAATCCTATCTCCTAATAGCAGTAATATGCAACTATGGGAATTTTATTGGATCCAATCAGAAGCTGAAAAAAGTAAATACACGGCATTATGTTTAGGGCAATCTGCAGCTAAAACAGCAAAGCAAATTGTGGTTTTTGTAACCCGCAAGGATTTGTGGCCTAAACGCGCTAAGTGGAATTACGATAGAATTCGAGAAGGAATAAAAGGGGAACCCAATAAATTACAAAAAAGAGGATTGGATTATTATACTAAACTCATGCCGTTGGCTTATCGTGGAGATTGGTTTGGTTTTTTTGCTTTTGTACGCCGAATGATTAGTTTTTTTGGAGGACTAACTAAACCATTTTACAGAATGGGTGGTAAAGCCGATCAAAGAGTGACCGTACACAAATCATGCGCACTCGCTGCACAAACTTTTATGTTATCTATAGCAGCAGAAGGTTTTGAAAGTTGTCCAATGGAAGGCTTCGATGAAAAAAGAGTAAAAAAAGAATTAAACCTGCCATGTGGTGCCGAAATTAATATGATCATTGCTGTAGGTAAAGGCACAGCCGAAGGCGTTTGGGGACCACGTGTTAGAGTTCCTTATGAAGAGGTCGTATTTATTAGATAAGTTATTGTGCTAAAAAAATAGCTCAAATTTACAATATCCACCATAACAATAGCCCGAAATTTCGGGCTATTGTTATATATATTTCATTCCTTGTTCCCTTAAATAAACAACTTAAATCTTTCGTGACATTTTTGAGTTAATAATTCTCGGTCATCCGGATGTGCAATATCAATTAACATTTTTGCACGTTGACGTAAGTTTTTCCCATACAAATACGCAACCCCATATTCAGTTATTACATAATGAATATGCCCTCTAGTAGTTACTACTCCCGCGCCTTCATTTAAATACGGTACTATTCTTGAAATACCTTTATTGGTTCTACTTGTAATTGCAATGATTGGTTTTCCCCCTTCACTTAAAGCAGCACCTCTCATAAAATCCATCTGTCCACCAATCCCACTATATTGGTAAGTACCAATACTGTCAGCACATATTTGCCCAGTTAAATCAACCTGTACGGCACTATTAATAGCAATCACTTTAGGGTTTCTCCTAATTACATGCGGATCATTTACATAATCAATATCTAAAAAATTAATCGCTGGATTATCATTTACATAATGGTATAGTTTGTTTGTACCTAGTGCAAATGAAGTAACCAGTTTATTAGGATGAATTTTTTTCTTGGTATTATTGATCACATCTTTCTCAAATAAATCAACCACACCATCACTAAACATTTCGGTGTGCATCCCTAAATTTTTATGGTTGAATAATGATTTTAAAACCGCATCTGGTATAGATCCGATACCTACTTGTAATGTACTACCATCATCAATTAATTCAGCAACGTTCTTTCCAATTATTAATTCAGTAGGTGTTGTTTTTGCACTATAATCAACTTCAGGTAATGCTTCATCATGAAAAACCATCGCAGCAAAACGATCTGTATGAATCATTCCATCACCGTGTGTTCTAGGCATTTGTGGATTCACTTGTGCAATAATAATTTTTGCATTGTCCACTGCAGTTCTAGCAACGTCCACTGAAGTTCCTAGCGTACAATATCCATGTAAGTCGGGCGGAGAAACTTGAACCAATGCCACATCAACAGGCAGTACGGTTCTGATCATATCTGGAATGTCACTTAAAAATGCAGGTATAAAATCAGCACGCCCATCTTTCACTGCTTGTCTTATTGGTTCAGAAACAAATAGTGAATTGATATGGAAGGCATGTTCGTAGCCAGGATTAGCTAACTCAATTTTACCAAGCAATGTGATGGAAATAATTTCGGTGTCTTGTAACCGATCCTTATGCTTAGCTAATTCTCTCAGCAAGTACAAAGGCGTGCAAGCACTTCCATGAACAAATATGCGATTTCCACTTTGAATTAAATTTAAAGCCTCAATTGCAGTAGTATATTGGAAAGGATGAATCATAGTGTTATAATCTTAAACGAAATAACCCCGTTCTGCCCCTAAAAAACATGACTAAAGTCAATATACAGGTTGAGATATAATAGGTTATTTATTCTACGACTGCCAACATTCATCATTATTAAAGTAGGATAGTCCTATTTTGGAAGGGTTATCAAAATATTGCGATATTCTATTGGACCATGATCTCCTTGCATCATAATTGGCCCAGGAGCCCCTTCATTGCTGTCTATTGCTCCACCAGTAATCCCTGGGATTTCTTGTTTAAATATTACAGTTTGGCCATTTACAGCTAGTGTCAACATTCTTCCAACTAAGGTGACATCATAACTTTGCCATTCCCCTGCATCTTTAGCCAAGTTCAACCAAGGATCAATAAATCCATAAATACCTCCTAAATAAATACTCAACGGCTCCATTCCCTTCGAATCCTCAATCTGTATTTCGTAACGACCTCTTAAATACACACCACTATTACTGCCCTTTGGATACCTGAATTCGATATGCAGTTTAAAATCATCAAATGTTTTAGTAGTCCTAATATTTGCACCCGATTTAGGACTCTTTAAAATACCATCTTCCACCACCCATTGATTTTTGCCCATCGCTTCCCAACCAGCTAAATCTTTTCCATTAAATAACGTAACTGGCTTTCCCCAAATTGGTGTTTTGTCTCGCCATAACTTTGGTGCGCGAACTCCTACCCAAGTAAATACATCCCCTCTAGTGCTTGTCATTGTACCCACTAGTTTATCATCGGCGCCTAATACAGCATCTAATGAAAGCTCTTTATCCGTTACCTCCCATTGTGCTGGAATATGAAAGGACATTTTTCCCTCTTTAAAATTCACTTTTGAAATGGGTCTTGCACTTCCGCCATCCGCAACAAAACGTCCTATATAACCGTTCGTGCCAGAGTGACGCACTTCCAACCAAGAAGGCGCCATTCTACCATTCATATTCATCGTTAAATCCCATCGGCCTTCGATTGATGACTGTTGTGCAGTTAATTGAAGCTGAAAAAATATAAGTAATAAGATTACAAATGATTTAGGCATTTTAAAATTGATTCGTTTCATAGATCGTTATTTGATTATGAAATTTACAAATTTTAAAGTAATAATGCCTATAAAATTTAGGCTAAAAAAAGTAGAGGTTTATCGAATAGCAAAAAAATGAATGTTATATTTTAACTCAATTCATACTTAAAAATGGATAAAAAATAAAAATTTCACTCAAATATTTTAATAAAGTATATTAGTCGTCTAACTATTAAGCATCGTTCTTATTAACTGAATAGTTGCCCTATCAAATTGAAATTAAGGATAATTAGCCCTATGATAAATTATTGTAATACAATCACTTTGCATAGGCATGAATCAAACAAAAAAGAAATACTATCGTCAGGATGACTTTTTAAAAAAAGTAGGAGAAAAGATACGCTCTGTTCGAATTGAAAGAGGGCTTACTCAAACCGATTTGGCATTTAAATGCAATGACAAAGACTACTCACAAATTAACCGATTAGAACTTGGTAAAATCAATTTTTCAGTTTCCTATTTGTTCTTAATAGCATCGGCACTTGACGTAACTCCTGCTGAACTTCTCCCTGATCAGACAGAATTGTAAATAACTGAATCCCTCCCTCCTATAACTTTTATAGTGGTTTCAAATAATTGTTAAATGCTAATAATTAAGGTTATTTTTGTGTTTAATTGCCTTCCTACAATTGAGCAATTTCCCTGTTAGCATAAACCGTCTTTATTGGCATCATTACAATAATCCTAACAACCATTTAATCTCAATTTAACAATGTTAAAACTAACTAAGATATTCCACTTTGAAACAGCACATGCTATTCATGGATACGACGGTGCTTGTAAACATATTCATGGGCACTCCTACGAATTACATGTAAGTGTAACCACGGATACCGATTTTGAGGACTTTATACCTGCCCCGGGTTTTGTGATCGATTTTAAAGAGATCAAAAAGATAGTTAAAGAAAAAGTAGTTGTTTTCTTAGATCATAAACTATTGCTATCCAAACAATTTATAGCAGATAATAAATATACATCGACTCAAGAAAACATAATAGTATGGGAAGTGGAGCCAACTGCCGAAAACTTATTATTGTATATTAAAAATATCTTGACTGAATCCCTTTCAACACATGTGCAATTGGCATACTTGAAATTGTATGAAACCAAGGATTCTTATGCCGAATGGATTAGATAATTAAATTACGATTCAAACAAACCAAAAATCATAAGAGCATTTTTATAGTAATTACATGTTCTAGATATTGTAATATTTTCACATTAGTTTAATCAAGGATTCTAAATCTTTATCGTCAATTTCTAAATTGATGAAATAATCCATCATTCGCTTATCATCGTTATTTGGAGTTCTACAAACAAAGTCCATTGAATCAAAAAACTTACCCAACTTTTGATTCAATAAACTTATGAAACGATTCCGAATTTGCCTTTGGTTATTATACGTTTTTTTTTGAATCTGCAATAGTTCATTTAATTCTAAAGTTGTAAACCTAGTCCCCTTTTCACTATTCAAAAAAACTTTTACAATTTTACATTCAAGCTCAGATAACATTAATTCATTTTGTTTAATGAAAAACCGTCGATATGACAATGTGAACAAAATAGCAATCAATACTAATATGGCTAGTATTCTAAAAAAAGATTTTTTTCTTTTAGGTTCATAGGCGTTCCCAATATAAATAGCATTTTTCAATAGAGATTCAATGGAAATACTATCAACAAACCCCTTGCTAGTGCCACCAGCACCAAATTCACTCCTTGAAAAAAGATAGCCATTTGAATAGTATAATTCACAATTTGATAAGAAAAAATGATCATTTGACACTTCATATTTATACAGTTCGTTTGTAAATGGGTTTATTATTCTAATTACTGCTTGCGACTTATCATTAAATAAGATCAGGTACTTTCCTGTCCAAACTGTTCGATACTTTTGCTGTGTATATTGAATAATATCTTTTTTTAACTCACCCACACATTCCCACCTATTATTTTTAAATGAATAAATAGAAAGGTTTATTTCATTAACTCCATTCAAAGTTTCGACATCGAGATTGGCAGAAAAAAAGGAGTCATAAAATTCTGAATAACCACTGAATTTATTGTCCGTTGTGTTTATATTTTGATTCTTGATTGTATACATGTCCCATTCTTTCGTCTTGGGATTGAAAAAAGTGATAATACTATGCCTTTGCCAAAATCCATTACCTCCAATTGAGAATATAGTATCATTTCTTAAAAACTGAGCAGCATTAAAATTATATCCTCTGAAATAGGTATGATCAATTCTATTGAGTTTTAGAATTGGCAAATCGAATGTATATAAGTGACCAGTTCCGGGAATTGTAAAAAAACAATCCTTTTTAATTTTAAAAAAATTTACATAAAAATCACCGGGCATCTCCTTTCTCAAACTATCCCAATTTTGAATCTTACCAAGCAGCAGTTTAGTATTATGAGTACTTTCTATAGATACCATCCCACTTGATAAATCGACCTTATACAAAGAGTGATTAACATCTATCCATTGAAATCCTTTATGAGTTTGTGCCTCAATACCACATATCCCAAATAAAATAAAAGAAACAAGAATTGACAACTTCATTAATAATAATTTTAATATAAACGTTCAAACTAGAACAAATATTCTGTTACAATCTGTTACTTACCGCGATTCACATGAAAGAATGTATTAATCGTTAGCCAGCACAATACATTCGCAAGGCACTTACAGTAAATAAAAAATATTTAAAACAAAGATACTAATCATATGATAAAAAATCATAATTTACAGATAATATGGGTTATTTTAATACTCATATTAAACTCTTGCAGTAAGAGTAATGACAATAAAACTCCAACCTCCCCAACTAATCCCATAATTCCATTAGTTGACCCACTGTCCTTATTTCAAGGTTATAAAGTATCTCCACAAGCAAAATCTCTTGGCACAGCCTATTGGGACAATACAGAAGTTTTACTTGATTTAATGGCCGTAGGATTTCAAAAACCATATGGACAAAGGGCAAGGTATTCAACATTTTTATCCCAATTATCTTGTGGCGATTTTAATAATGATGGATGGATTGATATTTTTAATCCTGGTGCAAGCTTTAACGGAATTCAAGGGTCTATGACCTTCTTAATCTGGAATCCGACTAAGAAAATTTTTGAAGAACAAAATTTATTAAAAGATCAGACAATCTCAAGTTTTGATGGAAATAAAGCAAAAACAATCCCAGTATACTTAAATAGTGATGAATATGTCGATCTAGTACTCCTCACAACGGAGGATGAAGGGATTCAAACCTATAATCCAAAAAAAATAAAACTTTTAATTAGTGATGGGCAAGGCAAATATGAAGTAATAGAGATTTCACATATGAATCCTGCAATTTCTGCAGAAGGTGGCGCAATTGGAGATCTAAATGGAGATAACATACCGGACATCGTATTAACTTCTGGAAGCTGGTTTAAAATATTATGGGGCAAACCAAATACACCATTTTTCCAAATTGACACAAAACCGTTTTTTTCGTTCCCTATTGTTAATTTAATGGGTGGAACAATTTTAAATTTTGTTAATGATAATGGATTTGGAGAGTCCTGCTCAGCATGTATTGAAAATAGTATAAATGATATTTCCATTTTTGATATTAATAAAGATGGATGGAATGATTTGATTCTGCAACAGACGGAGAGCAATAATGATCCGAACAATATAGGAACAACCAAAATTTTAATAAATAAGGGCAATGGCCGATTTAATAATTCAAGTATTATTAGATTACCCAAGTTTGATGAAACTTCTTTAAAAAAAATCAATCAAGAAGATTATCAATTTGATGATTTAAATGGCGACGGAAAGATTGATATCATTGCGCTAAACCAAATTGAATATAAAACTTGGAATATTTACGTTTATCTACAAAATACTTCCGGAGGGTTTGATTTAAATAAAGATTGGATCCAATATTCAATTAATAATCCAAGGAAAGGGTTCTGGAAATCAAAATTAATTTATCGAGATTTTGATAATGATGGATTAAAAGATATTACTTACATAGATGACAGTGACAATGGTGAAACAAAATATAAATCTGTTTTTCTTAGAAGGGGGAATCAGTTCATCGAAGACGACATTTATAAATATGACCCATATGCTAAATCTATAATGCAAAAAATTATTTACTAATACTTCTCAAGAAAAAAAATCAGCCTAAACTTATAGGTACATCAAGAAAACTAATCAACCTTCGGGGGATGTTTGATTAGTAGATGTGCCCGTAAGTCTAGGCTAATTAAGAGTCCCGCCCAAAATGGGATTTTAAAAATCATTGAACTATTTTCCTAATTCTTTAATTTCTTATAAATGACTTAGGGAAATAAACCAAAAATCCCGCCGAAGCGGGATTTAAAAATACTGGTGGAGTCGAGGGGAGTCGAACCCCTGTCCAAACAATGTTACCATTGGTCTTCTACATGCTTATTGTTTTATTATTTGTCGGCGGTAAACCGGAAGAACACAAACCAATTTACTACTTAGCTGAATGGTACTTAAATAAGAGGCACAGCCTACTCTTATCGCATCCCTTTTTGTTTTGATTAAGCTAAGCTGCGGGTAAAGGGCCTACCTGCTTGCTCGGCCATAATGGAAGTTAATTCACTGAATTAAGCAGCCATGGCGTAATTGTTTTCGCCTTTTGATTGTTTGGTATTCAGATTTAAGTGCTAATTACCCAACGCACTGCATGCTTACCCCAACCGCTACTCTTGCTGTCAAAACCATACGACCCCAAAAGTTTATCGAAATAAGAATCTACAAAATTAAGCTTTATTTGAACAATCTCCAAAAGTCCAGTCCTAGTGCGTAGAACATCAAACCAAACATAATCACCATTCCAACAATCTGTGCATATTCCATAAACTTGTCACTTGGCTTTTTACCAGTGATCATTTCAACTAAAATAAACAAAGCGTGTCCGCCATCCAATGCTGGAATTGGCAAAACATTCATGAAGGCTAAAATGATAGAGAAAATCGCAGTCAAAGTCCAAAACTTCTCCCAATCCCATGAGGAAGGAAAAGTATTACCTATGCTTATTAAACTGCCTAGAGAATCATTTGGATTCACTTTACCTGTAAATATTTGCTTAATACCGGTTACATAGTTATCTAATGTTGTAAAGCAACGATCCACTCCTTCTGGAATGGCTTGCATAAAAGTATATTCATGATGTATTGTAGTAAAAATATCATACGGTAATTTCACAAAAAGGCCTAACTGACCAGAACCATTTACCAATGCTTTAATATAAACTGTATCTGCACCTCTTAGTGCAGTAATAGTTACAATCGAATCAGAAAATTTTTTCTTCACATCATTGAATTCATATTGATATGCAATCGAAGTGTTGTTTAATTTTAACAAAGTATCTCCTTTTTGAAAATTGCCATTCATTGTCACTGCTCCCTTTCCAATTGAATCCACAATTACCGGGACTCGAAGTGTTATAAACGGAGTTGTCTTTTTTATTTTTGCCAATGAAGAAGATAATGTTGCAGGTACAGGCAAAGAAACAATACTATCCCCTCTTTTTACTTCCAAGGTTTTTGGATTATTCAACACCAATTTAGATTCTAGTGTTGCAATGTTTTCTAATTCTTTGTTGTCTAATGAAACCACAATATCACCGTCTTGAATACCCACAGTTTTTGCTAACTCACTTGCATGTACACCATAAATGACATTCTTTGCTGGCAAATAATCTTCCCCCCAATACCAACCAATTCCAATAAATATAACAATCGCTAAAAGTACGTTTACGATAACCCCTCCTAGCATTACAATTAATCTTTGATAGGCTGGCTTAGATCTTAGTTCCCATGACTCGGGCGCTTTATCCATTTGCTCCTTGTCCATACTCTCGTCAATCATGCCTGATATTTTCACATAGCCGCCAAATGGGATCCAACCAATACCATATTCTGTTTCTCCAATCTTCTTTTTCCAAAGACTAAATCCTGGATTAAAGAATAAATAAAATTTCTCCACTCTTGTTTTAAATAAACGAGCAGGAATAAAATGCCCTAGCTCATGCAAAACAACCAATATAGAAAACGATAAAATAAACTGCCCTGTTTTTACACCGATAGATGCCAAATCAATTGCTGAGATATACATATGTTTATAATTGTATTAGAGATGCTGCAAAACTGCGCGCCTCTCCATCTGTTTCAAAATAATCATCCAATGTTGGATTTGCGATAAATTCAATTCTTTCTAAAGTTCGTTCTATTAATTCTGTCATTTCTAAAAACCCAATTCGGTTTCTCAAGAATGCATATACTGCAATTTCATTTGCTGCATTAAGTACACAAGGTGCATTCCCTCCTTTGTTCATTGCTTCTGTGGCCAAATATAAATTCCTAAATGTTTTTACATCTGGTTCATCAAAGGTTAACACATTGGGTTTGTCAAACATATACCTAGGAAACTTGTTTGCTAAACGTTGTGGAAATGCCATCGCATATTGTATAGGTAATTTCATATCCGGCAGTCCCATCTGTGCTTTAATACTTCCATCTTCAAACTGCACCATGCTATGAATAATACTTTGCGCATGAACCACTACTTTAATTTGTGATGGCGCTAAATTAAATAACCATTTTGCCTCGATCATCTCCAAGCCTTTATTCATAAGGGTTGCAGAGTCGATAGATATTTTTGCACCCATTGCCCAATTAGGATGTTGCAACGCATGATCTCTTTTTACATTCACCAAAAAGTTGGGTTTCTTTCCTAAAAAAGGCCCACCACTCGCTGTTAATATTATTTTTTCAATTGGATTATTTTCCTCTCCCACTAAGCATTGAAATATTGCAGAGTGTTCACTATCAACTGGGATAATCGCTGCTCTATTTTCCTTAGCCATGCGCATTACAATATCGCCAGCAACAACCAATGTCTCCTTGTTAGCCAATCCAATCGCCTTTCCATTTTGTACAGCAGTTAAGGTGGGCTTTAAGCCTGCAAAACCTACAATACCTGCCATCATAAAATCATAACAATCCATTGCAGCAACTTGCTCCAATGCTTCTTCCCCAGCAAATACTTTAATGGGCTTTCCGTCTAATGCTTTTTTTACAACCGCATATTTTGCAATATCACCGATTACTACAATATTGGGTACAAATTGCAAGGCCTGCTCAATTAATAAAGAGTCGTTAGAATGTGCCGTTAATATTTCGGCTACGAACAATTCAGGATGTGCCGCAATGACTTCCAATGTTTGTCTTCCTATAGAACCTGTTGACCCGAAAATGGCAATTCTTTTTTGCTTCATCCAATTAGTTTACTTAGGGCTTAAAAATACGCTATTATTTTATTTAATGCGCTATATATTGTGCAAGTTCGTCAGCAATTTGGCGGTCATTGCTTAACCTAGGTACTTTATTCTGACCTCCCAACTTTCCTTGAGCTCTCATAAAGTTGATAAAAGCATTTTTTTGAAGCAGGGTGACATGTAGTGGTTCTAAAATATTTCCCACTATTAAATCCTGATAATAGACGTTTTTTTCACTCATCAAACTATTTAATAACGCACTAAATTCATTCATATCAGCAGGCGCCTTGTCAAATTCAATGAACCATTCATGGTAGCTTTTTCCTTCCCCTTTTTGAATATAAGGTGCCACTGTAAATTCGACCACAGATGCATTTAACTGGCTAGTAGCTTTTAATAAGGCTTGCTCCACTTCCTCTCCAATTACATGTTCTCCAAATGCAGATATGAAATGCTTGATTCTTCCTGTTACTATAATTCGATAAGGTTGTAAACTCACAAATTTGATCGTGTCTCCGATGCTATAGCCCCAAAGTCCTGCATTACTATTTATAATTAGCGCATATTGAGCGCCCAATTCAACCTGCCCTAAACTTAAACGCGTTGGATGGTCATTATGCACTTCGGCTAAAGGAATAAATTCATAAAAAATGCCACTATTGGTATTTAACAATAAACCTTGTTGATCTCGAGTATCCTGAAAAGCAAAAAAACCTTCGCTTGCTGGGAACAATTCGATGGTATCAATTTCCTTGCCAATGGTTTCAAATAATTTAGACTTATAGGGCTCAAAGTTCACCCCACCCTGCACTAGCACTTGTAAATTGGGGAATACATCTTTCACTGGCTTGCCCGTTTTTTGAACGATGCTATCAAAGTACATTTGCATCCATGGTGGTATTCCACCCACCAAAGTCAAATTTTTGCCATTTGTTTCGGCTACTATTTGTTCGAGCTTCTCCTCCCATTCCTCAATACAGTTGGTCTCATAGCTAGGAAGTTGATTGCCTCTTAAGTATTTGGGGATATGGTGATTTACAATCCCACTTAACCTTCCTGTTGGAATCCCTCCAACCCTTTCTAATTCGGGTGACCCACTTAAAAATATCATCTTACCGGATGCGAATTGAGTGTTCCCAGTTGCATACATATAAGAGAGTATCGCATTTCTGGCGCCATTAATATGGTTACTTATTGATTCCTTGGTGATGGGAATGTATTTTACCCCGCTAGTTGTTCCACTTGTTTTTGCTAAATAGATAGGACGACCTTTCCAAAGTACATTTTTTGCTCCTTCCTTAATTTTATCAATATACATCCTGAAGCCCTCATAGTCACTTATAGGTACCGCTTGCTTAAAAGTAGCATAATTCGTCACTTTATCAAGCTCATGATCCTTGCCAAACAGAGTTGTTTTACCTACCTTAATCAATTGATTTAGAATACGTTGCTGGTCTGCTACTGCATTTTGACTGTCTCTTTGTATCTGTCTATTTACAATATGTGCAAATGGCTTTGCAAGTAACGATTTGAGGTTAAACATACGCGGTAACTGAGTAGTATTTGGCTACTTTGCAAAATTAAGTATTTCGTTGAAGTTCAAGTGTTTTTGCCTTAAAAATGGGCTTAATTATATTTTTTGAGAATTTCTTGCAATTTGGCATAAAAATAATTACCTTTGCCGTCCTAATTTTGGACATTTATGCTAGCAGTTGTAAAAATCGCAGGACAGCAATTTAAAGTAGAAGCCGGACAAAGCTTATACGTGCCTCACTTGCAAGGTAAAACGGGAGATAAAGTTGAATTTAACGACGTATTGTTTGTTGATAACAACGGAAGTATCTCTTTTACGAGTAAAGTAACAGTGAAAGCTGAAATCTTGAACGATTTAGTTCAAGGTGATAAAGTGATCGCTTTTAAGATGAAAAGAAGAAAAGGTTTCCGTAAGAAGCACGGTCACAGAACGCACTATACTCAAATCAAAATCGAGAACATCGCCTAAATAGCGACGCGTTCTAGTAAATAACATTCGTAAAAAGAATATACTATGGCACATAAGAAAGGGGAAGGATCCGTTAAAAACGGCCGTGATTCCCACAGCAAACGTTTAGGCGTAAAGATATATGGTGGTCAACCAGCTATATCTGGCAACATTATCATTCGTCAAAGAGGTACACAGTACCACCCTGGTAAGAATGTAGGTTTAGGTTCTGACTTTACTTTATTCGCACTTTCTAACGGAGTTGTTGAATTTAAGAAAGGAAAAAACAACAAGACTACGGTCTCTGTTTCTCCTGTCGAAGTAGTGGCTTAAAAAAAAGTTTTGTAGTTATTAAAAAAGTTTTTACTTTTAATGCATATTTACTAACCATTAAATCTAAAAAACATGGCAACTGCAAAAAAAGCGGCTAAAAAAGCTGCTCCTAAAAAAGCTGTTAAGAAAGTCGTAAAGAAAGCTGCTCCTAAAAAAGCTGCTAAAAAAGTAGCTCCTAAGAAAGCTGCTAAAAAAGCTGCTCCTAAGAAAGCTGCTAAAAAAGTAGCTCCTAAGAAGGCTGCTAAAAAAGCTGCTCCTAAGAAAGCTGCTAAAAAAGTAGCTCCTAAGAAAGTTGCTAAGAAAGCTGCTCCTAAGAAGGCTGCTAAGAAAGTTGTTGCAAAAAAGAAATAATTATCGCAAGGTAATATTTCAGCAAGAATAGATTTACATGTCCTTCCCGATTATTCGGGAAGGACTTTTTTTTGTACCTACTCTAGTAGTATTTGATCTCAATCCCTCCCTTGGGACTTTTTTTTGTACCAGAACAAGGGAGTTTCTATATTTACACATGCATAATTATGAGATCGCAGAATACTTTACGCTGCTTGGAAAATTAATGGATATCCACGAAGAAAATCCATTCAAGATTAAGTCTTACACAAACGCCGCATATACATTAGACAAACTTACGGAACCCGTATCTGATATGGAACCTAGCCAACTCTTTGCAATTAGAGGCATTGGCGAAGCGATAGGAAAAAAGATAATAGAGATCGTACAAACAAACAAACTCTCCTTACTAGACGAATACATACAAAAGACCCCTCCCGGTATTTTGGAAATGATAAAAATAAAGGGACTAGGACCTAAAAAAATTATTACAATTTGGAAGGAATTAGAAATTGAAAGTGTTGGAGAATTATTATACGCTTGTGAAGAAAATAGACTGATTAATTACAAAGGCTTTGGCGCTAAGTCGCAACAAAATATTCAAGAAGCACTCACTTTTTATTTACAACATCAGGGAAGTTATTTATATCAGGAAGTTGAATCGCTTGTGGAAAGTTTACAAAAATCTTTATCGAATGAATTTCCTAATTCGATTCATACGATATCAGGTGCATTCAAAAGACAATTAGAAAGTTTAGATTTTTTAGATGTTGTTACTACGATTTCAGCAACTGATTTAACTTCTTGGTTGCAAACAAAATCATTCAAACTTGAAGATAAAGACAGTTATATAAGTTGTAAAGGAGAAGATAATTTCGAAATAAGATGGCATTTGACTACCCCTGAAAAGTATTGTTGGACCGACTTTTCTTTGTCCTGCTCCCCCGATTTTTTAGAAAAATGGGTGTCTCTACCCAATTTTCTTGCCATTTCCTTCCCTACTGAACAATCTATTTTTGAACAAGTAGGTGTGAATTTTATCCCTGCACCTCAAAGGGAAGACGCCACCATTATAGAAACTGCAACTAAAAAAGCATTGCCAACTACGATACAAGTGTCTGATATCAAAGGTATTATTCACTCTCATAGTACTTGGAGCGACGGAATTCATACCATTGAACAGATGGCTGTAGCCGCTAAAAGTGCAGGCTATGAATATTTAATTATCAGCGATCACTCAAAATCGGCATTTTATGCGAATGGTTTACAAGCTGATCGTATCGTTGCACAACATAAAGAAATAGATATACTGAATAAAAAACTTGCCCCATTTGTGATATTTAAAAGCATCGAGTCAGACATTTTGAATGATGGAAGCTTGGATTACTCCGATGAAATATTGGCAAATTTTGATATTGTTATCGCTTCTATCCATTCTAATTTAAAGATGACGGAAGAAAAAGCAATGATGCGATTACTAAATGCAATCAGCAATCCGTATACAAGCATTTTAGGGCACCCTACAGGACGTTTATTGTTAAGCCGAAAAGGTTACCCAGTAAATCACCAGGCCATAGTGGATGCCTGTGTAGAAAACAATGTGGTGATTGAATTAAATGCACACCCTAGAAGATTAGATATTGATTGGAGATTTATTCAAACAGCAATAAAAAGTGATGTCCTAATTTCCATTGATCCAGATGCGCATGCCATTGAAGGATTTGAGGATTGCAAATATGGCGTGTTAGTTGCCCAAAAAGCAGGATTATCTGCAGCACAAAACCTGAGTAGCTTTAGTTTGCATGAAATGATGGAATTTATTGAATACCAGCAGGCTAAAAGGAATTAAGTAATGTTAAAATTATGTTTAGTTATATACGGAATATATTAAACAATACTATCAATAAGCCCAATTAATAAGCCTACCTTTATCGCCTGCTATGTTCCTCCCACTAGTTTGGGTACTCTGCTATTGTAAATTCTGCCCTCCCTATTAGAATTTAAATCCCTGTTTAATTAGCCTGCTTATTTTTTCCATTTCTGCTAATTAAACAAAATGTTCAAGAAAAGATTTTTTCTTTTTATTATAATGATAGCATGCTTAAATATTGCACGCGCTCAACAAACTGTGTCGACTACAGGTCAGACTATTACTAGTTCAACTGGAAA
>Ga0075464_10000579_pt1 | contig 16106 bp, 19 predicted proteins | sample DEB19_08_DNA_5_FD_75068 | JGI IMG/M metagenome (GOLD analysis project Ga0075464, IMG submission 75068) | Aqueous microbial communities from the Delaware River and Bay under freshwater to marine salinity gradient to study organic matter... | ecosystem: Environmental > Aquatic > Marine > Coastal ...
GGGGGTTAAATTCATGCTGCAATTCATCGCAGGAACCATTGTCGGCATAATCGCCACAGTGGCTTTCATCGTGCTTGCAGCCTTCAGCATTTGGAAGCGAGGCAGCTAATGGCCGTTCAACTTTCGACAACGGTTCGCAACGCGCGCCTTGACGCTATCGAGACTGCGGTAGGCGCTTCAGCAATTATGCGCATCCGTACGGGTGCCGTGCCTGCAAACTGTGGCACGGCTGACAGCGGCACGGTATTGGCAACGCTCAACCTGCCTTCGGACTGGCTGGCGGCTGCTTCTGGCGGTTCAAAGGCTATTTCCGGTACATGGCAGGACGCAAGCGCCGATGCCACCGGCACGGCTGCGCATTTCCGTATCTACGACAGCGGCGGCTCTACCTGCCACATTCAGGGGACTGTAGGGACTTCTGCGTCTGACCTTATTGTGGACAGCACTAGCTTCACGGCGGGCCAGCAATTCACGGTTACAGCCTTTACGCTGACGGACGGTAATGCGTAATGGCCATAACGACCCTTGACGGCGCAATTGCCGGAATGAGAGCGCCGCAGCCTTTTATGAAGGTTGGTGTTACCATGGCTGCGGTTGCTGCGCAGCGCGCTTACACGCCTTGGTATGCAACAGGCAATCCGGGCGCATCGACCGCAACGGCGGTGGGCGTCAACGGTGAAGCGGTAACGCCTGCACTTGGGTCAACGGGCGGACGCATCCTGCGCACCAATCCCGTATCTGGCAACGCGCATCTTGCGCGCCTTGCGCTTAACGCGACTTCAGCGGGAACGCTTTGGCTCATCGACCGGCTCTGGCAGAATAGCGGCCTTGTTGTCACGTCCACGACTGCGCAGGACGCTTGACGCTTTGGCTGGCGACGGAAACATTGAGGCGACTCTAACGGCAACGCTGGACGCTGTAGCATTACAAACAGGCACAATTAGTTGGCGTCCTGTCCCTGTCAACGCAGCAACATGGAACACACAATCCCCATCATCGGGAACGTGGACACTAGAAACACCTAATAACGAAAACTGGACAACCGAAACACCGGCAACTGGCACATGGGCACCCATAGCGCCCGCTGCTGGTTCTTGGACCTAAGACCGCCCAGCCTTTGGCAGCGGAAAGCGAGGGTTACAATGGCAGATAATACAGCCGGTGAGCAGCCTAAGGGCTTGCCTGCCCATTTGCGTGATGATTTGAAGTGGAAGCCTGGCCAATCTGGCAACCCTGCTGGTAGGCCCAAAGGCGCTCGATCCGTATTGCAAGAACAGTTCTTCAAGGCTCTGCAAAAAGACTTCGAGGAAAACGGCGAAGCGGTCTTGGAAATCATGCGGGCAGAAAAGCCCAATGAATACGCCAAGATGATTGCCAGCCTGATGACCAAAGAACTTGATGCCAATGTAACCGGCGAAATGTCTGACGAGATGAAGCGTTGGCTGGGGATTGGTTAGAACACGCGCTGAAGCGTTGGCCGGACAAGAAAGCAAGGCTAAGCGACGGCTTTTATTACATTCAGGACGAAGCGGGCAATAAGGTTCCTTTCAAGCTGCGGCCAATTCAAGAGCGGTTTCTTGATGGCCAGCACGGCTTGGATTTGATCCTGAAGGCTCGCCAGCTTGGCTTTACAACGGTCATTCAGTTGGACTTCCTGGATGACTGCCTGTTCATGCCAAACATATCGGCAGGTGTGATTGCACATAAGAAAGACGACGCCGAGGCGTTCTTTGATAAAAAGATACGCTTTGCTTACGACAATCTGCCGCCAGAGTTTAAGGAACTAGTTCCGGCAACACAGGACAGTGTGCGTTCGATGAGTTTTGCCAACGGGTCATCAATTCGCGTTGGTACATCGTTGCGCTCTGGCACGTTCCAGCGCTTGCACATATCGGAATATGGAAAGCTGTGCGCCAAATATCCCGATAAGGCGCGGGAAGTTAAAACGGGCGCATTGAACACCGTCCACATTGGGCAAAAGATACGCATCGAGTCCACCGCTGAAGGTCAATCGGGTCACTTCTACGATCTGTGCAGCGAAGCGGAAAAGAAGTTGCTGATGGATCAGGCGCTAACCCCGCTTGACTTCAAGTTCCATTTCTTTGGCTGGTATCTAGACGACAAATATCAGTTGGGTGAAAGCGTTGGTGAGACAACCGAGGTTCAAGAGTATTTCGCAAAGCTGGAGGCTGAAGGGATTGTCCTGACCAGTCAGCAGCGAGCTTGGTATGTAAAGAAAGCCGAGCAGCAAGGCGACGACATGAAACGCGAGTTTCCGTCAACGCCAGCGGAAGCATTTGAGGCCAGTGTTGAAGGCGCTTACTTTCAAAAGCAGATGGTGCAGATGCGGCAGCAAAAGCGCATTTGCAATCTGCCGATTGAGGATGCGCCGGTTTACACAACGTGGGACTTGGGCCTTAACGATAGCACGGCAATTTGTTTCTGGCAGGATGTAGGCCACGAACGCCGCTGTATTGATTATTATGAGAACAACGGTGAAAGCTGGGGGCATTATGCGGGCGTGTTGCTTGCAAAGGGTTACAGCTATTCAAGGCATTATCTGCCGCACGATGCTGCAAAACGGCAGCAAGATGTAAATTCAGTTGAGACACAGCAGGACAAGGCAAATCAGGCGGGCATCAATCCAACTGAAGTGTTGCGTCGGATACCGCTCGAAAAGGACGGTATTGACGCATCGCGGGCATTTTTCCCTAGCGTCTGGATCGACCAAGAGCGCTGTTCAAGACTGATTGCCTGCTTAGATAACTATCGCAAGGAGTGGGACGACCACCGTGGAGTGTGGAAAGATAAGGCGCGCCACGATGAGTTCAGCCACGGCTACAAGGCATTTGAAAGCGCGGCAATCATGCCACGCGCAACAGCGCAGCCCAAGCGCATCGTAACGGGTATGCGCAGGGGAATTGTATGAACTTGCGCGCAACCTATCTGGATTGGCCTCACGAGGTCAGCATTGAGACGTTTGCCAAGTGCAACGCCTCTTGCACCTTCTGTCCTTACACGACGCTAGAGCGCATCGGCGCAAAGATGCCGGATGAATTGATTGACCGGATTATTGATGAACTAAAAGACCATCCGTGGCCGTTCATCATTAGCCCGTTCAAGGTCAACGAGCCGTTTTTAGACAAGCGACTTATTCCGATATGCCAGAAGATAAACAGGGAATTGCCAAGGGCGCATATCAGGTTGTTCTCGAACGGATCAGCATTGACTGAAAAGCATATCGACGCGGTGAACGAATTAGAACAGGTTGCCCATTTGTGGATTAGCCTGAACGACTACCGGCCAGATGAATATAAGCAACTGATGGGATTGGACTTCGAGCGGACATGCAAGAATCTGGACTTGCTGCATGAGAAGGTCGCGGGGGGTTTCCGCTGGCCTGTTGTCATATCGCGTGTTCGGGAGGCGTTCATACCGTCACCGACCGACAATGCCTTTGCTGCCTTCGTCAACCGGCGTTGGCCCTTGTTCAAAGTCCACCTTATCAAGCGAGATGGATGGATAGGTTACACTGAGCCAAACGACGCGGTAGTGCCTGATGCGCCTTGTGGGCGTTGGTTTGAGCTGTCGATATGCGCTGATGGCAAAGTCAGCTTGTGTTGCATGGATGGCACGGGCGAACATGCAATTGGCGATATAAACAACGGGGTTTTTGAGACTTACAACGCGCCGCACTGGCGGGAGCGTAGGCTCAAGATGCTGTCACGGCATCAAGTAACCCCGTGCAATGGATGCACATACTGATGAGGGAACTTCTCATAGGTTGCGGCAACAGTCGCAAGAAGAAAATCACGCTGGATAAAAGCTTTGAATGGGACGAGCTGGTAACAATCGACCACGATCCGAATTGCGGGGCTGACATCGTTCATGACTTGGACGTAACGCCTTGGCCGGTTGAGGCTGACCAGTTTGATAGTGTTCATGCTTACGAGGTGCTTGAGCATCTTGGTCAGCAAGGGGACTTTAAGGCTTTCTTTCGGCACTTTGCCGAGATTTACCGTGTGTTGAAGGATGGCGGGCTGTTATATGCCACCGTTCCCGCTTGGGATGACGTGTGGGCATGGGCTGACCCCTCGCACACCCGCGTTATTGCGCCTGAGACTTTGGTTTTCTTGGACCAGACAGAATATGTCAAACAGGTTGGCATAACGCCGATGACTGATTTCCGCTGGCTGTGGAAGGGCGATTTTGAACTAATCGGCTGCCAGAGACAGCCCGGCCATTATTGGTATGCACTGAAGGCCCACAAGCCCGCCCGCATATAAGGATTGCTTTATATGGATGAATTAGAAGCGCTGACCGCTGAATCCTCAGCGGCGGGCAACGCTATGGATGATAGCGAGCTTGCGGCGCTGTGTCAGCAGTTTGAATCGCAGTCCGTTGGTGAGGAATGGGACGAGATCGCCTCGCAGCAGGAGAAGGCAATCAATTATTACTATCGCCGCCCGTTCGGTGATGAGGTGGCAGGGCAAAGCCAGGTTGTTGACGGGACCGTTGGAATAGTCATCGACAACGCAATGGCGGCTGTTCTCAAGCCGTTTGTGAGTGCTGAAGACACGGTGTCATTTAGCCCGCGTGGGCCGGAAGACGTCGAGCAGGCCGAACAGGCGACCGAATATGTCAACTATGTCATTAACTGCGACAATCCCGGCTTTCTGATATTCCACAACTGGTTCAAGGACGCGCTGCTTACCAAGATTGGTGTGGTCAAGGTCTGGTGGGAGGATAAATCCTATCCAGAGCAGGGCATGGCTGATGCTTTGGGTGTTTTGGAAGCCCGCCAGACGCCGAATTATCTTGACGAGCAGGACAATGGCGACGGGACGTTTACTATTTCCACGCTGGTTCCTGACGGGCGCATTAAAATAGAGGTTATCCCGCCTGAAGAGTATAAGATTAGCCCGTATGCGCGTTGCATCAAGGATGCTGTATATCAGGCGCACACTCCTCCGAATGTGACCCGCTCCGATTTGATTGAAATGGGTTTCGACCCTGAGATTGTCGAAACGCTTGCTGCCTATAGCGGGCAGGGCAAGGAAAGCGGGCGCGAAGAGGCGCGTTACCAAGACGAGCGTTATGGCGCAGCCGACAGGCAGCTTGGCACACCGCACAAGAGCCAAGAGATCATCCCTCTGAAGGATGAATATATCCGTGTCGATTATGACGGCGACGGGATTGCAGAATTGCGCCGCGTGATGCGGGTGGGTGATACCATATTGCTGAATGAAGAGGTTGAGGAGCCGCCCTTCGCTGTTCTTTGTCCTGTTCCCATGCCGCATAAGGTTATTGGTTTGTCATTGGCCGACCAAGTAATGGACTTGCAGCGCATCGCGTCGGTGCTGTGGCGGCAGATGCTGGACAATCTCTACAAAGCCAACAATCCGCGTCCGCATATCCCCATGGGGGCTGAACGTGCCGATGGTTCGACCGGCGATAGCTTGATGGATAACGCCCCCGGCGCTGCGGTGCTGGAAGGTAGTATCCCCATCCGTTACGAATCTGTGCCGTTTGTGGCTGACAAGTCATTCATGATGATGGAACTGTTACAACAGCAGCAAGAGGAACGGTCGGGCATTAGTCGCGCTGGACAGGGCCTTGATACCAACGCCTTGAAGAAGTCTGGCCAGATGACGGCGGCTGAAGTCGCGCAGATTATGTCTGGCAAGAATGCCCGCGCTGAAATGATTGCGCGCATCTTTGCCGAGACTGGTGTTAGCGACCTGTTCAAACTGGTGCTGAAGTTGCTTGTTCGTCACCAGCCCAAAGCGAGGATGATACGCCTCCGCAACCAGTGGGTGGAGATGGACCCGCGCATGTGGAATCCGGAGATGGATTTGGCCATCAATGTTGGCCTTGGGATGGGCGAGCGCTCCGAACAGATCATGCAGGCCGACGCCATCTTGCAGACAATGGCCGAGCTAGGCCAGACGCCGTTTGCTTCGATGATTGGCGCAAAGCAGGTTTACGAGGCTGTTAAGCGCAAGTTCCACGCGGCAGGCGTCAAGGACGTTGACCAGTATTTGATTGAGCCTGAAGAAGGTCAAGAACAGCCGGAACAACCAAGCCCCGAACAGATGAAGGTTGAGGGCGAACTGCAAATGCAGGCTGCTAAGTTGCAGGGTGAACAGCAGATGCAAGCGGCTAAATTGGAAGCTGCCCGCGAAGAAATGCTGATGAAGCAGCAACTGGCCCGCGAGCAGGCTGAATTTGAAGCGCAACTGGCTCGTGAAAAGGCCGCGCTCGAAATTGAACTAGCCCGCGAAAAGATGGCGATGGAAGCAGAACTGGCCCGCGAACGTGCGGCGCTGGACGCCACGGCAAAGGTCGAGATTAGCAAGAACCGACCGGGTGGGGATTTGGCTGAATGAACCTGTTTGACCGACGCGCAAGAGGCGTTCGCGCCCGCCTTGCCTTGGAAGACACAGTTCTAGGCGAGGTATTCAAGGAAGTAGAAACCGACATTCACAACGCATGGGCGGCGGCAAAATGGCCGCATACCCGTGAACGCCTCCACGCCGAATTGAGGGCGCTGGACAAGGTGAAAAGCAAGTTGGCGGAAATGGCGCAGCACGCGCCCCGCGACTGACCCTGTAACAATCTAAGGACATGACATGAGTGACACTGCCCAGCCAGCAATGGCAGCAGACCCGAACGTGCAACTTGCGAACGCTGCCGAGGCTTTCAAGGCTTTCACAAGCGACGCACCGATTGAACGGCCCCGCGATGACAAGGGGCGCTTTGCCCCGTCTGAGGGCGAACAAGATTTGGACGAACCGGAGCTTGAAAGCGAAGGGGAAGCCGAAGACGATGTTGAACAGGAAGCCGATGCCGAGGCAGACGATGAGTCCCAGCCAGAGCCGGTCAAAATGCCGACATCGTGGAGCAAAGAAGATGCTGAACTGTGGGAAACGCTGCCAGCAGAAGCGCAAGGCAAGATTGCCGAACGTGAAGCACAGCGCGAACAGGCGGTAAATCAGAAGTTCCAAGAAGCCGCCAACGCAAAGAAGGCAACCGAAGCCCAACTTGCCGAGGCAAATGCCAACCGCGATAGTTACAAGCAGGCCATTGATGAGGTGTTGAGCCTTGTCAGCCCTGTGAAGCCAGACCCGCGCGCTTATGGTGCGGGAACGGGAAATTACAACCGCGAGGCTTACGATCTGGCTATGCTCGAATTTGAGCAGCAGTCAACGCTCGTTACCCAACTTCGCCAGCAGCAGCAGGCTATTGCTGCCCAGCAGGAAGAAGAAACGGCGCGCGCATATCAGGCAGAAATTGCAGCTATCGAAGAAGTGGCCCGCCCGCGCTTTGTGGCTGACGTTCCCGAACTGACGGACCCCGCAAAGGCTCCGCAAGTGCTGTCTGATATTGTCCAATATGCAATTGAAGCGGGAATACCGTCATCGGTGTTTGAGGCTGACAGCCTTAGCGCGGTGACGTCTGCTGAACTGCATATCGCGTGGAAAGCGCGAGAGTATGACCGCATAAAAAGCGCACAAGGCAAGGTTAGGGAAAACCCCGCACCCAAGCCCGCGCAGCCAGCAGTCAAGCCCGGTGTAACCATTCCACGTTCCGCAACCAAGGCCACGGCGATGCGCAAGGCATCCGAAAGGTTGGCGTCAGAAGGCAGCATCGAAGCAGGCGCTGCCGTTTGGAAAAACTTTCTATAAGGAATTTTTGAAATGACTAAAGTAACCGGCGCGATGGCGACGTATGACGTCACCACCAATCGCGAAGACTTGGCTGATGCGGTTTACCGTATCTCGCCCGCAGACACCCCGTTCATGTCGGCAGTTCCCCGCGTGAAAGCGACGGCTGTTCTTCACGAATGGTCCACCCACGCGCTGTCGAGCATCAACACGACCAACGCCCGCCTTGAAGGTGACGCGCTGACCCGTGTAGCATCGACCGCGCCTGTCCGCCGTCAGAACTACTGCCAGATTTCAAGCCGTGATGCGACCGTAACCGGCACGCAGCGCGCAACCAATCCGGCAGGTATTGATGACATGATGTCTTTCCAGATGTCGGCAAAGAGCCTTGAGCTTCGCCGCGACATGGAGGCCATTCTGCTTGGCAACACCGGCCAGAATGCGGGCAACACCACAACTGCCCGCACCCTGCGTTCGTTCAACGCGTGGATTAACGGCAACGGCTCGCGTGGCGGCACTGTCGCTGCTGACGCAACCGGCGCAACTTACGCGGCAACTGACGGCACAGCGGGCGTTCTGCGCACCATCACCGAAGACTTGCTCAAGGACGCAATCCTTGATGCGTTCGTCGATGGCGGTGAACCGAACCTTGTTCTTGTCGGTCCGTTCAACAAGCAGAAGTTTTCGACCTTCACTGGCCGTTCGACTTCGCAGGTTGTGGTTCGTCAGGACGTTGTTGACGGCGCGGCTGAACTGTATCGCTCGGACTTCGGTGTGCTGAAGGTGGTTCCGAACCGCTCGCAGCGTGACCGTGACGCGTGGATTATCGACACGACCAAGGTTGCTGTCGCTGGTCTGCGTATGTTTGAGCCGCAGGAGCTTGGCCGCGTTGGCGATGCCGTCACCCGCGATATCATCTCGGAATACACGCTGGAAATGCGCAACCCGGATGCTCACTCGCTGATTGCGGACCTCGCGACCTCCTGACCCCTCTCTCAGGACAACTAAGGGGGCTAGTCTTCGGGCTGGTCCCCTTTTTTGGGAGATTTTATGTCCATACAAAACCTTCTGGACCTCATTCCGAATGAGCGCCGCAAGACCATCCACCACGAACAGGATGGCCGATACTGGATCGAATCGCGGCAAGATGTCGCGCCCATTATCGAAAATGCCAAAATGCTTTCTGAGCAGAAGCCCGGCAAGGATTTTACGCGGGTGGCACTCATCCCGCTTTCCGTTCTGAACCAGTCATTCACCGAAGGATGGTTCAGCGACCCCGACGCATGGCGCAAATGGGCGAACGACCCAGCCAATCGCGATTATCGCACCACCAAAGGAACCATCTGAGAGGGTATTTTATGCCAAGTTTGAAAATAGCCATTTGCACACCTTGTTACGGCAATCCTGAACTGATGTTCTCGAAAAGCCTGCAATGCGCAATCAAGCACTTTTACGAAGCCAAACTGACCAACACGGACGGCGAGGAATACGAAAAGGAGGTTGAATGGTTTGTGGTTAGCAATTCGATGCTGACCGAAAGCCGTCACATGCTTGTGGCTGAAGCCCTGAATTGGGGCGCTGATTATCTGCTGTGGGCCGACGCTGACCATGTTTTCCCGCCCGACACCATCTGTCGCCTATGGGCGCGTAATGTGCCTGTTGTTGGCTGTAACTATGCGCGCAGGGGAACGCCTACTGCCCCGACCGCTGCAAAGATTGTCACCAATGACGATGGTGAGGACCACAAGAACCTTTGCTACACCACTATGGAAAAGTGGCACGATAACGTCTTGGAAGAAGTTGACCATATGGGGCTAGGGCTTTGCCTTATGCGCATGGATTGCTTCGACGCCCTCCAGGTCAAGGCGGAAGAAGAAGGCGCTAAAACCTTCATGCCGCTGTTCATGTTCACACCGACCGACAACTTCCAAGGGATGATTGGCGAGGACGTCTATTTCTTCAAGAAACTGAAGGCGGCGGGCGTCCCGATATACCTTGACCACGGCGTTTCGTGGGAAGTCGGTCACATTCACAAGATTGTCCTGACCAACCATCATGCGGTGAAGCAGGAAAAGGACTGGATTGCTCACGGTGAAAAGCGCGCCAAGCGTTATGAGCCGACCATCGAGCGTCTGGAATCACTGGAGACTGCATAATGTCTGAAGACCCGGCAACTTGGACAGAATTAAAGGCGTCTTTGGCCGAATGGCTGAACCGCTCTGACCTTACATCCAAGATACCGGAGTTTATTGCGCTTGCCGAACGCCGGTTCAATCGCATCATTGTAACCCCTGAGCGCGAAAGCACGGCAACGACTTCGCTTTCAGGGGAAACTTTGGGCCTGCCGACCGACTTCTGGCAGCTTCGGTCTATTCATTTGACGACCGACCCCCGCCAACCCTTGATGCAAGTCTCCCCATCTGTGCTGCGCTCGGAATATGCCGACCAGACAACGGGCAAGCCCCGCGCCTTTGCAATTGAGGATGGCCAGTTCATTTTCGGGCCGTCACCTGACACGACTTACACGGTCAAAATTTCCTATGTCGCCGGTATTCCTCCTTTGAACGGCTCCACAGCGACAAATTGGCTGTTGGAAAAGCATCCCGACATTTACATTTATGGTTCGCTGCTGGCTGCTGAAGCCTATCTCTGGAACGATGCACGTCTAGGCGTGTGGAAGTCCGCAATGGATGAGGCGATTGCCGAACTGGCGGACGCTGGCAACCGCTATCGCCTATCAATGCCGCTTCGCCTGCGCAATCCTGTTGTCGGGTGGGGTATATGATTTTAGGGGAGTTCGCGCCTGACAAGGCGAAGTCGAACAATCCGAACATCTTGACCGAGTGCGAAGGGGTGTTTCCGCTTGAGGATGGCTATCGTCCCGTTGGGCAGTTTGTAAAGCTGTATGATGCTATAGCAACTACTCCCAAGGGCGGGGCATCTTTTACCACCCCTGAAGGCTTAAGCTACATTCTCGCAGGGGACGCGACAAGCCTCTACAAGGCGTTTTCGGGTGCTTGGACGTCGATAGGGACGGGATATAGCCTCCTGTCAGATGCTCGCTGGCGTTTTGCGCAATTTGGCGGGCTAGCGATTGCGTCAAATGGCGCTGACCCGTTGGTCAAGATTGATTTGGCGGCTGACACGGTGTCGAACCTTGGCGGCGATCCGCCGCGCTTTGAAACTCTGGCTGTAGTCAAGGATTTCCTTGTCGGCGGTGTCCGCAACGGCAAGGTTATGCACCTTGGCTGGTCCGGCATTAACGATGCGGAATGGTGGACTGTAGGCCAGCGGCAAGCAGACTTGAACATCCTACCAGATGGGGGGCGCATTAACGGCATCTTGTCGGGCGAGTATGGGATTATCCTGCAACGCAACTGCATCCGCCGCATGGATTATGTGGGCGGCAATATCATTTTCGAATTTAACGTAGTCTCAACAAATACCGGCTGCGTTACCGTTCATTCGGTTGCGCAATGGGGCCGGATAGCCTTCTTCCTGTCAGACAATGGCTTTATGATGTGGGATGGCAGCCAAGCCGTTCCTATTGGTCAAGAGAAGGTCGATAGGACGTTCCTGAGCCTTTACGATGTGTCTGACTGGCCTTCAATGTCCACGGCGATAGACCCTGTAAACCGCGTTGTCATGTGGTCGATGGCAGACAAAATCTGGTGCTACCATTGGGATTTCGGGCGCTGGTCAATTCTGCCTGTGGTTTCGTCCATTATCTTTTCAGGTGTCACCAAGGCCGTTTCGATTGATGAAGATTACCCACCCGACATGCCGGAAGATACCGACATTGATGGGGTAGGGCTTCCAAGCCTTGATGATGCGATATTTAGGGGCGGCGATCCGCTTTTGTATGTGTTCAATTCAGCTCGTGAGTTAGGACATTTCGACGGGACACCACAGGCTGCAAAGTTCACGGGAAGCGATTTGGAGTTGTTCAGGGGGCAACGGGCCTGCTTGCGTATGGCGCGACCGGACACGGACGCGGCTGCGGGCCTTACGCTGACGTTGCTAGGGAAGCAGCGCCTTGGGGACGCCGGAAGTTCGACGGCCTTTAACAGCCTGACAACTTCCGGCGACATGCCGCTTCGGTTTTCGGCAAGGTTTACGCGACCCACATTCCAGATAGCCGCTGGCACGACATGGACCTATGCCAAGGCGGTTGATTTTGTGGGCGAGCCGGGGGCTGGCAGGTGAGCAGGATAAAGTCATTCTCTCCATCGCCTGTTTGGTTGACGCAAAAGATTGATGCGCGCGTTGCTGTTGTCGCTCCTTCTGGAGGGGGTGTGTAATATGACAACCCCTGTTTATGCCTTCATTTGCACCAAGACGACCTATGCAGTTGTTGTGCCGAATGACGGGCCTGATTTTCAGCGCAGGACGTCAAACGCCTTCAAGGCAATCCAGCAAGGGTTTTTCAACGTAGGCGATTTGCTTTTCAGGCCAACGCAGGATGCCGTGCCGTTCCATCTGCTTTGTGATGGCTCTGTTTTGAACAAGACTGACTTCCCGCAATTAGCTGATTATCTTGGCGATACATTCGGAGGCGATGGGGTTACAACATTTGGAATCCCTGATTACTCAAACGACTTTATTGCAATGCCAGCCCTGACGGTCACGCAGGAAACAGACCAAAGTGGCACGGTGACAACGGGCGGCACTGTAACCACACCAACCGACCCCGGACAAGCAGGCGGCACAACAGGCGGCAACGTGCCTTCAGGCGGGCGTCCTAACCGCGTCTCAAGTGAATTTGAGGTATGACGTTTGGCTATGTCCCGTCACCAGCGGCAGGACAGTGGGGAAAGGCTCTAGGCTATCTCAAGCCAGCATTGGCAAGAGGTGGCTATACTTGGGACGAGTGCGCACGATTAATTGACAGCGGCCATGCTCAATTATGGATGAGCGACGAGGCCGCTTTGGTTAGCCGACGCGATGGCGACACACTGGAGTTATGGCTTTGTGGCGGGCGCGTTGTGAACGCCTCCGACAAGTATCTGGCCGTCATTGAGCGAGCCGCCAAGGAATCGGGAATGAATTGGATGAGAGTCACGGGCCGCAAAGGATGGGAGCGCCATCTTAAGCGGTTCGGTTGGGTGCGAGTTGGGGAAGATTTACTTAAGGAATTGATATAATGGGCAAAACGAAAACTGTTCAAAAGAACGACCCGTGGGCACCTGCACAGCCCTACATTCTTAAGGGGCTTGAGCAGTCCAGTCAGGTGTTCGACCAGCAGCAGCCGACGCTTAACAAATATGCCGGAATGCAGATGGACACTTACGGGCGTCTTGCACCGGGGGCTGAACAGGGGATTCGCGGTTCACAAAGCCTTGTCAATGACACACTCGCAGGCCGCTATTTGAACGGCAATCCGTATCTTGACGGCCAACTTGAACAGACCCGCGAGAATGTCTCGAATGACGTTCTGTCGCGCTATTCGGGTGCGGGCCGCTATGGATCCGCTTATGGCATGGGTGAATTGACCCGCCAGCTTGCCAACGCTGAAAACAACATGCGCTTCCAGAACTACGCAATGGAGCGCGGCTATCAGAACGACGCTATTGGGCAAGCACAGCAGCTTATGGGGGGCAGCCAGTCGCTTCTCAACAATGCTGCGGAATTGCCTTGGATTGGTGTAGGCGCATTGAATGGCAACGTCCGCAACGCTTCAGGCGGTTACGGCACGACCACCACCACTCAGAAACAGGGTATTGGCGGGATGCTGGGCGGCTTGGCTGGTTCCGCCTTGTCAGGCTGGGCTTCAGGCGGTTTCAAGGGGGTTTGATATGGCACTAGGTTTTCAGCGCCAAGGCATGTTTGGCCGAAAAATGCCCGACTACCGCAGCCCTTGGGAAACTCCGGGCATTGGCGACGGGATAAATCAACAAATGGGCCAACAGCAAAGCCAGCCCATGCCCATCGGAATAGAGCAAATGCAGCAACCCAAGAAGCCGGGCTTTTTCGGTCAAGGCGGCGTAGGCCGTGCAATTGCTGGCACAATTGGCGACTTTCTTTTGCAACAGTCCGGCATGCAACCAATTTACGGGCCTACAGTTTTGCAGCAGCGCGATGCCGAAGAGCGCGCCCGCATGGCGCAACAGCAGCGGATGCAGCGCCGCGAGGATATGCAATGGGAGTGGCAGAACAAGCCGAAAGACAGCGACCCTTATCGCTGGAAAGCCAATGACGGCAGCCTGATGGAAGTTGGCCCTGATGACCAGCCGCGCATAGTCTACAAAGACCCCAACAAGCGCCTTGAATATCGTCAAGGGCCTGATGGCCGTTTTTATCCAATCGACACGGCGGACGCCCCGTTACCGACCTTTACTGAAGACGACTGGAACAATGCGGGGGCAGCGTCGGCAACGGCGCTGGCGGCTTTCGATAAGGCTTTCAACGCACTAATTCAGCAAGAAAGCGGTGGCAGGCCCGGAGCCGTCGGCCCAAGCACCCAATGGGGCAACGCGCTTGGCATGACGCAGATGCTTCCCGCAACCGCAAAGGAAATGGCTGGCAAACTTGGCCTTCCCTACAGCGAGGCCTTGTTGCGCGGCACATCACCGCAGGCGGCTGCATATCAGAAAGCATTGGGCGAAGCGTATTTCCGCGAAGCATTGCAGAAAACCGGAAATCTGACCGATGCGCTCCACTATTACCACGGCGGGCCTAACCGCAAAATGTGGGGACCAAAAACACGAGGCTACGCGCAAAGCGTTTTGGCAAGGATGAAGTAATGGCTGAACGTCGCATCATTAATGGTTACATCGTAGAGCGTCAGCCGGATGGTCGGCTTGTCACTATCGGCCCTGCTGGCGGCACTGCGCCGCAAATGCCCACTAATCCTACTTTCCCGTATGAAGGGCCAAAGGCTGCGGCTGATTTGACAGGCAAGTCACTTGACAATCGCGTTACCGAAGCCACGCTAGGTTCAACAATTACCAAGGCAGATGCCGATGCGCGCAAGGCCGTGGCGGATGCTGCGGCAGCAGAGGCTGCGGCTGCGGCGGCAACGGCAAAGCAAGATAAAAAGAGCCAAGCCGACAAGTTGCGCGTTGCCCAAATTGAAGGCTTGCTTAAAGTCATTCGGGATGCCCGCGAAAAGGCCGATGACTTTTTGGCGGTCGGCAAGTTTTCCGGCAATGCTGCACAATATCCAATTGTAGGCAGCCTGCTTGGCCAAAACCGCGCCACGCTTGAAGGCCTTACCGACTCCATCATGGGCGACTTGATCCAGCAGCAAGTTGCTAAAATGGCTGAGGTAAACCAAGGCGGCGTTAGCAGCTTGGCAAGCACACCCGAAGAAGCGCGCCGCATGGCCGCATCTATTGCAAACCTCTCGCTCGATCAGGATTTACCGACATTCCTAAGCGGGCTTCAGCGCGCAGAGGACTATTATCGCCGCCTTGGTATGGAGGCAGGCCTTAGCGAAGATCAGATTAACCGCGCTGTAGGCAAGAAGCCTGAAACCCCTGCTGCACGTATGCCCGACATGACTGGCGGTCTGCCAACAGGCACTAATATTCAATTTAATTATGCCAAGCCCGATGGTGGCTTTGACCGCACAGCATGGTTGCAGGCGAACTTTGGCATCTCGCCGGATCAGGAAGCGCAAATCACCTCTTTTATGCGCGCCAACCGTGGCAACCCGAACTTCAGCCACGAAAACTTGCGCGATTATTACAAGGCCATCGGCGCACCGCCTCCTGAGCGCAACGATGAAACAATCAATGCTATTCGCGAAGGCACTGCCAACGTAACCGGCTATGATAGTTCACTAGCTGAACAGCTTTACAATATGGCGCTGGAAAAGCGCGTTGCCGAACGTGATACAACGCTTGGCGCGGTTGACACCGTGGGCCGCACTGCCGCTAACGCCTTCTTTGGCGCTGGCGACCGCGTAGCAGCAGCTTTCGGGCCTAATGACTACGCCACCAACCTTGCAGCGCAGCGTTTCGAAACTGATGCCGCACGGCAAGCCAACCCGATTGCGGCATTTGGCGGTGATGTTGCTGGCCTTCTGGCTGGAACTTACACAACCGGCGCGCTTGCACAAAATGCAGCAACCCGTTTCACCCCTGCGCTTGCCCGTCAAGGTGCATGGGGCAGCAGCATTCCGCGTAATTTGGCCAATGACGCATTTTACGGCACTACCCTTGCCGCCATCAATGACCAAAACCCTTACGCGGCGGGAGCGTTGGCTCTCGGTGGTAGCGCAGCAGGCCAGATAATCGGTGCGCCTGTTGGTCGGGCGCTTGCAAATACGGTGCAATCATCACCACGCGCTATGCAAGGCCTAAACGCTGTTTCGCAAATCTTTGGCGGACGCGCAAAGCCGACCTTGCCGCAAATGTCCACAGCGCAGCGAATGATGGTTGACGCGGTGGGGGATCGTGGCCCGCAAGTGCTGAACAACCTTCAACAGGCGGCGCA
>Ga0075464_10000580_pt1 | contig 16104 bp, 16 predicted proteins | sample DEB19_08_DNA_5_FD_75068 | JGI IMG/M metagenome (GOLD analysis project Ga0075464, IMG submission 75068) | Aqueous microbial communities from the Delaware River and Bay under freshwater to marine salinity gradient to study organic matter... | ecosystem: Environmental > Aquatic > Marine > Coastal ...
GTTACATCTGCCACAGTTGCGCCAACTGCTGCAGACTGTGCGCCGCCAAAATTACCATTTATTTTACTGTAGACAATGTTCAACGCCCCTGCTGTCGTGCGTCTGCAATTAGCTCTAAACGCTAAAGCCTTACCCGAGAAGCCTTTTAGATTCATACGCCACCCGTTCGGGGTAGCCGTAGATGTGTGTATCAGTTTGCAGCCGCTAAACGATAACACGCTATTTGCGCTGATAGCCTCAAATCCACCCACGCTAGACGCAAAGCTAATGCCGCCAAGCAGGTCTACACTTGTATCAACATACGCCCCAAACGTCACAACATTAGATGCACGAACACCATTGCTCGCTGCCAGCATTGCAGCTTCCGTGTTGTAGTTGCGGCCATTCCAATAGTGCAGAGTGCCGTCCTCATAAAGATAAGGCGTTGCGCCGTTGTCTGTAGCTTCTATCGTGTTTCTGTTGCCAAATCGTTGACTTATCCAGCCTAAACCATTGGCTGCCAATACATTACGGACAGCAGCAACGAGCGGCGAAATAGAGCCTGCGACTAAGGTACTCACAGCATCAGTGTCCCGTTGATTGATAGTTCTAAAACTTGTTGCTTGTGAGGGCGTTAAAACAATGCTTGTGATGTAGCTGCCAAGCCATGCCCCGTTATCGCTAATCAAATTGAATTTCGACGAATCTGCAAAAGCAGCACGAGTCAGCGTAGTTGTTTGGCCTGTCGTGTAATTGACACTCGCAGCATCGGTTGTCTGCCCCGAACCCGCCCATGTGATTGTGGCAACATCGGCGGAACGAGTACCAGCCGTTAAGATTGGCGATGATGCGTTAGTGCCCGTTTCGATTTGTGCGTGCCAGAAATTGTAAATAATCTGTGATGCACTCGCACCTGAGCCACGGCCAGCATAAGTGCCGTCTGTTGTTGTTCTGAGTTGCAGGGTCATCGCGGCAGTTGTTGTCGGCTTCATCAAAAACTTAACGCGATACCAGCCGCCCGATAGTGTTTCGATGCTGGTCGCTGCCGATGAGTTGATACCAGCCGTTAGGATTGCAGGGCTACCAGAAGCATCCCAGTCAATGCTCAAACCCTGCACCGCGACATAGCCACCACCGCTATAAGTGATTAAAGTGTAACGAATTGCGCCTTTTTTCAGAATCATAGAGACTTGATAATCACCTGCGGCAGCAGGTGTAAACGCTAAATTACGCCCTGAATCAGTTGCGCCTGTCTGTGTTACAGACGTGCCATCTGTTGCAGAATTAGGCGTAGAAATGCCCGTTGTGAGAGTTTGACCTGAGCCTGACCAGCCCGTGCCATTAAGCGTTGTCGGGGCTTGGACTAGGTTTGTTGCAGCATTTTCTAATAAAACGCCTTTGTTTGTTTTACGCAACACGTTAGTCGCAAATGTTTCGTAAATGCCTGAATTATTAAGAGCTAATGCGCTAGAGGCTCGGCTGTACGTTACAGCATCAAACGCTTGAAAATCAGAACGCACGACACCTGATAGCAAATTATCGGTACTTAGAAAATTGAAATAACCGCCAGCAGTTTGAATCGCGTTAATAATCTCAGGGTCAGTACCGCCTAATTGAACAGACAAAGCAGCAGCGCGAGCGTGTACGCCAGCGTCATCGGCGGTCTGCTGCAGTGCGGTGATTAGTGATGAGCTAGGATAGGTATTTACATAAGTTGCTACAGTAGCTACGTTTTTATAAAGCTCATAAAAAGCATTGTCGGGAGCGGCTTTTGGCACATAAAAATACTTATTAGTCGTGCTGTTTGTCGCTGTTATGCCGTCACTTGTTGTCGTAAAAATAAAACCTGCTGCTGCGGCTATTTCTGCTGATATAGCCGATTCGTCAGCGTAATCACTGGCTAAATTTTTACTATTTTCAGCATCTGTTTTGTCAGCAGTGGTCTGAGTTACATCTAAAGCGGTTTGCTCTGCGGTGGCTTGAGCCTGATTTTTAGCTGTTTCAGCATCGTTTTTGTTATTTGTAGTCTGCATCACATCCAAAGCAGTCTGTTGAGCGTCTTGATTAGTTTGCTCTGCCGCATTGGTCGCAACTTCTGCGGCTTCAACAGCTTCATCTCTAGCGGCATTAGCTTCTTGAATCACTAATTGAGTATTAGGAGGTACAGAAACTTCACGAACAACAACAGGTTGACTATTTAATATCGCTTGAGTAATCATATTTTATAATCTCGTAAAACAAACTAAACCATAACTTAAATACGAAACAGTATTATCGGCTTGGGTTACTTTTAATGAATACTCTGCCAATTTACCTGTCGCAGATACAACAATATCACCGTCATCGCGTTCAATAATGCCTGCTGTTACTGTGCCTGTGCGCGTTAAATTCGTGGTTAAACTATTATTCACTTCGGAGGCTGGCACGTTTATTGTTATTTTAGTTAAATCAACAACGGTTATATGGCCGCTGGTTGTGCTTAACGTCAAAATAACATCGTCACTGTCATTATCTACCTTGATTACTAATTCAATATTAGCATCAGAAACATCAACAGGCGTGCCGTCTTCTGTTTGCCAAATAAATTGGGGAGGAAATGGCCCATCTGCACCTATTTCAAAAATCATGTCTTGTCTTAACGCTGGCATATTGCCCCCAAAACAAAAAAGGCCGCATAAGCAGCCTTGTTGATATTTCTAATTACGTTACAGTACCTAAAATACTGCCTGTATTTTGCCAAGTAATAAAACTATTGCCATGTATTGCATCACCTGCAATACCTCCAACACCCGGCGTAAATGATGACGGATATAATGGGCTATATCCATTTTCTCCGTTTTGTGCCAAATCACCACCTTTGCCACCATTTGCTGTATATCCAAACGGTGATGGCGTTGATTTACAAAACTTTATACCTGCATCGCCTCCTTGTGTTTTTGTTGCTGTTGTACCTGCTGTTTCAAAGTTTGAGTCAGTGTAATAATATTCAACACCATCCAAAAATTGCTGAATATAGCCACGCGCACCGCCGTGGCCAATTGGCGCACCACCACCACCTGCCCCTGAATATTCAGAGCTAAGGTCATCACCTAATAATATTGATACACCAGCCCCACCACCACCTGCCCCACCACCAATTGTACCGTTCGTATTATCTATAATAATTGGATAGTCAACTAAAAGTGCATTACCACCATCTTCACCATCTTCACCAATTGAAAAAATTTCTTCATCTATTCTTGGTGAACTGTTTAATGATTGATAATACCAACAAGCATCAGCACCTTTACCACCACGCCCTGCAATTAGTCCTTTATTAATTAAAATAATGGTTACACCGCTTGGCCATCTGTCATCAACAGTTAAGGCGTAGTTAGATACTGTAGAGCCTGTAATAAAAACATCTTCAAGTATTTCAAAATTAACCGTTATACCTTGGTCTGGGACACCAAACTCATTAACAAAATAATCATAAAGATTAACGTCTACATCGTCCAAGATTGGAATATCGTAACGATTGCTAATAGGTATATTTACACTGACCTCTTGGGCTTTATATTTAATATCATCATTATCTGTGGGTTGTGCGTAAACCACTTCAAAAGGCACACTTTCAATAGCCCCCGATACCCTTTGTATTTTTCTAGTTTCTGCAATAAATAAATCACCGACTTTTAATTGCAAAGCTGGCACTAAATTAAATTCAATAACTCGCGGCGCGTCCCGATAGGTTTTTATTAACGAATCAGCCAAGGCATTAACGCGACCTAAACTCGTTTTTTTGAACCAACGGCTGTATATTTTTTTGAATGGATTTGTACCATATTGCAATGCACTAATTGCATCTAAGTCGGGCGTAGCCACTCGCAATTCATAGTTTTTTAAGTCGTCGATTTTTTCGGTCGGCTTCTTTTGTGCAAAGTATATTAACGCAGTCGCAATACGTTGCGTGGTATCTGTTTTTACGTCGATTGTTTTGCTTAAAAAATGGCTTTCGTCGGTCAATACTGGCAAGCCATCAGGCAATGGCTTAACAGCTCTAAACGGTATTTGTTGCTCTAATTCGTCCCACCACACACGACACAAGCCTTGTTCTGTTAGCTCGCCGATTAGTGTATTTATGCCTGTTGGCTCTGTTATTTCAGCATTCCAAACGCCTGCTAAATAAGCTGTAGACTCATCATCCCAAGCGTCTTTATCAATATAATCTGTACTTATGCCCGAGTATGTTGTTAATAGCTCATAAATAACATCTTGTATTTTTTCATCATCAAAAATACCCACTTCTTGTGCTGTGTCATCTGCGCTGTGAACTTCAGCAGTTGTATTGCTTGCGCCTCTAGTAACTGTAAATGTATCGCCCGAACGCGAATAGACAACCACTTCACCACTAATCGCTAATTTGCCCGATGTTTTATATTCCGCACCAACACCACTCGGCACTAGAGTAAATGACGTGTCAGTATCGCTAATATCGGCACTTAAACGCCCGTTTGAGGGCTTGGGAAATAGTGCTTTTTTGTCGTCTGCTAGTTTTAAAATGTCTTTAGCAACAACTGTTACATCGTCGTTTTTGCTAATACCATCTAATCTATCAATAACATAAACACTGTCAACAAAATTGCTCCAATCAAAAACGGCAGTGAGATAACCACGGCGCACCCTAAGCACGCGGTTCTCATAATATGGATTACGCGCCTTAAATTTTCCCCAAAACGTCCCGCTGTTTGTGGTGTCATAGGTGCGTTCCTGCCAATAAGGGTCTATTTCTGTGTCTGGCCACGGTGCGTCTATAAAATTAACTCTAACACTACCACGCACACCCAAACCCTTACCTGGCGTAATCTCTTGGCTGGCAAAAGACACGCTTTTTATTAAAGGAATGGCGTTAATGCCAACGGGAATTGATGCGTTTTTTTCGCAAAATCGGTAAGTTTTGATGGTTTTATCAAAGTTTGCAGGGTCATTACACGTTGAATAAGTGTTATGACATTTATCATCGCCTGTTTGTGTTGCTGTACACGCACCAATGCCTGAGCGTAACGCGCAAAAATCCATATCTAATTCAATAAAAACGGTGGGGATATGGCCTACTTTTGCACTTTCTACCGCGTAACTCATAGCACCCCCGATAGCAGGCAATTAACAGGGATATTTAGATTTTGGCGATAGTTTTCGTCTATCGGTGCATCGGGAATGTCACCGTCTGTTTCGCACCAACACGCATCGGCTGGACGGTCTGTGTGATTCCAACTAAACAAAAACGGGTATTTTTCAGCGTGCAAAATAAATGGCTCGACGTGTTCACGATACCAATTTGCAGGAATGGCCTTGTTTAAAATGGTTGTTTTTGCGCCACGCGAGGTAATAGCACGCCCAGCAAATTGGCCGCCTTCAGTTTTTTGATTTATTATTGTGTTTTTTCGAGCTTGATGTGGCAGCACAAAACTGGGCGGCATACCGCGATATAAATTAAACGCCTCGCCGAACATCAACACGCCGCAATAAAAACCTGTAGTTGTTAAGTTAAAATAAACTCGCCAATGCGTTGCAGACACACTACCAAAAAGGCTAATTTTTAATTGGTTATCGGTAAGGGTGGTTGATGTTGTAGCGTCAAGCCAGCTTGAGCCGCTATCAACAGAGTATTGGAGTTTAACTGTGCCGCCGATTGCGCCTAAATTGTGACGATAAATAGCAAAATAGTCGGCTGTTACTGCACTGTCAAAAACAGCGGTGATAGTTTGCACACCGCTTGCCGTCGGCGACCAATAGCTTGTAGTACGCCAGTCATAGGCATTGGCCACACTAAAGCCTGCTGACTCAGTAGATGCTGTGATGCTGTCAACAAGTGGCGATGTAAGCGCATTGTCGTAAAAAATATAGGCTTTACTCATGCCGCAATAAACCTCAAGTCTTTAAATTCTTTGCCGTCGGCACGCACTTCGTCAATAAAATCAATAAGCTGACGACCGCTTAACATTCTGTCTTCAGGCACACGAATATAAGTGACGTTAGTGTCTGCCAATTCTTGTGCGCGTTGCTCTGAACGCGGAACAACATCATTAGACGATGACAATGCCGACGGCGCACCGCCTGCCACACTTGAAGGACTACTGCCACTTAATACGCCTTGCGCCATGCTTGCGCCAAAAGCAATCGCTAAGCCAGCGGCCGCAACACCTAATGCAGGGCCAATAAACGGAATGGGGGCAAGCGCGGCATAAGCACCTGTCGCTGCGCGGTAAGTATTAACGCCGATTTCGTACAATGCTTGGGCTTTTTGGATGGCTTGGGCAGCTTTAGCGGCCTTGCTTTGGCCTTGAGCCATTGAATTTAAGCCATTTTGAAAGAAGCTAACATTTGCTGCCATTTGCGCTTTTTTGGCTTCTAGCTCTACATCGCCATTAGTGACAACTTTGTTAATACGATCTTGGTCGAGTAGCAGCCATGAATTGTTAAATTCTTGTTGGGCGTTGAGCTTGTAGACGTTGGCGGCATCCATTGCGACGAGTTCAGAGTCAACCAGCGCGAAAAATGCGTCGTTTGCGGCAATTTCATTTTCATTTTTTGCGTTGTTTTCGTAGACTTTCGCTGCATCCATTGCAACAAGCTCAGAATCAACTGTATTGAAAAATTCAGTATTTGGGTCAATAGCTTTTTTATTTTGTAAAACTGAAGGTTTAGCTTCTTTATTTTTTTTATCTTCTTTTTCTTGGGCAGCTCGCCGCGATTTCTCAATCGCTAATGTGTTTTCGTATTTATTTTGAGCCTCTAGCCACAATAATGTGCTTTCAAAAAATTCATCATTAGCAGACTTTGCATCTGTTGCCGCTGCGCCGACACCTGTCCAAATTTGTATGAGCTCTGTAATGCCTTTATTATATTTTTCTTCTGCTGTGTTATCCGCCCAAACTGCCTCCAAGGCTTTCCATGCGGGTTGTGCCCCGAAAGGATTTTCAACGGCCGCCTGCAAGCCAAGCCTAACAATCGCCAAGGCTTTACCCATTTTCTGCTCAATACCTGTTGCAACAATATCGACCACTTTATAAATAGTCATAAACGACTTGATTGTGCCACTAATGACTGCGCCGACATCTTTAGCAAAGCTACTTCCCGATGATGTTGCAATACTTTCGCTTTTTGCTGCCAAATCAGACAAAACAGGGATTAGCTCTGTTGCGATTTGCTGCCACAATCCTGTTGTCGCGAACTTCATATTGTCTATTGCATCATTAAAAGTACCTGCCGCGTTCGATGCGTCTGTACCCACAACAAGGTTTAATTTTGCGGCTTTATCAGTCAACTCTTGAATTGCGCCACTACCCTGCTGCAAAGCAGGCAAAAGAGCTGGCCCTGCTGATTTACCTAGCAAATCAATGGCGACATTAGACTGAGTTGCGCCTTGCTCCATTTTTGCCAGTTCGTCCGATACGTCCATCATCACATCGGCCGCGTTACGCATTGCCCCGTTTTGATCACGCACTGAAATGCCTAGCACGTCAAACAAATCTGCCTGAGCTTTGCTGCCTTCTGCCGCCGCAACCATGTTTTCGGACAGTTTTTGCAAGCCGCCCGTGTAGTCCTGTAGTGTTGCATCACTAAAATGTAGCGCGTATTCCATTGCGCTAAGTGCCTCAGCTGTTTGATTGCTACGAGCCGCAACATCAGCAAGCCCATCGGCATAGTCGATTTGCTCTTTGATTCTGTCTTTTATGCCATCAATGGCAAATGCGGCAGCTAAAGCCGCACCAATAGCTAAGGCTTGGCTTTGAATCGTATTGCTGGCATCTTCAGTAACAGCAGTAACGTCATTCATTGCGTCTTGAGCTGTTGCTGGAGCTTGAGCCATGCCACGGTCAAATGCCGTCGATTCGGCACTAAGGCTGATATGCAAAGCCCCGATCTGTACGCCATTTGCCATGATTTTTACTCAATAAAAAACCCGCAAAAGCGGGTTATTTCTTATCAAAACGACTGAAAAAGCTCTCAATCTGTGCTTCAACTTGCTCATCTGATAGCTCAGATTTGTGTTTTGGCTTGTACGACATAAAATCATCCGACCGTTTAGCCGCTTGATTCTTGCCCCGATTGACGTTAAACGTCATTGCCAACAGCTCGGCATTGCGCCTATCCGCCCTTAACTCACCAAAATGCGTCAAGTTAAAACAGGCTTGCCATGTGCAAAACTCGGCAACATCCATTGTTGCCTTCAACTCTCTCACTGTGCGCCCTAAATGTCCTGCCAATAAAAACCAGAACTGTTCTTCAGGACGCTCTAAGAGTTTTTTTCTTCTGCCTCGACACTATCGGCCAACATTTTGTTGATTTTCAACGATGCTTGAATGAGTCGCTGAATTGCCGCGCCATGCAATTTACCAATATCGTCAAAATGCTCAGGCGTAAAAACAGAATTGCCGTCGGTATCAGTTGTCGAAAAAATCAACACCATCGTGCCAAAGCCTTCTGTTTTATCGCCTTGTTTTTTTGACTGTTCGCGCCACGCACTATTCATCAGCTCGCGTTGTGCGCCTGTCATCACGTTGACGCGCAATACCACACCATCGCCAAATTCAGGCATCGGCATATCTTCAAACGGCAACTTGCCAATCGTTGCAAAAATAGCAGCCGCTAAAGCTAATTTAGACATGATTAAACCCGTGTATATGGAGATGCGCCGCTAACTTTTAGCGTGACCGTTTGACGTAAAATGTCATCCATGTTGGATGTTGGCTTGATGTTAGTAACAATGGCTTTAAATGCACGGTAGTCGCCATTTCGATATAAAAAGCGATAATCGACAGGCGCGCTGACTAACAAATCATCTTCAAGCAACTCTTGCGCGGCACTACCTTCATCAAAAATAATATCTAATTCGACATTACCCGATTCAATTAAGTCCGCACCTTCAAACGCTTTGTACGGATCAGGGCTTGCGCCATCGTATTGATCAATCGTTGTGACATCAATCGTGCCACGCGACTGATCTGGCGGTGTCATGCCTTTGCATCCACCAATGGCTGTCCAAGTTAAGACTTCGGAGACTAAAGCCCCACGTTGAAATTTTGCACCTTGTACATGTACGGTCATGTTGTTTGCTCCCAAATGACAAAACTAATCATAATAACGTGTGACTGTACTGAATCTTCAAAACTGTACGCGTCACTCAAAACCGAACAACTCGGTAAAATGGTTTGTGCTTCCATTGCTGTAATTACGTCATCTTTTAAGCGTTTAACTTCATCGTAATCGGCTGAAAAAATGTACGCATCAAATTGAATCTTGCTATCACCACTAAAGCCGCTATCGATTGAATTTTCCTTGATGCTGCTAGGCTCGGTGTAAACTAAAAAAGGTCTTTGCGTTTTTTCGGGTGCATAATTTGGAAAAACGCGCGAATTAAAAATGCTTTTAACGGCATCAAAAAAAGCGGTACTAGCTTGCATTTTGCGCCCCTAATCGTCTCGCCTCAGCTTCTATGCCGTCAGCTAATAATCTTGATACTTCGGCTAATGCTTCGTCTTTTTTGGACTCATAAGCAGGCAATAAAAAGCGTTTAGGCATAATGTATTTACCGCTTTTAGTGCGCCAGCCCCATTCTTGAAACTTGCCATAAAACGCACGGCCATCAAGAGGGATGATGTATTGAATCTGCCCCATCGTTGCCCGCTTGCCTGTTAATTTTCGCTCTTTAAGTTTGCGTTTTAGATTGCCAGGCTTAGCAACAATGATCTTTCCACGCTCTTTGAATTTATGCGTTTTTGTGCCGACTGGCGCACGGGCTTGAGCATCTACACGCACAATAACTGCGCCTACTTTTAATGCGTCACCAATAATGGTTTTTGCTACTTTTTTATTGAGTTGGTCGATGCTTGTTTCTAGTTGAGTCATGCCCAAAACAGTGACGTTTGACATTTTTACGACTCCCGAACGCCTTCACTCACCATTAAATGAAGTTCTTTATTTCGCTCACCGACGTTAATTAGCGCATGAATTGTGTAAATTTTATTGTTATAAACTGCACGCATCTTAGCTGTAATGTCGGCACGAAAACGCATTTTGATAATGCCCGTGACTTCACTGTGATTTTGCTGTGCGGCAAACAAAAACTTGCCCGACAACGGGATAATTTCGGATTGAACGGTGCAAATGGGTTGCCAGATAAACTTTTCACCACCGCTGGAATTGCGGGTTTCGGTGAGGGCTTCGATTGTGATTTTGTGACGCAATTTGCCTGCTTGAATGGCCATGTCAAACCCCTAGCTTGCGATAAGGATTCATTAAGTTTTGGCACGTTATATTGATATTAAGTGCTGTCTCCTGCTGAGCTGCGAGGTTGTCCATAAAGTCACCAACCATCAAAAGAGCTGCATGAATTAATGGGTATGCAATCAGTAACGGATCTTCTTTGTCACGGCAGCGAGGATCGCTTAACGGCCGATCTATATAATCACTGACAGCAGCTAAAGCCGTTTTGATGAACTTTTCAATCTGAGCATCTTTATCATTGATATCTAAAGGATAATTCAGCGCAACTTTTACTTCTTCAACAGTAATTGAATCGCTCATCAAAACAACCTCAACAAAAAGCCCCAATTAAGGGGCTTTATTTAATCTGCTAAATTAAGCTAACAAGTCACCTGAAACCATCGCATCAGGAATGGCAACACCGAAGCCAGCACGCATTTCGGCACGGACTGTCACTAAGTTTTTCTGGAAGTTATCAGCATCTTCTGTTGACAATTCAACAGTCACATCTTGACGTACATAACCCGTTGCACCTAAAGTCAAATTACCTAACCAGAATTTACCTTCAGCCATTGCAGAAGATAAAACAATAGGCAGCCCCCATAAAACAGGCTGAATCATGCCACCCGGTGCGCCAAGCAAATACTCACCTGTATCGGATTTTTCACGCTCAATTTTGCCCCAGTCAACAGGGTTTAATACAACCGCTTCAGGCGTAATACCACTGCCCCAAACTTGGTATTTCGCTGTATTGATCGTGTCGATTGCTAATGCTGACGGCACTGCTACTAAGCTATTACCTGCTTTCATCAAGCCGCTAAAGCTAGTGGTTGTACCGTTAATGACTTTTGCTTCTAATTTTAAGCGCACGCCATAAGCGAGACGACCTTCGATGTATGCTGCCAATGCTGGCATGTCATCTAACAGTTGTTTTGTTACACGGATCCAGTGGGCAACAACGCTGATTGTGATATTTTCAACGCCAAATGTTAAGTTAGACTGTGGTTTAGCTCCTGCTTCTGCAACTTCATCAGCCATGATGTCATAAGCAGATTCACGCAGTAACGGAATTAAATCACCTGTTACGGGTGTCCACACAATCAAATCCAATAACGCCAGTTTTAATTCAGAGGCACGATTACGCTGTACATCAATCGTCGCTAATGACGCATTTGCACCAATACCCGTAATAGAAACGATGTTACGGGCTTGAATGCCGTCAATTTGCATACGACCCTTACGCGCTTTAATCGTCGCCACTTGCTGACTGATTTCAGTATTACGCGCCAAGATTGAACCGACTGTTTTTAGATCCGCATCGCCACTACGCACTTGGTCAACCAGTTTTTGCTCCATGTCAGAGAAACGGCCAGCCAATTCAGTCACCGCTTTGGCATCGGCTTCCATTTTTTTACGGATTTCGTCAGGTAACTTGCCATTTTCAAGCGTGTCTTGATGTTTTTTGATTAACTCATCAAGGCTTTTCATGCGCTCGTTAAGCTTTTTCGCCAACGCGGTTGCGTCATCGGGTGCTTCACGGCGGTTAATTTGACGAACGGCTACTGCAATTTGATTGGTTTTAGAGCTACTCATAGTGTTTTCTCTCAAAAAAAGGCATAAAAAAAACCGCTAATCGCGGCAACATCAAGGCATTAAAACTTAAAACGATAGTTGGTCTAATACCGATTGATATTCGTTTGCATGGTTTGGCACATGCAGAACATCATCTAAACGAGCAAGCAATAAATCGGCATCATTACGAGACAAACCCATATTGATTAACAGATTATTGGCATCGTCAGCGTTACGAACAGCATTAATAGCCTCAGTAGTAGGCGTAATGCGTGCTGTTTGGTCGCTAGGTTCGTCAACTACACTGATTTCATATAAATCAATGCGTCGAATGACGCGTGAACCTGTTGCATCCTGCATCACGTCCATTGGGTTTGGTTCGTAGAAGGCGATTGATAAGCCGTCAACTGTACCATGTTGCAACATTGCACCAACATCGCTTGCTAACGACAAATTAGGTGTTAACTCGCCTTTGACTAAAAAACCTGTGTCATCTTCAAGTAATTCAACCCATTTGCCGATACGACGGGCATTTGCACCGCTAAACCAGTCCATATAACCGTGGTTGTAGTACATGTGAACCTGTTTACCGCTGGTAATGACATCAGCAAACGCGCCTTTTTCAAAACGCTCACCATGACTATTAACCGTCGCCCACTTGACCGCATAACCTTCAAACTTATAAGGCTCACCCGCTTGCGTAGGTGCGGTAAAACGCAACTCGCTAGGCACGATCTGCATCCGACGACATTGCACATCAGGCGGTTTACGGCGGTTACGGTGATGCAGCTTAGTCATGGTTAACCTCATCTTTGCTTCTTGTAGGTACTACGTTTAAAATTTTATCAATAGTGGTCATATTGCTTGGCACAAGTAACTGATCACCGTTTGGTTTTGCTTGTCGGCCTTCACTTTTACGGGCTTCGTTGGGTGTCATGAAGCCTGACAATACTTGTTTAGATACCGATTCAATACGATCTTTTAAGGTGGCTCTTAAAATTGCATCAGCATCAAACTCAATCTCGTAGGTATCCCATTCGATGCGTGGCAATAAATTAACGATAATAGATAGTTCTAATTTTTCTAAATAAGTCCGTAAAACAAACTTATAAAAGCCACTAATGATCGAATCAATGCCACTTCCCCACACCGTCGATGCTGACAGATCGTTGACTAAAACACTTGGTACACCAAACGCACGACATATTTCTTCTAAGCTAAAACGGCGAGTGGCCAATAGCTCCAAATCTTCAGGCGTTAAACTCATGGCCTCAAACTTCATGCCACCGCCTAAAACAGCGAGTTCTGTTTGGTCACCGTTAAGCAATCCATTCATTTCAGAACGTAGATCATCGCGCTGTTCTTTGTTTGGCCAGTTAGCTGCTAATAATGTGCCTGTCGGTTTTGCACCGTTTGACATTAAATGAGTGATTTTGTCATCACCAGCAATAGCCACACCGATAGATTTTTTAGCGTTGGCCAGTGGTGACAACCCCATTAAACCATTGCCAAATAATCGAATATGCCAGACTTCGGATTCTGTTAATTTTTGGCGCGTGCCGTCTAATTTTTGCCAGTGATAAATTATGTCACCGTTAAGCATTAACTCAGGCTCAATGCTGCCGCTGTTAAGTACCTGCAAACTGACCAAGCGTTTACCCATCATTCCGCGCAAAACGTAGGCATTGCCACTGGATACAAGGTTAAGCATTAACTGTTCAAAAAACTCAATGCGCGTTTGCCGACGGTTAGGACGGTGCTTGAGCAACTTGATTAAATCGTGGTTTGTTTCAAGTGTCCGATTGCCTTCGGCATCCAGTTTGTACATATTGAGCGGTAAACTAGACACTGTTTCAGCCAACAAACGAATACAGGCAAACACCGCACTAACGGTCATGGCACTGTCAAACGTCACAGGCTTTGCAGTTGTTCCTGCGCCTGCACTGGCATATTGGCGGCCACGTTTTGGCTCAGCAGGAGCAACACCAAACCATGACACGATGGATGTCCAAACTGTCATCGTTTACTCACTCTTACAAAGTCTTTTAGGTAGTCATCCATTGCTGCATCACCACTATTATCAAGGCTACCCACTTCGTCGAAGTGAATAGCGCGTGACATCGCGTTGATGAGTGCAACAGCAGGGTCGATTTTGTTTTCTGGCGCGTCTTTACGCGGAAAAATGTTGTCATTGGCGTCGGGTTTAACCGTCACGTTTGACATAGCCCATGATAAAACGGGGTCACCGTTGTGGTGCAAGCGTCCAGCACGGACTAATGATTCAATCCACTTCATCGGCTCAGACAAAAACCGCACTTGCTGCGGTATTTCTACCGTCACAATGTCAGCGGCTTGCAATCTTTGAGCAATATACACGGCGTTAAACGGGTCAAAACCCACTTCGCGCAAGTCAAATTGACTGTATTCTTCAAGAATATCTTGCTCAATTTGACCAAAATCAGTGACGTTACCAGGTGTTAATGTCAGAAAACCATCACGCGCCCATGCTAAGTACTGCCGATTGTTGGGTAATTCAGCCGTATCTTCGTTGATGTATTGGTCACTAAAAATGTAATAGTGTTGAACACCGTCAATAGGCCGTAAAAACACCTTAACTTTGCCCGCTAAATCGCTCTTACTGGCTAAGTCCAAGCCAATAAACAACGGGCAATCGGTAAACTGTTGCGGTGATAGGTACTTGTCACCACAGGCCGCCCATAGTTGCATATCCATCCATGCAGAACGCGCATTAACCCAAACACACAAATGCTTGGTCAAGAAATTCGTTTGTGCTGTTGGTTGTACCTTAGCTTTTTCACAGGCTGCCGCTAATGCGTCTTCACTGACTGACAATCCGTAATTCGGGTTGGCCTTGCGCCACACCGCTGGATCAGTCCAGTCGTCACCATCATCAATCGTGTAGATAATGCCAAAATAACGGTCATGGGTAATCTTACTTGATAGCAAATCAATGACGGTTTGCCGCTCGCGGTAACACACGCCATGCAAGTCAAAGCCCGCCGTGGTAATCATGATCACGATTGGCTGTTCACGCGCCCCTGTTGCCGACTCAAGAACGTCTAACATCTCACTAGACTTATGCGCATGAAGCTCATCGACTAACGCACAATGCACATTCAGCCCGTCTTGATTGCCGCCTTGGTCACGCGACAATGCCTTGAAAGAGCTGGCACTGGTCAAGCTAAAAATAGAGTGCTGACCTGTCTTAATCTCAAAGGCGGCTTGCAGCTTAGGCAGGCGGTTGACCATGCGTTGTGCTTCTTCCCACACAATACGCGCTTGGTCACGCGTGGTTGCCGCGCTGTAAACTTGCGCCCCTTGCTCACCTTCAATAAAACCACAGTACAGGCCAATGGCTGCCAATAATGTTGACTTGCCATTCTTACGCGGCATTTCAATGTAGGCGTAACGATAACGACGACGACCATCGGCATCACACCAGCCAAATAAATTGGCAACAATAAAAATCTGAAACGGTTCTAGTGTGATTCGCTGCCGAGCCGCCGCCCATTTACCTTGGGTATGTGGCAACAATTCAATAAATCGGCAGACGTGTTCTACTTTTTCAATATCAAAACGCCACACCAATTCTGTATTAGCAAGATCATTTAAGAAGCGTTGACACGATTGCTGTACATAAACGCAAGCCGATAATTTACCCGCCGTGACATTCAGCGCGTACTCGGTACATAGCGCGGCATAGTCACGATTTTTCATTTATAGGCTCTATCAATCAGTGAATTTTGAGTGCTTCAAATTCGTTAAGCGGCACTTCACCCAATAAAGAAAGTTGACGGGCTTCAACCTTAATGCTTGAACGTGCGGCAGGACTCAAACCAAACTCACGCCCTGTTTTAATAATCATTTCTTGCAAACGACTACGAACGGACACCCATGCCGACATCATCTCAAAACCATTAGGCGTGGTAGCAACCCATTTTTCAGCTTCAGGAAACTTTTCCATAAGCGCGGCATACTTCGCCATATTGTCGCAGTGCATGGAAAACAAATCACCATCAATCAAACTAATCAAGCCCATGCTGACTAATTGTGGCCCTAGCGTTTGCCAATGTTTTTTACCGTTTTTACATAACCAATGGGGCGCATCAGGCAAGCCAAGAACGGCATCAGGGCCGTGAGTATCACGGTCGCCACGCAACTTAGTTCCTTCTAAGATTTTTTGTTGTGCGGGCTTTTTAGGTCTGCCTGCTGCCATTTTTAACCTCTAATCATATCAATGGGGAATACACCCCCCTTCTAATTTTGACACCGTATGAAAATGGA
>Ga0075464_10000581_pt1 | contig 16096 bp, 13 predicted proteins | sample DEB19_08_DNA_5_FD_75068 | JGI IMG/M metagenome (GOLD analysis project Ga0075464, IMG submission 75068) | Aqueous microbial communities from the Delaware River and Bay under freshwater to marine salinity gradient to study organic matter... | ecosystem: Environmental > Aquatic > Marine > Coastal ...
ATCAAGGGGTTTGGCTGGGTAATCAAATTGGTTTGTTTGCAAGCAAAAAGCTAACTAAACACTTATTTGCCTTTAAATAGTAGGGATTGTTCAAGCAATTTGCCGATTAATATTTATATTTATCCATTATTATTTAGGCAATTATCATCTAATATTCTTACAATTTATCCAATGTCAAATAGAAGGAAATTTTTACAAAACTCGGCTTTACTATCTGCTGGACTTTTTACAAAAAACACAATGCCTAGCTTTTTCTCATCGAATGAGTATCCTAGTAATCGTCCAATACTAAGTAAAAGGAAATTCACAAGTGCATCCTTAGAAAAATATATCTCAAAACAAAAAGGAGCAATAAAAGATCCTGTTATTTCATGGCTTTTTGAAAATTGTTATCCTAATACCTTAGATACAACTGTCGAATTTGAAATGATCAATAACCAGCCCGATACCTATGTAATTACGGGGGATATTGATGCAATGTGGTTGAGGGATAGTACTGCACAAATAACTCCTTATTTATCTTTTATCAAAGAGGATATGCCACTTAGATTATTGGTAGAAGGGGTCATTAACAGACAAAAAAAATGCATATTATTAGATCGTTATGCAAATGCTTTTTATAAAGATGTGAAAAAGGAGAGTGAGTGGAAAACTGATATTACCGAGATGAAGCCTGGTATACATGAGCGTAAATGGGAAATTGATTCATTATGTTATCCTATTCGACTTGCGCATCAATATTGGAAAATGACTGGTAAAACGGAAGTTTTTGATCAGGATTGGTTGCAAACAATACAATTAACTGTAAAAACTTTTAAAGAACAACAACGTAAAAACGGAGATGGACCTTACACATTTCAGCGCCCTACTTTTTGGGCTACCGATGGAGTGCCACTAAGTGGTTATGGCTATCCTACAAAACCAGTAGGCTTGATTTGTTCCATTTTTAGACCTAGTGATGATGCAACTATTTTTCCTTTTTTAATACCCTCTAATTGCTTTGCGGTGGTTGCTTTACGACAAGCGGCTGAAATGTTAGTTGCAATAAATAACCAAAAGGAATTGGCGAACGAATGTATTCAATTAGCAAATGAAGTGGATGCTGCAATTCAAGAATATGGTATTGTTTCACATCCTAAATTTGGAAAAATATATGCGTATGAGGTGAACGGATTTGGCAGTTATAATTTGATGGATGACGCGAATGTGCCAAGTTTATTATCACTCCCTTATTTAGGGTATTTAAAAGCGGATAATGAAGTATATCAAAATACAAGACGCTTTGTGTTAAGTGATTCGAATCCTTTTTTCTTTAAAGGTAAAGCTGGGGAGGGTATTGGTGGACCGCATGCAGGTATTAATATGATTTGGCCATTGAGTATTATTATGAGAGGGTTGACTTCTGATTCGACCCAAGAAATTTCCTACTGCTTAAATTTATTAAAAAATACACATGCAGATACTGGGTTCATGCATGAAGCTTTTCATAAAGATGATCCAAAAAACTTTACCAGAAAATGGTTTGCATGGGCGAATACTTTGTTTGGAGAATTTATCCATCAAATATCAATGACTCACCCAGGTATTTTAAATAGTTGATAGTACATCTTGAAAAAATAAACATGAAAAAGAACTTAATTATAATAACGGCATTATTGATGTCTCAATTTGTACAAGCACAAATTAGTAAGGATGCGGCGATGCATCAATTTGTTGGTAAGCTACTTGCTAAAATGACATTGCAAGAAAAGCTTGGACAATTAAATTTGCCAGCTTCAAGTGATTTTGTAACTGGACAAGTAAGTAGTTCAGATATTGCATCTAAAGTAATTGCTGGTTCGGTTGGAGGGGTTTTTAATATACGTTCTGTAACTAAAATTAAAGAGTTGCAAGAATATGCAGTGAATAAAACAAGGTTGAAAATTCCTTTATTATTTGGCATGGATGTGATACATGGTTATCGTACTATCTTCCCAATTCCATTAGGAATGTCTAGTACCTGGGATATGCAATTGGTGGAACGTTCAGCAAGAATTGCTGCGAATGAAGCAAGTGCCGATGGAATACAATGGACCTTCTCTCCAATGGTTGATTTAACAAGAGATCCAAGATGGGGAAGGGTTTCAGAAGGGAATGGAGAAGATGTTTTTTTAAGTTCAGCTATAGCCAAAGCAATGGTACATGGATATCAAGGAGATGATTTGTCATTACCCAATACAATTTTAGCATGCGTGAAACACTATGCATTGTATGGTGCCGCAGAAGGTGGAAGAGATTATAATACTACCGATATGAGTCGTGTGAGAATGTACAATGAATACTTCCCTCCTTACAAAGCAGCAGTGGATGCGGGTGTTGGTTCTGTCATGGTTTCATTTAATGAAGTGGATGGAATTCCTGCATCAGGTAATAAATGGTTAGTAGATGATGTATTAAGAAAGCAATGGAAGTTTAATGGGTTTGTAGTTTCAGATTATACAGGTATACCTGAAATGATGGCACATGGAGTGGGTGATTTTCAGGCGGTGAATGTAAAATCCTTACAAGCAGGAGTGGATATGGATATGGTTGGAGAAGGCTTTTTAACTACACTCACAAAATCTTTAAAAGAAGGAAAAATTAAACAAGCACAAATTGATAAAGCTTGCGAAAGAATTTTAGAAGCAAAATATAAATTGGGATTATTTGATGACCCTTATCGTTATTGCAATGCACAACGTTCTGCAACTGAAGTATTCACTGCTGCCAACAGAGCAGAAGCAAGAACCATCGCTGCACAGAGTTTTGTGTTACTAAAGAATAATAATGTATTGCCGCTTGCAGCAAATAAAAAAATTGCATTGATAGGACCATTGGCAAATGCGAAAGAGAACATGACAGGTACCTGGAGTGTTGGTGCTGATAATACAAAATCAATAACAGTTTTAAAAGGGCTAACAGATGCATTAGGAGGCAATGCCAATTTGGCGTATGCGAAAGGTTCTAATTTGGACGATGATATCGAATTAGAAAAAAGAGCAACAATGTTTGGTAAGGAAATACCTAGAGACAACCGTACAGCCGATGAGATGATACAAGAGGCATTAAAAGTGAGCGCAGGTTCCGATATTATCGTTGCTGCTTTAGGTGAAGGTGCCGAAATGAGTGGAGAAAGTGCATCGAGATCTAATTTAGATATCCCCGAAGCTCAAAAACGATTATTAAAGGCACTAGTTGCCACAGGCAAGCCAGTAGTGCTCGTTTTATTCACCGGGCGTCCTCTAGCATTAAACTGGGAAGCGGCGAACGTTACGGCCATTTTAAACGTATGGTTTGCAGGTTCTGAAGCTGGTGATGCGATTGCAGATGTATTGTTAGGGAAAGTAAACCCATCTGGCAAATTGAGTATGTCCTTTCCTCAAAATGTAGGCCAGGTGCCGCTTTATTATAATCATAAAAATACGGGACGTCCTTTAGGTACTTGGTTTGAAAAATATCGTTCCAATTATTTAGATGTAAGTAATGAGCCATTGTATCCTTTTGGATTTGGATTAAGCTATAGCCAGTTTGAATATGGAAAGATGGAATTGTCGTCTACGCAATTAAAAGGCAACCAAACCTTGCGTGTAGCTGTTGAAGTGAAAAATATTGGTAAGGTTACTGGAAAGGAAGTGGTACAGTTATATATTAGAGATATGGTAGGAAGTATTACAAGACCGGTTAAAGAATTAAAGGGTTTTGATAAGATTGAACTTGCACCAGGGCAATCTAAAAAAGTGGTTTTTGAACTTACACCAGCATCCTTAAAATTCTATAATAGTGAATTAAAGTTGGATTGGGAGTCAGGCGATTTCCAGATTATGGTAGGCCCCAATGCGAAAGATGTAAAAACTGCTCAAGTGAATTGGGTCAAGTAATTAGTTCGTTAAATTAGTAAATAGAGAAGTAAATAGAGAAGCAAATAGTTGAACGACTAAGTGTGCGCCTGAATACATTATAAAATTTTATATTGTATAAATCTTGTTAATTATTATTTTCAAATTCTGATTCTGAAAAGGTTTTACTTGTAACTTTAGGAATGCCTCTAAATATAACATCAAGTAGTCTAGGCCTTTCAAAATACAAAGGAGTATGGTCTAAGCCTATTGTAAAACATTTATTGAAAAGAACTTTATTTGGTGTTAAGTCATCTGAGATTGATTTCTTTTTAGCACAAGGACTATCTGCTTCTGTAGATAAATTATTAGACGACACTGCTGCTTATCCAGCGCCACCATTAAACGATTATAACACTACTACACTTGTTGATCCGACTGTTGCAATTGGTAAAACATGGGTAAATGACCCTAGTACGGATGGGAACATAAATTTTGCGCGTCGACGAACTTATAAAAAATGGTGGGTAGGAGTGGTCTTAAATCAGGATCGAACAATTAGAGAGAAATTAACGCTGTTTTGGGCGAATCATTTTAGTACCGAAGCGGATACCATTAACTACGCCCACCACGTATATTGGCATCAAGAATTATTAAGAAGAAATTGTATTGGCAATTTTAAAAAAATAATTAAGGCCGTGACAATCGATGCAGGAATGCTTAGGTACCTTAACGGTTATTTAAATACAGCGACTGCTCCAGACGAGAACTACGGGCGAGAACTACAAGAACTTTTTACATTGGGTAAAGGCAATGGTGTAAATTATACCGAAGAGGATGTTAAAACTGCAGCTAAAGTACTTTCGGGATGGAGAATTAACAGTAGTTATGTAGTCTATTTTGATTCAACCAAACACGCCACAACGAACAAACAATTTTCCGCCTACTATAATAATAAAGTAATTACAGGAAAGACTGGTGTGAATGGCGCATTGGAGACCGATGAATTAATTGACATGATTTTTGAGCGACCAGAAGTGGCTAAGTTTATCTGTCGGAAATTATATACTTGGTTTGTTTATTATTATATAGATGCTACAGTTGAAAAAAATATTATTGAACCGCTCGCAGCTTTGCTGGTTGCCAATAATTTTGAAATCAAACCAGTATTAAAAGTTTTATTGGAAAGCGAACATTTTTATGATGCTTTATATGTTGGTTGTCAAATCAAAAGCCCTATTGATCATACCCTAGGATTTTTGCGCGAAACCAGCGTTGCTTTCCCGGATCCCATTACGGATACGGTAGATACTTATTTTCATTATAATAATATTGTTACTCAATTAATTAATGCAGGTCAGGAGCCTGCAGAACCGCCAAATGTTTCAGGATGGCCGGCTTATTATCAAGTACCTAATTTTAGTGAACTTTGGATAAATGCGGATACCTTGCCAAAGCGAAATAAGTTCACGGACTTAATGATTGAAACGGGTTATACTAGGAATAGTAAAAAAATAATTTTAAACACGGTTGCATTTGCGAAAGAGATTTGCCCTACGCCAAGTGATCCGAATTTGTTAACAGAATCCTTGTTTAGTCATCTTTTATCAACTGACATTGCTACGGCATCAAAGATGAGTTTAAAGAAACAATTGTTATTAAGTGGTCAGGATTCTGATTATTATTGGTCAGATGCATGGAATACTTATTTGGCGGCACCTACTACGATTAATTTTAATCTTGTCAATAACAGATTAAAGGCGATGATTAAATACATTATGAATTTACCAGAGTATCAATTAGCGTAATATGAAAAGAAGAAACTTTTTAAAAACTTCGGTTGCTTTTATTACGCCAACAATAATTAGTGGAAACCCCATTCATATTTTTGACAATGATCATCCAATTTTAAATCCACAAGTTTTAGCGAATGTGAACAATGACAAAGTACTTGTTATTATTCAACTTAGTGGGGGTAATGATGGCTTGAATATGGTGATTCCTAAAAGTGATTATGGGAAATATTATAATGCAAGAACAAATATTGCAATTCCAGAAAGTAGTATCCTTAAATTAAACAATTATGATGCTACAGGATTACATCCTTCTATGACAGGTTTGCAAAGTTTGTTTAATGACGGCAAATTGAATATTGTTCAATCCGTTGGATACCCAAAGCCAAACTACTCTCACTTTAGAGCTACTGATATTTGGATGTCGGCTTCGGATAGTGATCAGTATTTAAATACAGGTTGGGCGGGGAGGTATTTGGATTATACTTATCCAAATTATCCAGACCAATACCCAAATGATGTAAATCCGGATCCATTAGCCATTCAAATTGGCTCTATCACTTCTTTAACCTGTCAAGGTCCGGTAGTGAACATGGGTTTAAGTATTTCTAATCCTAGCTCTACCTATAATTTATTAGATGGGGTGGATGAAGTGTTGCCTAATACCAATGGGGGGTATGAATTAAGTTTTATTAGAACGATTGCAAAGCAAACCAATAAATATGCTGCAAGATTAAAACAAGTATCAGATAGCATTACACAACAAGGCACTTATCCTGCAAATAATTCTTTGGCATCTCAATTGAAAATTGTAGCGCGCTTAATTAAAGGGGGATTGCAAACAAAAATATATTTAGTTTCTACTGGAGGATTTGACACGCATTCGAGTCAGGTGGTTGCAGGAGATACCGTAAAAGGGACACATGCGAATTTGTTGAACGGACTTTCGGAATCGATCAAAGCATTTCAAGAGGATTTAAAAGGGCTGGAAGTAGAGGATAGAGTAATGGGTATGACTTTTTCTGAATTTGGACGTCGGATAAAATCAAATGCAAGTGGCGGAACAGATCATGGTGCAGCTGCGCCATTGTTTTTATTTGGTAAAAATTTAAGAGGGGGTGTATTTGGAACCAATCCGGATTTGCCAGTAACTGCTACCGTGAATGATAATATTCCGTATCAATATGATTTCAGAAGTGTATACAATTCCATTATTCAAAATTGGTTTTGTGTGTCTGAAACAAATGCATTGCAAGTGATGTATAAGAAGTTTCCAATTTTACCAATCATTAATGCAAGTGTATGTGGAACAGCATTGGCGACTAGTGAAACCAAGGGCAATGCCATGATTACAAATTATCCAAATCCATTCACAACACGCACTCAGATTGAGTATAAAGTGGAAGCTGGGCATTCTTTATTACAATTACTAGACAGCTCAGGCGCGGTATTAAGAGTATTAGTGGATAGTGTGTTTAACTATGCAGGTACCAATAGTTATGCTTTATATGATAATAGTTTGACGCCAGGTATTTACTATATCCGTTTGCAAAATGGAGTAGAGCAGCACATTAAGTCCATTATTAAATTATAATTTTATTCCTTTCTATTAATAAGGAATAAAATCAAGTTTATTATACTGTGTAAATTAGATAAGCTAGACTATCTAATTTACACATAATTAGCTCAAGCATAATTCATCTTAATTAATAGTTTGTTCTGAAATCTTGCCTGTTGTTTTGTGTTTTAGAATTAATTTTTTCGCGCCATAATGCGTCATTTCTTCTTTTACCAAATAATGATCAGCATCGTATTCTACTAAATGGCTTTCCTTAGTCAATCCCGTTCTGCCTCTCCAAATATCTAATTGTACAGGTTCCCATAATTTAGTCTTTGCCGATTTGTAGGCTGCGTCCAATATTGAATTTACTATATAGCCATCGTAAAAAGTTTCCTTTGGAGCAACCCCTTTTTCCATAGCATTAAACATATCCATGAACATATGATTGTATCCAAGTTCATTTAATTCATCTCCAACAGGGAATAGCCAGCCACGATCACTCTCTGCTTTTTCAGCAATATAGTCACCACCTTTACCTGTAGTGAACATTTCAAAACCGGTCCGTAAAAAACTATTAATCCAAATAGTTCCCTCGGTACCCATTACTTCATCTCTTAAATCTAATCCACCCCTAAAAGTCCAACTCACTTCAAATTGACCAATAGCTCCATTTTCATATTTAACAAGACCAATTGCATGGTCTTCAGCATCGATGGGTTTAACCTGCGTATCTGCCCAACACATTACTTCCACTGGCTTAATATCTTTTCCAATATAACTGCGTGCAATTTCAACACAATGGCAACCTAGATCCAAAATACATCCACCACCTGCTTGATTGATATCCCAGAACCATTCACTGTGGGGTCCAGGGTGTGTTTCTCTTGACTTAGCCCATAACACACGTCCTATAGCACCTTCTTTGACACTCTGTGACGCTTTAATGAATTTTGGAGTATATACTAAGTCCTCTAAGTAGCCGTTAAATATGCCAGCTTCCTCTACAGCAATGAGCATTCTTTTGGCTTCTTCGGCATTGCGCCCTAAAGGCTTTGTAGTCATTACTGCTTTTTTGTGTTTGCAACATAGCATGACTGCTATTTCATGTATGTGGTTGGGCAATGAAATACACACCACATCTACATCAGGATGCGAGATCGCTTCTTCCATTTCCGTAGTCCAATGGGCGCATTGGTAATCGGCTGCAAATTGTTTTGCAGCTTCCTCGCGGCGTGCATAAATACTTACTACTTTATCCTTGCTTCGATACCCTTGTAAAGCATCTGCATAAAACCTACCAATAAAACCTGCACCTAACATTGCGATACGCATAATCTAATAATTAATTCGTCAAAAAATAATAAATAAAAAAGCCTACCCAAGTGGTAGGCTTTAAAAAGTTTTAATTAAGCAGCCACCGAAGTAGTTTCTTTTCCCTCTTTAAATGTGAAAATGAAAGCAACTAATACAGCGCCAGCGATAGCAGCAGGGTATAGCCATATGCTTGTCCAATCGTGTTGGATGATTTCGGCATTAGTTACAGCATCGATGGTTTTTGTTGCATATTTAGCTGCTACAAATCCACTATACCAAGTACCAATAAACATACCTACACCATATGTTGCAAAGGTAAATAATCCTTGTGCAGCATTTTTAATTTGAGCACCTGCTTTCTTCTCTGTATACATATAACCGGTAACAAAAAAGAAATCATAACAGATACCATGTAAAATTATCCCAGCATATAATAACCAAGTTGCATTTGCATTGCCATAAGCAAAGCATACATAACGCAATACCCAGGCAGACATTCCTAAAATAAGCATATTTTTTACACCAATTTTATTAAACAAAAAAGGAATGGCTAAGATGAACAACGCCTCTGACATTTGTCCCATTGACATTTTTCCAGGTGTGGATTCTCCAAAGAATTCTTTTAAGTAGGATCCTGCAAAACCATAATAAAAAGAAAGTGGAATGCAAATTAAAATTGCTGCAAAAAAGAAAATTTTATAAGCATTGCTTTTAAATAAAACAAAGGCATCTGCTCCAAATACAGAAGCTAGGGAAGTCTTTTCCGTACTTGCTTTTGGAGGTGTATTTGGTAATATAAAACTAAACAGACCTAATAGGGCGGATGCTCCAGCAGCAATTTGAAAAGTCATTGGATTGTCGGTAATTTTTAATTGAGTGATTACCAATCCTGCTACAATCCAGCCCAATGTTCCAAAAACACGAATCCATGGAAACTGTTTTCCTGGATCTGTCATTTGTGCAAAGGCAACACTATTGCTTAATGCGATAGTTGGCATATACATCAAAGAGTAAACTAGTATTACCCAATAAAAACCGGAAGTATGTGTCATTTGAGTAGCATATACTAAAAGTGCAGCGCCTACAATATGCAATACACCCATAATTTTTTGTGCAGCAAAAAAACGATCTGCAATCATACCAACAAAAAATGGAGAGATAATGGTAGCAATTGCGCCAGCACTATATGCGGCTCCTTTTGCTACATCTACATTCTCACCTTTAAAAGCAATATCCATATAAGGACCCATTGTTACATACCAGGCACCCCAGATATAATACTGTAGGAACATCATTGCAGATAGTAAGACACCAGTTCTTAATTTCATTTGTTTGGATTTAATCGTTAATTGGTTTATAAGCGTATTCAATATACAAATAAATCACAAATTAAGGGCCTGAAATCATCAAAAATTTAGCATTAGTTGCTAAATAAAAAAGACCCGTTCACAATTGAAGGAACAGGTCTTTTTTATGTATTAAATCTTATAATATTAAGCCTCTAATGCTTGTAATATGTCTGCTAAAATATCGTCTCTATGTTCTAGGCCTACTGAAATTCGAATCAGTCCAGGAGTAATGCTAACTGCTTGGCGTTCTGCTTCAGATAATTTTGCATGAGTCGTACTTGCAGGGTGTGAAGCAATGCTCCGGGTGTCACCAAGGTTTGCAGTAAGCGATAACATTTTTAAATTATTTAAAAATGTTCGGCCCGCTTCAATGCCTCCTTTAATTTCAAAGCACACAATACCTCCACCATTTTTCATTTGTTTTTTTGCAATCTCAAAATGTGGGTGAGAAGCTAAGAATGGATATTTTACAAAATTAATTTTTTCGTTCCCTTGTAATTGTTCAGCTATAAATAATGCATTGCTACAGTGACGTTCCATTCTTACTTCTAATGTTTCTAAGCTTTTGCTAAGTATCCAAGCATTAAAAGGGGATAGGGAGGGTCCAGTACTTCTGCAGAATAAATAAATCTCCTGAATCAGCTCTTTACGTCCAACTACAGCACCTCCTAAAACACGACCTTGTCCGTCAATCCATTTGGTAGCAGAGTGGACTACTAAATCAGCGCCTAAGTCAATTGGCGTTTGGCCAATGGGGGTAGCAAAACAATTGTCAACATTCAAAATGATATTGTGCTTTTTTGCAATTGCACTAATCATCGCAATGTCCACTACTTCCAATCCTGGATTCGTAGGCGTTTCGATATAAATCATTTTTGTATTTGGCTGTATCGCTGCTTCCCAATCGGCAGCAGTCGCTCCTGCAGCTACATAACTATATTCCATTCCATATTTAGGCAAGTATTTAGAGATCACAGTATGCGTACTTCCAAAAATAGAATTACATGATAATAGATGATCTCCTTTTTTTAATAGGGCCATAAAGGATCCAAACACTGCACTCATTCCGCTTGCTGTTGCAAATCCAGCTTCCGCATTTTCTAGGACACATAAACGGTCTACAAATTCTTTTACATTTGGATTTGAAAAACGACTATAAATATTGTCAGTTGTTTCATCTGCAAATGCTGCACGCATATCTTCGGCATCCTCAAAGCAAAAGCTGCTCGTTAAAAACAAAGGGGTAGAATGTTCTCCTTCAGGAGTACGTTCGGTTTGGGTTCTTATTAATTTTGATTGAGGATGTTGCATGTTACTTTTGTTGAAAATGTAATTTCATTTTATTAAAATAGGAGTACAAAAAATTATAAAATTTCTACGCTCCAAGTAATGGTGGCTCCAGCTGCTCTCAACGTAGCAGCTACTGAGCAATATTTTTCCATGGAAAGGGCGCATGCTTTTTCTACTTTTTCTTGCGACATGGTCCCTTTTAATTTAAAAATGATATGTATCGTTTCCCATAAAGCAGGTTCTTTGCCTTCCTGACGCTCGCCATCAATAATCATTTCAAATTGTTCAATGGTCTCTTTTTGTTTTTTTAAGATCATCACAATATCTACTGCACTACAGCCGCCCAGCGCGCTTAATAATGCCTGCATAGGCCGCACACCATTGCCGTGACCTCCTTGGTCCACTGGGATATCCATGGTAAGGGTTTGTCCAGCCTCATCGGTTGTTACAAACTGATAGTCTTTGTCTATTTGCTTTAAATGAATCCTTGCCATAGGTTAATGCTTGTTAGTGTATAAGAAGTATAAAATTTGGTACCTTTGTCAAAGGTAATTCAAATAGATACTTACTTAGCAATAGAATTCGAAAAAATGGGTCCAACAATATATCAATACAATCAACCTTTTGCGCTAGAATGCGGGGTGAGCTTACCAAAGCTAAAAATAGCCTACCATGTTTATGGGGAGTATCATCCAGGCAAAAAAGTGGCTTGGGTATGCCATGCATTAACCGCAAATTCAGATGCAGCAGATTGGTGGAAAGGGCTGATAGGAGCGGGTTATTTAATCAACCCGGATGACTATTTTATTGTTTGTGCAAATATTATTGGTTCTTGCTATGGTTCAACTGGGCCGCTAAGTATAGAGGATATTGGAGCTTCCATTAGCTATGACAATTTTCCAACTATCACAATTAGAGATATGGTTCAAGCGCATATCTTATTACGCCAACATTTAGGAATTGAAAATATTGATCTTTTATTAGGCGGAAGTATGGGTGGCTATCAAGCTTTGGAATGGGCAGTAATGGAACCTAATCGGATTAAAAAAATGTTCTTGATTGCAACGTCTCCTTCCGAAAGTGCTTGGGGTGTTGCAGTGCATACTGCGCAACGTTTAGCCATTGAGGCAGATTGTACTTGGAAGGAATCAAAGCCAAACGCAGGAGCGAAGGGGTTAAAAGCAGCACGTGCAATTGGAATGCTTACTTACCGCAACTATGGAATATTTCAAGAAAAGCAGACCGATGAAGATCCTGAAAAAATAGACAATTTTAAAGCTTCTGCTTACATGATTTATCAAGGGGATAAATTGGTAAAAAGATTCAATGCTTATAGTTATTGGTTATTGACAAAGTCAATGGATAGTCATCACTTAGCACGTAAACGTGGTGGGGATTTGATGGCCACTTTAGCGGGTATTAAAATACCTACATTTATCATAGGAATTAATAGTGATATTCTTTGTCCATTAGATGAGCAAAGATTTATGGAACAGCATATGTCCAATGCAACACTTGTGGCAATTGATTCAATGTATGGACACGATGGGTTTATAATAGAGTCGGTACAAATTTCAGCGCATTTGAAAGCTTGGTTGCAAACGCATTCATAGTAAGGTATACGAAGGGGGTATTTATAAATTCTTTAATTTTATAAAAATAATTTTATGGGTATTTTAAGACAATTGGGTGAGTATTTATTTATCGTAAAACGAGACCCAAAGGAAGAGCGCACTACTATGATGAAAGCTATGCATGGAATGAACAGACTCTCTATTTTAATTTTTCTTGTTGCAGTACTAGTGATGCTTTTTAAATTGGTAATCTTGCCTTTTTTTAAGCACTAGGTAAAGCGGCTTTATTAATTTCTTCTAATATAATTTCTGCAGCGACTTCAGTTGCTTTACTTCCTGTAAATAATATTTGCTTGAGTTGCGCATAGTCAGCAGCAATCTGCGCCTGTTTCGTAGGGTCATCTAATAGCTTTTTTAATGCTGCTACCAAATTGATTGTATTTAATTCTGATTGAATTAATTCTTTCACTACTTCTTTTCCCATGATCAAATTCACAAGTGCAATAAATTTAATCTTCACAAAGCGCTTTGCTAAAAATAGGGTGATGGGGTTTCCTTTATAACAAACCACTTCAGGGACATTCAATAATGCTGTTTCTAAAGTTGCCGTTCCGCTCGTAACCAATGCAGCTTTACTATGATTTAACAACGCATAAGTGTTGTCCTTTACAATATGAATATTAGTAGCGGTTGGAATTAGTGAAGCAAACCAGGCATCGTCTAACCCTGGTGCTTGTGCAATGGCAAATTGGTATGTGGGAAAATATTTTGCAACACTGAGCATCACTGGTAATTTTTTCAAGATCTCTTGCTTTCTGCTCCCTGGTAATAATGCAATAATAGGTTGGCCTTGAATAGTTGGAATAGGATGTGGCAAACGAGTTTGGCTTTCTAGTACTTGCATTAAAGGATGACCAATATAATCTACCTCCCAATCCCATCTATCTTTGAAATATTGTTTTTCAAAAGGAAGAATACATAATAGTCTGTCAATGGTTGCGCGCATTGCGGGCACTCTATTTTCTTTCCAAGCCCAAACTTGTGGCGCAATAAAATAAATCACTTTTAAACTTTGTTGCTTAGCCCACTTAGCGATGCGTAAATTAAATCCTGGGTAATCAATACATATTAAAACATCTGGCTTAAATGCGTGTATGTCTTCTTTGCAAAATTTAATATTGGATAAGATTGTCGGAAGGTTCATGAGTACTTCTACAAATCCCATAAAGGCTAGCTCTCGGTAATGTTTTACTAGTTTTCCGCCGGCAGCTGACATTAAATCACCACCCCAGCATTGGATAACAGCATCTGCATCCTTTGCTTTAATCGCTTTGATTAAGTTGGATCCATGTAAATCTCCACTGGCTTCGCCAGCAATAATATAATAACGCATTTATAAAAACCATTTACACGCAATAGCGATTACTGCGTAGATACAAGTAGTAAAAAAAATACCTTTAGCCGTTTTGTCTAAATGCTTTTGGAAAAAGTAAGTCAGTACAGCGCCATTTAATAACAGCGAAATACTAATCATTGCAGATAGTATTGACTTTTGTTGATTCAATAATTCTAAAAATTCTTGAAAACTAAACAAGCTAAATTTGAATTGATAAAATCCAATAAAACCCAAGAAGGGTAGACCAAATCCAATAATTACCCCAAGTATATAATTGTCTTTTTGCATTGTTATTATTTTACCACTTCCACTTTTTACTTAATTTTTCTTTGATCTCATGATTCGTTAAATCAAATTGAACAGGCACGACACTCACATAATTATTTTTCAAAGCCCACACATCTGTATCTTTTGACTTATCAAAATTCACAAACGCACCAGTTAGCCAATAATATTTTTTACCATGCGGGTCTGTTCTTTCTACAAATTTCTCCTCGTATTTCGCATAAGCTTGTTTGCAAATCTTAATGCCTTTTATTAATTCAGTTGCGACCTTAGGAATGTTTACATTTAAACAAAGGTGTTTGTCTACTTTTTTATCAGCTAATAGCTTTTGTATAATAATAGCAGCATAATGCTTGGCCGCAGTAAAATCGGCTTCGACACTTAAATCTAATAGGCTAAATCCAATACTCGGAATACTTTCAATGGAAGCTTCCAAGGCTGCCGACATGGTGCCAGAGTAAATCACGTTAATTGAATGGTTTGCACCATGGTTTATCCCGCTTAAGCAAATGGTTGGCTTACGGTGTAATACTTTATCCACTGCAAGTTTAACACAATCAACAGGCGTACCGCTACAAGCATATGCTTCCACACCATCCATATAATGTACTTTATTCAATCTTAGGTGCTCTCCAATTGTAATGGCATGTCCCATACCGCTTTGTGGTTTGTCTGGAGCGACCACAACTACTTTACCAAAGGGCATTGCTGCTTCCACTAAAGCCCTGATACCAGGGGCATTAATACCGTCATCATTTGTAATTAAGATAACCGGTTTATCTGATTTTGTTTTTGCCATAATGCAAGTTACCAAGATCGGAACTTGCCACAAAATTAAGAAATTGCTAAAAATATTTGGAAAAACTAAAAAGTTTAGTAAATTGCACTAAAATCATTAGTTATGTCATACGCAGGTAAGAATATAAAATACATCAGAAAGCAGCGCGAATGGACACAAGAGGAAATGGCCAATCAACTTCAAATTAAGCGATCCCTAGTTGGCGCTTATGAGGAAGAAAGGGCAGAACCGAGATTAGAAGTGCAAGAAGCAATTTGCGCTTTGTTTAACATTAATTTGGAAACCTTCCTATTCCAGGATTTATCTGAAATGGGAGCAGTTGGAACCGAAGGGTCTAAAACAGCTAATTCCTATTTGGAGCGTCGCCGTTCTATGAAATCGGATAAGTCAATTAGCCTTAGTCAGATTGTTCCATTTGTTCCGGTAAAAGCAGCAGCCGGATATTTAGCTGGTTATGCAGACCCTGAATTTTTGGATGAACTCAATACCTTCACTTTGCCTATGTTGGCTCCAGGTGATTACCGAGCTTTTGAAATTATAGGTGATAGTATGTTGCCAACCCCAAGTGGAAGTGTTATCGTTGGGGAGAAGGTGGATAGCTTTAATCATGTTAAGAATAGCAATACTTATATAGTAGTATCTAATTCGGATGGTGTTGTATACAAGAGAATCATTACCAATGATGATCATAAAGAACGACTTACCTTGCTGAGTGACAACCCTTTATATGAGCCATATCAAGTAAATACTCAAGATATTGTAGAGATATGGAAAGCAGTTTACATTATCCATAAAGCAGGGGCTCAACCCATGTGGAATGTGGATCAGTTGGCAGGAGTGGTAAGTAGCTTGCAGGATCAGATCAGCACAATGAAACGTAC